>Ga0070689_100001317_pt1 | contig 15773 bp, 11 predicted proteins | sample KBSS23HmetaG_FD_64669 | JGI IMG/M metagenome (GOLD analysis project Ga0070689, IMG submission 64669) | Switchgrass rhizosphere microbial communities from Kellogg Biological Station, Michigan, USA - KBS S2-3H metaG | ecosystem: Host-associated > Plants > Roots > Rhizosphere ...
GAGACGTTTCGACTCGTACGGCTGGCACACGCAGACAGTCGCCGACGGCAACAATCTCGACGAGATCGAGCTGGCAATTCGTACGGCGCAGTCGGTGACGGATGCGCCGAGCCTGATTTCAGTCAAAACAGTCATCGGTTACGGCATGCCGACGCAGGGCACGCGCAAAGCGCACAGCGACGCGCCTGGAGAAGACGCGGTGCGAGAAGCGAAGCGACATCTCGGTTGGCCGGAAGACAAGCAGTTTTACATTCCCGAAGAGGCGCTGGCGCATTTCCGCGAAGCCGTTCCGAACGGTGAAAAACTGGAATCTGAATGGAACGCGCTGGTCGAGAAATACGAAGAGAAGCATCCAGACGAAGGCAAAAGCTGGCGCACGACGATGAGCGGTGAATTGCCTGCGGGTTGGGAAGATCACCTGCCGAAGTTTGAAGATGCGAAATCGGTGGCGACGCGCGTGGCGAGCGGTGAAGTGATTAACGCGCTCGCGCCGGTGATGCCGATGCTGATCGGCGGCTCCGCGGATCTCGGCGTGTCAAACAACACTGACATCAAAGAGAGCCATAGTTTCGAGGCTGATGCTTATGATGGGCGCATCCTGCACTTTGGCGTACGCGAACATGCGATGGGAGCGACGCTCACCGGCATGTCGCTGAACGGCGGCTTGATTCCGTATGGCGGAACGTTCATGACGTTCTCTGACTACATGCGGCCCGCGATCCGTCTCGCGGCGCTGTCGGAAGTGCAAGTTATCTACGTCTTCACGCACGACTCGATCGGTCTCGGCGAAGATGGGCCAACGCATCAACCGATCGAGCATCTCGCTGCGTTGCGAGCGATTCCGCACTTGTTTGTGATTCGTCCGGCGGATTCGCCCGAAGTGAGTGAAGCATGGCGTATTGCGATCATGCGCCGTCACGCGCCCACGGCATTGGCGCTGACGAGACAGAAAGTGCCGGTGGTCGATCGGAATCGATTTGCGAAAGCAGACGGACTGCGGCGCGGCGCTTACGTGCTGGCAGATGCGGAAGCGGCTGATGGAAGTGTTACGACACCGAAACTGATACTCATCGCAACAGGCTCTGAGGTGTCGCTCACGCTCGAGGCGCGAGAGAAGTTGCAGGGTGAGGGCGTGCCTACGCGGGTCGTATCGTTTCCGTGCTGGGAGCTGTTTGACGAGCAGTCGCAGGAGTATCGCGACGAGGTTTTGCCCCCTGCGGTTGGTGCGCGGCTCGCGGTTGAGGCAGGTGTGCGACAGGGTTGGGACCGGTTTGTTGGACCAAAGGGTGACGTTATCTGTTTGGATCGTTTTGGCGCGTCCGCGCCGGGAGACGTGGCGTTGAAAGAGTTGGGCTTTAACGTCGATAACGTATTGAAGCACGCGCGCGCGTTGCTCTAAATCAAGTTATGCGTATTGCGATCGGCGCCGATCATGGTGGGTTTCCGCTCAACGAGCGAGTGATCGAAGAACTGCGCGGCGCTGGTCATGAGCTCATCGATTTCGGCACTCACGACGGCTCACTTCCTGACGATTATCCTGATTACGCAAAACAAGTCGGTGAAGCTGTGCAGAATGGTTCGGTGGATATTGGGTTGTTGATTTGTGGCAGCGGTGTCGGCGCGGCAGTCGCTGCTAACAAGCTACGTGGGATTCGTGCGGCGCTGTGTGGCGATACCTATTCCGCGCATCAATCACGCGAACACGACGACTGCAACGTTCTATGCCTGGGAGCGCGCGTGGTCGGCGTCGAGCTCGCCCTCGAAATCGTGCGTGCATTCGTCGCCGCGAAGTTCACCGGCGAAGAACGCCACCGCCGCCGCCTCGCCAAGGTCAAAGCAATGGAGAGTTAACTTTGTAGGGGTGGCCCTCCGTGGCCACCCCAGTGTTGAATGCGCACGCTGGGGTGGCCACGGAGGGCCACCCCTACAGACGTGCTCAGGGAATCAAACCAGAAATCGTAGTGCCCTCGGCATCACCTGAAACTGCACCGGCGTCACTCCGCGAACGTTTCCATCAGCTTCCAGCGGCATCGCGTCCTGCACCAGAAATGTCTCGATGCGCGCGATGGTCCCTTGGGTAATCGTGACTTTCGGATTGTTGACGTGACCGCCTGTGTGTATGCGCGAAAGCTCGGTCACGACGTTTGCGCGTGTCAGACCGGATGCCGTGATCACATCGAGCTTGCCGTCGTCGATACGCGCCTCGGGTGAAAACATCATCCCACCTCCCGCATAAAGCCCGTTAGCCACAGCGGCGAGATTCATCGGCCCGTCGACTACCGTGCGCCCATCAACACTGACTTGCACACGCCGCTCGCGCCACGCAGCCAAAGCCCCGACAGCCGCAAATACAAACCGAAACTCACCGGAAAAGTTGCGCATAAACTTTCCCTGCGCCGCAACCCGTCCCGCCGTCTCGCCGCCAATGCCCATCGTTGAAGCATTGAGACAGATAAAAGGCTTCTCGTAACCGTTGCAACGCCCGTAAAGAACATCGATTTGTCGCGCCGGGTTCTTCTGAGTGATGACTGTATCGATCCACTTTTCCAGCGACGCGCGACTGCCTTGCAGCCCACGTGCAAAATCGTCGCCAGTGCCGGCCGGAAGAATCGCGAGGGTTGCGGAAGGATTAATTGCTTCGGGCAGAACGTCGGTGTCGTTGTTGAATTCGAAGAAGCCTTCGGCAGTTTCGCTGAGCGTGCCGTCACCACCAACGACGACAACAGCCCCGGTGCCGGATCTCAGCGCCGCGCGCGTTTGGATCGTCGCGTCGCCCGGCGATTTAGTCTCGTATGCTTGATACTCAATGCCGGCAGCGTCGAGTTGTTGTTTGACCTGAGGCCAAACACGCCGCGCTTTAGCCGCGGCGTGATTGATTATGATGAGAGTTCTGATCTGAATTAACCGCGGGCGCGAGCGCGACTCGCCGCCAGTGCCAATTCACGCGCACGCGGCATCGCATCGACGGCGCGTGCTACCTGCGGATCGGCGTCGTTGAAAACCTGCGTCGCGATTCGATAGCCGTAAGCCGCCGACAGCACGTTGTAACGCAACTGTCTTTCAGCGTAAGTGCGCGACTTATCGAGCTGATCCGGAGTCACCTTGAACATCGGCTTGTCCGCAGCAAACTTCTTCAGCGCCCTGAAAAGATTGTCGGTAACCGGATAGTCCTCGCTCACGAGCTCGTGCTCAAACTCGATCGCGCGTTGAATCTTGTACGACTCAAAACTCGGAACTCTTCCAGTCGTCAACTCGAGCGAGAACGCGAAGAGTATGTCGCGCAAATGTCGCTCACTCGCCGTGATGAATCCCGGCTTAACCACTTCATCCGGAGAAATGCCGCCGCCACCGTAAACCGCGCGTCCGGTGTCCGTGTGGCTCTCCGGTCCGGTTTGCGGAGTTGGCTGGTTGGGCTTGTCGGCCGCGAGACCGCCCGGGAAGTAGTAGCTGTAGTTACCGCCATTCGAATAATCGCGCTGAATCAGTCGACCCGAAGGCGTGAAGTACTTGGCAATGGTCAACAACAGTGCCGAGTCGTAATCCAACTGGAACGGAAACTGTACGAGGCCTTTGCCGAAGGTAGTTTCGCCGATGATGAGCGCGCGATCGTGATCCTGAAGCGCGCCCGCAACGATCTCAGCCGCCGAAGCGGTCTCGCCGTTAACCAGCACGACCACCGCAACATTGTCCGGATTCTCGTTCACTGCGGCGTACGACTGCGAACTGTCGCGGAAACGACCTTTCTGCGAAACGATCATCTGTCCGCGCTGCAGGAACGTATTCGCAACGCGCACGGCCTGAATCAGCAGACCGCCGCGATTTCCGCGCAGGTCGAGCACGAGCATGTTCATGCCTTTGTCGTGCAAATCTCTGAGCGCCTGTTGGAATTCATCGTCAGTCGTCAGGTTGAAACCGCCGGTCATCGCCACGTAACCCACGCCCGGTCGCAGCATGTAAGCCTGTGCGATTGACGGCAGCGAGACTGCGTCGCGAATGATGTTTACTGTTTCAGTCTCTTTAGTGGCGGGATGTTCCACGGTGACCTTGACGGTGGTACCACGCGGGCCGAGCAAAAACTTTCGCACTTCCGGATAGGTCTTACCGGCCATCGAGTTGCCGTCGACAGCGGTGATGCGATCTCCAAAGCGCAGGCCGGCACGCCAGGCTGGAGAATCAGGGAAGGTGGCGCGAATGAAAGTATTAACGTCTTTCCCCTCGCGCAGATCTTCGATCGTGGCGCCGATTCCCATGTACTCCGAGCGCTGCTCGGTGCGGAATGAAGCGTATTCTTTTGGATCGAAGTAGGTCGAGTGCGGATCCAGCACGCCCAACATGCCGGTGATAGACGACTTGAAGACCTCGTTGTAATCCAGTTTACGGCCGTCAATGTGGTTTGCCTGGATGACGGACAGGGCTTCCGCAATGTCGCTCTTAACCATCGCGCCCGTAGGGTTCGCCTTACCACTGGCGGTGCCGGTGGGCGCGGGACGATCGGGAGTTGTTGTCCGCCGGGCGGATCTGGTTTGCTGGGCAATAATCAGTACGGGAAGTGTTAGGGCGAAAATGAGGAATAGAATTCCCGGAGCAAAAGAACTTTTTCTCACGCAACCCTCCTAAAACCTGTATCTCGCTGGTTCAGACCGTCAGGGGCCGGTTTCGGTCGGAAACACGGGGACCGCCAGAATAACACGAAGCACCAAACCTTTTGAATGTACGCAGGGCGCTCGGCGAAGTTTTGTGCAAAATCGTGGTAGGCATGTAGATGCCGCGGAGCAGCTTTTGGTCGCCCGCATTTTTATAGGTCGAATAGGACTAATAGTACCTATTTGCTTTATTATGCCTCCCAAGCTCTCGCACGACAGTTCGACGGAGGATCTTGAATGCCCACGACATTGAAACGGGATAGTCTTTTGTCTTTTGCCAACTCGCATCGCGAGGAGTTTGAGACGCTGCTGAAGCGTTTTGTGGAAACTCCGACGGTCTCCGTCGATCCCAATCACCTCGACGACATCCGAAAAGGCGTCGAGCTCACCGCCGAGACGCTCGAGGGATACGGCGGGAAAGTCAAGATTTACCGGGCTGAAAAGGGAAATCCCGTTATTCATGGCGTGTTTGGCAACGATAACAACCTGCCAACCGTGACGGTTTACAACCATATCGACGTCCAGCCGGCGTCGAAGGAAACTGAGCCGTGGGAAACCGAGCCGTTCGTGTTCACAAAAAAAGGCGACACGTACTACGGCCGCGGCACCACCGACGACAAAGGGCCCGCGCTCAGCGCATTGTTTGGCGCGCGCGCGGCGATCGAAGCAAACGTGCCGGTCAACATCCGTTTCCTGTGGGAGTTTGAAGAAGAGATCGGTTCGCCAAACTTCGAAAAGATTATTACCAAAGCCGCGCCAAATCTGCGGACGGATTCTGTAGTCGTTTCTGATACGGTTTGGGTTTCCCGAAACCGGCCTGCAAGCTCCGCCGGATTGCGCGGGCTGCTCGGTTTTATCCTGACGCTGGAAACTGCAACCGTCGATACACACTCGGGCGAGACCGGGGGCGCGTCACGGAACCCGATTGCTGAGTTGATGCAGCTTGTTACTGATCTCTACGACGTCAGAACCGGGAAGATCAAAATCAAAGGTTTCTACGACGACGTTATCCCGCCGTCCAAAAAAGAGCTGCAAGACTGGGCAAATTCCGGTTTCACCACGAAGGCTTACAAGAAAGCGCACCATTTGAAGAAGATGCGCAGTGAAGATCCGCTCGAAGTGATGAAGCGCATCTGGGGCATGCCGACGCTCGAAGTTCACGGACTCGTTGGTGGTTACCAGGGGCCGGGTTTGAAGTCGATCGTGCCGCCGCGCGCGGAGTTGAAGGCGTCGTGTCGTTTAGTCCCGATTCAGGATCCGGTGAAGATCAAGAAGCTGATTACGGCGGCTGTGAAGGAAAGAAATCCCGACGTGAAGGTTCACTTTGAATCGGCGGCGCCGGCGTTTCGGACAGTGCTCGAAGGTGAACTGCCGCTCGCGCTGAAGCGTGCGATCAAGTTCGCATTTGGGCGGGATGCGGTCTTTGTGCGCGACGGCGGCACGATCGGCGCGATGACCAGCATCGAGAAGGTGCTCAACTGTCCGGTGCTTTTCCTCGGTCTATCTCTGCCGGAGCACGGCTATCACGCGCCGAATGAGAATTTCGATTGGCAGCAGGCGTCCGGCGGGATGGTGGCCTTCGCCAAATACTTCGAAGAGATTTCTAACCTTCACCAGAAATAAGCCGCAGATTTACACGGATAAATCCGGATTTTTTCTGTGTAAATCCGTGGCTAAATAATGCAGGAGAGGCGTTCTTCGTTGAGCGGGACGAAGCCTGCGCGCTCGTAGAAGATGCGGGCCTGGGGGTTTTGCAGGTGTACTGAAGTGTCGATGCGCGTGACCGCCTCTTTCCTCAACTGCTCCTTCAGTTGCTCCAACATCTCCGAGCCGACGCCGTGGTCACGCCGATCGGGCTTCACGAAAACGTCATCCAGTTTCGCGACCACTGAGCCCATAGCCGTCGAAATCCCGTAACCGACAACACAAACTCCCGCGACACCCTCGTCGTCGTAAGCCAGCCACACAAACCCGAACTCCGGACGTTCCAGATAGATATCGAGAGAATCGTTGAGACCCTTCAGACCAAGGTCGCCGTAGGCCTGCTTACTGGAAAGGTAGTGTTCGTCAGCGCGGAGAAAGTCACTCAGCATGTGAAACGCGTCGCGCACGTCCGCCGCGCCCATTTTTCGACAAGTAACCACACTCACGCGACTAATGATGCCACAAAGTACAAAGCACGAAAACTCAGTGCTATAATCCAGCCTCCGCAATTCCACGTAGTTCCATTCCCAATCGACTGTAGGTCAGGAGCCATGAAAAAGACTGCCACTCTCTTCGCCATCGCACTATTTCTCGCCACCGCAATCTCGGCATTTGGCCGCGAAGCACGGCTGGTCCGCTATCCGCACTACCACAACGGCCGCATCGTCTTCAGCTATCTCGGAGACATCTGGACCGCCGATGAAAACGGCCAGAACATTCAACGCCTGACCGTCAACCGCGCGCGCGACGTTTATGGACGTTTCTCGCCGGATGGGAAATGGATCGCCTTCTCCAGTGAGCGTAACGGGAATCTCGACGTCTATCTGATTCCAGCCGGTGGCGGCAACGCCAAACAGCTAACCAGTCACTCAGCTGAAGACGTCGTGCTCGGCTGGTCTGCTGATTCGCGCTCCGTGCTGTTTAGCAGTAATCGTGGCGAAGACTTCATGCCGCAGCTTTATCTCGTCAGTACCGAAGGCGGCATGCCGTGGAAAGCCGGCACTGACATGGGCGTGCAAGCGTCGTACTCGCCGGATGGAAAACGACTCGCTTACAACCAGAAAGCGCAGGTTTACTGGCGCAAGTATTATCGCGGTTCCTACCAGAGCGACATCATGATCATGGACGTCGCCGCGAAGAAGTTTACGCAGGTCACGGATTTCGACGGCCTCGATTCATGGCCTATGTGGGGACACGATGGGTTCATCTATTTCGTGAGCGATCGCGACGGCAATGGTCTCACGAACATCTGGCGCGTCTCCGACAACGGCGGCAAGGCCGATAAGGTCACGAGCTTCAAGAGCGGCGACGTTCGTTGGCCCGCAATCAGCGCCGATGGCCGCGTGATCGTTTTCGAGCACGACTTCGGTATTTGGAAACTCGACGTCAACTCAAAACGCGCGACCCAGATCACTCTGAACATCGACGCCGAAACGGAGGAGAACATGACGGAGCTTCAGTCGTTCAACTCCCAGGCGGACGATTACGATCTCGCGCCGTCATCTCGACGCATCGCATTCTCGATTCACGGCGAAATCTTTACCGCGCCGGTCGAGGAAGGCGATCTGAAACAGGTTACCGAGGGACCAGCGCGCGATCGCAACGTCAGCTATTCACCGGATGGCAAGTGGATCTCCTATATCTCTGATAAGAGCGGTCGCGAAGAGCTTTATGTGGTTCCGGTTGATGGTTCAGCGCCGGCGCAACAGGTTACGGACATCGACGCGCTGAAGTCCGGTTATAACTGGTCTCCCGATTCGAAAGAGATCGCGTTCGCGTCGTCTGACAACAACCTGCGCAAACTGACTGTCGCCACGAAGCAGGTGATCGTGCTCGACACTTCGAAATATGGCGGCTTCGGCAATCCGGTTTGGTCGCCTGACGGAAAGTGGATCGCCTATTCGAAGTCAGACATTTCGCGCACGTCTGACATTTACTTGATTGCCGCGTCAGGCGCGGAGAAAGAGCCACACAAAGTCACGTTTGATTCAAACACCGATGCGAATCCGCGCTTCTCACCAGACGGACGCAAACTCTTCTTCCAGCGCGCTGAAGCGACTACTGGAAATGCACCTACATCAATTCAGATCTATTCAGTCTGGCTGGAGCGGCAGGATAGAGATCCCGACGACGCTGAAGAACGTGAATCGGAGCCGGCAGCCGAAGGCGATGAGGGTGCTGTGCCGGTGCGTCGACCAGTGGCCCGTACGCCGCCACGAGAGATCAAGATGGATTGGGACGGCCTCAAGCGACGAACGCGACAGGTTACACGCATGCCGTTTCCGATTCTCAACTACACCATCACGCCTGACAGCCGCAGGCTCGTTTTCGTAACGACCGAACCGTCCGGCCCGGCGAGTCTGCCTGTTATCTATCTAACCCTGGAAGATGGACGTCGCCTGACTAGAGTTACCTCCGGTCAACCACCAAATGAAGGCGCCGAAGGTGGTCCTCCGGGAGGCGGCGGCGGTTTCGGTGGTGGCATTTCTGACCTGCACATTTCACGCGACGGGCGGACGCTCTTCTTCAGCGAGCGCGATAACGTTTACTCGGTGTCGCTTGCAACAGCAATAGCAGCTACAGCAACAACAGCAGGAGCCGCGGCAGTTGCAGGCACAGCAGCAGGACCGGCGACAACTACGGGCACAGGTCGTGAAGCAGTACCAGTCCGGCGAAGGATCAATTTCAACGTGCGCGTGAGCGTCGAACGCCCATCGGAGTGGACCGAGATGTTCGACGATGGTTGGCGCACGATGAAATATCGTTTCTACGATCCGAAGATGCACGGCATGGATTGGGACGCGATGCGCGCGAAGTATCGCCCTCTCGTCGACTTCGTGGGCGACCGCCAGGAGTTGCTCAACATCATCAACGAAATGATTGGTGAGTTGAACGCTTCGCACACCGGCGCCGCGCCGCCGCCACGTGGGCCAGGCGGTGGCGGTGTCTCGACTTCGCACCTCGGCATCGAGCTCGAGCCTGACAGCGCTGCCGGTCGTTATCGCGTGGCTTACATCTACGAAGATGGACCGGCCGACAAAGATTGGGTGCGCGTGAAAGTTGGCGATTACCTGCTCGCTATCGACGGCAAGCCGGTGAAATCCGGTGACGAGTACTGGCAACTCCTCAACGAGCGACTCAATCGCAAAGTCAACGTAACCTTCAACTCCAAGCCCGCGGAAGATGGTGCATGGAACACGCGCATCGAAGCGATCTCAACCAGTGCTTACAGCCAGTTGCGTTACGAGCGTTGGGTGAAAGAGCGTCGCAAGAAAGTTGACGAGCTGTCCGGCGGGCGCATCGGCTACCTGCACATCCAGGCGATGAATCCACCGTCGCTGCGCAGGTTTGAAAAAGAGTTGCGCGAGTATCGCAACAAGGAAGCGATGGTCATCGATCAGCGTTGGAACGGCGGTGGCAACATCGAACAGGAGTTGCTGGCGATCCTGGTCCAACGGCAGTACCAGGTCTGGCAACCGCGCGGCACTGAAGCAACTGGCCGCCCGTTTGCCGGATTCTTCGGGCCGAAGATCGTTTTGCAAAACTGGCGCTCCGCTTCAAACGCCGAAATGTTTCCGGCGGGCTTCCGCGCGCTCGGGCTCGGCAAAGTCGTTGGGACGCCGACGATGGGAGCGGTTATCGGTACGGGTAGTTACAGTTTGATCGACGGATCGACTGTGCGCACGCCTGGTGTTGGTGTGTTTCTCGCCGATTCGAAACATACGAACATGGAAAACTACGGCGTCCAGCCTGACATGCTCGTCGATAACAAACCGGAAGACACGCTGGCCGGACGCGATCGTCAACTCGAGGCTGCGGTTGAAGAGTTGATGAAGCAGTTGAATGGATCGAAAAGAAACGTCGCAACCGAAGGGCAACAGCAAAAATAAGCACGGATAAACACGGATAACACGGATCAGAAATAATAATTCTGATCCGTGTTTTTCCGTGAAATCCGTGGCTATTATTTCGGTAGAAGCACGCTATCGACGACGTGTATCACACCATTTGATTGATACACATTCGCGATCGTCACTCTCGACTGTCCACCCTTTTCATCTGTTAACACGATCGAGTTTCCATCCATCCACGCCGTCAACGTGCCACCGTTGACTGCCTTCAACCACGCCTTGCCATGACCAGCTTTGATCTTCTTCGCGAGCGCGTTCGAGTCGAATCTTCCGGCGAGCACGTGATAGGTCAGGATGTTTGTGAGCATCCCCTTGTTCTCAGGTTTCAGCAGCGTGTCGACAGTGCCCGCGGGCAGCTTATCGAACGCAGCGTTTACCGGCGCAAACACAGTGAACGGGCCTTTGCCTTTTAACGTTTCCACCAGTCCCGCGGCTTTCACGGCGGCGACGAGTGTGGTGTGGTCCGCGGAGTTAACAGCATTGTCGACGATGTCTTTCGATTTAAACATCGCGGCGCCGCCAACCATCGGATTGTCGTCCATATTCATTTGAGCGCGAGCTTGTTGGCTCGCAACGGTGATTGATGCCACGGCCAGCAGCACCATGACTAATACTCTTTTCACGGTAATACCTTCCTCGTTAGAACTGATTTATAGAACTCAGATCTATATACGGGAGGATCATTAGCCGCGGATTTACACAGATGCGGGTTACGGGCCGAAGATTGAGGAATTTGCGAGACGGAAAGCCGGAGAAGGTTTCTCCTCCGGCGCCGGTGTTGGTGTGGGAGCGGCGACGGTTTGCGCACGTCTACCGGATTGAGCGAATGCCGAAGTGGCAAAAACGAGAATGAGAACGAGTAAGGCCTTCATTCCTCGGGGCCGGTACAACTTGGTCCGTGCAGGGCAGGAATCTTCTGGCTGATGATCGGATAGTTGGGAGCTTCGTCGATGTTTATCTGAGTCCAATGAGCGTAGTTTTCAGGCACATTAGTATCGGCAAAGATTGCTTCGACGGGACATTCGGGAACACACGCATCGCAATCGATGCAGGTGTCGGCGTTGATGTAAAGACGATCCGGTAACTCGTGAAATGCTTCAACGGGACAAACAGCTGCGCAGTCGGTGTACTTGCAATCGACGCACAATTCAACAACTACGTAGGTCATTGGGGAAGTAAGCTCCTTTCGATGATGGCAAATAGTTATTCAGTCGTGAGTGTAATGTCAACAGAAAAGAGCCGCAAGAAGAAGTTCGATTGGGTAACAACGCCGAAGGCGTTCGCTAATTTCAGCCCAGGGTTGGAGCGCGAGCGACAACCCTGGGTGCAATCACCAAAAAGAAATATTAACCCTGAAAGGGTTTCTTCGGAATTCAACGCTCTAAACGTTTTAACCCTTTCAGGGTTGGAGTGCTCTAAATATTCCATTACCCAGGGTTGTCGCTCGCGCTCCAACCCTGGGCTGAAATTAGCGAACGCTTTCAGCGTTTATGCACCTTCGCTGGTGCGCTTCTCGACTTTGCCGGGGCCGTTGACGGTTTTGTGCACGACCGGGTCGCCTCTGTAAGTGACTGAGGAGGGACCTGAGACGGTGACGTCCAGTTGCTCCTTGACGTCGAGATCGATGCGCGAGACGCCCTTGCTAGCCACGACTGCTCGCGAGGCGCGCAGGTTATGAGTGTCGATCTTACCGGCGCCGTTGCTGTCAATGTCGACGTTGTTTGTGGTGCCGGAGACGATGATGCTTGGCGCACCGTTCGAATCGATCTCAAACTTCTCGTTCTTCATGTCTTTGATGTCAATCCGGCCGGCGCCTGAGACCGAGAGACCTTCGAGATTGGGCACAGTGATCTTGAACCGCACCGGCTCACTCATCGAATAGTTCTTGCTACTCTTCAGTCGCAACTCGTTGCCGTGCACCTCAGTCGTGACAAGCTCCAGCACGTTGTCGTCGCCTTCAACTTCGAGACCCGGATCTTTTTGACAGGTGACTTCGATCTCAAATGCGCCTTCCGTCGAGATTGAAGTGAACGGCGAGATTTGACGCTTCTGCACAACGCGCTTGCCGGAGCCCTTAACTTGAGCGCGCATACCGTGATGACAACCGGCAGCCAAAAGCGGAAGCAACAGAAACAGCAACGCTAGTTTTCGCATCGATAGTTCCTCCTTACCGGTGATAAGTGAACCAGAAATAGATTGCCTGACCCACTCCAATAAAGAAACCGATTATCGCGCCGAAAAGTTCAATTGTTTTTAGGTGATGCTGAGCCACTGACAGCACCAGCTCTTCGAGTTTGGCCAAAGGATAGTCTGACACCTTCTTGCGCACCAGCCCACCAACGTCAAACTCCGCAATCGCAACGGGCAGGCGCTCGCGAGCCGCGAGTGTAATGCGCTCGACCAGCGCCGCACTCGCACGCTCCATCGCGTTGGCAGAAACGTGATCGCCGAGCCGGCCGATCGGAGCTATTAACAGGCGCTCGATCTGCGCAGTCATGATCGCGTTGATAGTGCGCGCGGTATCTTCGCGGGATAACAAGCCGAGCAGGCTTCGGGACAGAAGACTTTTTACTTGTGTGGCAGAGTTTGAATCGAGCTGTTGCATCACGGCGCCGAGTGTTTGCGGGCGCAGCCGGTCGATAGCGTCCGTCACCTGAATCGAAAGCGAAGTCGACAACGCTTCACTGCGAAGAATCTCGACCAGTCGATTGCTTATCTGCGACTTTAGATCTTCGAACCTGATCGCATCGAATTGCCCGATCAGCTCGTCAAGCGGACGCGCCATCACGTTGTCGACCGTCGCATTCAAAAACGACTCGGCTTCCTGTTCGAACGCCGGACCACGCAAATACTCCTCGACACGCTTCGGCAGCGTCTTGTTCACGAGCTCGTCGACTTCGCGGTGAATGCGCTCGCGTGAGATGAAGATCTTTTTGAAGAGCGAGAGCTGTTCGTAATAATCATCTACTTCATGTTTTATCAAGCCACCAATCTGTTTCCGCGTGGTCTGGCTCGTCGCGATGTCAGCCAGGTGATGGACGATTGGCGGCACTTGTTGATCGATACGATCCTTGATGAAAACGATCGTCTCGGGCGTAAACGTTTCCGCGAGCGTTGCCCTGCTGCGGGCCAAATCATCCAAACGCCCGGACACAAACTCGTTTACTTTAGATTCGAACCCTTCGGTAGCGGTGAGTCGTTGTAAATGTTGCTCGACGAAGTTGAGCACGCGATCGACTGATTCGTCTTTAACGATGTCGCCGACGCGGCGCTCGAGTAATTCATCGACCTGCTTATCGATGAAGTTTTCAATCGCTTCAGAGGTTTCTTCGCTCTTCAGCATGTCGGCGATGTATTCCGCCAGCCGGTACTGAAGCGCGGAGATGGTGTCGAGAATCGGCGCGCGCGCCTGCGACGGTAGCGCGTCGATGAACGACGGGTACACACGCGACAGCAGCTCGCTTGTGTAAGAGCCGACGAAGTCTTCAACCTTGTTTTGAAAGAAACTGGTTTCAAATAACGCGTCGAACACGGTTTGTTGCGACACGAGCTCGTTGCCGACGGCGTTGCCGATCGACTGGGCCAGTTTGTCGCGATGCCGGGGGATCATCCCCTGCGGCCAGACGGTTAGCCCGAAAACCTTGAGCGGTTTATACGGATGGAACAGCATCCAGATTGCCAGCCACGCCGCGCCGAAACCGTGGATGGTGGCAACTACTACGATGCCGATTGCGACCAGGATTTTAAAAGTAAGCGGATCGATGACGGTTTAGCCCCTTTGAGTTTATTGATCTATCGCGGGGGCTTCTACGGGGTAACCTGCGTTTATCCATGCGCCTGTGCCGCCGGAGACGTTGAGCAGATTCGAAAAGCCCTGCTGCTGTAACAAGCTTGCAGCAGCACTCGATCGATACCCGCCGGCGCAAATCACCGCCGTGAGTTTATCTTTCTTCAGGGGCAATGGACTAAGACTCTTGTCGAGACTCGCAAGCGGCGCGTTGAGTGCGCGGGGGACATGACCGCTAACGTACTCTGCCGGGCGTCGCACGTCCACGATTTGCAGATCGTTATTAGCCATCTGCTCTTTCAACTGCGCGACACTCACCTGCTCGATCGCTTCGATCGGAAGTCCAGCGTCGCGCCAGCTCTGAAAGCCACCGTCGAGGTAGCCCTTGACGTTTTCGATGCCCACGCGTGCGAGTCGAACTACCGACTCATCAACCTGCGCGTTGGTGTCGGCGATCACGACGATCGCGGCGTTCAACGGAATCAGGCTGCCGGCCCACATCGCAAACTGTCCGCCGAGTCCGATGTTCATCGAACCGGGAACGTGTGCGGCGCCGAAGTCCGCGGCGGTGCGCACGTCGAGCAAGACGTGGTTTTGCAATGCGAGGACCTGTTGCGGTGTTAATGCTTGCGGCGGTTGCAGCTCGGAGAGCTCGCGCGGGCCGGAGCGATTGATCTCAGCGTCTCGCGGAAAGTAGCTCGGAGCTTCGGCGAGATCGGCAGTCATCATCGTTACGAATTCATCTTTGCTCATTGGCTTGAGTGCGTAATTGAATTTACGTTGCTCGCCGAGGGTCGACGATGTTTCCTTCGACATGTTGCGTCCGCACATCGAGCCTGCGCCGTGCGCCGGGTAAACCTCAGTCTCGTCGGGGAGTTTCAGAAGTTTTCCGTGCAGCGTGTCGTACATCATTTCCGCCATCATCTGCGGCGTGTAACCTTTGCCACCGGCGAGATCCGGGCGGCCGACGTCGCCGATGAAAAGCGTGTCGCCGGTTAAGAGTTTTGCGGGCTGGCCTGGTTCTTCGGTGACGAGGACGCAGATCCCTTCTGGTGTGTGGCCGGGCGTTTCGATGAAGTGCAGAGTAGCGCCGCCCAGTTTGATCTCTTCGCCATCGCGTACGGCGCGATGGTCGAACTCGGCGTCCGCCTTTTCACCAAAGATGATCTGCGCGCCTGTGCGCGCGGCGATCTCCTGGTGCCCGCTGACGAAGTCGGCGTGCAGGTGCGTTTCGATCACGTACTTAATCTTTAATCCCTGCGCGTCAGCCTCCGCCAAATACTCGTCAACATCACGCTGTGGATCGACAACCGCCGCCTCACCCTCAGAACCAATCAGGTAAGAAGCATGCGCCAGGCAGCCGAGATAGAACTGTTTGAAGTACATATATTCTGGGCGCTCCGCTTGGACCTTTGTAGGGGCGGCACTCCGTGGCCGCCCCACTGCCCGATTTAGCCCACTGGGGCGGCCACAGAGTGCCGCCCCTACAAAGGCCCAAGTAGAGTCAACTTATGGCAATTTATAGAACTCGCGCGCTGGTTTCAACGGGCGAAGCATCCAGTAGGGCCGGCGGGTGCCGTCCGGCGAATGCTGGTCAGCCGGGCGCGTCATTGCCAGCCACTTCTTATAGACCTCACGCGACTTTTGCGTATCGACAAAAATATCACCTGGCTGATCGCCCGGCTCGGCAGCGCGGACGCGCACCGCCTGGTGCCAGCAGTGCATTCC
>Ga0070689_100001320_pt1 | contig 15761 bp, 14 predicted proteins | sample KBSS23HmetaG_FD_64669 | JGI IMG/M metagenome (GOLD analysis project Ga0070689, IMG submission 64669) | Switchgrass rhizosphere microbial communities from Kellogg Biological Station, Michigan, USA - KBS S2-3H metaG | ecosystem: Host-associated > Plants > Roots > Rhizosphere ...
TGCAGCGCCGGCGTGACCTCCTCGCTCTGCTCGTTGGCGTCGGCGACCGCGGCGCCAGCGTTCCACGCGGCGTCGATCAGACCCGGCGTGATCACCTGGCCCTCGACGTCGACGACGCGCGCGCCGTCGGGGATCGGCGTGCTCTCGCCGCCGACGGCCTGCACGCGGCCTTGTGCGACGATCAGCACCGCGTGTTCGATCGCGGGCGCGTCGCCGGGCCACAGCCGCGCGCCGCGGTAGACGGTGACCGCGTCCTGCGCCGCGGCGGTCGCGGCGGACAGCGCGGTGACGACGCAGACGACGGAACGGAGCATGGCGGCGTTCACAGGCTGTCCTTGCGCGAGGCGTCGGGCGGGCCGGGCGGCGCCTTCGGCGCGTCGCCGAACAACTGCACGCCGCCGACGTAGACGGCGAGCAGGCGCGAACCGAGGTCGAGCGGATCGCCGCGGAACACGGTGAAGTCGGCGTCGCAGCCGCGGCGCAGCGAGCCGACCGCGTCGGCGGCGCCGCAGAACTCGGCCGGCGTGCGCGTGATCGCGGCCAGCGCCGCGCGGCGGCTGGTGCCGTAGCGCACGGCCAGCGCCGCGGCGGTGCGCAGTTCGCCCGGCTCGCCGACGAAGCAGAACGGCACGCCGCGCGTCGCCAGTGCCTGCGGCAGCCGCAACTGTTCGTCGCGCATCGCCGGCTGCAACGGCCACAGCGCCACGGCGGCGCGCGCCTGCGCGATCGGCTCGACGAGGTCGGTGGCGTCGCCAGCGCCGAGCAGCACGGGCTCGATGCCGAACTCCTTGGCCAGCGCCAGCACGGCCATGATCTCGGCGCGCGTGTCCGCGTGCACGAACGCGCGGCGTTCGCCGCGCAGCACGCTCGCCAGCGCCTGCAGCGCGGGGTCGCCCTTCTGGTCGGCGCGCGCTGCGCGCAGCGACTGGCGCAGCAGGTCGATCGCGCCCATCAGCGCGGTCGGCTGCCGTTCCGGGTTGCGCGCCGGTGCCGCGAGCACCAGCTTGCTGTAGCTCGCCTCGCGCGCGACGGTGCCCATCGCGGCGCCGGGTTTGACCAGCGCGGCGATGCCGCCGGCGACGTTGCCGGAGCCGGGCGCCAGCGCGCAGCTGCCGATACCGAGGCGCGCCAGCCGCTTCAGATCGTCGCCGAACGGATCGAACGCGTCGGCCGCGTGCAGCGCCGGCGTCATCGCTTCGCTGCGCTCGACGAGGTCGCCGTCGCGGCCCAGCGTCGAGTGCGCCAGCACGAACGCCGGCACGATGGTCGCATCCGCGAACGTGATCGTGCGCGCGCGCGCACGCGCCTCGGCCGGGATCTCGGGGCCGACGTGCGCGACCTTGCCGTCGCGCACGAGCAGTTCGCCCGGCGTCACGATCGTGTCGGGCGCGACGACCAGCGTCTTGCACTGCACGAGCAGGTCCTGGGCGCGCGCGCCGGCACCGGCGGACAGCGCGGCGAGAGCGCCGAGCCACAGCGCAGGGCGGTGCGCGGCGGCGCGCGGGGCACGGACGGAGCGTGCGTTCATCGCGGTTCCTCGGTCTGGTAGGCGGTCGCGCCGGCGGACCAGACGGCCAGCACGCGGCAGTCGCTCTGCAGCAGCGGCCGGTCGCAGACCAGCAGGTCCGCGAGCTTGCCGGCCTGCAGCGAGCCGACGTCCTTCTGCACGCCGAGGATCTCGGCGGGCGTCAGCGTGATCGCGCGCAGCGCCTGCGTCTCGTCGAGCCCGGCGCCGACCGCGCACGCGGCCATCAACGGCAGCGCACCGGCGCGGCGGCCGCTGCCCGACGCGATCGCGAACGGCACGCCGGCCGCCAGCAGCGCCGACGGCAGCTGCAACGGATCGTAGGCGGCGAACGCCTCGGGCCGCGACGACGGCCACACGCCCGTCAGCACGCAGGGCACCGACGCGCTGGCGAGGTCGGCCGCGACGCCCGCAGCGCCGAGGACGTTCTCGAGTACGAGCGAAGGCACCTTGCGGTCCTTCGCCGCGGCCAGCACGGCGCGGATCTCGTCGGGCCGCACGACTTCGACGCGCAGCGGCAGCTTGCCGTCGAGCACGTCGAGCAGCGCGTCCTTGCCGGGATCGCGCAGCGGCGCCTTCGGGTACTTCGGGCGCTCGGGCGCCTTGTCCTCGGCGGGTTTGTCACCGGGCTTCTCGCCGGGTTTCTCGCCGGGCTTCTCGGCTGGCTTCAGCTCGGGCTTGTCGCCGGGGGCCTTCGCATCGGCCGGCTTGTTGTCACCCGGGTTCGGCGGCGCCGGCGTCGGCGTCTGCGGCCGCTCCTGCGGCGGGCCGCCGTCGCCACCGCCGCCGCGTCGGCCGCGGCCACCACGCTGGCCGCCGCGCGCGCCCGGTTGCGCCTCCTGGCCCTCGCGCGCGCCGCCGGCGTTGCCGGGGTTGGCAGGCGGGCTGCTCGCGTCGGCCGGCTTGTCGGCGGCGGCCTTGCCGTTCTTCTTCTCGTGCCAGGCGAGGTAGTCGGCGAAGTCCTTCTTGTACTTGTCGAGAGCCTTCTGGTGCTCGTCGAGCTTCTTCTTGTAGTCGTCGAGATCGGCGAACGCGCGGAACACGGTCTCGATGGCCTGCTGGCGCTGCAGCGCGTGCGTCTCGAGCGCGCCCGCGGCGAGGCGCATGCCCACCGCGGCGTGCTCGTGACCCGGGAACGCCGCGAAGCCGTCGGCCGTCGGCCGCACGATCGCGCCCTGGCCCGACCACGGGCCGTTGCCGCGGCCGCCGACGTAGACCGTCGTGATGCCCGCGCGCACGATCGCGTCCTCGCGGTCGCCGCGGCGGCGCAGTGCGTCGGCGAGCGCGGCGCCGGCGTCGAGCGTCTCGGCGCGCACCGCGTCGTCGGTGAACGCGTCGCTCGCCGCGTCGACGAGGCCCGGATAGACGTGGCCTTGCGCGAACGTCACCGTCTCGGCGTCGGCGGGCACGGCGACTGCGCCGTCGGCGCCGACCGCCGCGATGCGGTCGCCGCGGATCAGCACGATGCCGTTCTCGACGTCGTTGCCGGTGACCGGATGGATGTGCGCGGCGCGGATCGCGATGGTGCGCTCGCGCTTCGCCGGCGCGGCGCTGCCTTCACCGGCCTTGGTCTCGGCTGCTCTTTGCTCCGCCTTCTGCTCGCCCGCAGGCCGGGCCGGCGGTGTCTGGCTCGGCTCCGGCTCCTGCGCCGGTGCTGCCGCGAACAGGAGCGCACACGCCAGTGCGTGGCGAACGGGAGCGCTGATTGTGGGCCGCATGCTGGGTCGGGGAGGCGCGCGGGAGGCGACGCGGCGACGAGGGGCGAGTCATACGGAGCGGGCGGCCGCGCGCGCGAAGGCTTTTTTGTGCCGGGGTTGCACCCCGCCGGACCTGTGCCTACGCGACCTTGCTCGCGCTGGCAAGTGCCCGGGCCGGCGCGGCACCCGCCGGGCACGAAGCTGGCGGCTCGCGCCGGGGTTCCTATGCTCCGCAGCGTGGACCTCGTCGAAGTCCGATTCGATCCGGCGGGCAAGTTCGTGCTCGTTGCGCCCGGGACCACTCTGCTGGCGGCGAGCCAGAAGGCCGGCGTCGAGATCGTGTCCGGCTGCACGCGCGGCATGTGCGGCACCGACCCGGTCGTGGTCGAACCGACGGGCGCGCTCGAGCCGCCCGATGCGACCGAGCGCTCGACGCTCGAACGCATGGGGCTGCCGGCGCCGTTCCGGCTGTCGTGCTCGGCGCGCGTGCGCACCGGCGTCGTCCACGTCGCCTGCGACCGATTCTGTTGACCCAATGCGAGCACCACGAACGTGAACAGGACCAAGGTGTCGAAGCGCCCCATCCGCGACGGTCTCGGTTTCTTCGGCACCTTCCTCGGCAAGCCCGGCTCGATCGGCGCGGTGCTGCCGAGCACGCGCTACCTCGCGCGCGCGCTGGTCGGCCGCCTCGACCTGCAGCCCGGCGAACTGGTGGTCGAGTTCGGGCCCGGCACCGGGCCGATGACGAGCGTGATCCGCGAACATCTGCCGCCGCAGGCGCGCTACCTCGGCATCGAGCTCGAGGACAAGTTCCACCGCCTGCTGGTCGCGCGTTTCCCGACCATGCCGTTCCACCACGGCAGCGCTGCCGACCTGCCGAACGTGCTCGCCGCGCGCGCGCTGCCCAAGCCCGTGCGCATCATCAGCGGCCTGCCGTTCGCGAGCCTGCCCGCGGCGGTGCAGGACGCGGTGGTGGGGGGCGTCGCGCAGTGCCTGTCGCCGCAAGGCGACTTCCGCACGTTCCAGTACGTGCACGCCTACGGCATGCGCGCCGCGCGCCGCTTCCGTTCGTTGATGGACGAGCGCTTCAGCAGCTTCGAACGCATCGGCCCGGTGATCCGCAACGTGCCGCCCGCGTTCGTGCTGCGCTACTGGACGCCGCGGTAGGCGGGCGGCAGCCGGATGATCGTCCGGCGCCGATCCCGGCGCTATCGTCATGCTCGTGGCTGAAGACGGCTTCGAAGTCCGGTGCCGCGCGCGCGCGAACTGGCGAGTGCGCCTGGTCGCGCTCAGCGACGACGAGACGGAGCCGATGCTCGGCACAGTCGAGGAGCGTCTGGCCGCAACCTGGGAACTGACGCTGCAGGCCTGGGCGATCGCCGGCCTGCCGTTGCCGACCTACGAGCGACACCAGGCGCCCGTTCGAATGGGGCGACTCGGAGACGAATCGTCGTGACGACGCTCGACGGCCTCAACGCCGACTTTCGAGACGTCGTGCTCGCGTTGTGCGATGCGGGCGCGGAGTTCCTGATCGTCGGGGCATATGCCGTGTCGTTCCACGGTCACCCGCGAGCGACGGGTGACCTCGACATCCTGGTGCGTCCATCACCGGAGAACGCTCGGCGAGTCTTCGCGGCGCTGTCGCGCTTCGGTGCACCTCTGACAGCACTCGGGATCGTCGAAGCCGACCTGGCGCGTGCGGACGTGGTCTGTCAGATCGGTCAGGCACCGCGGCGGATCGACATCCTGACTTCGATCAGCGGTATCGAATTCGAGGCAGCGTGGCAGACGAAGGTCGCTGCTGCGTGGCGTGGTCGCACGGCCTGGTTCCTCGGGCTCGCGGCATTGCTCGCGAACAAGCGTGCGACCGCACGGCCGAAGGACCTCGAGGACGTGCGTGCTCTCGAACGCGGCAAGAAGTGACGTCGGCTATTGCGCTGCCGCGACCTTTATCGTGCTCGAGAACAGCCACGGGTGGCAGAACGGCGTGTAGACCTGCACGCGGTAGATGCCGGGCGCCGGGTCCGCGAGTTCGAGCCGGTCGCCGCGCGCACGCTGCACGACCTCGCCGTCGCGCACGAGCTGGATGTCGCCGTCGGCCGGCGTGCGCACCTGCAGGCGCAACGCCGGCGACGCGGTCACGGTGTCGCCCGGCAGGTGCACGCCGGAGCCGTCCTCGGCGCGGAAGTCGAAGCCGCTGCCCTCGTGGAACACGTCGAACGACACGTAGCTGCGGCCGCGCTGGAACGCGTCGACGATCGCGGCTTCGTCGCAGGTCGCGGCGAGCACGTGCGTGCTGACGGTCAGGAACACCTCGTCGTAGTTCGCGATCGTCCCGCCGAGCGGGCCGAACACGCGGATGCTCGCGTGCGCGTCGCCGCCGCCGACGGGCGGGAACGGGTGCTGGCGCTGCAGCTGCTGGTCCCAGTGCCGCAGGATCGCCGGATCGGCGACGGCGATGCGTTCCATCAGGAAGCGCACGGGCAGGAACAGGGCGCTGAGGATCACCCAGCCCGGCGGCGCGGTCAGCGCGCCCGCGTGCAGGTTGACGATCTCGGCGCCGGCGAGACCCGGGATGTTCCAGTTCGGCCACGACTCGGCGTGGCAGACGAACACCAGCGCGCCCTGCTGCCTGGCCTCGGCACACATCGCGCCGCAGCTCATCCAGCGGCGCAGCGGCTTCTGCAGCGGGAACGCGAGCACGGTGCCCTGCGGCGTGCGGATCTCCGCGCCGACCATGAACAGCGTGTCGCCGAGCCTGCCGCGCACGCCGTCGGCGATCGACGCGTCGGTCTGGTGGTCGGTCATCACCAGGAAGTCCATGCGCGCGCGGTCGCACGCGGCGCGGATCTGTTCGATGGTGCCCTTGCTGTCGTGCGACAGGTACGAGTGGCAGTGCACCATGCCCTTCCAGTCGAACAGCGCGGTGCCGGCGACCGGCAGCGGCCGCTGCGCGGGGAACCCGCCGATCGGCGATCGCATGGTGGTGACCGCGGAACATGCGCTCGCCGCCGACGCGCCGAGCAGCACGAGCCAGCGCATGCACGCCGCGACCGCCGGATTCATGCTCCTGCGTCGTCCGTGCGGGGCCGCAGTCCGTAGCCGGGGGCCGCCGCGCCGGCACGAGCGGTCCGGCAGCGTCGGCGCGTTCTCGTGCGGTTCACGCTTGCCACCATCGGCGGCCGTCGCCAACATCCCGACCCGAACGCCGCGATCGGCCGCACCAACGCGATCCACCCATGCGCCGAACCCTGGTCCACTTCGCGTTCCCGCTGGTCCTGTGCGGCGCCTGCGCGGACGTGCAGGCGCGTCCGCCGCTGCTGCCGTTCGAGGCTGCGCCGCCGCGCCTGCAGGGCACGCCGCCACCCAAGACCGGCGCGCCGCGCATGCCCAAGGAAGGCGACCACGTGCTCGACATGCGCGTCTACTACGGCATCCCGATCCTGCAGAAGTCGCTGCTGTGGGACGGCAACGGCGAGGTCGACCAGTTCGGCATGCGGTTCCGCTACCTGACGCACACCAGCGACCTCGTCGCGCTCGGCGCCGGCCTCTCGATCATGAACTTCCTGCTCGGCGGCTCCGACGTGCAGGCCGCGGAGGCCGATGCGATCGGCCGCTTCTACCTGCACAGCGAGGAGACCTGGGGCGCGTTCCTCGAGGTCACTGGCGGCTATCTGCAGGCGACCGACGCGATCCCGCCGGGAGGCACCGAGTGGAACTTCACGTTCTCGTGGGGTGCGGGCGTCGACGTTCCGGTCGGTGACGACGTGGACTTCATCGCCGGCGCCACCTACCACCACATCAGCAACGCGCTCGGCCGCCAGAATCCGCGCAACCCGAGCCAGAACGAGGCGCAGCTCTGGGTCGGCATGGCGCTGCGGTTTTGACGATGGCCGGACGGCGGGCACTACGTCAGTGGGTGGACAGCGGGCCGCGGTAGGCGCGGCACACGTAGATGTCGGCGGTCATCAGGTGGAAGCCGAGCGTGTCGATCGACACCTCCTCGACCATCTCGACGCTCGCGAAGTGCTGCTTGACCTTGTCGACGACGCTGCCGCGTTCGGTTGCGCGCGGCAGCACGAAGATCGCGTCCTGGCCGAGGTGGCTGCTCGGCTGGCTCCAGTGGTCGAACTGCAGGGCGCGTTCGCCGAGCACGTTCTGCGCCAGGATCGGCTCGAGCGCGTGGGCGGGCGGCAGGTCCTCGTCGAGAATGTGCAGGTGGCGCGTCAGCTGCGACGCGTCTTTGTAGTCGGCTGCGAAGAAGAACACGTTGCCCTCGATGCCGTCCTCGGGGTCGATCTTCTCCTCCCACTTCTCGGCACAGGCCGCGAGTTCGGACCAGCCGGCCCACGACGAGCCGCGCGGCTGCGGATAAAGGCGGATCAGCGGCGCCAGCGGCACGATGACGAGCACGCTGGCCAGCGCGAGGCCGAGCCGGCGGGCGCCGACCGGGTGCCGCACGCAGAAGTCGCTCTCGTCCCACCACAGCGAGAGCCCGAGCAGCAGCGCCGGGTACGCCGGCGCCAGCCAGTTGATCTTGACCAGCATGAACGCGGCGTTGCCGAGCATGTAGAGCGGCAGCGGCAGCCCGAATGCCAGCAACCACAGCGCGCGCACATCGGGCGCACCGTCGCGGCCGCGCGCGCGCACGAGCAGCCACAGCACCGCCGCAGGCAGCAGCACCGCGATCACGGGGTTGAACACCCCGATCTGGCCGCCGACCAGTTCGCAGAGCCAGCGCCACGTCAGCGCGCCGTTGCTCCAGCGCTCGGTGGTCTGGAAGGCGATCGATTCGCCGCCATTGCGCACGTTCCACACCACGACCGGCGAGAACACCACGGCCGCGACCGCGACGCCGAGCCACGGGCCGGGCCGCCGCCACTGCCGGCGCATGGCCGGATCGAAGACGAGCAGCAGCAGTCCCGCCGGTGCCAGGAACGCTGCCGAGTACTTGCTGAGCAGGGCGCCACCAGCGCACAGGCCGGCCACCAGCCACCAGCGCAGCGAGCCGCTGCGCGCCTGCCACAGCGCGAACATGCACAGCAGCCAGAACGCCACCAGCGGCGGATCCGGGTTGGCCAGGAAGCGCGTCATCATCAGGATCGGCGCGCAGCTCGCGAACAGCAGCCAGGCGCGGCGCGCCCCCTCGCCGGCGCCGAACGCAGCCAGCAGCGCATGGCCTGCCAGCAGGTTGGCGCAGCCGCAGAGCAGCGTCAGCAGGCGGATGCCGAGCGCGCCGTCGCCGAACGCCTGCGTGCCGAGCCAGATCATCCAGGCGACCATCGGCGGGTGGTCGAAGTACGACAGCGCGGGGTGCTGCGCGTAGGCCCAGTAGTACGACTCCTGCGCGAACACGGGCATCGCGGCGCAGAGCCAGACGCCAGGCAGCATGGCCAGCCACAGCAGGTGTCGCTCGGAGACCGCCCGGAACGGCAGCATGGCCGCAATTGGCCAGCAGCGCGGGTGGCAAAGCAATGGGCTCGTGGGTGATTCGCCCGGGCGGGCGCCGCCGTCACCGCAGCGGCAGGCCGCGGCGCGTGCGCGCGTCGTCCTCGAGTGCGTCCGTGCGGCGGACCGTGCGGTCGAGCAGGTCCTGCAGCACGTCGAGGCGCCGGTGCAGGTTGGCGATCCGGTGCGCGGCGAACAGCGCGACCCAGCACAGCCCGAGCGTGAACGTCACGACGCCGACCTTGGGCATGTTCCACGTCGGCAGCCAGTGCGACGCCTCCTGGTCGAGCACCAGCGAGGCCACGACGAGGACGGTCATCAGCAGGTGGAACTGCGGTTCCGCGAGCGCGCGCATGCGGCCAGTGTAGCGCGCCGCCGCGGTGGCTCAGGGGCCGTTCGCGGCGTCGGGTGGCGGCAGCGGCGGCAGCACGTCGTCGATGCAGAGCGGCCAGCCCGCGAGCGACAGCGCGAGTCCGGCGTCGAGCAGTTCGCGCTGTGCGGTCAGCGCGGCGGTCTCGGCGGACCGCAGGTCCGCGAAGCCGAGCTCGCCGGCCTCGAACCAGCGCAGCGCCGCCGCGCACAGCGCGGTGCGCCGCGCCGCGACGTCGCGCGCCTCGTCGCGCCGGCTGCGCGCCGCCGCAACGCGCGCCGCGGTACTTGCGACGTCGCCGGCGACTACATGCGCGGCGACGCGCGCCCGGGCTGCGGCGTCGAGCAACACGGCGTCGGCGGCGGCGACGTCGGCGCCGCCGGCGTCGAACAGCGGCAGCGCGACGTCCAGCGTAGCGACGCCGAGCGACTCGCCGTCGATGCGGCGGTAGCCGGCGCCGACGACCGGTATGTAGCGCAGCGGCGACGCGGCGACGTGCAGGCGGTCGAGCTGCGCGGCGTAGTGCGCGCGCGCCGCGGCGAGTTCGGGCCGCGCGGCCGCAGCCTGCGCGAGCAGGCTCTCGAGGTCGGCGGCGACCACCGGTTCGTTGAGACCGTCGGCGAGCTGCAGCGGGACCGGCCGTTCGAAGCCGAGCGCGAACGCGAACGCGAGCTCCTGTGCACCGGCCTCGCGCTGCGCCGCGGCGGCCGCCGCCGCGGCCTCGGCCGCCTCGGCGTCGGCGACCGCGGCGTCGAACGGCGGCGCCTCGCCGTCGCCGGCGAGCCGCTGCAGCGCGTCGCGGTGCCGCGCCGCGGCCGCGGCCGCCGAGGTGGCGATCGCGGCCGCGCGGCGCGCGGCGACCAGTCCGTCGTAGGCGCGGCACACCTCGACCGCGAGGTTGCGCCGCTCGGTCTGCAGTTCCGCGAGCGTGGCTTCGAGTTCGTGCGTCGCGATCGACTCGCGCGTGCTGCGCAGCAGCACGTCGCCGATCGCCCACGACAGCGTGAACGTCTGCTGCAGCAGCGACGCCGGCACCGCCGGGCCGATGCTGAAGTCCTCCCATTCGAGCAGCAGCTGCGGGTTCGGCAGCAGCCCGGCGGCGCGGACCTGCGCCACGGCCGCGAGGTAGCGCGCGCGCCAGCCGTCGCGCGCCGGCGCCCAGGCGCAGGCGAGGCGCACGCAGTCGGCGCGCGTCAGCGGTGCATCGGCCGCGGCCGGCGGCCACGACGGCGCGACGACCGGTTCGTTCACGGCATGGCACGCCGCGAGCGCGAGCAGCAGCGCGACGCCGGCGCGCCCCCGCGAGCGATCAGCGCAGCTCATCGCCGCCCTCCGGGCGCTGGCGGTCGGCGAACCACAGGCAGGCCAGCGGCACGACGAACAGGCCGCACAGCGTCGACACCACGAGCCCGCCGACGACCGCGATCGCGAGCGGCCGCTGCAGTTCGGCCCCGGCGCCGAGCCCGAGCGCGAGCGGCAGCAGGCCCGCGACCGCGGCCAGCGTCGTCATCAGGATCGGCCGCAACCGCGTGCGCGCCGCCGCGACGATCGCGTCGCGCGGCGCGAAGCCGCGCGCGCGCAGCTGCTGGCTGTACTCGATCAGGATGATGCCGTTCTTGACGACCAGGCCGACCAGCATGATCAGGCCCATGCCGGAGCTGACGTTCAGCGGCACCGCGCAGACGCGCAGCGCCAGCAGGCCGCCGACCTGGCCGAACGGCAGCGCCAGGAAGATCGCGAGCGGCAGCGACAGCGAGCGGAACTGCGCGACCAGCAGCAGGAACACGAGGCCGATGCCGAGCACCGCGACGACGACGAGGTGCTCGAACGCGCGCTGCTGGCTCTCGACCTGGCCGCCGATCTCGACGCGCACGCCGGCCGGCTGCGGCAGGTCCGCGATCGCGGCGGCGACGGCGCGGCTCGCCGAGCCGAGGTCGGTGCCCGAGACACTCGCGGTCACGCGCACCATCGGCACCTGGTTGTCGCGTTCGAGTTCGTTCTCGGCGAGCCGGCGCTCGAAGGTCGCGAGCTGCCGCAGCGGCACGCGGTCGAACGGCGCCTCGCCGTGGCCGCGCACCCAGACCTGCGGACCGTCGTCGTCGCCGCGGTCGACGGTGCGCCACGCCTGCGGGTAGCGCACGCGCAGGTCGACGAAGCGGTCCTGCTGCTGCAGGCGCGTCGCGACGGTGCCGAGAATCTGCGCCGACAGCTCCGCCGCGAGCGCGCGCGTCGACAGGCCCAGGCGCGCCGCGGCGACCGGATCGGGCCGCCACGACAGCTCGGGGCTGCCGAACGACACGTGGTTGGTCACGTCGACGACGCCGTGCAGGTGCTCGATGCGCGCCGCGACCGCGTTGGCGAAGCCCTGCAGCTCGGGGTAGTCGGCGCCGAGGACGCGCACCTCGATCGGCTCGGGGTTGCCCTCGAGATCGGCGAGGGTGTCCTGCATGACCTGCACGAACTCGATCTCCGCCTGCGGCACCTCGCGCTGCAGGCGCTCGCGCAGGCCGTCGATGACCTCGAACACGCTGCGCGCGCGTTCGCCGCGCGGCTGCAGGCCGACCAGCATGTCGCCCGTGAACTGCTCGGTCGCGAAGAAGCCGAGCTCGGCGCCGGTGCGCCGCGACAGCGAGCGCACCTCGGGCGTCGACAACAGCACGGCCTCGATGCGCCGGCACGCGGCGTCGGTCGCGTCGAGGCTGGTGCCGACCGGCAGGAAGTAGTCGAGCACGAAGCCGCCCTCGTCCATGCTCGGCAGGAAGTCGCTCGGCACGCGTAGAGCGCTCGTGCCGCCGACCAGCAGCAGCGCCGCGGCGACGGCCGTACACACGCCCGGCGCGGCCAGTGCCTGCTGCAGCGCCGCCGTGTAGCGGTCCTGCAGCCAGGTCACGAACGCGCGCGGCTGCAGCGCGCCGCGCGGCCGCAGTCCGCGCACGAGCAGCAGCAGCGGCGTGTAGACCAGCGACACGACCATCGACACGACGATGCTGACGGCGAGCGCGAACGCGAGGCTGCGGAAGAACTGGCCGACGACGCCGCTCATCAGCACCAGCGGCGCGAACACGACGACGGTCGTCAGCGACGAACCGACGATCGCCGGCACCATCTCCATCGTGCCCTCGCCGACCGCGCGCAGCACCGAGCCGCCGCCGCCGTCGTGCAGCCGGCGCGCGACGTTCTCGACGACGACGATCGCGTCGTCGATGACGAAGCCGATCGCGACCGCGAGGCCGCCGAGGCTCATCAGGTTCAGCGACTCGTCGCGCAGCGGGAACAGCGCCAGCGTCGCGACCACGCTGACCGGGATCGCGATGCCGGCGACCAGCGTGATGCGCCAGCTGCCGAGGAACAGCGCCATCACGAGCACGGCGAGCAGCGCGCCGATGCCGATCGCGTCGCGCACGCCGGCGATCGAGGCGTCGACGAGCTGCGCCTGGTCGTAGACCATCGCCAGCGTGGCACCGTCGGGCAGCAGCGGCCGCATCTCTTCGAGGATCTGCTGCACGCCTGCCGACAGGTCGGTCACCTTGCCGTCGTCGCGCAGGAACACGCTGACGACGACGCCGTCGGCGCTGCCGCCGGTGACCACCATCGTGCGCTCCGCGGTCGTCTCGACGACGCGGCCGAGGTCGCGCAGCCGCACGGGTGGCCCACCTTCGCGCGGCACGGCGACCGCGAGCACGTCGTCGGGCGAGCGGAACAGGCCGTCGACGAGCAGCTGGTACTGCAGTCCCTCGGCCGCCGCGCGGCCGACCGCGGCGACGTCGTTGGCGTCCGCGAGCGCGCGTTCGACGTCGAGCACGTCGAGGCCCGCAGCCAGCAGCGCCGGCGGATCGGGCTCGAACACGAACTCGCGCTGGTCGCCCGACTGCACGGTGACGCGGAACGCGTCGGGCAGCCGCATCAGGCGCGGCGCCAGTTCGAGCTCGGTCCACTCGCGCAGCCGCGCGCGCGCGACCGCATCCGGCGCCGTCGCCGCGCCGGGCAGCACGTTGAAGCTGATGACCGGGAACACCGCCGGCGTCTGCTGCTCGATCGTGCACTGCACGTCCGGCGGCAGGCCGGCTGCGCCGATGCGCGCGCGCACGTACGACAGCGCCTGCTGCATGTCGGCGGTCTCGGCGAAGTCGAGCGACAGCTCGCTGGCGCCGCGCACGGTCTTGCTGCGCAGCCGCACCAGGCCGGGCACCGTCACCGCCTGTTCGAGCGGGCGCGTGACCGCCACCAGCATGCCGCGCACCGGCTGTTCGCCGCGCTCGGCGATCACGGCGATGCGCGGGAACGACACGCGCGGGTAGACGCTGCGCGCCGATCGCAGCGTCGACTGTACGCCCAGCGCCAGCACGAGCGCCAGCAGCACGAACAGCGCACGCCGGTGCGCGAACAGCGCCGCGATGGCGTTCAGCGGTGGTCTCCCGCGCCGGCGCCGTCGGCGGCGACGTGGGCGCCGTCGGGCAGGTTCACGGCGCCGTCGACGACGATCGCGTCGCCGGCCGCGAGTTCGCCTTCGACCGCGAGCAGTTCGCCGCTGCGGCCGACGATGCGCACCGGCGTCACGTGCGCGATGCCGCCGGCGTCGACCTTCACGACGGCCGTCGCGTCGTCGTGACGCACGACGGCGGCCGGCGGCACCAGCACCGCGCTGTCGAGGTGCTGCACGACCACGTCGGCCGCGACCGCGGCGCCGTCGAGCGGCACGTGCGCCTGCCCCGGCTCGAGCCGCACCAGCAGCAGGGCGAGCCCGCTCGCGGCGTCGACCGCCGGCGCCGCGCCGGCGACCTTGCCCTGCAGCGCCGCGTCGCCGTCGTGCACGATCACCGGCGTGCCGGTGGGCGCGCGCGGCAGGTCCTGCGGTGCGATCGCGACCTCGACGCGGCGCGCGTCGGAGATCGCCAACCGCACGAGTACGGTGCCCGGCGCCGGCAGGTCGCCGGTGTGTACGGCGACGGCGGTCACGCGGCCCGGCGCCGGCGCCCGCACTTCGACGTCGCCGCCGAGCGTGCGCGCCGTCGTCGCGTGTTCCTCGGCGGTCGCGATCGCGGCGAGCAGGCGCCGGCCCTGCTGTTCGGCCTCGCGTTGCTGCCACTGCTGCAGCTGGGCCTCGGCCTGCTGCGCCGCGGCCTGCAGCCGGTCGGCCTCCGCGCGCGCCTCCTGCAGCGTGCGCGCCGCGGTCAAGCCGTCGCCGCGCAGCGCGGCGAGATGTTCGCTGCGCTGCTGCGCGAGTTCGGCGGCGCGGCGTGCGCCGGCCTGCGCGGCGGCGAGCTCGGCCTCGCGCGCGGCGCGGCCGCCGCCGTCGAACGCGCCGTACTCGGCGCGCGCGGCCGCGAGATCGGCGCTGGCGGCAGCCATCGCGGCCGCGACCGGCGCCGCGTCGAAGCGCAGCAGCAGTTCGCCCGCAGCGACGACCTGGCCGGGTGCCACCGCGACCGCGGCGACGCGATTGCTCGTCGTCGGCGCGAACGTCCACTCGGCGTCGGCGTCGAAGCGCGCGCGGCCGAGCAGGCGCAGCAGCACGTCGGCGGCGCCGGCGGTCGCGTGGCCGAGCTTGACGGCCGCGGCGAGATCGGCGCCCTTCGGCCCGTGTTCGTCGCCCTCGGCTTCGGTCGCGGCCGCCGGCGCGATGAAGCGCTGCAGCGACCAGCCGGCGGCGGCGCCGAGCAGCAGCATGGCGAGCGGCAGCGCGAGAGCTCGAGGGGTCATCGATGCGATCGACGCGCGCGGGGCGGCGGCGCACGACCGGCGGCGAGGCTAGCGAGCCTGCTGCGCCCCTGCCAGCGCCGCGGCGCTTTGCGCGCCGCGTCGCTGCAATGCAGCACGCCGGCCGCGGCGCGCAGTCACTTCTCGATCTTCACCAGCTTCAGGTCGGCGTCCTGGATCAGGCCGACGCCGGGCGCGAACCACTTGTACTCCTTGACGCCTTTCTCCAGCGGCGTGGTCTCCTCGTATTTCATGACCTTGTTGTACTTGCCGGATGGCGTCTCGACTGTCTCGGTCAGGCTGACGATCTCGGCGCGGTCGAGCGCCACGTCGGGCGCGATCTCCTGGTAGAAGCGCGCACCCAGCAGTGGCGTGCCGGGCAGGAACAGGCCGAAGTGCGCGCCATTCTCCCCCGAGTGCCAGGCGCCCTCGTGCGAGACCACCTTGCCGTCCTTGTACATGTCGACGTCCTCGCCGAAGTAGTAGACGTCGCTGGTCTTCTTCGAGATGGCGAAGTAGTTGCGCGACACCTCGACCAGCTGGCCGTCCTCGCTCTCGCGCTCCTCGACGACGCGCGTCTCCACGCCGTCCACCTTCCTGGTCTCGTTCAGCACGGTGATGACCAGATCGTGGCTCTTGCCGTGCTCCTTGCCCGCGAAGGTCAGTTTGTAGCCGGGCTCGAGGATGCAGAACGTGCTGCGGCCGGTCGATGCGAGGTCGTCGCGTCCGACGTGGAACAGGTCGGTCCATTTCTTCTCTTCGGCCTGCGCCCGCGTACCGCGGCCGGTGGCCTCGGCAGGCTGGTCCGCCTGCGCGGCGAGCGGGAGGGCGAACAGGAGGCCGAGAGCGGCGGAGAGACTGGTGTTCATGGGGGGCTCCCTCGGGGTTTCGGGTGTGCGATTGCTGCGGGCGCGCGCGACTCTACCGCGGCCCCGTGCGCGGCGCCGCGGTGCTTTGCGCGCCGTGCCGGCGCTGGCTACCGTGCGCGCCGATGACCGGGACCGACGACGCGGCGCTGGCGCGC
>Ga0070689_100001321_pt1 | contig 15756 bp, 10 predicted proteins | sample KBSS23HmetaG_FD_64669 | JGI IMG/M metagenome (GOLD analysis project Ga0070689, IMG submission 64669) | Switchgrass rhizosphere microbial communities from Kellogg Biological Station, Michigan, USA - KBS S2-3H metaG | ecosystem: Host-associated > Plants > Roots > Rhizosphere ...
CGCGTCGGCGAGCTCGAACCCGAATCCGCGGAGCTCGGCCTCGAGGCGGCGGACCTTTTCTTCTGCGCTCGATGCGCCGTCGAGCCCGAGCTCCCGCTTGAGGAGCGTCGAGATCGGAAAGAGCGCGTCGTGGCGCGTATCGGGCGAGCACCGGCTCTCGAGGAACGTGTAGTCCTCGGCGAAGAGGCGCGCGCGGAGCTCGTGCGCCAATCGGCTCTTGCCGATCCCCGGCTCTCCGGTGAGGAGGCAGGCGTGTCCCATGCCGCCGCGAGCCCGCTTCCATCGCTCGAGGAGGAGCTCGACCTCGCGGTCCCGGCCGACGAGCGGCGCGGCCGCGTCCCGCTCGGACAGCGCCGCGCCGTCCACGCGCTCGCCGAGGAGCTCGAACGCTTCGCTCGCGCCCGCGCCGAGGAGCGCCGGCGGACCGAGATCGAAATCCATGCGGATCAACCGGCGCGCGGCCGCCGTGACCATCACGCACCCCGGCGCGGCGGACGCGGCGACGGCCGCCGCCGTCCTCGGGGTCGCGCCGAGCGCGAGGCTCGCGTCGGCGAGACCGCGCTCGTCCCCCGCGAGCACCGGGCCGGAGTGGACGCCGATCGTCACGTCCACGGCGATTCCGCCGGGCGCCCGGCGGTGGTTCTCGGTCCGGATCGCCGAGACAATCGCCAGCGCGGCGCGCGCGGCGCGGCGCGCGTCGTCCTCCTCCGCGCGCGGATAACCGAAGACCACGAGGAGCTCGTCGCCGAGCGCCGCGGCGACGTACCCGCCGGACCGGCGCGCGACGTCCGCCGTCAGCGCGAACGACGATCGCAGCGCTTCGTCGACTGCCTCCTGGGGGTCGGCGCTCGACGCGCCTCGGGCATGGCCCGACGCCTCGCGCGCGCCAATCCGGCAGACGAGCCCGGTGACGTGACGGCGCTCGGCCCCCGGAGGGCGCGACGCGGTGATCCGCCACGTCGCCGACGTGGCGACGTCGAGCGGCGGCGCCGCCGGCGCGTGCGCGGACGCGCGATCCCACGACGGCGCCGGGAGCTCGCACGCGTCGAGCGCGTCAAAGAGCTCGCCCGCGCGGGACGCGCGGACGGCGACGTCCTTGTGGACCGCGCGGCGGAGGAGCGCGCCGAGCGGGTGGCGCTCGAGGACCGGCGGCATCGGCACCGGATCGGGGCCGAGCAATTGATAGAAGATCTCTGCCGCCGACGCGCCGGCGTATACCGGCGCGCCGGTCAAGCACTCGATGAAGACGAGGCCCCACGAGAAGATGTCCGCGGACGGTGACGGCTCCGCTCCGCGCGACTGCTCCGGCGCGCCATAACCCGGCGTCCCGAGCGCGTCGCGGCTCGTCGTGAGACGCGCCGATCCCGCGCCCTGCCCCGCGTCGACCATCGCGCCGATCCCGAAATCGAGGATGACGGCGTTCCGTCGCGCCCCCGTCGCGACGATCATGATGTTGCTCGGTTTGAGATCGCGGTGGACGATCCCTTGCGCGTGCGCGCACGCGAGCCCGTCGAGCACCTGAAGCATCAAATGCCGCGCTTCGCGCGGCGCGAGCGGCCCGCCGGCGGCGAGGACGTCGGCGAGCGTATCGCCCGGCGCGTACGCGAAGACGGTATACGGGTCCCCGTCGGCCGTTTGCCCCGAGTCGACGATCTGCACGATGTTCGGGTGACAGAGCTGCGCACAGAGCCGCACCTCGCGCAAAAAGCGAACGACGCGCGCGTCGGCCAGCGCGCCTTTCCACGGCTCGGCGAGGCGCATGACCTTCACCGCGACGAGCTGTCCCGTCGTGCGCTGCCGCGCCTTGTGGACGGTGCCGAATCCCCCCTCACCGAGCTTGGCGATCAGCTCGTAACGCCCCTCGAACGAGTGTTCGTGCGCAACCGCGGGACGAACCATCGGCTTTTTAGCCAACGCGTGAACCTGAAGTGTGTCAAGCCGCGGAGCGAGGCGGCGCGCCTCATCCGAATTCGGATCGCGGTCTCGAATTCGGATCAGCGCCGGTCGGACGACGGCGTGTCTTCGGCGTCGAGGATGGCCTGGAGATCGGCGTCCACCTCGCCGCCGAGCTCGCGAACGAGCTCCCGCACGCGCGCGAGCTCGCGCCGGAGCGCGCGGTGGTGGTTCCGATTTTTCAGGAGCGGCTCCTGCCCGAGGAGCGCGAACGCGTCGTCGCGGCTCGGGCGCTGCAGGAGCGCGGCGCCCAGCACCATCCCGCGGAGCGCGTCCACGAGATCGAGCGACAGCGCCCCACCTTTCGCCTCGCGCCGCTCGGCCTCGAGGACGAACGCGCGCGCCGCCCGCCAGAGGAGGCCGAGGAGCGCGCTCGGCTCGGCGTCGGTGTCGAACGTGAGCGCGCGCTCGACGTGGACCTTGCGGATCACGAGATCGCGCCCGCCGCCGTCGCCGCGGTCGTCGCTCTGCCCTGCGAGGAGGAGCGCGTGGGCGCGGCGGACGATGTTCTCGAGCTGCCGCAGGTTGCCGGGCCACGACATCGACACGAGGAGCTTCATCGCGTCGGGCTCGAAGCGCACCGCGCCCGAGCCGCCCCCCTCGACGTGCCTTCGGCCGAGCATGGTCTCGGCCCACCGCGGGAGCTCGTCCAGGCGCTCCGCGAGCGGCGGCAGGCGGACCGGGAATACGTTGATTCGATAATACAAATCTTCGCGGAAGCGCCCCGCGCGCACCGCGGCGCGGAGATCGGCGTTCGTCCCCACGAGGAAGCGCACGTCGGCGTGGCGCTCCCCCGACGTGTCGTCGCCGAGCATGCGGTACGAGCGCTCCTCGATGAAGCGCAGGAGGCCTGCCTGCGTCTTCAGCGAGAGCTTGTCGATTTCGTCGAGGAAAAGCGTCCCCTTCGTGGCGCGCGCGATCGCGCCGGGGTTGTCCTTCACCGCGCCGGTGAACGCGCCGCGCTTCCACCCGAAGAGCTCGGCCGTCTGCAGGTCCTCGGGGATGCCGAGGATGTCGAGGACGACGAACGGCTGCCCCTTTCGCCCCGAGCGCTCGTGGCACCACCGCGCGAGCCTGGATTTTCCAGCGCCCGTCGGGCCGCTGATCAGGATCGTGTCGTCGCGCGGCGCGAACGCGCGGAGGAGACCGATGAGGTGCGCCGTCGCCTCACCGACGACCGGAAGGAACTCGTCGGTGCTCGCCTCGTCGGCCGGGCGGAGCGGCAGGGCGCGCGCGGCGATGAACGCCCCCGCGACGTTCGCGAGGATCTCGAGCGATTCGTGGCACGCCTCCCAGATGAACTCTTTCCCGATGGCGGCGCGGCAGCTCGCCTCCAGCGTGATCATCCCGTCGACGCTCCCGCCCGGCGCGCGCAGCGGGACGACGTGCACGTGGGTCGCGTCGCGCCCGAGCATCCGTTCGCGCGTCGCGTTCCCGGGGAGCCCCTCGGCGCCGGCCTGGTCGCGGCGCTCGATCGGCCCGTCGGAGAGCCACGATCGCAGCGATCCGCGCTCGACGTCGATCGATACCGAGCAGCGGTGCTCTTCGATCCACGTCCAGACGCTCCCCGACGTCACGTAGCCGGTGCCGTCGACGCGCCCCGCCGTCGCGTGCTCGATGCCGAAAAGGCGCTGGTAGCTCCCGGCGGGACGCAAATGGACGACGCCCCGGAGGACGCGGCCGCGCGACGCGTAGAGCGAGTCGGCCAGCGCGGCCTCGACGCACGCGAACATCGCCTCGATCACCGCCGTCGCGGCGTCCTCGAAATACGTGGCCACCACGAGACGGGGAACCAGCGATGTCAGCGTCTCGTCGTGGGGCACTTCGCGTCAGCCTACCTCAGGCGAGCCCCACCGAGACACTGCGCTCGCGCCAACGGATGAGGCAGTTGCGTCCCTCGGAGACGCGTCGCTTCCGACGGCGACGCCGGGTAGATGCGGCGGACATCCGTGACGATGACGTGCGACCGCGATGACGGCGCGGCGCCGATTCCATCCGCCCGCGTGACGATCCCTCGGCGGGCGCGACGACGAGTCGACGTCACATCGACGCGTCGACGCGGTCCGGATCGCGCGATGGCGTCGCGTAAATGGCTTCCCCCAACGTCGATCCGACCCGAAGCGACGCGGCACGGTCGGTGCTCTAGAGGCGGGACATGCCGCGCACCGCAGGGTCGCCTTCTTCGATGACGAGCGGACTCGGGGGGAAATGATGTATCGATGGGGAAGCTTCATCATCGCTGGGACGATCCTCGGTGCGGCCGGCATCGCCGGGTGCCGTTCCGTGATCGACGGGATCTTGAGTGACGAGCAAGGGAGCGACGGCAACGACGCGCCATACCTGATCGTCGCGCGAGCCAACCGAGACTCGCAGCCGCGCGATCCGTCGTTGGGCACCATCGTCTACATCCAATGGCACGGAGGGCAGCGGCTCGCCGTGCACACGCACGGCGGGGCGTTCCAATACGGCGCGCTGGACGGCGGGACCGACACGACCTGCATCGATTCGCCGCAGGAATACATCCTCCCAGCGCGGGTCGTGCCGGCGAGTCGCGAGACCATCCTCGAGGTCTGGCTCATGGAGGACGACGCGAAGGAAACCGGCGCAGTCGACGCGGGGGCAGATGCCGGCGACGACGACGCACGATACGCGTGCCCTCACTCGCACGTCCTCCGGGCGAGCATCCTCGATCTGTCCGACGACGGCGTGTCATCGCCCGATGGCGGAGACGCGGCGAACCTCGACGTCGATTCAGGCCAAAACGGCGCAGCCGACGCCGACACGGACGCCTCGGACGGCACGGTGAACCAATGATGCCGAAAGCTTGTTTCTCCTCTGCAGTGATCATCGCGCTCGCGCTGGCCGCGTGTGGCGGGGCTGGGCAGTCTGCAAACACGCCTTCGAACGCCAGGACCGCCGCCGTCCACGTGACAGCCGACGCCGGCGCAGCCCCCACCGCGCCAAGGGCAGCCAGCTCGCAAAAGACGGATATCGTCGAGGAGTGTAAGGCGCCGGACACGCCGGAACGAAACGCGTATTGCAGGCATGCCTGCTACGACGACTCCGTCTTCTGCGTCGACGAAAACGGGAGCGGCTTGAACGACGGCCCCGCGCGGCGGCTGCGGACGGGCCAGCACATCGTGGTGCGAGTCGTCGGGGACCCGCTGAAGGCGGCCGGAAGGACGTTCTCGCTCACACCGAACTCCACGCTCACCGGGACCAAGCGGGTCGTCCCGCGCACCGGTGGGGATGGCGGGGCATCCGACGGTAACTCGGACACGCCAGCTCCGGACGCCGGGGGGACGACGACGGCAGGCAACGACAACTACGACACCTGGCTCCTCGCGTCGCTCGACGCCCGCGCGCCGCTCGACGACGGCGGCGAGCTCACGGTCGAATTCACCCGCAGCGACGGCGACACCGTCGAAGCCCATACGCGGTACACATTCGACATCGACGGTGGCGGAGAGCACTACGCGGAGGTCGCCGTCTTCGTCCCGCTCGTCTTCGGCGGCGCGCGGAGCGTCATCGCCCGACCGCTCCCAGGGACATCGGAGAGCACGCTGGGGGTCACCCAAGATCTCCATCCTACGGTAGGCGTCGCGCTGGAGATATTCCCGTTCGGGATCGGCGACTCGGATACTATTTTTGGTTATCCATGGCACAAGCGCTCGCTTGCGAGCAACTTGAGCCGTCTCTTGAGCCCACTCGGCGTGCAGATCGGCACCACGCTGAATTTCGCGAGTAGCGCGTCACCCGAAATATACACCGGCCTCGCGTGGCAACCCGTTGCCGGCGTCACGATCGGCACGGGCGTCGCCGGGTTGCGCGGCGAGTTCCTGGCGCCCGGCTATCACGACGGGATGCTCATCCCCGCTGGAACGGAGAAGTACTCCGAGCCCCACTACATGTTTCGTCCGTACCTGTCGCTGGCACTCTCGACGCGCCAAATCGGCAATATCTTCTCTCTCATCACGCAGATCGAGAGTTTCAGCGGCGCTTCGTCGGAAAATACGACCAAGGCCTCCACCAAACAGTGAATCCACGGTACGAGGCCGCAGCGGCGGCTATTTCAACCCCACAATCGCATTGTAGAAAATCCCGCGTATCCCGTTGTGGCCCGATGCGTTGGGGTGGATGCAGTCATCGTGGTACCAGCACGTCCCCGTGGGGGTGCCGACGCGGTGGGCCTTGAACGGGTCGTGCATGTTGAGGAGCTTCACGCCCGGGTACTTCGCGGCTTCGGTGGCCATCGCGGCGTTCCACTGGGCGAGCGGGCCGTCGGTGGATTGGTTGTCGGGCCAGATGGCGAGCGGGCCGGGGCACGCCTTGTTCTCCGGCATGTAATAGAAGTGACCCGTGCCGCCGCTCGGGTCGTAGACGTTCGTGATCAGGACGTCGACCTTCACGCCCGGACCGAAGCGATCCGCCTTCGTGAGCTCGGCCATCGCCGCGCCGAAGCCCGCGACGAACGCGTCGATGTCGGCCTGCTGCTTCGCCGTGTTCCCGAGGAGCGCGTCGGTTAGCCCGGCAGTGATGTCGTTGCCGCCGATCGTCCCGACGACGAGCACTGGTCCGGTCAGCGTCGCCGGGAGGCTCTTCACCTGGTTCAAGAGGATGTGCATCGACGTCGGGTCGTTCGGATCCGGGACGGTCGCGATCGCGCCCCCCTTCGACACCTTCACGACGCCGGTGCCCGGGTCGAGCCCCCAGCACGTCTTCAGATCGAACCCCTTGTAATCGGGATAGAGCGCGTCGTCGTTCTGCACGAGGAGCGTCCGATAGAACGGCTGCTCGTCGGCGCCGGAGCCGGAGCCGATGTCGGAGATCGAGTCGCCGACCACGACCAGCGTGGCGTGCTTTTGCGATGGGCACGCCGTCGGCAGCGGGATCGCGTCCGGGCCCGCATCGCTCGTCGCGTCGGCGCTCGTCGATGCATCGCTCACCGTACCGGCGTCGGAGCTAATGCCGCCCGCGTCGCTCGTCGTCGTCGTGTCGTTCGAGCTGCTGCACGCGGCGACGGTCACGAAGAGGCCGATACCGAACCAAGGAAGGCAGCGCGGTGTGCTCATGGTGCGATCGAATGTACCTGCCTCCGCCCGAGATCGGGGAACAGTTTGGCGGCGAATCCGTCAGTTGTGCTCGCGGTATTCGTACCCATGGCGGACCCAGCGGCGGACGTCTTCCCAACGGCGGTTCTTCGCGCGATCGATCGACTCCCAGTCGCGCCGCAGCGCGGCCTCGAGCCGGTCGTTCCACCTCGGATGGTCGGCACCGTACGTTCGCCGCGCGCCGTAACCGTACCCGATCGGCATCTCGACGTCGTCCCACGAGCCGATCACCTTCGGCGGGTTGGGGCGATCGTTCATCGGGATCTCCGCCTTGCCCGCCGCCTGCTTCACGGTGTCCTTCGCGCTCTGATTGAGTTCGTGACCGCCCTTGATGTGGAGATCGTGCTTCGTCTGCTCCCAATCGCGCCGGACCGCCTCCTTGATCCGATCCCACGCGGTCACGTGATCGTGTGTCCACCAGCTCGGCTCTTGATTCATGGATTGCATGAAATCCTCCTTGGTGCGTTTCACCTGATGTCAGCTCCGACGTCAGAACGTGCCGATCGCGCCGAGGCCGTAGCCGTACGCGCCGACCTTGGTCGGGCCGACTCGCAGGAGCTCGGGCTTCAGCGCCTTCGCGGTGGTGGTCGTGGTGGTCGTGACCGTGCGGTGGCCCGGCCAGATGAACGCGCCAACCATCTGCAGCGCGCCGAGCCCCTGAAAGACGCCGTCGATGCCGATCATGACCTTGGCCGCCGTTTCGCCATCGCACGATCGCTCCCCGGGGCTGCTGCCGCAGTGCGGACGCTCTGCGAGATCGACCCACGGCCCGACCACGGGGATCAGGAGATCGCGGTCGGTGGAGAGCGTGCTCGCGCCGCCGACGACCGCCGCCGTACCGTACGAGATGGCGAGCATCACGGCGCCCGACCACAGGAGCGATGTGTTCGGCCCGGGATACGCCTCCTCACGCTCCGCGTGCGGGCGCGACGACTCGGCGTTGACGACGACGGGCGCGGGCGCCGCGGTCGTCTGCGTGGTGCTCACTGGCGGCGAGGCCGGCGTGCCGTTGCTGTTGTTCACCACCGTCGGTCCGCTGACAGGTGGCGCGGTCGGCTGCGGCTGCGGCTGGGGTGGCTGCTGCGTCATCACGACGTTGTCGGCGAATGAAGTCGATGACAACGTCCATGTCGCCGCGGCGGCAGCCGCGACGGCCGCAGCCCGGAGGCTCACGTGCTTCATGGCAATTGCTCCCTTCTGGGGCAAGGCCTCGCTACGGCCGCCCGCGCAGCGCTTTGCAACCGCGGTGCCCCGAGCGCGCGAGTTCGTATATCTCGTCCGATTGCCTACGATATTCGGCCGACTCAACCCGCGCGCCGGACACCGGGAGACCGTGGCACGCGCGCTCCGCATGCTCAAAACTGCCGCGCCCAACCTCTGCCGCAAACGAAAGGTACGACGGGCTTCTATCCCCCGTCCTTCGCTTTCGTGTGCGCCGCGCGGCCGGAGTAGATCCGTTTTTCGTATTTGTGCTCGGGATCCTCGACGCCCCACACGACGTCGCCGCCGAGCTTGCACGCCTGGTCTTTCAGCGTCCGCAGACAGTCGTCTTCGGCGACGCCGTCGTCGCACCGCGCCGTGACCGGCCCGAGGTTGTCGGTCGGCCCCTCCGGGGTGCCGCGGTAGATCTGGACATCGCACCCCTCGGGTCGCGCCGGGTAACGCGGATCGAGCGGGCGATCACCGCCGCACGCCGGCGCGATCCACGCGGCTGCGATCGCGATCGCGACGAGCGACGAGCGGCCGATCACGGCGAGACCGCCGGCGCACCCGCGCCCGACTTGAGGAGCGGGAAGCCGAGCGCCTCGCGCTGCGCGAGGTACGACTCCGCGACGGCCTTCGCGATCCCGCGCACGCGCCCGATGAATCGCGCGCGCTCCGTCACGCCGATCGCGCCGCGCGCGTCGAGGACGTTGAACTGGTGCGCCGCCTTGCAGACGAAGTCGTACGCCGGGAGGACGAGCTTCTTCAGCGGGTCGTCGGAGAGCGCGAGGAGGCGGCGCGCCTCCGCCTCGTAGTGATCGAACGCGGCGAAGTGCGCCTTCGTGTCCGCCTGCTCGAAGTTGTACGTGCTCCACTCCCACTCGGCGCGCTTCGTGATCTCGCCGTACGCGATCCCGGGCGCCCACATGACGTCGTAGATCGTCTCCTTGTCCTGGAGGTACATCGCGATCCGCTCGAGGCCGTACGTGAGCTCGCCCGAAATCGGGCGGCAGTCGATCCCGCCCGCCTGCTGGAAATACGTGAACTGGCTGATCTCGAGGCCGTCGAGCCACACCTGCCAGCCGAGCCCCCACGCGCCGAGCGTCGGCGACTCCCAGTCGTCCTCGATGAAGCGGACGTCGTGCTCCTCGGCCTTCGTCCCGAGCGCGCGAAGCGACTCGAGGTACTGGTCCTGGATGTCGATCGGCGCCGGCTTGAGGATGACCTGGAACTGATGGAACTGCTGCATCCGGTTCGGGTTGTCGCCGTACCGGCCGTCCGCTGGGCGGCGCGAAGGCTCGACGTACGCGACGTTCCACGGCTCGGGGCCGATCGCGCGGAGGAACGTGGCCGGGTTGAACGTCCCGGCGCCGACCTCGGAGTTGTACGGCTGCACCAAGAGGCAGCCGCGCTTCGTCCAGAACTCCTGGAGCCCGAGGATCATGTCCTGGAAGTACATGGCCGTGGGTTATCACGACCGACCGGGTAACGCAGCGCGCGAACGGATTGGCGCGTCGCGTTATCGGGCGGTATCCTTGATGCATGTGCGGTCTGGGTTTCGTGGCCGAGATGTCCCGGCGCGCGCACCACGGGGTGGTCCGCGACGGGATCGAGCTCCTCCAGCGCCTCGCGCACCGCGGCGCCGCGGGGAGCGATCCGGACACGGGCGACGGCGCCGGCATCCTCGTCGACATCCCCGACGCCGTCTTCCGCGCGGCGCTCCCCTTCTCGCTCCCACCGCGCGGCGAGTACGCCGCGGGGATGGTCTTCCTCTCGCGCGATCCCGACGCCCGCGCGCGCGAGGAGCGAGCGCTCGAAGAGGCGACGCGGCACCACGGTCACGAAATCCTCGGGTGGCGGAGCGTCCCGGTCGACGCGAGCGCGATCGGCGCGCTCGCGCGGAGCACGCAGCCGGTCGTCCGACAGGTGTTCATCGCGCGGCGCGCAGACGGTGATTGGGAGCGCGCGCTCCATCGCATCCGGCGGCGCGCGACCGAGGCCGCGCGCCGAAGCGGCGGCGACGGCCTCTACATCGCGAGCCTCTCGTCCCGGACGATCGTCTACAAGGGGCTCCTCCTTCCGGAGCAGATCGACCGCTTCTACGTCGACCTCCGCGATCCGACGTTCGCGAGCCGCTTCGCGCTCGTGCACTCGCGCTTCAGCACGAACACGCTCCCCACGTGGGAGCGCGCGCACCCGTTCCGGAGGCTCGCGCACAACGGCGAAATCAACACGCTCCGCGGGAACCAAAGGTGGATGTCGGCGCGCGAGGCGGCGCTGCCGCGCGACGCGGCGGACGTGGGCGACGCGGCGCCGATCATCGCGCCGGGCGGGAGCGACTCCGCGGCGCTCGACGACGTGATCGACTTCCTCCTCGCGGGCGGGCGGTCGCTCGCGCACGTCATGATGATGCTCGTCCCCGAGGCGTGGGCCGATCACCCGGAGATGGCGCCGGCGCGCCGCGCGTTCTACGAGTACCACGCGGCGCTCGTCGAGCCGTGGGACGGGCCGGCGGCGCTCCTCTTCACCGACGGCGATGCGATCGGCGCGATGCTCGATCGCAACGGCCTCCGCCCGCTCAAGTACGTCGTGACGCGCACCGGGCGCGTCATCGCCGCGAGCGAGCTCGGCGTCCTCGACGTCGACGACGCCGAGGTGGTGACGAAAGGGCGCGTCCAGCCGGGGACGATGCTCCTCGTCGATCTCGTCCGCGGGCGGATCGTCGACGACGACGCGATCAAGACCGAGATCGCGACGCGGAAGCCGTACGCGCGGTGGATCGCGGAGAACAAGGTCGACCTCGCGGCGCTCCCCGACGTGCCGGCGATCTATTCGCTCCCGCGCGAGCTCCGCGAGCGGATGCTCGCCGCGTTCGGCGCGACGCGCGAAGACCTCCGCACGATCCTCGCGCCGATGGCGGCGAAGGGGGAGGAGCCGACGGGGAGCATGGGAAACGACGCGGCGCTCGCCGTCCTCTCCGATCGTCCGCTCCCGCTCTTCCGCTACTTCAAGCAGCAGTTCGCGCAGGTGACGAACCCGCCGATCGACCCGATCCGCGAGGAGCTCGTCATGTCGCTCGCGTGCGCCGTCGGCGGTGAAGGGAGCATCCTCGACGAGACGCCGGAGCAGTGTCGCGTCCTCGAGCTGCCGCACCCGATCTTGACGACGCGCGACCTCGCGCGCCTCCGCGGATCGCCCGCGCCGGGGGTCCTTGCGCGCACGCTCGACGCGCTCTTCCCACTGGAGGGCGACGGCGCCGAGGCGCTCCGTGCGGCGCTCGACGATCTCGCGCAGCGCGCGGAGGACGCCGTCGACGAAGGGGCGCGCGTCATCATCGTGAGCGACCGCGCGATCGACGAGCGACGCGCGGCGATCCCGAGCCTCCTCGCGGTGTCGGCGGTGCACCATCACCTCCTCCGCGCCGGAAAGCGCCTGCGCGCCGGGCTGATCGCCGAGTCGGGCGAGGCGCGCGAGGTCCACGACGTCGCGCTCCTCATCGGCTACGGCGCGAGCGCCGTGAACCCGTACCTCGCGCTCGAGATGGTCGGCGAGATGGCGACGTCGGCGCGGTGGGAGCTCGGGATCGAGGCGCCGGCGGCGGCGAAGAACTACGTCCAGGCGCTGAAAAAAGGGCTCCTCAAGGTGCTCTCGAAGATGGGGATCAGCACCATCTCGAGCTACCACGGCGCTCAGGTCTTCGAGGCGATCGGCGTCGGGCGCGACGTGATCGATCGGTACTTCGAGGGGACGGCGTCGGCGCTCTTCGGGATCGGCCTCGCCGAGATCGCCGACGACGCGCGGCGGAGACACGCGCTCGGCTTCGGCGGTGACGCGCCTTCGCCCGACGAGCTCGACGTCGGCGGCGCGTACGCGTGGCGCGCCGACGGAGAGACGCACCTCTGGACGCCGCCGACGATCGCCGCCCTCCAGCGGGCGGTGCGCCTCGACGACCCGCGGTCGTACGCCGAGTACGCGGCGCGGATCAACGACCAGCGCGAGCGCCCGTGCACGCTCCGCGGCCTCTGGGACTTCGTACCGCACCGGTCGAACATCCCGCTCGAGGACGTCGAGCCCGCCGTGTCGATCGTGCGCCGCTTCGCCACCGGCGCGATGTCGTTCGGGAGCATCAGCAAAGAGGCGCACGAGAACCTCGCGCTCGCGATGAACCGCATCGGCGGGAAGAGCAACTCCGGCGAGGGAGGCGAGGACGAGGCGCGCTTCGTCCCCGAGCGCGGCGCCGGATCGCGGAGGAGCGCGATCAAGCAGGTCGCGTCGGCGCGCTTCGGCGTGACCGCGCACTATCTCGTCAACGCCGACGAGATCCAGATCAAGATCGCGCAGGGGGCGAAGCCGGGCGAAGGGGGCCAGCTCCCGGGGCACAAGGTCGACGTCGCGATCGCGAAGGTCCGCCACGCGACGCCGGGGGTGACGCTCATCTCGCCGCCGCCGCACCACGACATCTATTCGATCGAGGACCTCGCGGAGCTGATCTTCGATCTCCGCGCGGTGAGCGCGAAGGCGCGGATCAGCGTGAAGCTCGTGGCCGAGACCGGCGTCGGGACGATCGCCGCGGGGGTCGCGAAGGCCGGCGCCGACGCGATCGTGATCAGCGGACACGACGGGGGGACCGGCGCGTCGCCGCTCTCGTCGATCCACCACGCGGGCGTCCCGTGGGAGATCGGCCTCGCCGAGACGCAGCGCACCCTCGTCGAGAACGGGCTCCGCGGGCGCGTGCGCCTCCAGACCGACGGCCAGCTCAAGACCGGGCGCGACGTCGCGTTCGCGGCGCTCCTCGGCGCGGAAGAGTTCGGCTTCGCGACCGCGCCGCTCGTCGCGTCGGGCTGCATCATGATGCGCAAGTGCCACCTGAACACGTGCCCGGTCGGCGTCGCGACGCAGGACCCCGTCTTGCGCGCGCGGTTCAAGGGGCAGCCGGAGCACGTGATCAACTACTTCTTCTTCGTCGCCGAGGAGCTCCGCGCGATCATGGCGCGCCTCGGCTTCGCCACCGTCGACGAGATGGTCGGCCGGCCCGACCACGTCGCGCCGCGCGACGGGATCGCCGGGCGCGCGCGCCTCCTCGATTTCGGGGCGGTCCTCGCGCCCGCCACCGCGGCGGGGCCGCGCCACGGGACCGCGCACAAGCCGCACGGGCGCGCGCGCACCGTCGACGACGACGTCCTCTTCGAGGTCGGCGGCGCGATCGCGCGCGGCGAGCCGATCGCCCGCAAAGTCACGCTCCACAACTCGGACCGCGCCGTCGGCGCCGGGCTCGCGGGCGAGATCGCGCGCCACCACGGGAGCCAGGGTCTCCCGCCCGACACTGTGATCCTCCACGCGCGCGGCACCGCCGGACAGAGCTTCGGCGCGTTCGCCGCGACCGGGATGGCGCTGTCGCTCGAAGGGGCGGCGAACGACTACGTCGGGAAGGGGCTCTCGGGCGGCGTGCTCGCGATCTTCCCTCCGCGGCGCGCGCGCTTCTCCGCCGAAGCCAGCGCGATCGTCGGGAACACCGTGCTCTACGGCGCGACGAGCGGGCGCGCGTTCTTCGCCGGGCGCGCGGGCGAGCGCTTCGCGGTGCGGAACAGCGGCGCCACCGCGGTCGTCGAGGGGCTCGGCGATCACGGGTGCGAGTACATGACGGGCGGCGTGGTCGTCGTCCTCGGCGCGACCGGGCGCAACTTCGCCGCCGGGATGAGCGGCGGCGTCGCGTACGTCCTCGACGACGTCGACGCGGCCGGCGGCGCTCGCGGCGCGTTCGCCGCGCGGTGCAACGCGGCGCTGGTCGACCTCGAGCCGCTCGATCTCGAAGACGCGACGAAGCTCCGCGCGCTCATCGAAGAGCACGTCGCGCGCACGGGGAGCACGCAAGGGTCGCGCCTCCTCGCGTCGTTCGCGGCGGCGGTGGGCCGCTTCGTGAAGGTGACCCCGCGCGAGTACAAGCGGGCGATCGGCGCCGCGCGGAAGCTCGAGGTGCACGTTGGCTGAGCGCGGCTTCCTCACCATCGGGCGCGCGCCGAAGCGCGAGCGCCCGATCCCGGAGCGCGTGCGCGATCACAGCGAAGTCGCGCTGCCGCTCGCGCCCGACGAGCTCCGCGAGCAGGCGTCGCGGTGCATGGACTGCGGGATCCCGTTCTGCCACCAGGGGTGCCCGCTCGGAAACGTCATCCCCGAGTGGAACGACCTCGTCCAGCGCGGGCGGCTCGACGAGGCAGCCGTGGTCCTCGCATCGACGAACAACTTCCCCGAGATCACCGGGCGCGTCTGCCCGGCGCCGTGCGAGGCGTCGTGCGTCGTCGCGCTCGACGGCGACGCCGTGACGATCAAGGAGATCGAGCGGTCGATCGCCGAGCACGCGGTCGGTGCCGGGCTCACGCCTCGCCCGGCGGCGATCACCACCGGGAAGCGCGTCGCGATCGTCGGCTCGGGTCCGGCGGGGCTCGCGTGCGCGCAGGAGCTCGCGCGGCGCGGCCACGCCGTCACGCTGCTCGAGCGGGACGACCGCATAGGCGGCCTCCTCCGCTACGGGATCCCGGATTTCAAGCTGGATCGGCGCGTCCTCGACGCGCGCCTCGCGCAGATGGCCGCCGAGGGGGTGCGCTTCGTCACCGGCGCGCACGTCGACGGCCGCGCGGCGCTCGACGCGCTCCTCGCGGCGCACGACGCCGTCGTCCTCGCGATCGGCGCGCGCGCTCCGCGCGACCTCGCCGTCCCGGGGCGCGATCTCGACGGCGTCCACTTCGCGATGGACTTCCTCACGCCGCAAAATCGCCGGAACGCGGGCGAGGAACTCGAAGGAATCACCGTGACCGGGGAGCGCGTGATCGTCATCGGCGGCGGCGACACCGGCGCCGACTGCGTCGGCACGTCGCACCGCCAGGGAGCCGCGGCGGTGGTGCAACTCGAGGTGATGTCGCTCCCCGCGACGACGCGTTCGCGCGACAACCCGTGGCCGGCGTGGCCGCTCGTCCTCCGGACGTCGTCATCGCACGACGAAGGCGGGACGCGCGATTGGGCGGTCCTCACCAAATCGCTCCGCGGCGAGGCGGGGCGCGTCACGGCGCTCGACGCGATCCGCGTCGCGTTCGACGCCGGCGGGAAGATGCGCGAGCTCCCGGGGACGGAGCTCTCGATCGCGTGTGACCGCGTCCTCCTCGCGATGGGCTTCGTCGGCCCGGAGGCGGCGCTCGCCGACGCGCTCGGCCTCGCGCGCGACGCGCGCGGAAACATCCGCACCGACGCCGCCGGCGCCACCTCCGCGCCGCGCGTCTTCGCCGCGGGCGACGCCGTCCGCGGTCAGTCGCTCGTCGTGTGGGCGATCGCCGACGGCCGCCGCGTCGCCCGAGGCGTCCACGCTGCGCTCACCGCGTCGCGCGGACTTCGAGAGGGTGCCTCCCTCTAAACGAGCGCCGCTACGCGAAGTAATCGAGGTACGTCGCGAAGCCGGTCGCGATCGCGGCGGCCGTCCCGGTCTGGATCACGAGGAGGA
>Ga0070689_100001322_pt1 | contig 15743 bp, 10 predicted proteins | sample KBSS23HmetaG_FD_64669 | JGI IMG/M metagenome (GOLD analysis project Ga0070689, IMG submission 64669) | Switchgrass rhizosphere microbial communities from Kellogg Biological Station, Michigan, USA - KBS S2-3H metaG | ecosystem: Host-associated > Plants > Roots > Rhizosphere ...
TGGCCCTTTCGTCGCCCGCCTTCACCGCGACCTCGGCCCGGGCAATCAGCAGCTCGCGCGACGACGCGCCCGCGGCCTCCGCCCGATCGAGAACCTCCATCGCGTCGCCCAGGCGGGAAACGGAGCTGAGAAAGTTGGCGACTTCTATCATCCGGTTCGCGTCGAGCGCCGCGACCACGGCCAGGTCCTCCGCCTTTGCGCCGGCCGCGAACAGGATCTGTAGACCAGGTACGAGCAACTGGGGCTGGATGTCGATGGCGGATCGCCATTCGAGCATGGCCTGCTTTCGCAGCCCCAACGACCACAGGTTACGCGCCACCTCGACGTGGACCACCTCGCACGAGGGGCACAACAGCAGCGCCCGGTTGAGGGCGTGGAGTCGTGGGGAAGGCCCCCCCGCGGGCGCCTTGATCGGCTCCACGCGCGCGTAGGTCAGGGCGTAGAAATAGTCGGTGGGGTGGGCGCGCTGCGCGCGCAGGACGATCTCGCGCTTCGCCTCGGCCTGGGGAGCGCGCTTGAGCAGCGTATCGAAGTCGTCATAGCTGCCGTGCGCGACCGACGCGATCCCGATGACGAGGCTGGCGCCCGCGAACGCGGCGATCGACCACTTGATTCTCGGGCTCTCGAGCGGCCGCGTCCTCATCCTGCCCAGCATCGAGCCCAGCACGACGACGAAGGGGACCGCGACCCCCAGTGTCTCCAGGCCGAAGTCCAGGCAACTGTGAACCAGCACCGCCACGAGGCCTGCGATCAGAGCGCATTCGGTCAGGTCGTGTCGGCCCTTGCGCGCGACATGCCAGATGAGGGCGCCGAAACCCAGGCCGACGGCAATCAGGAACAACCAACCACCATCGACGAGCGTCTGCAGGGTCTCGTTCTCGACGAACGTGAACCGCGTCGGGATCGTGGTCTTCAAGGTGCGATAGACGGGATAGACCCGATCGAAGGCGCCCCGTCCGATCCCGAGGGGATGGGCACCGACGACCCGGAAGCTGTCGCGCCACAGCTGGAGCCGGAGATTCGACGCCAACGCCTCGGATCGAAACCGATCCAGGACCTGCGCAGAGCCGAAGCCGACTGCCGACACAACGACGGCGCCGAGCAGCGTGGCGCCCAGCAAGATCGACGAGCGCTGCTGTCCCGGAGCCTCTCGCCGGGTCGCGAGCACCCGGAGGCCGACGAACAGCAGCATCGCCACCGCCAGCGCGATCACCGCTCCACGCGACAGGGTGGCCGCCGCGCCCGCCGCGCAAAACATGACCCCCAGCCCCCAGCCCACCCGGTTGAGAGCGGTGGGACGCTGAAATGCGCACGCCAGGCAGGCGAATGCGGCGAGCTCGAGAAACTCCGCGTTGTGGTTGGGGTTCACGAACGGCCCCATGAGCAGACTGTGCCCGCTTGGTCGCAGGACGCCGTAGATCTCGGACGCGCGTCCGATGCGGTGGCTGATGCCGATGACGACGGTCGCGATCCCCGTCAGCCCGACGGTGCGAAGCAGAAGGTGCCGGCGGTTCTGGCCGGAGGCGAGGTGAAACGCGATCACGAACGCGACCAGGGCGGCGGCGGCCGTGCCGATGTGGGCGCGCGTCGGCGGCGGATCGAGGCTCATCGGCCACGCGGCCGGGGGTTCCACGGCACCTTCGATCAGCAGCCTGGTCCCCGCGGGATCGAGCACGCGTCGAACGCCGGTGGGCAGCGGGACCGATTGCAGCAGCGGCAACAGCACAAACAATGCGGGCAACAGCACCGCCACGCTGATACGCGCGCCGCGACGCTGCATCCCGATCCCGATGGCGAACAGCGACACGCTGGCAAGGGCGCCCGCGAACAGCAAGATCAGCGTCGGACGGTGGACGCCTCCGGCGACGATCGGAGCGGCAACGATCACCGCGATGCAGAGTCCCACGCCCACCCGCACGAGCACCCGGCCCAGACGCGAGCGACGGATGCGGCCGCGGCGGCGGCTGCTGCCCTCTAGCGCCGGTGCGAACGGCGCGGCCGAACCGGCCGCCTCAGAAGACCCGTTCGTCGACGACGAGGACGTCACCAGGCAGAACCATCACGTTGGGGGAGCGGCCTTCGCTGATGTCGGCGACAGGATAGACCGTGGTCTGGATGTTGCCGGCGACCTCGCGCCGAAGGTTCACGGAGTTCTTCGCGGCGATCCCGGTGAATCCGCCGGCGTTGGCGATCGCGTCGACGATCGTCATGTTCGGGTAGTACGACACCTGGCCGGGCTTGGCCACCTGCCCGAGCACGGAGATCTTCTGGCTGTTGCGATCCTTGATCGTGACCGCGACCTGCGGATCCTTCAGATAGCGGTCCTTGAGCTTGGCGACGAGGAGCTGCTGGATCTCGCCCGTGCGCAGCCCGACGACGGAGATCCGGCCCGCCAGCGGGTAGTCAACGGTGCCGTCGGTCGCGACGCGGAACGTTCCGGTCAGCTCAGCCTCGCCGTATACGCGCACGTCGAAGGTGTCGTCGACGCCCACGCGGTCCGCGGGATCGTTCGACTCGACCACCGGCTTCGTGGACGACCGGGCCGTGCCGCATCCGACCACGCCGGCGAGGCAAGCAGCGACGACAGCCAACAACACACGGCGTCCCTGGCCTGTACGGCACCAGCGCATCGGGCAACTTTAATACGTGATGCCCAGCCGGACAAACATCTGCTGCTTCAGATATTCGACCGTCGTGATGTTGCTGCTGTTCGACATGACGGAGTATGCGACCCCGACGTAGATCCAGTTCCGGGCGAAGTAGTCGAGCGACGCGCCAGCCTGGATGAAGTTGTCGTTACGGTTCTGCTGGTTCACGTCGACGAACTGACCGCCGTAGTTGCGGTGCACGTAGCGGCCCGAGAGGTCCAGCGCCAGACGCCCCGCAATCTGCTGGACGTACGAGGCGTAGGCCGTCTCGTTGTACGAGAACGAGGAGATGACCTGATTTTGGAAGTCGTGCCGGTAACCCGCGACGACCCGGCTCAGCGCGGTGGGACGCAGCGTGAACGACAGCTCGGCGAACGTGCTGCCCCAGATCCCGCTCGTCGAGACGCCGCCCGAGTAGAACCCATTCGTATAACCGAGCGCGAGGATCGCGGACGTCTTCTCGGTCAGAAGACCGCGCAACCCGGTGGTCACCACCAGCGGAAATGATGACGTCTTGTTGTTCAGGGTCGCCTGAGCGTCGTTGAGATAGAAGATGTACCCCTGCTGCGCGTTCAAGAAGACCGCCGTCTTCGGCAGCCACCTCCACGCGCCATCGAGCATCAGATAGTTTCCATCCGTGCTGGCGTATTCGTAGGCGTCCTGGAAGATGTCGATCATGTTCGTGTAGCGCAGGGTCGCTGTGATGCGACCACCGCCCGGCGACCAGCGCCCTTCCACCGAAGCCTGGTTGTTGTAGCGGGTGATCGGAAACGGGGACGATTCGGCGTAGGGCGGGTCCTCGAGGCGCGCGAAGGTGTCCGCCAGACCGAACCCGAACTGGCCGCCGCCCGAGCTCAGCGCGAGGCCTGCTGTCGGCAGCCAGGCGTTGCTGAAGTTCTGGACGTTCGCGTTGTCCGATTGGTAACGGCGATAGGTCACGCCGGCCCGCACGTCGAACAGCAGGCGTCCCACGGCCCCGGTGCGCGTGGCGTTCGACATGTCGCCGAACAACCCGACGCGGATCAGCGGCGAGCCGACCTCGCTTCCCGATTCGGAGTAGAAAACGTTGGAGTCGTATCCGGCCTCGGCGCCCGCGCCGACGTGCAGGAGCACGCCCTCGCTGACCTGGATCCCGGTGTTGGTCTCACCGGAAGACTTGTAGGGCAGACCCTGGTAGCCGATGGTGACTTCGCCCTGGCCGCCCTGCTGGGCGAGCGCGCCGCGCGCGATCGCTGTCGCGGCCAAGGCAGTGAAGAGTGCGAGGCGTCGGTTCATGTAGGTAGCTATTCGCGCAAACTCTGGTTGGGCAGCTCGGTTTGTTTAGCGGCGCCGACGCTAGAGCATTCCGCTGGCCTCGCCCGGGCGTTCGATGTCGATGCCGGGGGCCGGCGGCTGGGTGGGGTCATATTGAGGAATGTTGGGGTCGATCTCGACCTCGACGCGGGTCGCGCCGACGAACGAGAGGTCCTCACCGATGCAGTTCTCCGCCTCGGCGCCGAGGACCTGAACCTTCTGGTTGACGATGGTGAGCCGCGTGAACTCGTGCGTACGCTCGCCGTCGTCGTTGCGGATGTTGGCTTCCTGAAGGGAAGCCATCGACTGCTCCGCGATGCTGATGTTCACCCGGACCTGCACGACCTTGTCGGTCACGCAGTTGAGCCGGATGATGTCCTTGTCGCGCTTGGCCTGATCCTGCAGCGTCTGGATGCGCTTGAGCACCTCGTTCATGCTCTTGGCGTATTCCCTCGCCTGGTTGACCATCTCCTCTGGCGTCAACATCGGGCGCTGCTTCACGTTGACGTCAGCGGTACCAGGCATCGGCGCGCCGCCAGCGGAAGGGGGCGCGATCGGCGCGGGCGCGGATCCCTGCGCGAAGACTGTGCCCGCGAGCAGCATGCTCATCAGTACGACTTTCACTTTCACCACGGCGCCATGTCCTTTCACCCGAATCGAGCTGCCTTTCCGCGCGGCTGGCCCCAAAAGAATCATAAGGAAATCAAGTAGTTATAAACTCGGCAGGAATTATATTCAGCGCCCTCGAACGTGTCAACACGCTGCGGTTGGGCTTAACGTAACGATCACTACCGCTTGCTCAACTCCTAGATGTGCTTTTTTGCTCACGGCTGAGTTTACTGCGACGCCTGGAACACGAACGGGAACGACACGTCGACCGAGCCGCCCGCCGGCGCCGGGAACCGCCAGCGCGCGATCAGCGACTTGATGCAGCTCGCGACCTCCGCGTCGCCGAGCGTGTCCTGCTCGACGTCGACGCCGGACACCGTGCCGGCCTGGGTGATCGTCCAGTGGATGACGACCTTGCCGGAGAGGTTGGGATTGCGCTTGAGCGCGCGCTCGTAGCAGGCCTTGATGGCGCCGAGGCGGCTGCGAACTTCCTTTGCCACCATGTTCGGATCGAGCTCACCGTCGACGGCGGGCGTTTCGGTCTTGATGGCGCCCTTCACGGTGCGCTCGCCCGAACCCTGACCGGTGCCGCCGCCCGCGATGCCGGCGCCGCCGCGCAGGTTGCCCGCGTCGGCCACGCGGCCTGACCCCGAGCCACCCGACTTGATGCCGCGGAGCGAATCGGCGTTCGCGACGCCGACGCCGCCGACGCCCTGGAACGCCTTCTCCTGATCGCGATCGACGTCGCCCTTACCGAGCACGTCCGCGATCGAACCGCCCGCATCCGACTTGGCGCCGAGCAGCTTGAGGAGGCCGGTCGACTTCACCTGCTCCGCGAGGCGCGCGCGCCGCTCGGCGTCGGCCTTCGCCTTCGCCTCCGCCAGCTTCGCCTTCTCCTCCTCGGTCAGCTCCTTCTTCTGCTTCTTCGGCTCGTCGTCGCCCTTCTTCTTCTCGGGCTTCTTCTCCTCGTCCTCGGTCTTCGCGACCTCGGCCTTCTTCTCTTCCGGCTTCTTCTCCTCCTTCTTCACGACCATCTGCACGAAGCGATCAGGGACCGCCTCGATGTCCGGCTTGCGCGGCCAGTCGACGTTGCGCAGGTAGATCACGAAGATGAGGTGGAACAGGAACGAGAGCGCGGCGATGGTCGTGAAGAACCAGTCGACGCCCGAGAGCGCGGACCCGCGGACCGACGCCGGCAACTGCGGCCGCGGCTGCGGCGGCGGCGGCGTGACGAACTGGAACAGGATCGTCATGTCGGCGAGCGTGATCTTCCCGCGCGCCCGCTCGTCGAGCGGCAGCACCCAGGAGGCGCCCTGCTTCTGGATCTTGCCGGTCTGCTTCAGCTGCGACAGCGAGATGATCTCGTTGCCCACCGCGATGCGCGCGTCCATCCCGTCCGAGAAGTGCGCGACGTACTCATGACCGGTGGCCTGGAACAGCAGCCAGTTGCGCGGCAGCGCGTCCGACAGAACGACGAACATGTTCTTGGCGGACTGGCCGATCGTGATGTTCTCGCGCTTGCGGACCAGCCGCTCCTCCACGATCCGACCGCCCTGGATGATGCCGATGCGCAGGATCTTCAGCTTCGCGCCGGCCACGCCGGAGGCTGGTCTCAGAGCCGCTGCCTGGTTCGCCATACGTTGTTGGTCCTTTTGAGCTCGGGGGGTCCGAAATTCGTCAGATAGCCTTCAGCCGAGAGCCTTCAGCCATTGGATCAGAAAGGAGAGTGAGAAACGCTGTCCAGGATCTTGGGGATGAAGTCCTGCTTCAGCTCCTGCCAGTCGTAGTTGATGGTCGACTTCTGGTAGAAGAAAAAGGCTTCGGGCTTCTGGATTTTACCCTCGATCTTGAACTCCTCGGTAATCCGATAGACCTTCTTTCCGCCGGCCCCCTTTTCGACCTTTACCTTCGTCGGGGCATCCGCGGCGGGCGGTGGCGGGGGCGTCGCCGGCGCGGCGGCGGGCGGCGTACGCGCCGCGGCTGGCGCGGCGCCCTGGGCTGACGCGCGCGAGGGGACGAGCAGCAGGGACGCAATCCCCAGCGCGAGGCCGGACGCGACGAGGAATCTCTTCGGCGAAGTCTTCATGGTGTCCCTACTGGATGATCGGCGCGGCGGGCGCCGGCGGTGGGGCCGGCGGGGCCGGCTGAGCGCCGGGGGCCGGGGGCGCGGGAGCGGCTCCGGGCGGCGGGACCGGCTGTCCGGCCGCCGCCTTCTTGGCGTCGTCGGCGGCCTTCTTCGCGGCGCGCGCGGCCTCGCGCTCCTGCTGTTTCTTGAGGCGATCCAGCCGCTTCTCCTCTTTCTTGATCTTGTCCTGCGCCTCGGCGATGTAGCCCTCCGCCGGATCAGACGGGGGCAGCGTGCCCCCCATCATCTGCTTGTACCGCTGGAAGTACTGGATAGCAGTGTTGTTTTTGGCGAAGAGGTCCATGTTCGGCATCTTGTCGGCATCCAGGTACAGGATGCCGAGATTGAACACCGCGTCGGCATAATTGGGAAATAGCTGTAGGGCCTTCTGATACTCCTCCTGGGCCCGCTCGTTCTGCTTAACGCCCCGGTAGGCGTCGCCCAGGTTTAGATGGGCCTTCGCGAACCCCGGTTGAAGCTGGGAGGCCTTCTCCAGCACGGGCGTCGCGTCAGCGTAGTTCTTGGCCGCCAGATACTGCGCCCCGAGGTTGTTCCAGAGGATGGCGTCGTCCGGCTTCGCCTCGGCCGCCTGCTTGAACAGGATGATCGCGCCCGGGACGTTCTTCTGATCGACCTCGAGGAAGGCGAGCATCTGGTAGACCTCGGCCTTCTCGGCGCTGGAGGCGCCGTTGGCCTGCATCATCTCCCAGAGCTTCTTCATCCACTCGTACTTGTGCAGCTTGTAGTAGGACTTCGCCATCACGAGCATGGCGGGTGTGTAGCGCTCGTTCTTGTTGAGCGCGGCCTTCGCAGCCAGCACGGCGTCCGGGTAGCGGCCGACCTTGTAGAGGTCACGCGCCTTCTGCGTCTCCTCTGTCGGAATCACCGCGGGCGGCGGCTGCCGTCGCGCGAGCGCGGGCCGCGCCACCGCCAGCAGCGCCAGCGCCATCGACAACGACAGACCGAGCGCGCGCTTCATCACGGGTACTCCAGGCCGATGCGCTCGTCCTTGATGAACGGGAACTCGTCGGGCAGGTACTTCGACAGGTTCTCGCGCGCCTTCTTCACGTAGTCGTTGGTCACGCCCATCTGCGACGCGCGCGCGAGCGTGTCCTTCCAGCGCTTCTTCGCCTCGTCCTCGACGGGGGTGACGAACTGGTAGATGGCGTCCTTGTACTGCCCCTCGACCAGGCCGCAGTCGTCGGGGTTGGCCTTGCACGCCTGCTTCGCCAGCTTCTTGAGCTCCTCGGGCGGCGCGTCGCCGGCCTTGATCAGCTTCTGCGCGAACTCGTAGTAGACGTCGCCGGAGCGTAGGAACGCCGCCAGCGTCCAGGTCGCGTCCTTGTACGCCCAGATCTTCTGATACTCCTCGTTCAGCGCCTTCGCCTCGTTGGTGAACGAGTCGAAGACCTTCTTGATCTGGTCGGGCTTGCTGCCGAACTTCAATTCCTTCTTCTGGAAGGCCTTGAACTTCTCCTCCATGATCATGAAGTCGGCCTTGGCCGCGAAGCCCGCCGCCGGCGTCGCCGCCGGCAGCTTGCGCTGGATGAACTCGTCGCGCACCCGCTTGTAGGCCGCCAGGACCTCGGTCTTGTTCTTGTTCGACCGCTCCGTCACCACGGCCTGCTTCATATAGGCCTGGACGACGAACTCGCCTGCCGCCTGCTGCTTGTCGTACTTCTTGATGAACTCCTTGAGGCAGGCGTTGTACTTGCCGATGTCGTTCGCCTTCTCGTAGGCGGTGCAGGCGAAGAAGTACGCCTGGGCGCTGTCCTGCGGCTTGTCGGCCACGGCGTCGGAGTACTTCTTGTAGAGATCCGCCGCGCGCCCGTACTGCTGATCGTTGTCGAGCATCGACGCCGCGAGGCCGAGCGCCTCCTTGCGGTGCTCCGACTGCGCGAACTTCGGATCCTGCGCGACGGTCAGGTAGCCCTTGACCGCCTGGTCGAACTCGAAGAAGCGGTAGTGGTTGCGCGAGGAGTTCCAGAGCGCCTCCTTGCCCCACTCGGAGTCGGGATAGCTGCTGTACAGGCGCTCGTAGCACTTCGTCGCCTCGCCGAACTGGAACAGCTTCTCGTAGATGACGCAGGCGTTGTTGAGCGCGGTGGGCGCGCCCGGATCGCTCGGGTTCGCGTTGACGACGTCGATGAGGTCGAGGGCCAACCCGGGGTCGAGCTGGGTGGAGGGCGGCGCCTTGTTGGTGGTCTGGACGCCGCCCTTGGTCGGCTGCGCCTGGCCGGTGACGATCGCGATGCCGCTCGGGCCGGCCTGGCACATCGTCAGCTGCTTGTTGGTGCCCTTCTCCTCGTTCTCCATCGACAGCTGCAAGCGCTTGGTGATGATCATCGTCTTCACCGACGACTTGATCTGGGAGATGCGCGAGAGGTAGGGCTTCGCCGCGGGGGACTTGCCGCAGGCTGATTCGCTGAACGACTCCGCGACCGTCAGCAGCTGACCGAGCGCGCAGTCCTTCTGCTCCTCGTCCTGGACCAGGTAGTCGATGAAGTAGGTCTGCAGGATGGCGTCGTAGGCCTTGAACCCGACGTCGGACTTCTGCCCGCAATACTGGTCGGCGATCGCCGACAGACGCTGGCGCGCCGTCGGCCAGTCTTTGTAACGAAGCGTGATGACGGCGGCGGCGTACTTCAGGTCGGGGATGCGGTCGTTCTTGATGTGCTCGACGTACCAGTCGATCGCCTCCATGTACTTCTTGTAGACGTCGGGCATCGCCATCGGGACGACGGGAGGCTTGGTGTTCTTCTCGTCGGGAATCGGCGGATCGTCGATCTCCTTCGACTTCTTCAGCCCGTCGATGATCTCTTCGTACGTCTTGATCATCCGGAACGCGGCGTCTTCCTGGTACTTGTTGTCCAGCTGCGAGTCGCGCACCGTCTTGTAGGCGTTGATCGCCTGCTTGAGCTGGCCCGAGTAGTAGAGCGCGTCGGCGTAGAACGCCGAGAACTCGTAGCTGCGCTTCGAGTTCGGGTACGCCTGCAGGAACTTCTCGTAGAGATCGGCGCTGGTGGCGTACAGCTTCTTGCACTCCTCCAGCTTCTTCGTGTCCTTCTGGTTCTCCTGCCACTTGGTCTTGCAGGCCTGGGCGGCCGCGTGCACGTTGGTCGCCGCGGTCAGCAGCGCGTCCTCGGCGAGCTGGCGCGCGACCGCCAGCGCCTCCGGGTTGTCCTTGTTGTGCTGGTACCAGTCGCTGCCCTTGGTGTACGACCGCCCCAGCGTCTCGCGCTCCTTGGCCGCCGCGACCAGGTTCCGGTTCTTCTCGTACGCGTGGACGATCCGGTCCTGCACGCGCGGCGCGTCCGAGTAGTACGGCCACTTGGTCAGCAGCGACTTGTAGACGGCGATCGCGTCTTCGAACTTGGTCTGGTCGAAGTAGATGTCGCCGAGGCGCTGGAACACCTCGCGTACGTGCGGCTCTTTCTCGCGTCCCTTGTAGAACTCGATCGCGCGCGCCAGACCGGTGATCGCGTCGGGCAGCGTGTCGCCGTCCCAGTCGGGCTCGGCGAAGCTGACGCCGAGGTACTGGATCGCCTCGGGCCGCAGGTCGGACCCGACCTTCTGCCCGGCGGCCGTGCGCGCGTCCGCGTACTTGACCAGGTTGTCGAATTCCCGCACCGCCTCCGGGAAGCGGTTGTCGCGGTAGTACGACCAGGCGAGCTTGTACAGCGCCCGGTCGTAGTAGGGCGAATCCTTGAACGTCAGCACCTTGCGGAACGCCGCGATCGCGAACTTCAGCTCGTTCGGGTTGTCGAAGTGGAACTCGCCGACGCGCGTCCACGCCTCGGGGATGAACTTCGATTCCTTACGGACGGGCGTGCAGTCCTTGTAGAACTCCTCGTCGGCCGACGAGGCGGAGCCCGGCGTGCGGGGCGCCGGCTTCGGGGTCGGGACCGGCGTGTCGAGCGGCTTGTACCGATTCGAGCAGACCAGCGCCAGCAGCGCCTGCTTGGCCTGCTGGTCCTCGCCCATCTCGCCGAGGCAGAAACCGAGGAGGTAGTAGGCCGCGTCGAGGAACCGGTAGCTCGGGAACTCGGTCAGCAGGCGCCGGTACAGGTTGATCGTCGGCGTGTAATCGACCCGCGGCGGCGGCGTGTCGGGCGGGTTCGGGCTGTCGAGCGACTTCTTGTACGCCTCGTCGGCGTCCAGGTATTCCTCCGCCGACTTCTCGTAGTACAGCTCCGCGAGCCGGAACATCGCGTCTGGCGTCCAGCGCTTGTCGTTGGGGTACTTGAGCAGGAACGCCTCGAACATCGCGATCGCGTCCCGGCGGCGATCGCGCGCCTCGCGATCGTTGAGGTCGATCTGGGGATCGTACTTGGCGTTGATCGCCTTCATCTTGTCGCGATACGCGCGCTTGAGGATCTCGCGCGCCGTCCCGCGGTACTCCGTGACCATCCCGGCGAAGCGCTGGACGTCCTTCTCCATCTCGTCGAGCAGACGGGGATCGGGCGCGCCCGGAGCCGTCAGCCCCGCGGGCGGCCCGGCAGGCGCGGCCGGCGGTCCGGCAGGCGCGGCCGGCGGTCCGGCGGACGCGGCGTGCGCGGGCAGCGCGCCCGCGCCGGCCAGGACCAGCGTCCAAATCAGAGGCGCGCGCCTCACTTGTCCTCCTCGAGCACGCGGCGGAAGTCCTCGTCCAGCGCCTTGATCTCCAGGCTCTTCTGATTGGTCAGCCGCGTGACCGCCTGGGTCTTCTGATCCTTGAGACCCCAGGAGACGTCGATGATGCCGACGTCCGACCGGACGACGAGGTCGTAGAACTTGTCAGCGACCTTGGTGAACATCGCCTGGGCGAGGCCGCCGCCCATGGTCTTCGACTCCTCCATGATGGCGCCGAGCTTGTTGGAGGCGCTGGCGAGCTCTTCCTTGCCCGCCTGCAGGTACTGACCCACCTTCTCGAGCCGCGAGTTGACCTGCGCGTCGATGCGCTTGTCGAACGCGACCAGCTGCCCCTCGATCGAGTCGCACCGCGACAGCAGGTCGACCATCCGCTCGACCTGGACGCGATCGTTGCCGGACAGACGCGCCATCGCCTTCTTCTCGAGCGCCAGCTCGCGTTGAAGGTTGTCGTTGAGCTTCTTCGTCGTCTCGCGCTCGGCTTCGCCGATCCCGCCCGCCGCCGTCGAATCGCGCTTCGCGTCGGCGATCGCCTCGCGCAGCTTCTCTTGAAGCCCACGCAGCTCGTCGATCGACGTGCGCATGTCCTTTACCGGCTGCCGGATGTCCTCGGGCCGGATCTTCTGTTCCGAACGCGAAACCCGGTAGTAGTTCTCGATGGCGACCAGCTGGGCGTCCATCGACTGGATCTCGACGTTCAGCTCCGACGCCTGCTTGTCGACCTCGGCGAAGCGCTCCTTCATCGTGCGCTCCTTGGCCAGCACGCCCTCGTCGGTCGTCGGCAGCGACGCCAGCTGATGCTCGACGGCGTCGCGCTCCTTGCCGATCTGATCCAGCTCCGCGCGCTCCGCGGGCGTCAGGACCGGGGTGATGATCGCGCGGATTTTGGCCTGGAACTTCTGCCGGGTGCCGACGATCTGGTTCATCATCTCGGTCGTCTTCGTCCGCAGCGACGCGAGGTCCGGGAAGATGCCGACGCGGCCGCGGCCGTCCATCACGTGCTGGATGCGCTCGAGCACCTTCTGGCTCTCGACGAGATCGCGCTGCATCTCGCCCATGTCGGACGCGAGCACCATCATGCGCGCGACCTCGGGCTCGGCTTTCACCCACTTCGCGGCCGACGGCGGCACGAAGGCGCCGATGTCGAACTTGTCCAGGCTCTTGCCGATCAGCTGATCGAAGTAGGCCGGGTCTGTCTGCGACTTGACGATCACCTGGTTCAACTGCCGGTGGATCGGCTCGAACTCGTCGCGCACCTTCGAGAAGGTGTCGCTCGCGAGGTAGAAGTTGCTCATGCGCAGCTGGAGGTTCCCCTCCAGGATCCGCAGGTCGGGCCCGTCCGGAACGTCGGGATCGGCGAGCAGCAGCAGGTTCACCGACCGATAGGCGCGCTGCCAGTCCTTCGCCTTGATGTACGTCCACGCCTGCTCGCGCAGCGCATCGGGCCAGTACTTCGACTGCCGCGGAATCGACAGGTAGCTCTCGATCGCCTTGTCGAACTGGGATCGCTCGTAGAGGATGCGCGCGATCGCGAGCCGCGAAAGGTCCTGGACGTCCTTGCTGGAGGCGTCCGGCGCCTGCATCTTCAAGAGGGCGTCGTAACCCTGCGTCGCCCCCGCCAGGTCGCCCTTCTTGACCGCGATCGTGGCCATGAAGTACCGCGCCTGGAAGAAGTAGGGATTGGTCTGCGGGATGGACGCGAACACCATCGACGCGTCGTCGAGGCGGCTCCGGTAGTAGTAGTACTTGCCGCGGACGTACGGCGTGGCCGGCTCCATCAGCGCCGGCGGCAGGTTCTGCAGCCGGGCCAGGTACGAATCGACGTTGTCGAAATCACCGGTGCGAAGCGAGATCTCGACCAGCCGCTGCAGCGCCTGCTGCTCGGACTTCGATCCCGTGTTCTTGGCGACCGCTTCCTGCAGGTAGTGCCGCGCCGAGAAGAAGTCCCTCTCCTGGAAGAGCGATTCGCCGAGCAGCACGAGCGCGTCGTCGTGCGCGCGCGAGTTCGGATACTTCTCGACGACATCGAGGAGGATCGTCGATGCGGTGTCGTAGTCCTTGAGGGCGTACGCCACCTGAGCATCGAGCACGCGGCGATCGGCCTGATCCGGCGGCGGCGGCGGCGCGTCGCGCAGCTCCAGCCCCATGACGTGCGCCCTCTGATCGAGGTCGATCAGCTTCCTGAGCGTCTCGTCGACCTCGTCGGCGCGCGCCGACGCCGCGGACAACGTCACACCGGCGAGCGCGAGCCTGGCAAGTGCAGCCTTGCTGACCATCGGCGCGTCGTTACTTCTTCGTCGCGGTCGCGGCCCCGCTCTCGCCGGCCGACATGACGTTGACGCGGAAATCGATCGCGGGTTTGTCAGCGAGCTGCGTCGTGATGTTGCCCTTTTCGTAGCCGACCACGACGATGTTGGTGGTCTTCGATTCGCCGGCGACGAAGGTGTGGCTCGACTTCACGTTGAAGGTGTAGCCCTTGAGGTAGCTGAACACGCCGAAGCCGTTGCCCTTGTACACGAGCGCGACGGACAGCGTGTGCGATCCGGGCTGGATCGCGCCGTTGTAGATGTCGAACTCCTGCAGGTCGGCCAGGTTGCCCTCGCTCTTCGCGGAGATCTGCACGCCGTCGAGCGCGAACGCGGCCTTGACCAGCTTGAAGTTGCTTCCCATCTCGTTTTTGTGGTGGATGACCGCGCGCGAAGCGCCCATCACCCCGCCGAGGACGGTCTCCTTGAGGAGGTTGAGACGCGCCTTCGTCCTGAAGATCTGTTCCTTGAGCTCGTTGACGTTCTTCTCGAGCCCGCGGAGGCGGACGTTGTAAGCACCGTCGGATCCGGCAGCCGCGGCGGCCGCGGCGTCGGCCGGGGGAGCCGGAGCCGCCGCCGGGGCGCCTCCGGCCGTATCACCAGCGGGGGCCGCCGTCGTCGGCGTCGGCGCCGGCGTCGGCGCGTCGGCGGCGTGCGCTTGCGCTGCGAGCCAGAGCGGCAGCGACAACATCAGCAGGCCCCCACGCAATTTCCCTATCCCGAACGATGTCATGTCGTTACTCCGTCGAGGCGTTGAGGGGCCCAATTTGAGAGGAACAGCGAAGAGCGAAAAGGGAAACTGACCCCAAGCGGAGCGGTTACGGGGTCGGAAGCGGTCGGATCGAAGTGCGTTTTTTATCAGGCCACGCAAGTATGGTCAATCCCTTCGGCTTTTCCGTTTTTTCCACCAGTGGTTCCGGTCACGCGGAAACCCAGAAGCTAAGTCGATCCGGACCGCGGCGGCAGTGCCTTCCATATCGATTCGAGCAGCTCTGCCGTTCCCTCCCCGGTCGCCGCGCTGATCGCGGCGAGGGGGATGCCCCGGCGCGCGAACGGGGCGGCGATCTGCTTCGCGCGCTTGCGGACTTCCGGGAGATCAATCTTGTTCAGGACCACCAGCTGCGGCCTGGCCGCGAGCTGCGGATCGTAAAGGGCGAGCTCCTTGTTCATCGCCTCGTAGTCGCGCAGCGGGGTGCGGCCAGCCGCGCTCGCGTCGAGCAGGTGCACCAGCAGCCGCGTGCGATCCAGGTGGCGCAGGAACCGATCGCCGAGGCCCGCCCCGGCGTGCGCCCCCTCGATCAGGCCCGGGATGTCGGCGACGACGAACGACCGCTCGCCGGAGAGGGCGACGGTGCCGAGGTTCGGAACCAGCGTCGTGAAAGGGTAGTCCGCGATCTTCGGGCGGGCGGCCGAAATGCGCGCGATCAGTGACGATTTCCCGACGTTGGGGAAGCCGAGCAGGCCCACGTCGGCGAGAAGCTTGAGCTCCAGGCGCACCGAGCGTTCCTCCCCCGGCGTGCCCGGCTCGGCCTTGCGCGGGGCGCGATCGGTCGACGTCGCGAAGTGGATGTTGCCGCGGCCGCCCTTGCCGCCCTGGGCGACGACCAGCCGCTCGCCGTGCTTGCGCAGATCGCCGACGAGCGCGCCGGTCGCGTCGTCGAATATCTGCGTGCCGGGCGGCACGCGCAGCACCACGTCCTCGCCCGCGCGGCCGTACTTGTCCTTGTTCGCGCCGTTCGCGCCCGCCGGCGCCGCGAACTCGTGCCGGTAGTGGAAGTCGAGCAGGGTCGAGAGCCCCTCGTCGACGACCAGCACGACCGACGCGCCGTCGCCGCCGTCGCCGCCCGAGGGCCCGCCCTTGGGCACGAACTTCTCGCGCCGGAACGCGATCGCGCCGTTGCCGCCCGCGCCGGCCTTCACGCGGATCGTCGCTTCGTCGACGAAGTGCACGTCAATGCCTCGTGGCTGCGAGGCGCGGCTTTGCCGCGTCGAGCAGCGGGGGTGCGGGGGGACGCAGAGGCGGCAGTTGTCGCACGATTTGCGCCGCGACGTTCAGGCCGCCGGGCGGTCCCCCCGATTAGACGATCGAGGCGATCTTGCGCGAGCCGGAGCGCACGTACTTCACGGCGCCGT
>Ga0070689_100001323_pt1 | contig 15740 bp, 13 predicted proteins | sample KBSS23HmetaG_FD_64669 | JGI IMG/M metagenome (GOLD analysis project Ga0070689, IMG submission 64669) | Switchgrass rhizosphere microbial communities from Kellogg Biological Station, Michigan, USA - KBS S2-3H metaG | ecosystem: Host-associated > Plants > Roots > Rhizosphere ...
CGGTCGACCGTTCCGGTTTCAACCAAGCCCCTGACGCGGGAGCAGCGGGAAAATCTCGCGCGCATGGAACGGGCCTTGGCGGATCTCGAACATCAGGCCTCACGTCCGGCCGCCGCCGATCGACTTCTGCACCGGCTCTCCAACAGGCAGAACATTGCGGTCGGAACCCTGCAGGCCCAGCTGAGCCTCAACCCCGGTTTGACGGTCCCGCAATTGTATGTGGCGACGATCATCGCCAAGGAAGGTCACACTTCCACCGAGCAAGTGCTGCAAGCGCGCAAGTCGGGCGCCAGTTGGGGAGACATCGCGAGTTCGCACAAGGTTGGGTTTAGTGACATCGCCGAGCGCCTGCGTGGCGCCGAGGATGCCGCTCGCGAAGCGGCAAACACCGAGCAGAAGCGGTCGGTCCGCTAGCCTGAATATCCAGTAAGTTCGGAGCGCGGCTCCATGAGCTGCACATCCGAAGGTCAGCCCGCCCCGCCTAACGCACCGTTGGCGGGGTGGCTTTTCCCTCCGCCGCCCGCCCTTCCAGTTGCCCCACCAGCCGATCCAGACCGTTCAGGTTTTCCTGGAGACGGGCTTCGGCGTCTTCCTCGGTGTGATTGAGGATGCCAATTGGGCCACGCCAGCCGCTGTCCCGAATGGTCTTCAGCAATTGAAGGTCGAGGTCGCCTTGGCCGAGGGGCAGGATTTTTTTCCCCGTGGCGTCTCCGTCGCGCATCATGCCGTTGATATTCAGTGCGGCCAGATGCGGTTTCATTTGCCGCAAAAGTTCCGGGAAACGATCCAGATGCGAGTGCCCATGGTGCAGATTGTAAACAATGCCCACGTTGGTGATTCCTTCGCGCTGCAAGTGCTCGATGATCTGAATCTGATTCTCCGGTTCGCCAAACCAGCTGCCATGATTATAGAGGGCGACCGTGCAGCCGAGCGGCGCGGCGGCCTCGGCGATGGTCCGGATGCGGGCTGCTTCAGCTCCGACCCGGGCGCGCTGCTCTTCCGGAGTTTTCGTGGGATTGCCGCTGCCCATCACCCAGAGTTGTGCTTTGACCTTCTGTTGTCTCAGGACATTGAGAATCAGCTTCGCCTCGTCGTTCAGGGTTGTCGGGAACCACCAGGCATCGATACTGACGCCATGGCGGTGGCACGCGGCGATTTCGGATGCAAAAGTTGGGATGTGCTCGGCGCGGTAATCGTAGGCAAAATGTTTGAACCCCAGCTTTTCCAGCATGACGGCCCGCTCCTCCGGGCCGCGTTTTTTGGCGTCGAACGGCACGATGCACCAGGCGATTAAATTCGTGCGCGCGAAGAGTTGATACTCCGCGGCGCCGGCGGGAATTCCACACAGGATGAGGAGAAACGTGAAGAGAGAATGAGTTCGCATACCGGGGATCACGCCATGATTCCTTTTTCGACTTCCTTCGCTGCGGAGTCGCCACACAGCCGGCGCACCAGGGCGAGGCCAAAATCGACCGAGGTGGCGGCCCCACGCGAGGTCACCAGGTTGCCATCCTCCACCACGCGTTCCTGAACCTGCGACTCGGGCAGTTCCGGCAGCACCCCGGCGTGGGAAGTGAAACGTTTGCCGGCGAGCAGCCCGGCGTCTTTGAGGACCGTCGGTGCCGCGCAAATCGCGGCCACCGGTTTTCCGGCTTCTGTGTATTTCCGGGCCAGACTGGCGGCCCGGCCGTCGGCTCGGACAGCTTTGATTCCCGGTCCGCCCGGGATAAGGAGCAAATCGAAAGTTTGGTCCGTCACCTCGTTCAGAGCAGCGTCTGCCTGCACGGTAATCTGCGTTCGACCGGTGACCAGTTTGTCGCCGGTGAGTGAGGCTACCACGACCTCGACTCCGGCGCGGCGGAGCAAATCGATGGGAGCCACCGTTTCAATTTCTTCAAAGCCGGGAAACAGGAGACAGAGCACGCGTTTCTTCATAGGGAATTCACCTTAGCTATGAACCACCCGTTCGTCGATAGGTAGCTCCAAGGTGACTGAAACATGTTCCAGCTGCAACACGTCGAGTGTCCTAGAGGTCGGAAGTGAATTCATCAATGGCCGTCAGCACCGCTTGAGGCTGTTCGTGATGGATCAAATGGCTGGTTGTCGGGAATTTGATTCTCCGCAATCGAGAGCAGCCAGCCTGGGCCGCGTCCGCGTCGAGATCGGTCAGCGCCGCGCCGCATTGGAGATCGCCCTGCAACAAGAGAACCGGACACGTCACTGTTCGAAACAGTGCCCCTTCGTCGAATCCCTCCAACCAGCGACCGGCGATCACCGGAGTGAATATCTCCGGATCAACCATGGCCAGGCACCTGGCGCTAAACTGAATTGCCTCGCTGGAACGAATTCGGCCGAGCGTTGTCATGCCGACGGCCGTGCGCACGGGGATTTGCCCGAGCGCGGCCGCGGTGTGCTCGAGGCTATCACCGCGCCGGGCGATTTCCCGGAACTCTACGAATAGCGACTGCCACAGCGTTTCCCCGATGCGGCTTCCCATCGTGTGGAATGGCGGGTCTTCCAGAATAACTCGCGCGACCAAATCCGGCCGCTGTGCTGCGACCGCGAGCGCCACCATGGCGCCGAGAGAATGGCCGTGGAGAACGGCGCCGTGTGGAATTTCGTGCTCCAGAAATCGCAACGTGTCCGTGACGTAGTCCCGCACCAGGTAACCCTCCGGCCGGCGTTCTGACTGGCCGTGGCCTGCGTGATCCAGGGCAAAGAGGTGCCAGTTTGGAAGGAGGGCCGGAATCAAGGCTGCGAAATCCTCCCAGCACCGCCCCAGGCCGTGAAGCAACACCAACGGCGGACCGTTCTTCGAGCCCTCCATATAGTGGAGCGCAGGAGGACCGGAGGAGCGATTGGACTGCAGCGTGGCCATGGGCGAGGCCAGCATCACCTCACATGGGGACCGCTTCGGCAGGAAACGGACGGAGCGCGACTTTCTGATCCGGCTGGCCGTGTGCCAGACGCCCCGCTTTAATGATGCCGCCCTGGAGGACGGCGATGAATCGATGACGATCTTCGAGCAACGAGATATCCCTGGCGACATCACCGTCAACTACGAGGACATCGGCCAGTTTTCCCGGCTCAATCGTGCCGAGTTCGTTCCCTTGTCCGAGGATTTCCGCGCCGGTTTTGGTGGCGCATTTAATCGTATCAAAAATGGAGAATCCGACAAACTTGTGAAAAAAGGTCAGCTCTTTCGCGTAGTCACCATGGGGATTCCAAGCAAAGCCGTAGTCGCCACCCATGCCAAGACGGCCGCCTGATTTAAGGATAAGGCGGGCGCTTTCCGCGCCGGCATCGAGCGTTTCCTGATGGCCGTCGATAACCGCCTGCGGCAATCCGAACTCCGGGCCTCGCTTGACGCTGGCCAGCTCGAAATGCAGGCCCGGCACAACGGCCACATCGCGTTTCAACAGTAGATCCAGTGATTCCTGATCCATGAACGTCCCGTGCTCGATCGTGTCATAGCCCGCGCGCAGCGCGTTCTTGATGCCCTCCGTCGCGCGGCAATGGCCGGTCACCTTCATCTTGTGATTGTGCGCTTCCGCCACCACCGCGTGCATTTCCTCGAAGGTCATGCAAAGCGTGTGATGATCGTTGACGTCGGGGGAGGCCGCGTCCCCGGTGGGATAAGTTTTAACCCATTCGACACCATCTTTCACCAGCTTGCGCACGGCGCGCCGGCCGTCCTCGGGTCCATTGACGATGAAGACGAGTCCTTCCATGCCGATCTTTCGAAAGTCCGGGTTCCAATCCATCAATCCTCCGGCGCCGCAGATCTCGCGCCCGCTGGCGGCGAGTCGCGGGCCGGGCAGGAGGTCCTCGTCGATGGCCTTTTTCATCCACACATCGATGTTGTGGAGGCAGCCGCCGCTGCGCGCAGAAGTGTAGCCGCATTCCAAGGCCAGCCGGGCATTGGCCGCCGCGAGCAACGTGATGTACTCGACGGGATACTTGATATCGAGGTCGGCCAACTCAGCGACATTGAAATAGGTCGCATGGTAATGAGCCTCGACCAGCCCGGGCAGAATCGTGCCGCCACGCGCATCGATTTGCCTCGTTCCCTCGGGACAGACGGGCGCTCCGGTCGACGAACCAGCGTAGGTGATCCGGCCATCCTGCATCACCACGGTGGCATTGGTGAGGGGCGCGGTGCCGGTGCCGTTGATGAGCTGCCCGTTGAAGATGCGGGAGGTCCCCTGGGCGGTTTTCATGATGCAGGCAGGCTACGATGGTTTGGGGCCGGCGAAAAGGAAGGAGTTAGCTTTGGTTAGCCCGCATTATCACAATGGCTGTTCGCCAGTAGAACGGGGCGCGGGTCTGTGACCCGCATCGGGCGTGGCAAGCCCGGCGCGAGCGAGAAGGACTGACGCGGCCTGATGTTCGGGCGTGCTGCGACTCAAAGAGTCGCGGTCCGCCACTAAGCCGGGCGAAATTGGTCGTTGCGAATCGGCAGGGACCGGATTCGCACCTGCACGGCGTTGAACAACGCGTTGGCAATCGCCGGCGCGATCCCAATGATCGGCGTTTCCCCGGCGCCGACCGACGGCAGGTCCTTGCGATTGAGCAACACGGTGTCGAGCTCCGGCAGATCCTTCAGGCGCGGCACGCGATACTGGCGAAAACTCGCGTTCAGCATGCGGCCGTCCTTGAACCGCATCTCTTCCCGCAGCGCGCCTCCCAGTCCCATGGCCACGCAGCCGTCCACTTGCGCCTGTAGATTCAGCGGGTTTTGAATGGCGCCGCATTCGAACGCGGTCACGGCGCTGACAACCTTGTAGCTACCGTCGGGATTGATTTCCACGCGTGCGCAGGTCGCCACATAGGATCCCTTTTCGGTGCCACAGGCCAAACCCACGCCCGTCTTCTGGCGGGTGGAATTGTTTTTCCATTCCTTTTTCCACCCGAAACGATCTGTGGCGGCGATGAGCACCGCGCGAAGTCGATCGGACGGTGGGTGGCTCAATCGAAATTGCAGCGGATCCACCCCGGCGGCCGCAGCCAGTTCGTCCATGAACGATTCGCGGGCGAACGCATTGGCGGTGGAAGCCAACGCGCGATAGGAACCCGAGCGCAACGGCCCGTCACAATTCTTGAATTCCGTGGCGGAATTGGCGACGGCGTACGGCATGGCGATGGCGGATGCCCCGGAGTTGAAATTCACGTGCTCCCAGCCAATAAGCTTGCCGGTTTCATCCAGCGCGCCCGCCACGTCGATCACGCCGGCCGGACGGAAATAGGCCCAGGTAAATTCCTCTTCGCGGGTCCAGCGAATACAGACCGGCTTCTGGGCAGCCTTGGCCAGGCGGGCCGCTTCGACCGCGACTTCGCCGGAGTGTTTGCCTCCAAACCCGCCGCCGGTATCCGGCACGATGACGCGAATTTTGTCCTGGCCGATGCGAAACGCCTGCGCCAGATCGCCGCGCACGCGGGCAGGTTGCTGGGAGCCCGTCCAAACCGTCAGTTGATCGTCCTTCCACTCCGCGACCGCCGCGCGCGGTTCCATCGGGGCATGCTGGATGTAGGCGATGTGATAGGATTCACGCAGTTTTTTCGCCGCGGTCTTGAATGCGTCCTCCGGCGTGCCTTTGACATTTCGACCGGAGCGCCCGGACGAGGCCGTGGTGCGCAGATGGGTGTAGAGCTCATCGCTGGAAGGGTGCGCCTTTGTCTTCCACTCGGCTCCCTTGGCGGCGGTGTCCCGCGCCTGCTCGGCGGCAAAAGAATTGGGCGCGGCAAATCCGACAAAGTCGCCGTCCTGCACGGCGGTGACTCCTTCCATCGCCCGGGTTGCTTGAAGGTCGATCCGCAGAAGTTGGGCTCCAAAGGAGGGCGCTCGAAGGATTTTGCCGTAAAGCATTCCAGGGCGAATGATGTCCGATGGGTAACGATGTTTGCCCCCGACGATGTCGCTTCCGGAGACGCGCGGCGTCTCGACACCCAGGATGGTCCATTGCGCGGCGTCGGACACGCTGACGTTTGGCGCCACCTCGCGTTTCAACGCTTCGCGATGTGATTCTGCGGCAAGGTCGGCATAGCCGAATTCCTTGCCGGCAGGGAGGCCCTGCACTTTTCCGTCGCGGACGGTCAACGATTTCGCATCGGCGGAGAAGGCGCTGGCCGCGGTGTCGATGAGTAGCTGCCTGGCGGCGGCGCACGCCTTGCGAATCGCGGGCACGGTGGAAGGAGTAGTGCGGCTTCCCGCGGTCCCTCCGTCGTCCGGTCCCATCGCGGTGTCGGCCATGATCAAACGAACCCGCGCCACCGGGAGGGTCAGTTCCTCAGCAGCAGCCTGTGTCAATTGAGTGCGGGAACCCTGGCCGACTTCCACCTTGCTCGTCATGACGGTCACGACGCCATCCGGGGCGATATGAAGCCGTTCGGCCAGCGTGACCGGCCGGCCACCGCCGCCCCCGCCGCGGGCGCGTTGGGCGACGGCAGGCATCGCGACCGAGATGAGAATTCCCGCGCCGAGCACGCCCACGAATTCGCGGCGATTGATTTCAAAGTGATAGAAGGGACCCTCGTGAAGTTCGTAACGTTCCGGTTCGGTGAACTCCATTTCGGTGGGGCGGGAATGACCATGGGGATTCATCGGACCACCTCTTTCTTCGGCGATCCGCTGGCGAGCCGGCGCACTGCTTTGAGTATGTTGACATACCCGCAACAGCGGCAGATGTGACGATTCAAGGCATCTACCATCTCTGCCTCATTAACGCGGGCGTTGGCGCGGCGAAGGCCCACCAGGGTCATGACGAGCCCGGGTACGCAATAGCCGCATTGCAGGGCCTGTTCCTGAAGAAAAACCTCCTGGACGGGATCCAATTGGCCATCGCGCCCGAGACCTTCGATTGTTTCCAACGAGTGGCCGCCCGCCTCCTCGATGGAAGTCTGGCAGGATGCAACGGGCTTTCCGTCGAGGAGCACCGTGCAGGCGCGGCATTGGCCTTCGCCGCATCCGTACTTGGTGCCGGTGAGTTGGAGATCCTCCCGCAGGACATCGAGGAGGGTGCGGCGCGGATCGGAGGAAACGCGCTGCGACTGTCCGTTCAACTTGAACTCAATTGTTTTGTTCATGGCAAGGACGGGTCGGCGGCGACATCTATGGTGATAACGAGAAACTGACCGCCCGGCAAGAGACGGGGTTACGGGCGTGCGACTGGAAGTGGCGATCAGCTTTTGGTTCTTAATCGTAATCTTGCTCTTAATCTTAATCCCGTCGTTGCCGGAGAAGATAAAGATTACGATTAGGAAGCCGGAGGATTGACCGCCGCTTTCAATCACAACCGGTTACGGGCGTGAAAAAGTGATTGGTGGTTGAGTGGCGGGCGGGTAATCTGCGTCTTGACCTGTTATGAGTGTAATGGCGCGACTCGATCGTTGGAAAAGATTCGAAATCCCAGGACGTATTGCTTTGACCGAGGGAAACGGCGAACTGGGCAAGATTGAGGTGTTGACCCGGCACAGCACCGCGGAGATCTATCTGCACGGCGCCCATGTGACTGGATTCCAGAAGAACGGCGAGCCTCCCTTGCTTTTTACCAGCCAGTTCAGCCGGTTTGCTCCGAACCAGCCGATTCGTGGCGGCGTTCCCATCATTTTCCCCTGGTTTGGTTCCCGCGAGGGCGAGCCTGCCCATGGTTTCGCCCGCCTCGCGGATTGGGAGTTAATCGAGACGGCCACGCTTCCTTCCGGCGGCGCCACCTTGCGGTTCAGTTTGCCCGATGTTCCCGAAGCGGCGACTTGGCCCCCCTTCGCCGCCTATTACATCGTCACGGTCACGGATCAACTCGCGCTCGAGCTGGTTGTCGTCAACGCATCGCCGGATCAAACCTTCACGTTTGAGAACTGCCTTCATACTTACTGCGCGGTCGGCGATATCAACGCCGCCACCGTCCTCGGTCTGAAGGGCGCCTCCTACCAGGACAAGGTCGAGCACTTTACCCAGAAGACGGAGACCAACGATTCGATTCGCATTAGTTCGGAAGTGGACCGGGTGTTCCTCGACACCGAGTCGCCGATCGAGATCCACGATCCGACCTTGAAACGAATTGTGCGCATCGAGAAGAGCGGCTCCCAGTCGACAGTGCTCTGGAATCCCTGGGTGACGAAGTCGCAGCAGATCCCGGATTTTGGCACCGACGAATTTCGCCGCATGCTTTGCGTGGAGACGGGCAACGTCGATCGGAATCGCATCACCCTGCCGCCGGGAGAGACGGCGGTGCTCAAGACCATCGTCAGCAGCCGCCCGGCATGAATCCCGTCCCAATCCGGCCGGCCAGGCAATGATTCAGGTCTGGCTCTATCCATTACTTTTTTTGACGGGCTTGGTGGCGGGCTTCGTGGACTCGATCGCGGGAGGCGGCGGATTGATCTCCCTTCCTGTGTTGTTGAATATCGGATTGCCACCGGCGGACGCTCTCGGGACAAACAAGCTGCAGGCAACCTTCGGGTCCGCAAGCGCGACTTGGCACTATGGGCGGGCGGGGTTGATTGATTTCCATCGCTGCGGAACAGGGGTGTTCTTCACGCTGGTGGGCGCAACCATTGGCACATTGCTGGTCCGCAAATTGCCGGAGGAATTTCTCAGGCAGAGCATCCCCTGGTTGCTGGTTGTCGTGGCCGTCTACACCCTCTTTCGCCGGAAGCTCGGGGAGGTGGATGAGCAGCCCCGAATGTCGACGAACGCGTTTAATATCGTCGGTGGGCTAGCCCTCGGTTTTTACGACGGCTTTTTTGGGCCGGGCACGGGAACGTTCTGGGCGATGGCTTACCTGTTGTTTTTGGGCTACAACATGACGCGCGCCACGGCTCACACCAAGGTGATGAATTTCACGAGCAACCTCGCTTCCTTGTCCATCTTCGCCGTGGGCGGGCACGTGCATTTCCCTTCGGGCATCGCGATGGGGCTCGGGCAATTGGTGGGGGCTCGCATCGGCTCCCGCGTCGTCATCACGCGGGGCACCAGATTTATCCGGCCGGTCTTCATCACTGTCGTGCTGGCCGTCACGGCCCGTTTGCTATACCAAAATTTTCTGTCCGGGTCGTCGGTGCGGCCGTGATTAGCGGCCGGCTCCGCAGGCCATCATCAACGCCTCGTGCACGTTCAGTTCGGTCTCCGCGGTGACTTCGAGGGGTTCGCCGCTGCGAATGGCGCGCAGCAGGACTTCGAATTCGTTCAAGTAACGACGATACTCCGGGAGCTTTATCTCCTGCCTCCCCTTGACGTATGGCCCGGCCGGTTGGGCCAGGTCGATCGTTAACACCGCCGGCTCCAGTGGTTGAACCTTGGCCGTCCCATTTGTTCCGAGGATTTCAAAAAAACGTTGCGAGTGGGCGTTGGGCTGCAATGCGGCCGACGAAACAACACCGAGGGCTTTGGAGAATTCGAGGACGGCCAGGCAATTATCCGCGAGCGAGTCGGCTGCGGGCGAAGTCCGTTGCAGGGTCGGCGTGACCTTGTTAGGACGGCCGAGCAATCGGATCATCGGATCGAGCAGATGACATCCCAGTTCGAACATCATGCCGCCGGGGAAGCGGGCCCATTCGGCACGCTGCTCCGGCCTTGCCGTCGTGTTTATCCCGGCACGCACGAGGTAGACATCTCCGAGCCAGCCTTGCCGTGAGGCTTCGAGGACCGCCTGAATTCCCGGATGGTGGCGCCACATGTAGCCGACCTGGAGCAGGCGCTTCTTGTTCGCGGCCAGGTGCAGCACGTCGCGCAAGCCGGCCACGGAATCCGCCGGCGGTTTTTCGACGTGAACATGTCGTCCTGCGTCGAGGGCGAGTCGGGCGTCGGCCGCATGATCGGCGACGGGCGATTCGACGATGACTACCTCACACTTTTCCAGGAGTTCTGTCTCGGAAATCCATCGAGCATTGTCGGGTCCGCGGGCCCGAAGGTTCGCGTCGCGTTCACAGACCCCGACCAAATCCCAACCCGCGGAGGTGCTGATGATGCGAAATTTCTCCGTGAAGTGAGAATGGGCGGTGCCGAGAAACCCGGCTTTGAGTCGTCGAGTCGGCTCGGCGGAAGGTGCGATGCTCAGCGCCAACGTGGCGGCGGCGGTGGAAGCGAGAAACCGGCGGCGGGAGGTGTGCGCACGATTCATGGGAAGTCATGGTAGGTGCGGCGGCGAGCGCGGGCGAGGGCATTTTGCCGGGCGGAGTTTGAGGGGAGCGCGAGTCTTTGACCCGCAGCGGGCGCGGTAGCCCGGGCGTCGTCGAGTTGGCCTAAAGCGGCCAGAGGTTCGGGCGCGCTGCGGCTCACAGAGCCGCGGTCCGCCAGTGGAATGGAGGATCGAAACCATGTTCCGGCCGGAACATCTTTCGTGTCCTTTTCCCACGGTCCGATCCGGATGCGCGCGCTTGCTTCCACGAACCCTTGAAACCAAGCTCCCACGACTATGGTCATGTTCGAAGCCATGAAATCTGGACTGTTTACCTCGATCGCCGTGCTCGTCCTGTTTGTGCTGACCTTGGCCAGGCCATTGGCAGCGCAGGAAACGGCGCCGCCGAAAGACAAGCCCGCCGCCAAAACTCCGAAGCCAAAACTGACCCAGGAGGAATTGGAGGCGACGTTCAAAGCCACCATGACCAAGGCCACATTGTCCGGCCGGTGGTGTGGGATCAAGGACGGGAAATTGACACCGGAGAAGGAGGACAAGTACACGATTGTCAGCGTGAACAAGCTGGGGGGCGAAGCCTGGATCATCAACGCGCGCATTCAATATGGGAACAAGGATTTCGTCGCGCCGATTCCGGTCCAGGTCAAATGGGCCGGGGACACGCCGGTCATTACGCTCGATGACATTGGCATGCCCGGGGGACAAGCCACCTACTCCGCTCGAGTGCTGATCTATAACAAGACGTATGCCGGCACGTGGTCCGGCGGCGATCACGTGGGCTTACTAAACGGCGTGATCACCAACGAAAAGGAGTAGCGGCAGGTGATGCACTGGAGAACGGTCGGGTTGTTGTGGCTCGTGGCCGCAGGGGCAGGCTCAAGTTCCGGCGCCGGCCTGTTCGATGGCCACACTGACATCGGCGCAACGAAGCTGGCTGGCTCGGTCGAGGCGAATCCTGCCGGCAATGCCTTCACGATTGCCGGGGGCGGCGCCAACATGTGGTTCACCAATGACGCGTTTCATTTTGTCTGGAAGAAGATTTCCGGCGACGTGACTCTCGCGGCGGAGATTTCGTTCCTGGGGTCGGGCGGTGATCCCCATCGCAAGGCCTGCCTGTTGGTCCGGCAAAGCCTCGCCCCGGACTCCGCCTACGCTGACGCCGCGTTGCACGGCGACGGTCTGACCTCTTTGCAATACAGGCCCTCGACCAATGACCGCACCTACGAAATTCAATCCGCCATCCCCGCGCCCAAGCGCCTGCGCATCGAGAAACGCGGACGCTACGTCTCGATGTCGATTACCGGCCCGGATGGCGCCTGGCAACCAGCCGGCGGTTCGTTTCGTCTCGATCTGGCTGATCCGTTTTACGTGGGCCTGGGCGTTTGTGCCCATAACAACGAGCGGCTGGAGAAAGCGGTCTTCACCCAGGTGGAACTTCAGCAAGAGCCTCCCTCAGGTCGAATGAGGATGTTCAGCACGCTCGAGACGGTGACGTTGTCGTCGAAGGATCGGCGGGTGGTTTGGACGACCACCAATCATATCGAGGCGCCCAACTGGCTGGGCAACAGCTCAAATCTGCTCGTCAACACGCGGGCCGGACGCCTTCTGCGCGTCCCAGTGACGGGCGGTTTGGCGGAGCCGATCGATGCGGGCTTCGCCAGCCGGTGCAACAACGATCATGGCGTCTCACCTGACAGCACAACGCTGGTCATTAGCGACCAATCGCAACGCGACCGAAAGTCCCGGATCTATACCCTGCCTGTCCGGGGAGGAACTCCGAAGCTGGTGACGGAGGTCGGGCCTTCTTATTGGCACGGCTGGTCGCCTGACGGCAAAACTTTGGCCTATTGCGCCGAGCGCGCGGGCGAGTTTGACGTCTACACGATTCCGTCGGCGGGCGGCGTTGAAACGCGATTGACCACTGCGAAAGGCCTTGATGACGGTCCGGATTATTCACCCGACGGCCAATGGATTTATTTTAATTCCGATCGCACCGGCACGATGCAGATTTGGCGAATGCGGTCCGATGGGAGCGGCCAGGAGCAGGTGACAAACGACGGATATAACAATTGGTTCCCTCATCCGTCACCGGATGGGCGTTGGCTTGTGCTGCTGTCCTACGAGAAGGAGGTTCAAGGGCATCCGGAGAACAAGGATGTCACTCTCCGCGTGATGCCCCTGGCCGGTGGGAAAATCGAAGTGTTGGCCAAGCTGTTTGGAGGGCAGGGGACAATCAACGTGCCATCATGGTCACCGGACAGCCGCAAGCTGGCGTTTGTGAGTTATCAATTTGGGCTGTGAATCAAGGTGGCAAGAAAAGCTTCGGCCGCTGGAACGCAGCGCAGTCCAGCCCTACCCGGCTTACTTCTTCGGCCCTTCTTCGTCTGGCTTGCGAACAGCAATCGCGATCCAGCCATCCAACTCCTCCGGTGGATAACTCATCTCCGACCATAGATTGCGCAAGGCCGGCCTCGTGCTGACCACCGACTCGAACACCGCGTTTGTCCCCGCGGGGCTTCCCACCAGCCGGCAATGAAACCATTGGCCGGGGCGCGCGGTGGCCGGCGCCGTGATCCTGAGTTTCGTCTCCTTCTCCTTCGCCTTGATGATGTGGTTGGTAATTTGAAAACCGGGATTTGCCTCGCGCGCTTCGAACCGGATTTCGCCGTCGTAATCGCGGCGCTCCGCCGTGATCGTCAGCTCGGCACTGCCGCCCGGCGGCAATTGAATGGATTCCTTGTCGACGGACAGATCGCATCGTGGGCCGAAAAGCTCGGCGTCGATGCGATAAAAGAATTCTTCCCCGCCACGATGATTGAGCTCTTCGACGGTGAGAAGGTAGGCGCCGCCATCCGTGAATGTGTTGGTGATGGATCCCTCGTTTTCCGGTCCGAGGTTGGCCGTGGCGATCTTCGTGCCATTGGTGGTGCTCAGTTTCAGGTAGAGATCGCACGGTGAACCCAGGCTGCGTGTCCGGCCCCTGATGATCCAACGTTCCCCCTGGCCGGCTCTCACGGCGATCACATCACGATCGCCCGGCCGGTCGAAACGGCCCCGCAAGCTGGCTCCGGCGAAGATCGCCCGGGCTTGCGGCAGTTCATCGTTGGGCTCCGACTCCATTATCTCAGACAACACCGTGGGCAGCGCCGGCATGGCGCCGGCGAGGAAAGGGGGCTGACGCGCGGATTCCGTCCCGATGCGAAGGCGGTAACGAAACTTTCGTCCGCCGCGATATTGGGTATCCCGCACTTCCAAAAGGCGATCGCCCGTCTGCTTCCACTGGTAGGTGAGGGCCGGGTCGCCTTGCCGGGCGGAGGCGTCATCGCTGATGCTTTCGTCGTGGCCATCCAGGCGGGTGAGGCGAATTAACGGGTCCATGGGTGAACCGATTTGCCTGGCGATGACATCAATGGCGATGCGATCGCCTTTGCGGCCGTGAATGCGAAAGTAGTCGGACTTCAGCTCATCACAGCCGCCGTCGATCGCCCATCCCGGCGCAAGCAGGGCGGCTGACGTTGGCGCGGTGTTGGTTTCGATTGCCATTCCCAGCGTTGGACACGGATCGACCAGCAGCAGCGACCAACGCGAGATACCGTGCGGGGTGATCACTCGAATGGCCCCGATGCCGGGGCGCTGGTCCTTGGGCAGCGTTACATCGAACCGAAGCGGTTGTTCTGCTGGAGGTGCGGATTGGCCAACGGCCGCGGGCCGGATCAGCGCGGGAAAACTTGTCCAGAGCTCGGCTGGTGGCTTCAGATTATCGCCGGCAATCGTGATCGTCGTGGTATGGCCCGGCCGCAGGGCGGAGGGCTCAACGTGATCGACGGAGGGAACTTGTGCGGCGAGCGGCGTCAGGGAAAAAAGAACGACCAGGGCCCGCACCCCAAAGAGCCGGATGTCCCGAGTGTTAGGCAAGGAGCGCGGTGATGGGTTGCCCGCTGGAAATGGCGAGCGGCCGATTGCCCGTGTCGTAGACCTCGGATTGGGGATCGATGCCAAGGATGTAATAAATGGTGGCGGCGATATCATCGGGGCGCACGGGATTTTCGGCCGGGTAGGCGCCGGATTTGTCGGAGGCACCATAAACGAAACCTCGTTTCACTCCGCCGCCGGCCAGCAGCACGGTGTAACACTGGGGCCAGTGATCCCGGCTGGCGTTTTCGTTGATGCGCGGCGTGCGGCCGAATTCACCCATCCAGACCACCAGGGTTTCGTCGAGCAACCCGCGTTCGTCCATATCCGTCAGGAGGGTGGGCAGGGTTTGCTCCGTGATGGGGAGGTGATACTTCTCGATGATGGGATACATCCGGGTGTTGTTGAACCCGTGGGTGTCCCACCCGCCGCCGGTCGTGCTTTGGCCGCCTATGTTGTCGGAAAAATACACGGTGACGAACTTGACTCCGGTTTCCACCAACCGGCGGGCGAGCAGGCAACCCTGGCCATAGGTCGATCGCCCGAAGGAATTTCGGACTTTCTCTGACTCGGCGGAAAGATTGAACGCCGCCCGCAACTTGTCCGAATGGAGCATGGCCAGCGCCTTCTCGTAATAGGCGTCCAGTCCACGCGCCGCAGCTGAGTGATCCATCAGGCGGGTTTGGGCGTCGATCAGCTTTTGCAACTCCCGCCGCTGGCTGACGCGATCGTAGCTGAGTCCGGCCGGCAGGCTCAGCTCAGGCAGTGCGAAATCCGAACTGTTCGGATCCTGGGAGATGAACAGGGGGTCGTGGGCCTTGCCCAGGAAGCTGGCGTTTTGTCCTGGGGTAATGGAGCCGTCCGATATGATGTGCGGATAGGAGACATAGGTGGGCAGTTCGCCCCCGCCGGGCGACAGCCGATCCACCACTGAGCCATAGCCGGGAAACAACGACAGGGAATCGCGGAGCCGCTGATCATCACTCGGGGGCTCATGGCCGCTGAGGGCGTAATAGCCGGCCGAGTTGTGATTCTTCATCGTGTGATGAACCGATCGCACGAGCGTGACCTTGTCCATGATCCGCGAGGTCTTGGGCAAATGTTCGCTTACCTCGATGCCGTCCGCGTTCGAAGAGATTGGTTTGTGCGGCCCGCGGATTTGCTCGGGTGCATTGGGCTTCATATCGAACATGTCGATATGGCTGGGGCCGCCCCATTGAAACAGGAAGATGACGGACTTGGCCCGGGGTTTGGGACCGCGGCCCTTGGCTAGGGCTTCCGCCTTGAGCAATTGCGGGAGCGTGAGCCCGAGGAGGCCGAGACCGCCCACCTTGATCATTTGCCGCCGGGAAACTCGCGTCGCATGGAAGCTGGGGCAGGCGCTGAGCAGCGGGCTGGTCATGATTGTTACTTGTTACCAGCTCTGACGAGGGGCGGCAATTCAGGATTTAATCGAACTGAGGGAGAAGTGATCTTGTTTGCCGCTGCTGTCCATCTTTTACCCCCCCATCTTTTACCGGAAATTCTTTCACCATTCACTCGCCGAATCTGCCTCTACCAAAAAAATAAACCGCGAACGCCGACGGAGCCCGAAGAGGGTCCGAAGCGGTAAAAGATAATCCAGAGAATTCCAATGGGGTCAGGCACGGACATTGACATTTGACATTTGGATTGAGTACCGCGCGAAATGTCAAA
>Ga0070689_100001327_pt1 | contig 15727 bp, 10 predicted proteins | sample KBSS23HmetaG_FD_64669 | JGI IMG/M metagenome (GOLD analysis project Ga0070689, IMG submission 64669) | Switchgrass rhizosphere microbial communities from Kellogg Biological Station, Michigan, USA - KBS S2-3H metaG | ecosystem: Host-associated > Plants > Roots > Rhizosphere ...
ACAGCGCACCCGTGGGACCGGACTGGCGCATCGAGCCCGTGCAGATCAGCATCGCCGGCGGCACCGCGACGATTCGCGGGCGCTCCTGGCTGCTGGTGCGTCCCATCCTCTACGAAGGTATGAGCCCGGCGGCGCTCGACCCGGCGACGATCGGCAACTTCGCGGCGACGCTGGAAGTCTACAGCCGGAGCATCGACCAGACGACGCAGGCGACCCTGATCTGGGAGACGCTGCCCTGGTGGGACGGCTGTGCGGCCGTGTTGCCGGCGATCCCCAACAGCACCGATCCGGCGTCGGTCGGAACGGCCGTGGCACGCGTCGGGATTCGCGATGCCGAGCAGGGCCTGGTCACGCCCGGAGCCTCGGTGTATGACGCCACCAGCGGCACCTGGTCCGGACAGTGGAACAACTGGCGACCGCCGGACCGCATCGCCATCTCCTATCGCGCGGGCGTCGCCACGGTGGCCGGCCAGATGGCACCGCTGTGGCAGACGATCGTCGTGCGCCTCGCGGCGGCCGAGCTCACACACCAGGTCTGCGCCTGCGAGGCGGCGAATCGCGAGCTCTATGTCTGGCAGGCAGATCTTGCACGCACCAGTCAGGACGAAGTGGTGGGCGCTATCAGTCCTGAAGACCTGCGCAACCCATTCGGCACACGACGCGGCCATATCGCGGCGTGGAAACAGGTCCTGCACTTCGCCCATACGGTCGGATATTTGGCCTAAAGGAGAACCCTCATGCCTGGAGTAAGTGGCGACGAGATCATCAAAACAACCCACAAGCGGAACTTCATCCAGCTCGGCGGCGCGCGGCCGAATAACCCGCTGGCCTATGCGGGACAGAACGGGCAGTACATGGCGATTACGGGCGTCGGCGCGCCCGAGCTGGGCGGCGTCGACCCGATCCGCGTCCAGGATCCGCGCCGTCCGGGTCGGTACCGCATCGTCGGCCGGTCGCTCTCGCCGGCGGATCTGGCCTCGGCAACCCTCACGCTGAAAGAGCGCCGGGGCAGCGTGCCGAAGCAGCTCAGCAAGATCAACTGCGCGTTCAACGCCTACGAGGTCACCGGGTCGTGCAAGGACCTGTCGGACTTCCTCTCCGGGTGGACCGACTATGTGCTGATCTACGCGGGCGCGCTGGTCACCGACAAGAACCTGGGCGACCGCTCGCCCTTCGATACGGACGACCCGATCGAGGATGAGCTCTCGCTGGTGTTGAACGACATCTACCCCGTGGGCGCGCTGAGCTTCGGCGACAACGCGGGGCCGCAGGTCGACCGCGAGGTGATGGACGTCGTCTATGGGTCCGTGATCCAGTGCGGCGACTGCGGTGTGCCCGACGATGGGACGCAGCGCATCTACGGCATCACACGGCCGTCGGGCGCGGCGTCGCCCGGTCTCCCGGCCGAGGTGGTCTACTCCCTCGACGGCGGCGCGACCTGGAATGAGGCGTCGATCACCGGCATCGCGATCAACGAGGTGGCGCTCTCGCTCGACGTCGTCGGCGACAAGCTCGTCATCGTCAGCCGCGACGCAGGGCCGGCGGGCGGCTACTACTGGGCGCAGCTCTCGACGCTGGGCGTGCCGGGGGCCTTCACCAAAGTGACGACCGGCTTCGTGGCCGGCAAGTATCCGAACGACCTGTACGTGGCCAGCCCGCGCGAGGTCTACTTCTGCGGAGATGGCGGCTATATCTACAAGACGACGGACGTCACCGTCGGCGTCACGCCAAGCAACGCCGGTGTTGCGACGACCGACCACCTGATCCGCATCTCCGGGCAGGATGAAACCATCGTCGCGGTCGGCGCCTCGATGGCGATCGTCAAGACCGTCAATCGCGGCGCGACGTGGGCGGTCACAGGGACGGCGCCCGTCGCGCAGTCCAGCGCCTCGGCGATCGCGGTGCTCGGGCAGCTGCGCTTCTGGGTCGGGACGCTCTCCGGGCGCGTGTTCTATACCATCAATGGCGGGGATACCTGGGTCGAGAAGACCTTCAACGGATCGGGCTCCGGCGTCGTGCGCGACATCGTGTTCGCAACCGACGACGTGGGCTACTTCTCACACGACACGACGACGCCGACGGCGCGCATCTTCGCGACCTGGAACGGCGGCGCGGACTGGACGCTGGCGGGACCGCGCGTCCTGAACCTGCCGACGTTCAACCGGGCCACCCGGATTGCGGCACCGCGCGACGTGGACAACGGCGTCGCTGCTAATAACCTGGCGGTCGGCGGGCTCTCGGGCGGTGGCACGGATGGGGTGCTGCTGCTTGGCGTGGCCGCCGTTCTCTAGGTTAGACCGGGTGCGCTGATCACGATCCCCGGGGATCCGTCAGCGCATCCCTTCTCTATCCCATCTACGAGGAGCACAGTCATGACCAAAGGACGAACCGTTCCGCCACTACCGACGTTCACGTTCAAGGACACCGGGATCACCGTGGGTCTGCGGAAACTCTCGCCCTACGTCGGCGATCAGATCGGCAAAGCGATCCGTAAGGAGCGACCTGCACCGAAGCCGCCGCTGAATGAGGTGGATTACGGGGACGGCAAGAAAGTCAGCGAAGAAAATACCGCCGACGCGAGCTACCAGCGGGCCCTCGCCGAGTACGAGCAATGGGTTGCATTTGAGGCCGGTCAGCGCACGATACGCGCGGTGCTCGACTATGCTATCGCGCTCGACACCGACCAGGTCGACGCCGACGCTGTCGCACAGGCACGCGCCATGATGGCGGCCATCGGGGCTCCGCTTGATGATGACATATCCGACCGGGACGTCTACATCAAGTACGTCTGCCTGGGCACGCAGGAAGATTTGAGCGATCTACTTGAGGCGGCGACACGCCGTAGCCAGCCAACGGAGGCGGCGATCGCCGAGAACGTGACCGCGTTTCGCAGTTAGGTTTCGCGGGAAGGACGTCTTCGACTATCGCGTCGCCCGCAGTGGCGCGAGCTACAGCCCGGAGTTTGAGGCGCGCGAAGCGGCACGCTGGGGCCAGTATACCTGGCCGGAGTTCTGCGCGATGGACGGCGAGGAGCAAAGCGCGGTCGTCGCGCATTATCGCTCCTTTCATCAGCTTGAGGCAGTCATGCAGAAGGCGGAGATCGATCGCATCAAGCGGCAACAGAAGGGCAAGTCCTAAGTGTCGCTAAAGAAGACCGGCGTTCAGCTTGTCGCCGACGGTGCCGACGCCTTCACCCGCGCCATGGCAGACGGCGATAAGGCCGTCCTGTCCTTTGGGAAGTCGGCAACCCAGGTTTCCGGGCAGGTCTCCGGTTTCGGCCAGGTGGTTACCGGAGCACTCCGCCAGGTCGGAGCCATCGCGGTCAATGCGCTGGCAGACGCCGGCCGCGCGGTCGTGGGGTTTGTCGGCGATAGCGTCAAAAAGGCTGGCGACTTCCAGGCCGGGATGAACGAGTTCGCCGCCGTGACGGGCGGTGCACTGAAAGAGAGCGGGAAGAGCCTCAAAGACTTCTCTGACCTGTTCATCCAGCTTGGCCGCGATCTCCCCGTGTCGACCAAAGACGTGGAAGACGCGGCGATCGAGCTCGCGAAGGGCGGCATCGACCCGGCCACGATCGCGGCCGGTGCGCTCAGGACCTCGCTCAACCTGGCGGCTGCTGGTGGTCTCGGTCTCGCCGACTCTGCCACGATCATGGCGAAGCAGCTCGGCGTGTGGGTCGACGCCAGCGCCAGCGCGGCCGATAAGTCCGCGTTCCTGACCCAGACCGCCGATCTGCTCTCCCAGGCTGCCAACGTCACGACCTCCAACGTCTCCGACATGGCGCTCGGCCTCGCCAATGTCGGCGGCGTGGCCAAGCTGACCGGTCTCAATTTCCGCGAGACCGTGCAGACCATGGCGCTGCTGGCACCGTCGTTCAGTAGCGCGGGCGATGCCGGCACGTCGTTCAAGTCGTTCCTCCAGCGACTCCAGCCGCAGACGAAGCCGGCGATCGCCGCGATGAAGAGCCTCGGCCTCTTTACGGATGCGGCCGGTTCGGCGTTCTTTGACGCGCAGGGCCAGTTCGTTGGGATGGAAAAGGCCTCAGCCCTGCTGCAGGCGGCAACGCAGGGTCTGACCGAGGCGCAGAAGGCGCAGGCGTTTCAGACGATCTTCGGCACGGACGCGATTCGCACGGCGGCATTGCTCGCTGAGCAGGGTGCTGCCGGCTACGACGCGATGGGCAAGCAGCTCGACCAGGCCGGTTCCGTCGCCGATCAGGCAGCGCAGCGGCAGCAGGGCTATAACACCGCACTCGAAAACGCCAAGGGCTCATTCGAGGCGCTGCAGCTCACGATCGGCTCCTACATCATCCCGATCCTGACCGACCTGCTCAACAACTGGATCGCACCCGGCATCAACCAGGTGACCGCCTTCGCCGATGCGTTTTTCAGCGCGAGCGACAAGGTCGACTTCCTGACGACGGCGATCGAGGGCGTGCTTCCTGGATTTGGGACGCTCGTCGACTGGCTCCAGGTACAGATCCCGGTCGCCATCACCACGCTCTCGACGCTCTGGACCGGCACGCTCCAGCCGGCGCTGATGACCGCTGGCACGTTCATTACCGGCACTCTCGTACCCGGCCTCATCAGTCTCAATACCTGGATCACAACCAACGTGGCGAGTTGGGGCGAGATCGCGCTTGCCATCGCCGCCGGGGTCGCCGCGTTCGTCACCATCAGCACCGTCGTCAGTGGTGTGACAGCCGCGCTTACCGCAATCGGCACCGCCTTTGCCGTCCTGACCGGGCCGATCGGTCTGGTGGCCGTCGCCGTGGGTGCTCTGGGCCTGGCCTGGCAGACGAACTTCCTGGGCATCCGCGACAGCCTGACCTCCTGGTGGAACGGCAGTGGCAAGGCCATCTTTGCCGAGGTGCAAACCTGGCTCGGCACGAACATCCCGGCGGCGGTGCAGACCCTGGCGTCCTTCTGGACCGGGACCCTCCAACCGGCACTGGCATCAGTTTGGAGCTTTATCCAGGCGAATGTTATCCCGGTCTTGAAGGTGTTGGCAACCGACGCCTTACAGAGCGTGGTCATCGCGGCGACGGCCGTCGCATCGTTCTGGACGAGCACGCTGCAACCGGCGCTCAGCACAGTCTGGAGCTTCATCCAGTCCAGTGTGATCCCGGTGCTCAAAACACTGGCGACTGACGCGATCCAGGGCGTGATTACTGTCGCGACCACTCTGGCGTCGTTCTGGACAGGGACGCTGCAGCCGGCGCTCTCCACCGTCTGGGCATTCATCAACGGGAGTGTCATCCCCGTCCTCAAGACGCTGGCCACAGATGCCCTGCTTGGTGTGCAGATTCAGGCACAGGCGCTCTCAACGCTCTGGACGACCGTCCTGCAGCCCGCACTCTCCGCCGTCTGGTCGTTTGTCGACACGAATATCGTGCCGCTGTTCGTGGCGCTCGCCGACGTCTATATCGCCGCGCTGAAGCTGGCGACGACGGCGCTCGCGGGCATCTGGCAGAAGGAGCTCCAGCCGGCGCTGAGTGCCGTGTGGAGCTTCATCGACATGAACGTCGTGCCCGTGTTCAACACGCTCGGCACGGTGGCGATGGTCGCGGTCAAGGTGGCCAGCAAGGAAATCGCCGACTTCTGGAACAACACGCTGCACCCGGCGCTGACGGTGCTGGGAAGTACCCTGACCAGCACGGTCAACCCGGCAGTGGATAATCTCGGCGGCCTGATGGGCACCCTGAAATCGGCACTTGGTGGCGTTGGGAGTGCTATCCAGAGCGTGACGGGGTTCCTGGGTGGGCTGGCGAACCAACTCAACCACCTCAAGCTCCCGGACTGGATGACGCCGGGCTCGCCGACGCCGTGGGAAATCGGGCTGTGGGGCATCTCTAAGGCCATGCAGCAGGTGGCAGGCTCAGATCTGCCGCTCCTGAATAGCAACCTCCAGAAGGTCAACCAGACATTCGGCGCGCTCGGTCAAGGGCAGGCGATGACCAGCGCTGCAGGCGGCGCTGTATCATCTGCGGCGACTGCGATTCGTGACCTCCTGAAGACCGGTGACTTTCAAGGCGGCATTTTTGGCCTCAACGAAGACGATCCTTTTATCAGCTTCCTGCTCGAAGCACGGAAGGATGCGACCGCAACAGCGAATATTCTGCAGGTGCTGGAAACCGGCAATTTCCGGGGCGGTATTCTCGGGCTGCAGGAAGATGATCCGTTTATCGGCTTTCTGCTCCGGGCGGCGACATCGACGGCCGGCTTCGCACAGAGCACGGCCAAGCTGACGACGGATGCCACGGCATCGTGGCTGAAGCTGAGTGCCGCGACCGCGCAACACTTCGGCATGGTCAAGCAACAGATCGCCGGCCGGCTGGGTGAGGCGCAGGGCGCGGCGACGATCCAGACCGGCATCATCCGTACGACGACCGACAAGGATTTTCAACTGGTCAGCGACGATACGCGCCGGCACTTTGATCAGGTGCATGCCGACATTACCGAGCAGATCACGGCGTCGCAGACGAAGCTCGGCCAGACCACCGGCGCGATGCAGACCGGCACCGCGAAGACCTTCGGTGCGATCGCCACCACGGCGAAGACCGACTGGCAGACGACGCAGACGAACATCACCACGCCGGTCTCGGCTGCGGCCGCGAGCGTGCAGCTTGACAGCGCACAGATGCAGGTCGGCATGGCGATCTCCCTGCCGATGCAGAGCATGATCGAACAGACCTACCAGAACGTGACCGACGCGATGGTTCATCAAATCAAGAAGGTCACCGAGGCGATCAACGACCTGTATAACCGCTGGGTGGCGCTACTCAACCTGCCGAAGCCGCATGGTCCAGGCGACACAGGTGGACCGGGACCAGGACCAGGACCGGGCGGGAAGCAACCGCTTCCCGGCAAGGCACTGGGCGGCCTCATCCCGGCCGGACAGGTAACGCTGGTCGGAGAACGCCGGCCCGAGGTCGTCGTGCCACAGGTGCCGAGCTTGGTCTATCCCAGCATCGCGGCCTACCAGCAACGCATCTCGCCGCCAGCGACAGGACAGCAACTCATGAGCTCCGGCGGCATGGGCGCGACGGTGACGAATAACTACAGCTTCACCACGACCGGACAGTACCGCTACGAGTCGCCACAGACGTTGTCGCAGAAGGTGCGGACGCTGGCGACGTTCTATGGGAGTACGGCATGAGCCTCCCGAACTGGCTGTGGGCGATCACGGGCGGTGTGCAGTATGACCTGACCGGTGCTGGACTGTTCTGGCAGGAGCATAGCGACGGGTGGGGCCTGCCGCCGATGCACCGCTTTACCTCGCGCGGTCCGCAGCAGCATGGCGAGACGAACATCGACTTTCGCCTCGATCCGCGCATCATCAACCTGGTGGGCGGCACGGTGCGCGATACCCAGTCGAGCATCGCGGATGCACGGCGGCGACTGATGGGTATCTTCAAGCCCTCGAACGCGGCGATCCTGCTACGCTGGGACCTGGCGAACGGCAGCGTCCGGCAGATCGACGCGTTTTACAGCGACGGCATGAGTCTGCCACTGGGCCATGTGACGGCCGGCCGGGTGAGCTCGCAGAACCAGAGCGGGCAGACGCCACTGTATGGCGAGGCGCTGTACCAGCGCACGGCGATCGAACTGGTCTGTCCGGACCCGACCTTCTACGATCCGACCGCGCATGTGGTGACGATCACAAATACCAGTTTCGGGAGTGGGCTGACGGTGCCCATGCCGGTGCCGTTCAGCATCGGCGCGTCGAGCATGAATGTGAGTCAGGCCATCGCCTACGATGGTGACTGGCTGGCCTACCCGGTGCTCCGCCTCATCGGGCCGCTGACCGATCCGGTGATCAGGAATACGACGACCGGCGAGGTGCTCGACTTTACGGGAGCGACGATCAACGCCGGCGACTACTGGGACATCGACCTGGGCTATGCCGCGAAGACAGTCACGGACGCGGCCGGCACCAGTCAGATCGGTGCGCTGGTGGACGGGAGTGACCTGGCGACGTTTCATCTCGCGGCAACGCCGACGGCTGACGCGCCGTATAGCAACACGCTGACGCTGGTGGCCGGCGGCGCGAACAGTGTATCCAGTCTGCGCGTGACGTACTACTCACGCTTTATCGGGTTATAAAGGGGGCCGACTGTGGCCGAATCATCAATCTTCTGGCCGACATCCGGCGTCGGCGACGGAGCAAGTCAGTACACGGACGCGCAACTGTTCGCGTGGCTACGGCGCACGTTTCTGCGTGACCTGACACAGGAAGGCGTCGAGTCAGGCTTTGCCAATGAGCTTGCGGTCACCGGCTCGGTCTCGCCGGTCGCCGTCAATACGGGTGCCGCCTACGTCTACGGCATCCCCTATGAAAACACGGCGTCCGTGACCAAGGCCATCACCACGCCGAGCGTCGGCACGACCGGCCACCGCATTGTGCTGCGCGCCTCGTGGGCCGCGCAGACGGTCCGCATCACCGACATCGCCTCGGCCGATGGGACGGCCGCGATCCCGGCGCTGGTGCAGATCGCCGGCACGACCTGGGACATTCCGCTGGCCACCTTCACCATCACGACGGGCGGCGCGATTACCCTCACGGATGCGCGTGTTTTTCGCACGACGAAGACGAAGACGCTCTTTGTCGCACCGCGTAGCGGCTACAATGTGACGAGTAGCGTTGCACTCATTGACAATACCGGGGCGGGTATCACGATGCCGGACAATGCACTGAGCGCGGTAGGCGGGACGATCCAGCGACCGACTGACTTCCAGTCATTGACCAGCATCCAGGGCATTTACACACCGGGCGCGACCGGGAACGCTTACCTGCGGCAGATTGGATCGCACGGCGTTCTGGGTGCTGACATCTCACTCATCAGCGAGACGGTCGGCTATACCGCCGTCGCCTCGACGCTGAACCTGCTCGCGGCTGGACCCGCGAATACCTTTGCCAGTCCGAAGTGGCTGGCAAACGAGTTCGCTAATCTTTTCTTCTGGCGCGACTCGACCAATGTCCTCGATACGCTGTCAAACAATATCTATTTCCTGGGCTGGCTGATCACGTATCTGTCGCACGCCTGACATGGCCGGCCTGTATACATTGGTCATCAAGGGGCGCGACGGCATCAAGCGCAGTGAGGTCGTGAACTACCTCAGCCTCGCGTACACCCGGAAGGTCAACGCGGCCGGCCTGCTGCTCTTTGAGTTACCGCCGGACCACCCGGCGATCCCGCTGCTGGAGCTTGATGGACAGATCGAGGTCTGGCGACGCGACCGTGAGATGGGCGTGACCAGCCATCGCGATGCCGGCTACCTGTACCGTTCGCTAAGCTACGCGTTTCCGAATGACCAGGATGAGCGGTTCACAGCGACCTGTCCGGGTGAGCTCCACTTCCTGAGCCGGCGTATCGTGGCCTATCCTGCCGGCGCGGCCGGCCTGAGTACACTGGAGGGTCCGGCCGAGACGGTCATGCGGACGATCGTTGCGCAGAACTTTACCAGCAGCGCGACGGTAGCAAACGGCCGTGATCGGGAGGGTCTTCTACCGGGCATCACCGTCGAGGCGGACCAGGGACGCGGCCTGACGGTAGCATGGTCAGGCACGCGTAAGGTCGTGCTCGGGGAACTGCAGGCGCTGGCACAGCCTACGGTCGGCGGCGGCGACTTCGATCTGGTCAAGACCGGCGCGACGACCTGGACGTTTCGCTTCTATCCCGGCCAGCTTGGGACCGATCGGACCAGCGGCAGCAACGCGGTGGTGTTTTCACGCGACTTCGACAACATGGGACAGCCGCACCTGACCTTTGACCAGATTGATGAGCGCACGGCCGCGATCGTAGGTGGTCAGGGACAGGAGACCGCACGCGCCATCCTGACCGGGCAGGTCGGCCAGAACTACAGCGCGGTCAATGATATCGAGGTCTTTGTGGATGCACGCAACGCTGACCCTGACCCGAGCCACCTGCAGGCGATCGGCCGCAAGGCGCTGGACGAGGCACAGGCACGCCAGCGGCTGACCTTCACGCCCCTGCAGACGCCGCAGACGTTCTACGGCCGGCATTACTTCCTAGGCGACCTGGTGCGCGCCTCGTATCGTGGCCTGACCGTTACGCTCAAAGTCGTCGCCGCGACGATCACGGCGCAGCCGGACGGCGACGAGCAGATCACGATTGAACTGGCGACGGTCACATGAGCACAGCGCCCTCGATGCTTGAAATGGTGACGGGACGGCAGGCGGCGCTCGAGCTGCGGATCGCGGCGCTGGAGCGCGTCGAGGTCACCAGCGTTCCGATCGTCAACATCGTCTCACGGGGTGCGCTGTCTGACGGCAGCGATGCACGGAGCGTGATCCAGGATGCGCTGGAGATTGCCGAGGCGGCCGGCGGTCCGGTGACGGTGCTGCTGCCCAGTGGGCCCTACGACATCACCTCGCTGGTCGGGTCCGGCCGGAGCACCTACAGTCTCAAAATCTCAACCGGCACGGTGAACATCGTTGGCATGCCGGGAGCGCAACTGCGCTTCGGCAACGGATCCGCGATCCGGCCGTTCATTGTCAGGGCCGCCGCGACCGTCGAAATCTTCAACGTCGAGATCCTGTATACGCGCACGGATGGCGCAGCGGCCGTTGGCCTGTCGCTGGAGAACAGTTCGCGGATTAAGGTCGATAGCTGCCTGTTTGAGGATTGGACGTTCTACGGGATCGGCGTCAGCGAAGATACCAGCGCACCCCAGGTGCAGGCCAGCACGATTAGCTTTGACGCGGCAAGCCATCAGATTCGCGACAGCGCCAACGGGTTCACCGAGTTCACGACGCTCTGGCCGGTGACGGTCGGCGGCAGCCTGAGCAACGATGGTCGCTATACGCCTACGTCCGTCGATCCGGCCGGCGCGTATGTGGTCGTCAGCGAGACGTTAGTTAATGAGGCAGCGGGGGCGTCATCCGTCGCGGTCATCCGCTCGGATTTCACCTTCAATGCGGCCGACCGAACCATCAGCAGCCCGACGGCCAACCTGCTGCGCTTCCCGGAGCAGAGCCAGGTACACGTCACCGGTAGCGGTTCGAACGATGGGTTCTACACGATCGTCGATGTGTCAGCGACCGGCGACACGATCTCCGTGGCTGAGGCGCTGGTGAATGAAGCTCCCGGAGCGACGGTCACGCTGACCAAGGTGGGCAAGCCCACGGTGGGGATGCAGGTGGCGACGGCCTGCAATACGATCCGTATCCTGCGCTGCACCTTCAACCGCATTGGCCTGTACGCGGTCGAGACCTTCCCCAAGGTGCAGAGTCACGACTTACTGGTTGCCTACAACACCTTCTACGACTGCGGCTACATCACCGGAACGGGCGCGGCGATCAAGGCCGGCCAGACCTATACGTCGGCGCTGGTGGCGCTGAACCAGATCGCCCACTGTGTCATGGGCATCATCGCCGGCCAGTGGGAAGAGCTGCATATCACTACGAACTCGATCCTGAACTGCTATGCGTTCGGGGTAGCCATCAGTGCCGGCAACCATGCCAAGGGGATCGCCAAGCATCGCAGCCTGCTGATTGACAATAACCAGATCGGCTACGTCGATGACTATATTTCCGGCGTGTTGTTCAGTCCATCGAATCCGAACACGATCGACCCGGCACGGCGGACGTTCTCGCGCAGCTACGGCGCGATCAACGTCAACGGCCTGATGGATGCGCTGGTCGGTCCGACCTGGAGCAACGGACCGATCGTCATCGCCCGGAACAAGATAACAAAGTGGGGCTCGGGGCTGAGCTTCTACAAGAGCCTGATGCCGATCCCGAATGTGCATCTTATCGAGAACGAGTTGGTCGACTGTGGCGGGACGCTGGTCTCGCCGGTAACAGCGACCGGCGTGGTGACGGCCGGCTCGGCGGTGATCACGAACGTCGTGACGGACGGCTTCGCGGGCGTGGCGGGCTGGGCGAAAAATGTACCGATCCGCGCCGATACGACCTATTTTCCGGTGACGACGACGATCGTGGACATCGACCCGAACCTGGCGACGATCACGGTCAGCACGCCGGCGCTGGCCGGTGCGCCGACGACGATCGGGCTGCGCAGCGCGTTCCCGGCCGGTCTCCGGACCAGCGGCAACCGGTTCAGCCAGACGCTGGTGGATGCGACGGGCGTCGTGACGGCCGGCCTGAACGTGATTTCGAGTGTCATCACCGGGAACCGCGCCGGGACGGGCGGCTGGGAAGTCGGGATGACGCTGGCCGTCGATAGCGCGTTCTTTGCAGCGGGAACGACCGTCACCGCCGTCGATCCGGTCCTGAAGACGCTGACCGTGAGCAATGTCGCGCTGTCCGGTGCCGCGACGACGATCGTGCTCGGCAACGCGGGCGTGTCGCTGGTGCAGTGGTACTCAGAGAACGGGGAGCATATCGGGAACCAGTTTGACGGCTACGCGCCGTTCGCGCTCCAGATCAAGGGCGATGGGACCTCCCTGTATAGCAACATCTTCCGGCACGTCAACCGGCAGAACACGGCCAGCCGGTCTCCGATCCTGTTCAATGAGCGCGGCACCTATACGGCGATTGGCAACGTGCTGGACGTGGGCGGAACGATCGCAACCGGCTTCGCGTCGACCATGTTCATCGGCGCGATTGCCCCCGGCTCGGCCGGCATCGGCGGGTCGGTGACGCTGGCGCTCGACGACAATGTGAGTACGCTGTCAAGTGTCATCTCAACGTCCGGCCTGACCGTCGCTACGACGCTGCCGGCGCACTATCACGCGGGGCTGCGCACGGTCTATGGCACGGCCGCGCCGACGACCGGGGCCTGGGGTGCCGGTGAGAAGTGCATCAACCTGACGCCGACGCCGTTCATCGCCATCGATCACTGGTACAATGTGGCCGGCGGCTCACCCGGAACCTGGCGGGCGGTCGGTCTCGGCCAGGGCACGACGGCTCAGTTACCGGGAACGCTGGTCGCTGGCGACGCCGGCTACATCTTCGAGTGTACCGACACCGGTATCTTCAAGTATTGGGATGGCGTAGCGTGGGACGACCTGACCGGACCGGCAGCGCCGGCAGCCATCGCTGCCGCGACCTTCATCACGCAGACGCCGTCCAGTCTCCTGAGCGCCGAGCAGGCACTGTCAGCGCTGGCGACCGGCTACATGAAGTCAACCACGACAACGGGCGTGGTCTCGACCCAGGCGATCCCGATCCCGGTCGCAGATGGTGGCACCGGCGCGGGCGCGTTCACCGCCGGTTCGGCCGTGTTCGCGGGGGCGGCCGGCGTCTATACCGAAGACAACGCCAACTACTTCTGGGACAACACCAACAAGCGGTTAGGAATTGGGACGGCAGCGCCGGCCGTCCCGTTGGACATCAACACGCAGGATGCAGGGACGGCGACGACGGTGGACGGCTTCATTACGCGACACCGCTCGACGGGAGCGCCAGGGACCAACTTCGGCGGTGTCTGGCGCATGCAGGCTGAGACAAGCAATAACACCAACGCCAACCAGTTCAACGTCACTGGCCTGTGGGCAACTGCGACCAACGGCAGTCAGAAAGCGCAGGTGAAGTTCTTTGTCTACGACACGGCGGCGCGCGAGGCAATCAGGATCGAGGCGTCGGGAACCGCGCCAATGATCGGTGTCCTGGGTGCAGCTGCATCGGCACGCATCAATGTTACTGGGAGTCGTGGCGGCAACGCGGCACTTGCTTCTCTCTTGACAGCTCTGGCGACATTTGGCTGGATTACCGACTCGACGACGGCATGATATACTACTGCCAGGCGTGCCGCGCCAGGTTCCGGCAGAGTGCGCTTGATGGAACACCGAACCCCGGCGTAGCGCTACGCCGGGGTTTGTCGTCGCCATCTCATGCAGCCTTGTCGCGCTCCACGAGCGTGCCAATCAGCCACGCATTATACGCGTGCACGCCGCCGCGCATCGTCGGGGCCTCGCTCATCCGCATCGCCTGCCGGCAGCAACGCAGGACGAGCTCAACGGCCGCCTCATCGCAGCCACCGAGCAACACACGAGCCTGCTCCGTCTGCTCTGGCGTCATTGCCAGTCGCCGAGCAACGGCGTCAAGCGTGATAGTCTCCTGTAACAGGTCGCTCACGGCGTCCCTTCCCAGCCGCCGGCCTCCACATCCGCAAAGGCCGCAATAACGTCGACCATCTCATACCTACCATACCAGGCAGGTCCCAGTCGCTCCTGCACCTGTGCAACCTCCAGCGCCAGCATTCCGGCACGCAGCGCCATCCGATAGAGCTCACCGTCATCGACCACCAGACTCCAGCCGTCTTCATGCTCGACTCTCCGGCAGGCGTCGAGCACGTCAGTCACAAGATAGTGATAGGGGTCGACGCCACGACCGGCAAGCAGTTGCTCGACGCGTCGCACCTGCTCAGGTGAAAACTGAAGCTGGTTGGTGATTGCCGGTATAGTCGTTGTCATGTGTTCTCCGAACGTCTGTTCGGAGTCTACCAGGACTCTGCGCTCACGACCAAGAGTCGTAGGAGGCGAGTTTTGGCTCAGACGCGCTATGTGCCCTCAGGAGCGTTGCAGGTGCTAGATTACGGCTCACAGCGTTTCGTGAGTCCCTGTGGTCACTGGTAAAGCCTGGGAGTCATCCTGCGCCTGGTGCTCCCCGCCGCCGTCCCATGGCTGGGACGGTCATAAACGTCGCCACCAACGCAACAGTGTTTGTCCGATCCAAAGTTGCATACCCTCAAACTCCCAGCGTACCCGCCAGAATAAGATTTTCCACATCGGGGGTGTGCGTCTCATGCGTCACCGTCCCTGCCCGCCGCGCGGGTCGTGTGCTGCACATGTAGCTACCGTGACTGCAACCTGACCGGATACAGGCGGTATAAATACTATTCAGTGGACACGATCATCGACGCAAACGTATGGCGTCATACGCAGTAGACGAGGATGCTGGCACCGCCCATGCCACAGATATCGTTTCAGTCTGCATCGTTTACTGCATTCCAGTCGTGTGCCATCGTCATGCTTCCCGTCGCGTGTAGCGACCGATGTAGCGACCCAGATTAGTCCTCGATAATCAGGAGTTTGTCGAGCGCTCCGATCGCCTCGCGCTTCGATGTTTCCAGCGCTCGCGTATAGACCTCGAGGGTCACGCGAATATTGCTGTGTCCCAGGATTTCCATCGCCGTACGCGGCGCGACGCCCTGGTCGGCCAGCAGTGACGCACAGGCATGACGCAAGTCGTGAAACCGGACGTTCGGCAGACCGGCGTCGGCGAGCAGATCCTTGAAATCGTGATGGATCGTCATCTCCGACAGCATCGTTCCGTGCGCCGTTGGGAAGACAAGATCTTCATCCTGCCAGGCGACATCGGCCGCGCGTCGCATCTCGACCACGCGATGCCATTGCCGCATCAGCAGGTCGGAGATCGCCGGCGAGAAGGGGATCGTCCGCCGGCCGGCTTTCGTTTTTGGCTCCCCGGTGCGTGGTGCACCGGGCGCCAGTGTTGCCGTGCGTGCGACGCGCAGCTCGTCGCGCGTAAAGTCGATGTCTTGCCAGCGGAGTGCCTGCAGTTCGCCCCGCCGCAGGCCGAGCAGCAGCGCCAGATGAATCAGCGTCCCGAAGGCTGTCTCACCTGCGACGGTAAGCAGTGTTCTGGCCTGATCCGGTGTCAGCGTCACATGCTCGAACGTTTCTATCCGTGGCCCAGATGTCAGCGCTGCGACGTTGCGGGCTACCAGACCAGCCTCAACAGCATCGTCGAGTGCCATCACCAGGATCACCCGTGCTCG
>Ga0070689_100001329_pt1 | contig 15717 bp, 5 predicted proteins | sample KBSS23HmetaG_FD_64669 | JGI IMG/M metagenome (GOLD analysis project Ga0070689, IMG submission 64669) | Switchgrass rhizosphere microbial communities from Kellogg Biological Station, Michigan, USA - KBS S2-3H metaG | ecosystem: Host-associated > Plants > Roots > Rhizosphere ...
GCGCCGGGACTGAATCCGCTCCGGCTCACGACGTATCAGATCGTCACCGCGGCCGAGTTCGAGTCGCTGAAAAAGATCCGTGACGCGGCTAACGCGCGTCGTGGGGAAGTCTCGGTGCCGGCACCGGTGGGCGCCGATCGTCCGGATCGCCTGCAGTTGTTCGGCAAGAACTACAAGGTCGGCGCAAAGACGGGCGACGTGAGCTACGAGATGAACGGGGAGGACCTGCGCGAAAACCTGCGTAGCATCCGCAATGGAAAATATTTCGCCGACTTCATGATCGTCTCGGTGCACGCGCACCAGAACAGCTTCACCTTCCAGCGCTACTCGTTCGACAACAACGTGCCCGACTTCCTCGTCGAGTTCGCGCACGCCGCCATCGACAACGGCGCCGACATGTTCATCGGCCACGGCGTGCACACGCTGCGCGGCATCGAGATCTACAAGGGGAAGCCGATCTTCTATGGGCTGTCGAACTTCGCGTTCTACATGAATTCGCCGATCGGCAACGACAACGCGGACGGGGATCTCACGCGGGCCGAGCGCAACCAGGTGAACGTCGATCGACTCGGCCTATCGCACCAGGACAACATGGAAGCGATGCTCGTCTCGACGCGGTTCGAGGGCGGCCGGCTCGCCGAAGTGCGCGTGCATCCTGCTGACGTGGGGAAGGGGTACCGGCCACTCTCGAAGATCGGCATTCCGATGGTGCCGGCACCGGCGGTAGCGCAGGAGATTCTCGCGAAAGTGCAGCGGCTCTCGAAGCCATTCGGTACCGCTCTCGCCATTGAAAACGGCGTCGGCGTCATTCGCATCGCGCCGCCGTCGACGGCAGCCCGCTGACACGGCGCGCCGCCGTAGATTGCGCCGGTCCAAAGACAACATGGGGCTGGATCAGATTTCGGCTCATGGCGTCGACGTCCTTACCGGCTCGAGCACCTGGTCGAACTTCAGCCCGCTCGCGCCTTCGCCCTGACCGACCTCGTTTCGGAACGCCGTCCAGAGCCAAGTCGAGCCGTCGGTCCAGCGCGCCAGGCGACGCTGACGGATGATGCGCACACCTTCGCGAGGAACCTCCTCGTCGTAAAGCAGAAGGCTGGGTGTCGAAGACAGCACGTCGCCTCTCGCCGAGTGAACTGTGGTCGTGCCATCGGGCTGCAGCATCGCCCCGCGCTTCAGGCGTGTCAGCACCTGACCCGGAGTGTTCGGCTGCAACGGGTTTGGAAGCTGTACGGGCACGAGCGGAATCCAGTTCGCAGGCACGTGCGACGACAGCAGGTAGCGCGGCAGACCGAGCGTCTGATCAGCGGTGGGCGGTGGCACCGAATCCCGCTCTTCGTAGCGTCGCACGGGCTGCTCGATTGGATTCTCGATTGTCCGTTCGATCGCCCAGGCGACGTTCGCCATCTCGTCTCGCATGAACAGCACTTCCTCGAGCGGCGCGCTGTCGAGCGTCCGCGGCAGGGTAGGCGGAAGGAAGAAGCGGTTCGGGACCACCTTCAGCGCCGCACTCGACGGCGGGTTCTTCACAGATGGCTGCCACATCGAGAAGAAGGCAGGCGGCAGGGCCGGATCGTTGATCGGTCGAACCAGATTGCGCACGCCAAAGGTGTCGGTCACGACCAGCGAATCGACCCGCGTCACGGACCCGACGGGGAGTGTCAGCGGCACGACGAACCAGTCGTTCCCGTAGCTGCTCGCGTACTCGATCATCATCAGGTGCGCCAGGTCGGTAGGGCCGACCGGGATGAGCCCGTAGGCAAGCCGAGCGTCTTCCATCTCCCAGAAACGCGGCGCCGGCGCACTGGGAAATGTGACCGGGGCGGGGATCACGGCTTCGACCAGGGACGTCGTGACCTGATCCGCGGCGGTCGTGAGCGACGCCTGCCTGTTGAGATCGAACGAGCTCCAGTCCATCGGGCCGTCCACCTCAGACGCGGAAAACGTCGTGTCGTCTTCCGTATTCGCCGACAGGCGGGCGCCGACCGACAGCGCGTATTCCAGCCGCGGCGGATTCCATGCATCGTCGGTTGTCCCTGCCGGTTCGCTGTACATGGCGTCGAACCAGGAGAGCCATGCAGCTGCCGCGGCTTGAATCTTCGGCCGATCGGCCGTGGTGATGTTCAGCGCGGCGTCGGCCATGAGTTGCGCGGCACCAGACGTGCGGAGTGCGGTCGCAATCTGACGGCCGTCCGGTGCGCGCCCCACCATCGACTGCAGGTACCGCGACGTGGCATTGTCGATGAGCGCGATGCTGTCTTCATCCACTGGCTGCAGCGCGAACTTGGTGACGAACACGGATCGATAGCTCTTCGAGACGGTTTGCAGCTCCAGCATCCGCAGGAAGTGCAGCCCTGCATCGACCGCGAACGTCAACATTCGAGGGTCATCAGCGCTGGCGGCTCGCATGCGGCGCCGCTCGACGAGGACTTCGAGCGGCGCGCGCCCCGCATCGTAGGGGAGTGCCGGGATAATCGCTGGACCGGCTCCCGTGGGCTTCGCGACCTCTCCCAAGAACTGTCGCGTGAGCATCGCGCTGGTAGCACGCACTCGAGCCTGAACCGGCGTGCCCGCGTCCTCACCTTGGAATTCGCCCATCTGCCATTGCCGCGTCAGCATCCAGAGTGGATCGAACAGGCGCGCGCTCGAGGTGATACCCATGTCCGCATCGACGCACTGCGGCTCGAGTCGCGTCCAGCTCGTGATCGACGACGTGGTCGGCGCACCGGACAAGGTCGTCTTCGAATCGGGTGGAGCGACGATCGGTGGTTGCTGCTGCACCGCAATCGGCGTCGAAATCTCGCCCGTTGTGCCGAATGTGTCCGTCGCGCGGATCGTGAGCGTGTGATCGTTCCCGGCGGTGGTTGGCGGCAGCGGCAATATGATGCGGAACTGCGACCAGTTCCCGCTGACGTTCACCGCGTTGGCGAACTGACCGCCTTCGACCTTGTACTGCACCACCACGATGGGCGCCTGCGGGCTGGTTGCAAACCCCTCGAACGCAAAGCTGACAGGCATCTCACGCGCGATGATCGGAGACGCGAACGGGCTCAACCCGATGTTCGGGGGAATGGCTGGAAACAGCCGCACCATGTACGTTGTCGACACCCTCAAGGTGGCGGGTGCGCCGGACGTCGCGAACCTCGCTACTGCGGCAATGCTCAGCTGAACCATCGATCCCCACGGAATCGACGAAGGCACGGTCCCGCTGCACTGCCAGTTCAGCGTGGTGCCGACGAAGTTGGCCCCCATGTTCGGGCCCCCGGGTCCGAACTGCACGGTTACGCCTTTGGCGGTCAGCGACCAGTCGTCAGGCGCGAACAGCCACGAGATGTTTCCCGCCATCTGGAACGTGCGATCCACTGGCGGAAGGTTGCCCGCTGGCGACGTGATATTGAGGAAAAGCTGCGGCGGTGGCATGACGTCCCCTTAAATCGTGAGCGGCACGAAATCGGTCGAGACTGCATGGTCCTCGGTGTTGAACGCGAGGTAGAGCCCCGGGAGATGCTGCGCGGCCGCACCAAGCGCCTCGGTGTCCACGGCGCGCAGCTTCGCGAGGTCCAGCGTTTCCATCAGCACGCGCCGCAGCGATTCCGTGGTCCAATCCTGCCCGGGCACGGGCGGCACGGCAATCAGCACGCACTGTGGCGCACAGGAATCAGGCACGTCGAATTGGAAGGCGATCGCGCTGGTCTCGCGCGTGTTCGGCACGATCTCCACCCACTCGTCCACCAGCAGGCCCGTCATGACCAGCGTCGGGTTGAGCGGCCCAATCGTGTGAAGCACGAGCGACAACTTGCTCGGTGGCATGGCGGCGGAAGGGGCCGGTGACAGGCCGACCCAGCGCTCGCCGGAGACGAAGGGCAACTGCGCGACGCTCAGGTTGAGCCGTGCGCCAGCACCGAGCACGTCCGCGCGTTGCAGACAAGCCCCCATGTGCGCAACGCCTTCCCGCACTCGCGCGGAGCGCGCGAACCACGTGTTGGCGGCGAGTGCGTCCCCACCCTGGGCGGCCGTGCTGGCCGCAAGCGCACTGGCGAATTCGCTTGCCGTTGTCGCATCGAACGTGAACTTCGGCAGAACGACGAACCCCGACCCGAACACGGCACGCAGCCGGGCCACCAGCTGTTCGCGGCGGCCCCGCTGATCGGCTGCGGCTGGCTCGGCGCGCAGCAGCGCGCCTTGATTCAATCGCGCGTCGCTGACCTTCAGCAGCGCCTGTCCCTGCCTGGCGAGCGCCGCGATCGCCGCCGGGCTCTCGCCCGCCGCGCTGACCGGAATGGCCGGCGCGATGCTGAACGAGCCCAGCTTCAGGAGCGCCGTACGCAACATCTCGGCGGTGGTGGTCGTGCTGACGCGGGCGATCAGATTCGCGAGCGCCTTGTGCGCTGCGTTCAGCGCGTTCTCGGCCTTGACGACGCGCGCGTCGAGATCGACCAGATCGATCGTCCCCTGGGCGATGCGCTCGGGAGGATTGAGATCCTCCGGGTCGGCGCCGCGCGCCGCGCGCAGCAGGCGCCGGATGTCACGCGCCTGCTCGAGCACGTCGAACAGCGTCACCTCGCCAGCGGCGAGATTCGCCGGCCGTGCGTGTTGCAGCCGAAGCGTCGCGAGCGGATCGAAACCGCCGGCCTTGTGCTTGGCGTGGTAGAGCACACGCTGCTCGATCTCGCTGAGCGTGATCTCCGATTCCTGTGCTGCGCGAGTGGTGGCTTCGACGTCATACACGACATCGAGCGGCGTGATCTCGAGCTCGCTCAACGGGAAGCTTCGTGTCTCGGCGACCGCACCCGTCGCATCGTCCACCCGCTCGACCGTGCAGCGGATCTTCGTACCGTCGCCGAACAGCTTGAACACCCAGAAGTTCAGCATCTTGTCGGCTGCTCCGCGGACCGCGCCGTCGACGCCGAGCCAGCCCGGCGTGTTGACGTTGGGGCCGCTCATGAGCAGGAGGACGCGATGGGTGATCGACGTGCCGGAGCGCGGGGTGCGCGTCACCTCCAACTCGGGCGGCGGCGCGTCGCCCTGCGCGATCGCGGCAAGCGTGCTCGACGTACGCGAGGTATTGCCGCGCACCATCTGGTACGCCGATTCGGCCGTGAGGGCATCGCCGAGGCCGTCGATCATGTCGTCGAGCGAGCCCATGATCGCCGTGAGCGCCGAGAGGTCGCTGGTGCCCATGCTCGCCGTGTTCAGTTCGGCTAGCACTGCGCTCCGGTCTTCCTGCCATCGGCGGTGGAGTACCAGGCCGTCAACCACATTGTTTGCGGCGATCCTGTCGACCGCAACGCTGATCGGCGCGCCAGCGCGGGCGACGAGCGGCGCGATACGACGCAGCGGCGCGACGAACCGATCCAGGCTGCGGCCGTTGTCCACGACGGTGTCGTGAAGCAGGCGTTCCACGCGATAGCCGAGCAGGGCGCCGAGCGGCTGACCCTGCCGCACACCTTCGAGCAGCCGTGACGCTTCGCGCACGCGACGGGAGGAGAGATCGATCGCAAAGGGACCGTCGGGCTCCGGCACGCCGGTTGGTCCGAGTTGGGCGTTGCGGAGGGCCGCGGCGGTCGCAGCGTGCGCCACCGACGGTGCATGAATGAACCCGGTGTCGCCCGTGGCCGTCTGAAGCGGACCGGGCTCGCCAGCCGGCAGCGTGGTGACCGGCTTCACCATTGATGGCGGAATCGGCTTGAGGTTTTCGACCCACCCGTATGCGCCGACGTATTGACCTGCCGGGCCGTCTACATGCATCGACGCGAGCCGCTTGGTCGCGATCGCCGTGACCCACGCGTCGAGCCGATGCGACGAGAGGTCCAGCGTTCCCTGCATCAGGTGCGACAGCGCTTCGGTGTCGAGATCCTTCAGATGCTCGAGACTGTCGCGGAAGTCCCCCAGCGCCGCCAGCGCGGGCGCGGAGAAGGTCGTTTGCGATTCGAGGAACTCGCGGATCGTTCTGCCGCCGGTTGCCGCGAGGCGCTGCTCGAGCTGGCGCTTCCAGTGGAACGTGGGCTGTGCCCCGGTCACCAGATCTACGAGTTCTGCGTCACGGAGCAGCGTGGCGAGGTTCGTACCGGTCTCGTCGGCCTGTAGCCTTGCCGCCGCGTACGCGATTTCCCGCAGGAGCGCGTGGCGCAGGAGCGCGTGCAACAAGCTCGTGCTGTAACTCCTGTCGTTCGGGTCCGGCCGCGCAAGAATCAGTTGCGCGATGTTCTGCTCATTCAGCAGCGTCGCGATGTAATTGGGAGCGAGCTTCGCCCAGGGCGAGATCTCTCCGCGCTGCACGAGCGGTGTGACGACCGGGCGGCGCCAGCCCGCATGGCGGACACGCGAGAGCCGTGGGCGCCACGTCACGCCGAGCTGCTGTAGAAGCGCGGTCTGCGCAGGATCGCTGTCGGCAATGCCGGAGCCGACGAACTGATACAGATGCTGCAGGAAATGGGTGCCAAACGAGTTGCGCGTCCGATACGCATGCGACACGGCATCGGTCCGCATCACGTCGTTGAGATCGGCATCGGGATCCGGTGGGTTCTGCCGGTTGCCGATCCGCGCGACCGATGCCGCAGCCGGCCGCCAGATCGTCTCGCGCAACGACTGCAGCATGCCCCTGAGCCAGACATCTTGCGCGCTCGTCCCTTCGGCGGCGCCCGGTTGCCAGAGGTCGAGCGACGTCACCGGGAGGATGCCGTACGGTTGCGCCCCGCAGCGGATGGCGGGGAATGGTCCGAAGGCGCGCACGTGATCGAGGAAGTGCCGGCGGGCCCACTCAAGGTCCGCCGGCGTCAGTCCCGCCTCCGATCCGATCATGTTGCTCAGGAAGTAGCCCCATCCCACCTGCCACAGCGCGGCGTTCATACTGCGCATGTCGCTGTCGTCGCGCTCCAGTCCGCGCTCGACACGACCGAACGTTGCGAGGATGCGATCGAACGGCAGGCCAAGCGCAGTGCCCACGCGTTGCGCGTTGTTGTCGTCCAACGTGACCGGGTTCGTGACCTCGATGGCGAAGCTGCGCTCGTGGCCCGCATCGTCGGAGCGGTACCCGGCGCGCCGATCCTCGGTGTTGTTCGTCGCGGTGCCGGGGCGGATGAAGGCGAGGCCGTCGGTATAGTGATGGGCATCGAGCAGGTCAGCCAACTGCGTTGCCGTCTCCGCAACGGTCAGCGACCTCACCACGCCGAAGACCACGAGACTGTCGATCCCGGCCGTCATGATCGCCGGCGAAAGCGGAATGCGCAGTGCCATGCCGGCGTTTTCCGCGTCGGTGAAATCCGTCATCCACTTCATGCCGGCATCGATCGCCAGCTGGTCACCGCGGGCGATCGCCGCGTCCGTTTCATCATCGGGAGCCGGTGCAAGTGGATTCGGACCGACCGAGAGCGGACGCTGAATGGCCCCGCCGGTCACGGTGATCGCGAGGTGTCCCCCAGAGTGCACCGTCGCCACCCAGCGATCCGGCAACAGTCGCGCCTGAGGGGCGTGACGCCACGTCTCGCTCTGCGTGGCGACGACGATCGGCGGGAAGACTGGCGGTGCTTCAAGGGAAGATCCGGGAAGCGTCTGTGACGTCGGGCGCTGCGACGCATTTGTGGGCGTCAGCACCCGAACGATCCACGCCGCACGCTTCGCGCCGAACCGATCGGCGATCTGCCGCCACGCATCGGCTCGTGCCGACTCATTGCCGCCGGCCATCCAGTCTTGCTGCCAGTAGTGCTGCCCCCAGGTCTGCTCGTCGGCGGTGAGATCGGGCTCGTGGCTGTCGATGTGGATCTTGTCGGGAAACACTCGCACCCGCAACTCGGTGGCGCCGTTCGCGAGGGCGAAGAACCGGGTCTCGAGTCGAACCGGCAGCAGCACGAGCGGCAAGTCGCCCGGGCACAGCGACGATGCTGGGGTTCCCGCGCTCGCTGCCGGAATCGCCAAACCGCTGTGGAAGAAGGTGCTCATATCAAGCGTCTCAAAGTCAGTGCGCCACGAGTTGCGACGCGTGAATGGTGATGCGGACCGGCAGGCGGCGCGTGATTTCCGCCATGTGCGCCGAGTTCTTCCCCCACGTGCGCCCCTTGAGAGGCACGCCCGATGGCGGCTGCGTACCGATCGCGAGGTGGCTCTTGCTGCTGAGCGCTGCCGTCACCGCCGCATCGAGTCCGAAGCGCGGTTCCGTCGGGTGCTCTTGAATCACGACGAAATAGCCGGGACTCGTGGTCGAACCGATCGCCGCGGCCGGCGTGACAGGGAACCCGACGAAGGTGACATCGGGATCCATTGAGCCGTTGAAGATGGGAAAGATGTCTGGCGCCGATGTGCCCGTGGCTGCGGGCGTCAGGTAGATGATGGCATTCGGGTAGCGGCGCAGCAGGCTGCTGCGCAGCAGTAGCACGAACTGATCGGTGGGAGCATTTGCCGGTGGCGTGCCGAGCGCGCGACCGAGATTCGTGCGCAGGTCATCGATGTCCGCCGGAGTGCTCGCGCCCGTGTCGGTGCCCCAGAAATGCCTGAAGTACGTGGCTTGCTGGTCTGTCGGGAATCCACGCCAGAGGAACTCGCGCCCCATCTCGAAGTTGAGGCCGATCATGTATGCCTCGACGAAGGCGCGATTCGTTTTGAGTCCGACGACGCGTTCCGCCTCGACCTTGTCGAGGCCGGGCAGGAGCAACTCCTGCGACTTCTCCTTCAGCACCTCGTACATCGGTTGCGGGAACACGGGCGCCATCATCACGGCCTCGGTGCCGATCGGCGTCACGCCTGGCGCGGCGGGCGGCAACACGTTATCCCCGGTCGACACGAGCGTGCGCGCGAGATTCGCCAGCGCCGCGCGCGGCCGCATCTGCTCCCGGATCAGGCCAGCCATCGTCGCCATCGCGTGATGCTCGAATGTCGCCGGAATGAGGATCCCTCGAAGGCGCGACAGGTGCGCCGCCGCGGCGGCGCGGAAATGGCCTGGATAGTCCCAGGCCGGCGGCAACGGATCGACCGCGGGCAACGGCGGAAGCGGTTGGCCTTCAGGGGCGATCACGAAGCCCGAGTTCCAGATCGCGGTGACGATCGAGTCGACGGTCGGCAACAATGGCGCGACGGAGAACGTTGTGTCGGGCCGTGGCGCAGCAGGAAGCGCGGTGTTGAAATTGAGACGCGCGACCCACGTGTTGTCGGCGGAGCGCGTGAACCCCTGTGCTGCGACTCGGCGCGTCAGCGGCCCGCGCTGCCGTCCGATGCGGCGCATCGCGGCGCGCGTGGCCGGCACCGGCAATGAGCTCCGCATCATCTCCGCCGTGACAGTACGGAGCTGCGCGTCGCCCGACATCATCCGAACTCGGCTGAACACGGGCGACGCGAATCGAAGCGTCATCTCTTCGGAAAGCCTCGAGAGGTGGCGCGCATGCAGGCTGTCGCCGACAGCCATGCTCAATTGCAGCTGCCGCAGCCGCTGATTGACCTGCTGGATCTCAGCCGCCTGCTCCCACGCTGAAGCCATCAGCGCTTCCTGGTGCTCTTGAACCACCTGCGTTCCGAGCGCGGCGGCCGTTCGCCAGCGCGGATCCAGGTTCAGCTCGTCGAGCCAGTTGCCGGCACCGGGCGTGACAGTTGCGCGACCCGCATGCCATCGCCCGTACAGCGGCGGCGCCAGCAGCGGATCGCTCGACGGAGTCATCACCTGATTGAGGCCGGGCTGATTGACGATGCCCGCGAGCGACGTTTCGAAGTCTGGCGCGACTGGATCGGACCAGAGCACCGGCGGCGGCGTGCCGCCGAGCGGCATCAACGCGCCTTCCATCTGCACGGTCGTGGTGCGAGATACCGAGTCGGGCAGCTTGAATCCCGGCTGGCCGATGACGACGGTCCGCTGTCCCAACCCCAATGGCGTCGCGATTTTGAGCTGCCGTGCGAGCGATGCGAAGTCGCCGCCGACGCCAGTGCGGAATTCCCACGAGTAATACACGGGCAACTGGATCTGCACCGGCGCCGTCGCGGTGAGCGTCCACGCTGGCGCGAGCGCATTCGACGCGGTGAGATCCGTGTCTGCGATCGGCAGGCCGAGGCCCGCCTTGCGACCGAACTCGAATGTCGGGACGACGCACGCGAGGTAGTCGGTATTGGCGGACAGGATCCTGGGGCACACAAGGCGGGACAGTGATAGGTCCGGTGCTCCGTTCAACGCGTCGGCGACGGCGGTTGGGTTCCCCAAGTTGTCGGCCGCCGCCTGACCGTGCGACCAGGCCCAGCTGTCCTTCAGATCCGGCAGTTCGGCGAATGGCTTGGCAGGGGCCGCAATCCGCAACGTGGGAAGCGGCGCGTCGACGGTGCTCGTCAGCTGCACGCCGTCCTGCTTCCGCACGACGACGAGACAGAGCCACGGCCGCAACTGTGCGTTCGTGTTCGCGCGCGCGGGTGTGAACAGCCACGGGAAATCTGCACGGTCGAACTCGATCGACGGAAAGCAATTCGGTTCGAAGTCGCTCGTATTCGGCCGCGGATCCGTGCGGATGACTTGATGGGCGTCGATCCCCACGACGTCGGCGGGTCCACGAAGCCGCAATGCCACAGGCGCGAGCGGTTCGTCGTTCACGGCGAGCGTCACGGCCACATCGGCGACCGCCGGTTGACTCGATCCGAGCGTGTCCACGGTCGCGATCGCACCGGCGGCACCTTGCCGCACCCACGGAACGAAACTCAGGTTCGCTGACATGACTTTCTAGCCCTCGCCTTCATCCGCTGGGACGACCTGCCAACGAGCGCCGCCGCGATTCATCGCCGCAACAGCGGCTTGGAATTCACTGAAGGTTCGCAGTGCTGGATCGACGGTCGCCGCGGGGCCTTCGGCGAGCGGAGCGATGGACCAGCGCGTTGGCGCAAAGCGCGCTGCGCCCGTCACGCTGCCGTTTCGGAAGCGCGCGCGGCCAGTGCGCCGGATCGGCGCGCGTGCCGCCGCTCCGCTCTGCGCGAGGATCTCAAGCGCATCGGCGGGAAGCACATACGACGATGAGGCTGGGGCTGGCGTGACGGTCGGCGCCGGGCCGTCCAAGGTGATCGCGACGACCTCGTACTCGAGCGGCGCCGGAATCGCCTGCGACGCGTCGAACGTCACGCGCGAATCACCGAACACGCAGCCGGCATCCATCGACTCGAACGACGGCGCAGCCAGCTTCTCGTCGTCGCTCATCACGAAGAACTGAGCGGGCGCGAAGGCCGCCTGGACCGGTACGCTCTGCAGGATGTCCTCGCCGAGAGTGGCCGACACTGCGAACCGCCGCCTGCCCGCCACTGGCGCGCTGCCGAAGATCTCGACGTCGCGATGTGTATTGAGCGGGACCACCTGCTGTTTCACAAATAACTGGCCGAGCGGGTCGAGCACGATCGGCGCGGCGGCGGCCGCGGGAGGCAGACTGCGCAACGCTACACCGTGGGTCTGCGTCGCGGTGCGCTGCGTGCTCCAGCTCGCGGGGGAAACGAGTGCCTGCTTCAGCTGCGCGAGTACGTCGACTGCGGCCGGGAGCGGAGGTGGTTCCCCTTTTACCAGTGTCGCGTCGAAGTGCACGCTGAAGTCGCACCAGAGGATCTCGAATGTCGCCTTGCCGCTGATGCGGAGGGGACGCGGGCCTTCGAGTGCACCGCGCAGCGCGACCATGAAGAGATTGTGCGAGCCTCGTTTGAGCTGCAACTTCGCGTGGAAATCGGCGAGGAAGTGCAGCGGCGCAAGCTGCACGAGGACGTCGAATCCGACGTTGCCTTCGACGCTGAAGCCGGCTGCAGCCGCATACAGCGAGGCATCTGCTCCGAATTGGACCGTGTTGGACGTAATCGCGAAGTACGCCTCGCACGTCAGACGCGGGTTGGTTCCGGAGCTCAGGGCAATGGCTACGCGCTTCAGCGCCGGAACGGTCGTCGGCGCGGCAAAGTGCGGGTTGAATCCGCCAACAGCCAGGACGAACCCGGGGCCCTCGTCGAAACCCGCCCGCAACGCGGCCGATCCCGTAATCGGAAACTTATGGGCGAGACGCGAGTCCACCAGCACGGCATCAACGGCGGCAGTGCCGGCGTCGAAGTCGATGACACCCATGGCCTCCATGTTGAGACGCACGAGGTCGTTGGTGGCTGAGGGGAGCAATGCGCTGATCCGGCCGAGTGCCAGGAGCCGCTGGCGCGACCCGAATTCGAGGATCAGCGCGAGATCCATGACCACGAGCGTCGGCGTGAACCAACCGATCTTGGCCATCAGGCCGAGCAGGTAGCTGCCGCGTCGCGCGGGGAAGGCGGTCGCGAGACCGCGGATCAACGTGTCCGCATTCCCCACCGGGTCGCGCGGAAAGAGCAGCGAGGCGAGAGCGCCGCTGCTCAGCCCCGCGCGGAGCACGTGCTCGTCGAACGTGCGGTTCACGCCAACCATGCCGCCGATGCCGAGGAGCGTGAATCCCAGTCCGAGCGGGATCGGACGGAAGTCTTCGGCCGTGATGAACACGACGAGCGAATAGCCGCGGCGGCCGTCGGGCATCCGCGTTGAGATGAGGCCGAACGCCTTCAACGTGAGCTGCTCGCGCAGCGACAGTTGCATCGCCCCTGCATACAGCTCGCGAGCCTCGTCGCGATACAGGAACCCGCCGCCGCTCACCACACCGCTCGCGTCGACCGACAGCGCGATGCCGGATGGCGGCTTGAACCCGGTCGACAAATCGAGGGGAGCTGGAGTTGCGCCGCCGCGCGGAAAGCCGAGCTGAAGCATCAGCCCGACGCGATCGATCAGCGCGCTGACGGGCCCGAACCCGGCGCGCACGCTCGCGGAGACCTCGCCGGCGATTCCGCTGGCACCGGCAATCAAGCGCAGGTGCGCGGAGGGCACCGTGACAGGACCGAACGATCGATTCACCGGAATGGTGGCGTCGAGATCGACGCCGGAGGCAAGCGCAGACTGCAGCGGTCCACCGTCGGTGCCGCCGAAGTAGATGCCCTTCTCCGTGGACATGCCAATCGTGAGGCTGGCGTCGACCTCGATGCCGTCCTTCGGCAGCACGTCCGCGAGGAAGCCGTCGGTGTCGTCGGCGTCCGGCTTGATGACGAACTTCCCCTGTTCGACGGCAAACTCCGCGAAGGCGTCGACCTTGCCTCCGGTCGTGACCCGCGTGCCCGCGGTTGTCGAGACGCCAGCGAGCTCGAAACGGCTCGCCTCAGGAGTTCCAATCGGGATGAACGGCGCGCTTGTGCTCTTGTAGCTGACGGACGTGGCGACAGTGCCCGAGGCCGGTACCGGCGTGCCCGACGAAAGGCCGGCGACGATGTCGATGTCGCGTCCCGGTCGCACCAGGATGCCCGCGCCGCCGGCGAGATTGAGCGTGCTCTGAACGGCGAGCGACAGTTCGTCAGTGAGCGGGATCTGTTCGGACACGCCATCGGTTGCAAACGGCAGGAGCGCAAATCCCGGCTTGGCCGCGGCGGTCTCGGGCAACAGGAACAGGCCTGCGCCGGCGTTGAGCACGGTCCGATTGATCGCGTCTTCGAGCAGGATCAAGCGCAGGACGGCATCGGTCGTGGCGTCGGGCTGAACCGCCCCGTTGTTCAACGCGGTGACAGTCGCCGCCCCGAGCAGGTCCGCCCGAACTTCGAGACCCCAGGCGTCGAGCAGCCTCGCGATGTTCTCGATCAGGTCGACGCCGGCAAAGTCGCTCTGTCCCCAGTGATACGCAGTCTTCAGCAGCGATAGCGGATTGTGCAGCAGCTGCGAGAGGCGCTCCCATGCGAACCCGCGGAACAGATAGGGCGGGCGCGCGCCTGCAGCCGGCCGATCGTTCACGCTGATGATGCCGAACGCCATCAGCAAGTACCCGATGCGCGGCTGGTTGTTCAGCAGGTAGTCGACGACGAGATAGTCCACGAGCTGGCGTGGGAACTCGTTCTTGAAGTCGGCCGCGAGGGTCGCGTCGGACGACACGCGAGAAATCGCTTGGAATACTGCACGCACGCCGTTGAGGATGCGTGCCGCGTCCAGCGTGCCGAGGCCGTCAGGGTCACCCAGCAGGGCGAACACCTGGTCCACCGAAGCCCTCAGCGCATCAAGGGCAGGCGGCGCGCTCTCGAAGTCCCAACCGAGATCTTCGAGGAAATCACGTAGCGCCTCTGGTGACGCGAATGCCGCATGGAGCGGCTGTAACGTGGCGGCGAGCTCTTCAGCCAGCATGATGACGACTTTCGATCGGTCGCAAGGTCAGACCGTTTCGAAGAACCGCGGATCGGTGACCTGGAGCGCGGTGATCCGCGCGGGCAGTGTCGATCCGGCGTTCGGGTAGAAGTTGAAGATCAAGTTGCCATCGCCGAAGAACCCGTTCGCCGGCGTCGTCGCGGGATCGGTGACGGCGAGCAGGATCACAAACAGGATCCGGCTCCCGGTGCAGATCAGGCGCTTGCCGCGCGCCGGCGTGCATGTCCAGTCATAGCCGGCGAAGAAGTCACTGAACGTGGCAAAGCCTTCGCGTTTGTACACCGGAAACGCATGGGTGTCGTCGAATCGCGGGTCGTTGCGTATCGACGTCTCGAGATCCGCGAGCTGGGCGGTCTTGGTCGTCGGTACGGTGGCCTGAGGCGGATAAGTGATGATCCAGGGACCGAACCTGATGTCGGTGGCGCGGTACTGTCGTGGCGTGTTGATGGTGGCGCGTCGGCCGATAGTCACGCCCAGCCGCGATGAGATCTGTTGCTGATTCGAGACCTTGAAATTCACTGGGATCAACCGATTCCAGTCGGCGGTCGGAACGACGCTGTTGTCGATCAGCCGGAATTGCGCGGCGTCAAATGCCGTCAGGACGGCCGCACGGTTCGGAAAGTGTTTCGCGCGCCGGATGGCGAACTGGTAGCCGAGATACTCGAACGATCCTTCGTTCGGCGCCGGCGTGGCTCCGTGGAAATGCTTCGGGGCCGTCACTCTCACGTGCCCGCCAAGGGCGGCTTTCAGCTTCACGAGGAACGGCCGCGCCTTCCCGATGTTGCAGCCCTTAATGTGAACACCGTGAGTGATCTGGCTGCCTGACGTGAACCCGATGAGCGGGTCGGGAATCTGGATGGACTTCGTCGGGTCGTTCAGCGTCTCTTCGAGCGTCTCGAACACGGTCGGACCGTTCTGCCCCGGAAACGACGGCATGAAGAGCTCGCCTTCGTCGTTGGCGTGCGCGCCGAACAGGAGATCACCGATTGGCTTGGTGATACTGGTCGTGGTGTCGAGATGGCTGAGGAGCGGTGCCACGGCGGTCACGCCTCTGGCGGCCACGAGTGTCGTCGTGGCCCGGCGCGTGAACATCCCACGCAGGCTGTTGATGTGCGCGTCGCCGCCGTTCGTGAATCCAAAGTCCATATCGTCGTCGTATCGAGCCTCGCGCGGCTGTTGCCGGCGAAGGGGCTCGTGTCCTCCTGACTGGTGAATCGAAAACGGGATCGAAAAGACGACAGCCCTCGAAAAAATATGCGATAGCTGAGCTGTGAAGAGATTGCGAACTCCGACCCAACTCTGGCGCAGGTCGCTCCGTCAAAGATCCATGCGGTCCCTGGCCTTCGACCTCCGTGACGCACTCCGCACCTTCCGGCACGATCGCGCCTACACGCTGACCGTCGTCTTCACGCTCGCGCTGACGATCGGCGCGACCACAGCCGTTTTCTCTATCGTCAACGGTGTCCTGCTCACGCCGCTCGCGTACGACGGGCCGGACCGGCTCGTGGCACTGCGCGAGCTGTGGCGCGAGGCGGGCG
>Ga0070689_100001331_pt1 | contig 15712 bp, 8 predicted proteins | sample KBSS23HmetaG_FD_64669 | JGI IMG/M metagenome (GOLD analysis project Ga0070689, IMG submission 64669) | Switchgrass rhizosphere microbial communities from Kellogg Biological Station, Michigan, USA - KBS S2-3H metaG | ecosystem: Host-associated > Plants > Roots > Rhizosphere ...
ATCCTTGCACATGAAGTCGACCTTCAGCTGCATGTGCTCGCCGAGGAAACCGACGAGGTCGATCGAGTCCCACGCTTCCTTCGCGTCGCCGCGGGGCTTGTAGTAGTCGATGTGGACCTGGTGGTTGCGGATGTTGTAGCCGAGGATGTCGTCGAGGACCTTGGACTTGCTCGCGACCTTCGTCTTGTTCGAGCCCGGGTCGTCGAGGACCTTGCCGTCGTTGTTGCCGAGGATGTTCGTCGAGTACCAGCCATCGACATGCAGCTGGCGAATGACGAAGGCCGGCGCGAGCACGGTCTTGAGCATCGTCTGACCGGTCTTGCCATCCTCGCCGGCGATCGGTACGCCGCGGCGCTCGGCAAGCTCCTCGAGCGCGGGAATCTTCGACAGGCTCGGCGTGAAGTTCGCGTGCGGGATGCCGAGCTGGCATGCCACGTACAGGTACTTCATCGACGGGCTGATGCGCGGGTCGTTCGCGTCGAGGCCTGCCTCGAACGCGGGGATCGTGCGGTGCACGTCCTCGACCTCGACGTAGCGCTCGGTCGACGCCAGGTTGACCATCACGACGCGCGTGAGGCCGTGGCGCAGCTTGAACGCCTCGATGTTCGCGACGATGACGTCCAGCTCTTCGCGGACGCTGTTCACGAAGATCATGTTCTTGCCCGACATCGACGCCAGGAAGCGTGTCGATGCGACGGCCGGCCACGGCTCGAATGCCTCGAGCTCGGTCTTGACCTGCTCGAGCAGGGTCGGGTGCACGACGCGGTGCTCGTGCGCCGCCTGATACGCGTTGTCCGCGCGCAGGTCCCAGCCGCCGAATACCAGGTCGTCGACGTCGACGAGGTTGACCCCCGCGCACGCCTTGGACTCGGTCATCATGCCATGGCGCGGCACGAGGCCCTTCTTCATGAGCGCGGCACCCGCGATCATGGTCGTTGCAACCGCACCGTGGCTGCCGACGATTAGTACTCCTACGCGCTTATTCTCTGGAGTCATCTCTACATCACCTCTAGGCGTGGCCTGGCGAATCTAGATAACAGATCGCGTTTGCGATCGTCGACAATCCTTGGAAATTTGTTTTGAGCGCTCGTCTGACCGAGCGCCTCCATGAAACGTTGAGTCGCACCCTGCGCGAGCGGAACGATCTTGGGTGCCAGGATGGCGACATCGTGCATACGATGCTCTCGATATACACGATTTTGAACACTCAATTGACGGTCAATTGCGGCAGCAAATTCTTCCATGTCCCGCGGGGGGCGGTCGAATTCCACGAAGAACAGGTAACGGCCCTTCCCAGTGGCAGCACTGCCAACTTCTGCCGCCGCCGAGTAATCGATGATCGCACATGGCACGGCCTGCTGAGCGCTCGACACCGCGCGCTCGATCTCGATCTGCGTCGTGAGCTCCTGGGTGATCGACAACATGCCGCTCGAGCGGCCCGAGAACACGAGCCGGTGCGGGAACACCGAGGTGAACCGGACGAAGTCGCCGATGTAGTACCCGAACAAACCCGAGCTCGTGGTCACGACGACCGAATAATCCACCCCGGGTACGACACTCATCAGCGTCTCGCGCCGCGCATCGGGTTTGCCATGCTCTGCCCGCGGCACGAACTCGAAGAACACGCCGCGGTCCGGGAGCACGACCATCGCGTCGTCTCCGATGCGATCGCTGGCCGAGAAGATGCCACCTTCCGTCGCGTTGTACGTGTCGATGATCGGGAGCGGACGGCCGAAGCGCTCCGCGATCAGCGCGCGGTAGGGCTCTGCGAACACGCCGCCGCCGAGCAGCACTCGTAGATTCGGCCACACGTCCGAGACCGTGTTCGCCTTGCGGCCCTTCGCGCGGGCGGCCGCGAGGACGCGGTCGAAGAAGATCGAGAACCAGCACGTGGTGCCGGTCAGCGCCCCGACGTTGTAATCGAGGTACGCCTCGGCCATCGCTGTGAGCTTCTCGTCGTAGACCTCGATATCGCGCACGTCGGGCTTGGGAAGCAGCAGCTTCTTCGTGAGCCCGGGCGCGTGCAGCTGCATGATGCCTGGATTAGATGCCGTGACGACCTCGCCGTCGCGCTTGAGATTGGCGGGCGGCATCAGCGCCATCACGAAGCTCTTGGTGAACGCGCGATCGTTGTACATCGTGAGGTAGCGCGCGATGCAGTCCATGCCGGCCTTCTGCTGCCAGCGGACTTGCTCCTCGGAGATCGGCAGAAACTTCGCGTTTGCCTGCGTATGCGACGTGCCGGACGAGTTGCCGAAATACTTGATGAGGCCGGGCCACAGGACGTCGCGCTCGCCCTTGCGCATGCGGTCGAGCCACGGCTCGAAGTCGGCGTAGCTGCGCAGCGGCACGCGAGTACGAAAGTCTTGATAGCTGCGAACCTCGTCGAGCCGGTGGGCGCGGCCAAACTCCGTCGAGGCGGCCGTCTTGCAGTGAGCGAGCAGCGTCTGGATCTGGACGTGCTCCGGATCCTTTGCGCGACGATCCCATTGGGCCACGCGCGCACGCGCAGCGGCCCACACCATCGGACCCGTGATCGTCGAGCCAGGAATCGAGATCATCGTACTGCCACCCAGGGGCGGACCATACGCTCGCCCTTTTTCGCGATCAATGTGGTCCGTTACCAAGTTCGTGATCTCCGTTCAGGGTGGCAAGGGCCGGCAAGCCTGGTCATTTTTCTTGGGTCCGGCCCACCGCGAGCAGGGCGGGGACTAACACGAGCGCCGTCAGCACACTTGTTACTTCGCCGATCAGGGACGCGGTGCCAAATCCTTTGATCGCGAGATTGTCGCTCACGAGCAGCGAGCCGTAGCCGATCATCGTGGTGAGCGAGCACACGAAGACTGCAGCACCGCTCGTGCGCAGGGTGGCGATCGGGTCCGAGATCGCGTCCTGGCGATGGCCGACGTTGATCGCGTAGTCGATGCCGAGGCCGAGCGTGATCGGCAGCGCCACGAAGTCGAGGAAGTTCACCTTGAGGCCGAGCAGCGCGCAGCACGCGACCATCAGCAGCGAGCCGGTCCCGGTCGCCGCGATCACGGCGACGGAGCGCCGGTTGCGCCCGACGACAAGCAGCACCATCGCGGCGAGCCCGACGGCCGCGATCGCGGTGACGAGCGGGCCGTCCTCGGCGATCGTCGAGATGATGTCGGCGAAGATCACGCTGCCGCCCGAGGTCGTCACCGTCTCGCCATCGGGCAGCTTGATGCGCCGCACGGCTTGCGCGAACGTGATGAGATCGCGGCCGTTCAGCTCGTCGAGCTCCTCGGCGGGCCGGATCGAGATCAGATAGCCGATGCGCCCGTCCTTCTCGGTGAGGCGCTCGCGGATCGATGGCGGCAGCTCCTGCGCCATGATCGGCTTCAGATCGTCCGGTGGCCTCATCTCGTCGAGCTCTGCGCGCTCGCTGTCGTCGAGCGCCTCGAGCCACTTGTCGCCGAGCAGCTTGCGGATCTCGGCGAGCACGGCGAGCTTGTCCGCCTGATGCTCGGGCACCACGTCGAGGATCGACTCGACGGATCCGATCGCCTTGTGGTGGTTTTCGTCGCGTAGCGCGGTCACGATCTGCGGCACCTGGTCGAGGCGATCGGCGGCGATGAACGTGCGCCCCGCATAACCGCGGCCGAACGCGCGATCCGACGCCGCCATCCAGTGGCGCTCGGTCACCGCATCGGCGCCCTCCGAGCGCAGCTTGCGGATGTCGTACTCGAACGGATCGGCCGCGAGGTAACGCACGACGATCGCGCCCGCAGCGAGCGTGATCACGCCGACGCCGACGAGCACCATCGATGGCCGCCGGAATCCAAACAGCCGCACGAGCGTGCTGCCGACGAACGGCGTGCCGTCGAAGATGCGCGTCGTGCGCGCGTAGCGCAGCATGAGCACGGGCAGAAGGCCGTACGTCGCGACCCAGCACAGCAGCATGCCGATCGCACCGATCACGGCGAAGTCGGCGAAGCCGCGGAAGCTCGTCGCGGCGAGCGAGCCGTACGCGATCGAGGCGCCGAGCGAGGCCACCGCGGTCGGGCGGAGCGTGGCGCGGATCGCTGTCGCGAGCGAATCCTCGACGGAGCAGTCGCGGCGCTCCTCGATGTACCGCGCGATCAGCAGGATGCCGTAGTTGATGCCGTTGCCCGCGATGATCGCGCCGAGGAACGCGGTCGCCGCGTTGAGATGACCGACGGTGAACGCCGCTGCGCCGAACGCCGCTGCCGTCGCGATCACGAGCGTGCCGACGAGCATCGCCAGGAGGCGCGCGCTGCGGAAGTAGAACGCGAGCACGAGCGAGACGAGCAGCGCGGTCACGATGCTCGACATGAGCGTGCCGTTGACGAGCGCATGATGTTCCGAGAGCGCCGTCACGACGCCGCCGGCAAACCCGATCTGCACGCCCGGGTGGTGCGCGATCACCTCGTCGCGCGCGGCGTGCAGCGCCGACAGCAGGTTCTCGCCGCGGCCGACGTCTGTGGTGCCGAACGCGGTGCGGATCTGCAACAGCTCGGAGAGCCCGTCGGCGGAGACGTTCGTCGGTCTGTCGAGCCGCGCCTCGGCTTTCCTGCGCTGCGCGCGCAGCTCTTCGAGATCGTGCTTGTCCTTCGCGGCGTCGTGCTTCTCGTCGTCGTCGAGCTCGATGTACGCCGGATTCGCCTCGCGCTTGGCCGCCGCGATCCGCTTCGTCAGCGCATCGCGCGCGCGCCGCAGATCCGGCAGCGGCACGAGCAGGTGGCGGTGCGCCTTGAGATAGGCGCGGGCCTGGGCATCGTCGCCATCGACGTGCTCGATCAGCGTCGGGGGAATCGCGACGAGCCGCGACATCATGTCGCGGGTCGCGGTCTCGCGCAGAGCGGGCGTCAGCCCCCGGATCACGACCAGCACGGTGTCGGTCGTCTTGACCCTGCGCTCGATCTTGCGCAGGTCGCGAACGGCGGGCGCATCCTGCGGGAGCAGGTACGAGAAGTCCGCGTAGAGCGGCAGGTGAAACGCGATCAGATACACCGCAAGCGCAAATACGAGCGCATGCGCGATCAGGATCATGCGCGCGTGCCGCCCCAGCCACGCGATGTAGCGGTGAGCGTGGTGCGCGCGATCGGGGATCATCGGGGCCGGTTCATTTCACGTCTGCGATCACGCCGAGCATGACATCGTGGATCCGGCCGTTCGATGCGACGATCGCGCCGCGCTCGAGATCCAGCGGGCCCCCGTTCCAATCGGTGACGCGACCACCCGCTTCCTCGACGAGCAGCGACGCTGCGGCGAGATCCCACGCGTGCAGCTTCATTTCCCAGTAGCCATCGTAGGTACCGGCCGCGACGAGCGCCTGATCGAGCGCGGCGCTGCCGTAGCGGCGCACCGCACGAGCCCGCCGCTTGAGCGCCGTGAACTGTGCGAAGTTGTTCTCCTTGCTCGTGGCCCGATCGGACGGAAACCCGGTCGCGAGCATCGCACGTGACAGCTCGCTCTCGTCCGAGACGCGCAGGCGCTTGCCGTTGCAGAACGCGCCGCCGCCGCGCGTCGCGGTGAACGTGAGGTCGAGCACCGGAGCATGCACGACGCCGAGATCGACCTTGCCGTCGACGACGCGACCCATCGCGATGCAGAAGAACGGGAGCCCGTGCGCGAAGTTGGTCGTACCATCCAGCGGATCGACCACCCAGCAGGCACCTGTCCCCCCGTGGCCGCTGCCTTCCTCGGCGATCACGGCGTCATCGGGAAAAGCCTGGTGAAGGCGCTCCACGATCAGCGCCTCGGACCGGCGATCGAGCTCGGTGACGAGATCGAATTCCGCACTCTTGGTGGCCGCCACGTGGCGCTTGCCGAGGATCGCGGCGGGGCCGCCCGCGAACGCATCCGCGAGCACGCGTCCGCCCGCACGCGCGATCTCGATCGCGATCTCGATCGGCGGCGTTTTCACGCGCAGACGATGCACAGCCAGCGCCGCTTTGTCTAGCCGGCAAACCCCGGCAGCGTCGGGTGATCATTCCTCACCAGTTCGATGCGAGTTACGTGGCTGTGTAACGTTAGTCTGTGTTACGAAGCGGCCCAAATGAAGGTCCTGGTGACAGGAGGTAACGGCTTCATCGGCTCCGTGGTTGCGCGGATGCTGATCAGCGAGGGGCACGACGTGCGCTGCTTGCTGAGGCCGACCAGCCAGACCGATCGGATCGAAGGCCTCGATTACGAGCGCGCGGTGGGTGACGTCCGCGATGCCAAGAGCGTGGGCGAGGCGCTGGAGGGCTGCGATGCCGTGATCCACATGGCGAGCCTGTCCGCGTGGGACCAGATCGACTCGCCGCTGATGGACGACGTCGTCGTTGGCGGCACCCAGCACGTGCTCGATGCGGCGCGCGCACGCCCCGGCACGCGCGTCGTGTTCGTCTCGACCATCCTCGCCGTCAACGGATCGTCCAAACCGTGCGAATTCGACGAGTCGGCCGTGTGGACGCTCTCGGATCGCACGCTGTCGTACTCGCGCGCGAAGCGCAAGGCCGAGGCGATGTGTCGCGACGCGGTGACCGATGGCGTGCCCGTCGTGATCGTCAACCCGGGCGAGGTCTACGGTCCGAACGACACCGCGCTGATCACCGCGTGTAATCTCATCGACTTCGCGAAGTCCAAGCCGGTGCTCGTGTGCAACGGCGGCACGTCGGTCGTGTTCGTCGACGACGTCGCGCTCGCGATCGTGCGTGCGCTCGAGCGCGGCCGCTCCGGCGAGCGCTACATCCTCGGCGGCGACAACCTGACCGTGAAGCAGCTCGCCGAGCTGTGTCTCGAGCTGCTCGGCCAGCGCAAGCGCGTGGTCAAGGTGCCGAACCGGCTGATCAAGGCGATCACCGCGCTCGCCACGCGCTTCCACATTCCGCTGCCTTACAACTCGCACGTGATTCCGTACGCGACGAAGTTCTGGTTCGTGACGTCTCAGAAGGCCCAGCGCGAGCTCGGCGTCAGCTTCCGCAACGCGCGAGACACGCTCGCGCCCACTCTCGATTGGCTCAAGCAAACAGGTCGCATCGCATGACTCAGATCGCTACCGACAACGCGTCGAAGACCGAGCCCGTCGCCCGGGGCGCGCTGCCCGCATCCCGCACGCTGATCGAGGCGCTCGAGCAGTGCCACCTCGTCGGTGACTCGCGCGGCTACACGTTCGTGGACTCCGACGAGAAGTCGCACACGCTCGGCTTTCGTACGCTCGTCGACGAGGCGCGCCGGCGCGGCCGTCAGCTCGCCGGCCTCGGCCTGCGCAAAGGCGATCGCATCGCGCTCGTGATTCCGGACTCGAAGGAGTTCGTGCTGACGTTCCTCGGCGCCGCCACGCAGGGCATCGTGCCGGTGCCGCTCTACCCGCCGCTGTCGCTCGGCAAGCTCGACGCGTATCTCGGCGCGATGGTGCGCACGCTCAACGCCGCGGCGATCGATCTCGTCGTCACGACGACGCAGGTCCAGAAGATTCTATGGTCGGTCTTGCCGCGCGTGCCAAGCGCCCGTGACCTCGTGACCGTCGAGCAGCTCGCGGGGTTGCCGGAGAGCAGCGAGCCGGCGCCCGAGATCGTGCCGACCGATCCGGTGTTCCTGCAGTTCACCTCGGGCTCGACCGCGATGCCCAAGGGCGTGATCGTCACGCACGGCAGCCTGATCGCGAACGCGACGTGCATCATGAGGGATGGGCTGCAGTCCGATCCCGCCATCGATCGCGCGATCTCGTGGCTGCCGCTCTATCACGACATGGGTCTCATCGGCTTCGTGATCGCGCCGCTCATGACCACGATCGCGACCGTCTTCATCCCCACCATCTCGTTCGTCAAGCGTCCGTCGCTGTGGATGGAGAAGATCAACGAGCACCGCGCGACGATCACGTTCGCGCCGAACTTCGCGTTCGCGCGGGTGACCAAGCGCTGCAGCGATGCCGACATCGCGCGCTGGGATCTGTCTTGTCTGCGCGTCGTCGGCTGCGGCGCCGAGCCGATCCATGCCGGCACGATGCGCGCGTTCATCGAGCGCTTCGGTGCGGCGGGTATGCGACCCGACGTGATGCTGCCGTGCTACGGCATGGCCGAGGCGACGCTCGCGATGGCGTTCGTCGATCTCAACGAGCCGCTGCGCGTCGACGCGATCGATCCCGACGCCTGCTACGACGAGAAGCGCGCGGTCCCCGCGCAGACGTCGGCGGGTGCGCTCGAGCTCGTCGCGTGCGGCAAGCCGTTTCCCGGGCACGAGCTCGGCATCTTCGACGACCACGACCGCAAGCTCGGCGAGCGCCGCATCGGCGAGATCCGCTTCAAGGGTCCATCCGTCGCCGGCGGTTACTTCCGGAACGCCGAACAGACGAAGGTGATCTTCGGCGCCGATGGTTGGCTGCGCACCGGCGACCTCGGCTACATCGCCGACGGCCAGCTCTACATCTCGGGGCGCAAGAAGGACATCCTCATCATCCACGGCCGGAATTACTATCCGCAGGGCATCGAGTGGATCGTCGAGGAAGTGCCCGGCGTGCGCAAAGGCAATGTCGTGGCGTTCTCGATCCCCGGGGCGACCGCCGAGGAGATCGTCGTCGTCGCCGAGACGGGCGAGGCCGACGTGGAGAAGCGTCGCGAGATCGCCACGGCCGTCAAGCGTCACGTCAACGAGGAGATGGCACTGGCCATCGGCGACGTCACGCTCGTCGGCGTCGGCGAGCTGCCGAAGACCACGTCCGGCAAGCTGCAGCGCGCGAAGACGAAGGAGCAGTACCTCGGCGGCACGCTCGGCACCGAAGGCGTGCGCAGCCTGTCGACGAGCGCGCAGAAGCTCCAGCTCGCACGCCACTTCGCAGCGAGCATGCTCGGCCGCGTTCGCCATCGCATCGGCACCAAGCTCGGTTTCGATTGGTTGGCCAAGTCTCGCCAACCGGAGGACAACTGATGGGATCGACACAAGCAGAAGTTGCAGTCTCGTACGACGTCGATAACGAATTCTTCCGGCTCTGGCTCGACGAGCGCATGAGCTACACGTGCGCGCTATTCGACGATGCGGATCTCGGTCCGCCCGTCGGCGTGCCGAACGCCAAACCGCCCGGCAACCTCGAGCAGGCGCAGCTGCGGAAGCTCGCGTGGCTCCACGATGCCGCGCATGTCACGACGCAGAGCTCGGTGCTCGACATCGGCTGCGGTTGGGGCGCGAACATCGAGTACCTGGCGACCGCGCGCGGCGTCAAAGATGTCCATGGCATCACGCTGTCACCGGCGCAGCACGAGGAGATCAAGCGCCGCGGGCTGCCGAACGTGACGTCGCATTGCGTGTCGTACACGGACTACAAGCCGGACCGGAAGTTCGACTCGGTGATCTCGATCTGCATGATGGAGCACATCGTGTCGCCCGAGGAGGCGCGCGCCGGCAAGGCGATCGACATGTACCGCGACTACTTCCGCCGCGCGTGGGAGTGGACGAAGCCGGGCGCGTGGTTCGGCCTGCAGACGATCCTGCGCAACCGCGTGCCTCGCAAGAAGGCAGACATCCGCGACGTCGGCTGGCTGACGTACGCGATCTTCCCAGGCGGCATCACACCGCGCCTCGAGGAGATCATCTCGGCGGTCAACCCGTACTTCGAGGTCTGCGAGGTCCAGGTCCGCCGGCTCCACTACCAGCGCACGTGCGAGCACTGGCTGTCGCGGCTCCACGATCACCGCGAGTACATCGAGAAGCGATGGAGCCCGCAGCTGTTTGCCGACTACGACCGCTATCTGTCCACGTGCGTGCGCGCGTTCGACAAGCATTATCAATCGCTCGCGCAGTACTCGCTGCGCCGCATCGACGACTGAAAGGAGTTGACCGTGACTGACATCGATATCGTGAAGCTGTTCAAAGAGGCCGCGTTCGAGGCCGAAGGTCGCCACCTCGAGAATCTCACGCTCGACTCCAAGCTCTCCGACCTCCAGATGGACTCGGTGGCCGTGATGGAGACGATCGGTGTGTTCGAGCAGCGCGTCGGCGTGCGATTCCACGACGAAGATCTCGCGCGGCTCTCGAACCTGCGCGACCTCGAGGCGCTGGTCCAGAAAGCGAAGCGGGTCGCGTAGCATGCCCGTCTCTGCAGCCACCTCCGAGCGGATCTACCGCGAGTACATGAGCTTCTTCGAGAAAGCGGAGAAGGCTCGGCGGTGGAGCATCTTCGACGACATCCCGTGGGACAAGCTCGACAACTGCCCGCGCGATCCGATGCTCGCGCGCTGCGCCGAGACGTTCATCGGTGTCGAGATGTACCTGCCCGATTACGTCGGCCAGGGCATCAACCTGATGCGCGATTGTTTCGGCAGCGCCTGGTTCATGGCGAACTGGGGCTACGAGGAATCGAAGCACGCGCTGTCGCTGCGCGAGTACCTGCGCAGATCGGGGCAGCGCAGCGATGACGAGATCCGCGAGTACGAGAAGCTGATCCTCGGCAAGCAGTGGAACAAGCCGTTCCCGACGGCGCGCCAGATGAGCTGCTACGGCTGCATCCAGGAGCTGACGACGTACGTCTTCTACAAGAAGCACAAGAAGCTCGCCGAGCAGAAGGGCGATGCGGTGCTGGCGGCGATCTACGGCTTCATCTCGCGCGACGAGATCGCGCACTTCGGGTTCTACGCGGCAGTCACGCGCGTGCTGCTCGAGGAGGATCCGGAGGGCACGAAGCGCGATCTGGCGCACGTGTTCAAGCACTTCACGATGCCGGCGTACGATCTGGTTCCCGATTACGAGGAGCGCGTGAAGGTCATGCGCGAGGCCGGTATGGATCGCAACGCGTTCGTCTCCGAGGTGTGGTTGCCGACGCTCAAGGCGGTCGGTCTCACGCGTTCGGATCTCGTGGGGTATTCCAGGCCGCAGCCGGAGCTGCGGGCGTGACCGCTGCCCCCATCGCTGTCGTCGGCATGGGATGCCGATTTCCCCAGGCGCGCGATGTCGCCAGCTACTGGCGCAACATCTGTGACGCCCGGGTGTGTTTCTCGGAGATCCCCGGCGAGCGATGGAACCATTCGCTGTTCTACGACCCGAGCCCGCGCGCGACGGACAAGACGTACGCACGCAAGGTCGGCTTCATCGACGACGTCGAGCAGTTCGCGGCGATGTACTTCGCGCTCGCGCCACTGCGCGCGACCGTGATGGACCCGCAGCATCGGCTGCTGCTCGACACCGTGCGCGTCGCGCTCGAGGACGCCGGCTACGGCGACACGATGCTCGGCGGCTCGCGCACGGGCGTGTTCGTCGGCGCCAGCGTCAGCGAGCACAAGGATCTGATCACGAGCCGGCTGCGCGCGCGCGCGATGCTCGACGGCCAGTGGGGCAGGGCACCGAGCGTGCCGCCCGAGGTCGTCGACGCGATCATCGAGGATGTCACGCCGCTGCGCGCGTTCTCGATCGCGGGCAACTTGCTCAACATGGCCGCGGCAACGGTCGCGCAGACGTTCGATCTGCGCGGCCCGGCGTTCACGATCGACGCCGCGTGCAGCTCGTCGCTCGTCGCGGCCGCCGATGCCGTGATCTCGCTGCGCGCCCGCGTGTGCGACGTCGCGATCGCCGGCGGCGTGTACTTGAATCTCACGCCCGACAACCTCGTCGGGTTCTCGCGCATCGGCGCGATCTCGCCGACCGACGCGTGCCGCCCGTTCGACGAGAAGTCGGATGGCTTCGTGCTCGGCGAGGGCATCGGCGCGGTCGTGCTCAAGCGCCTCGACGATGCGCTGCGCGATCGCGATCGGATCTACGCGGTGATCCGCGGCGCCGGCATCAACAACGATGGCCGCGGCGAAGGCCCGATGACGCCGCGCCTCGAGGGCCAGCTCGACGCGATCACGCAGGCGTATGGCGATGTCGATTTCACGCCGGAGTCGGTGGGTTTCCTCGAGGCCCACGGCACGGCGACCGCGGTCGGCGATGCGACGGAGCTCGGCGCGCTGAGCCAGTACTTCGCCGCGCACGCGAAGGGGCCTGTCGAAGCGTGGCTGTCGTCGGTCAAGGCGAACGTCGGCCACACGATGAGCGCCGCGGGTGTCGCCGGCCTCATCAAGGCGTCGCTCGTGATCGAGAGCGGCAAGGTGCCGCCGCAGGCCGCATTCACGAGAGCGCACGGCAACATCGGGCTCGAGGGCTCGGGCTTCCAGATCGCGACCGACGCGAGGAAGCTCAAGGAGACGGGCGGACCGCGTCGCGGCTCGGTGAGCTCGTTCGGTTTCGGCGGCACGAACTGCCATCTCCTGCTCGAGCAGGCGCCCGCAACGCGCCGCCCGATCGTTGCAGTCGCGGAGGCGCCGCGCCCGGAGCCCTTCGTGATCTCGGCGCCGACGGCCGAGCTGCTCGACACGCACCTCGGCACGCTGCGCGATGCGATTCGCGATGACATCGCGCTCGCCGACTACGCGCACACGCTCGCGACGCGCAAGCGCGAGGATGCTCGTGTCGGCTTCGTCGCGCGCACGCACGAGGAGCTGCGCGCAAAGCTCGACGCCGCGCGCGCCGCAGCTCGCGCTGGAAAGGCGCAGCCGGGCGTGTTCTACGCGCCAAAGCCGCTCGCCGCCGAGCAGCGGCAGCTCGCGATGCTGTTCCCGGGTCAGGGCGCGCAGACGCTCGGCCTGTGCAAGGCACTCTACGATCGGTTCCCGTTCTTCCGCGAGCGACTCGACACGTTCGCGAGCTATCTCGACGATCTGTTGCCGAAGCCGCTGCTGTCCTATCTCTATCCGCGGCGCAACGGCGCTCCGTTCGACGAGGCCGGCGCGATGAAGGCGCTCACCGCGACCGAGGTCTGCCAGCCCGCGATGGCGGCGCTCGGCCTCGCGATGTACGAGCTCGCGCGCGCACTCGGCATCGAGCCCACCGCGTTCGCCGGTCACAGCCTCGGCGAGTTCGTCGCGCTCGCCGCCGGCGGCGCACTGTCGGCTCGGGACATGCTGCGCTTCGTCGCGCAGCGCGGCCGCATCATGGCCGACCTACCGCTTGCCGATCGCGGCGCGATGTCGGCCGTACAAGGCGATCGCGCGTTCGTCGAGCCGCACCTCGCGGGCGACGTCGTGATCGCGAACCTCAACCATCCGAAGCAGACCGTGATCTCGGGCGCGACGGATGCCGTGCTCGCGACGGGTGCACGGCTCGCCGGCGCCGGTGCGTCGGTGACGCGGCTGCCGGTCTCGCACGCGTTCCACTCGCCGCTGCTCGCGGTGACGGACGTGCCGCTCGCCGAGCTCGTGTCGCAGCTCGACGTGCAGGCACCGTCGCACGCGGTGATCTCGTGTATCGAGCCGGGCCCGTATTCGCCCGACCCCTCGCGCATGCGCGAGACGATGGCGGCGCACGCGACCTCGCCGGTCGATTTCATCGGCGGCATCCGCGCGCTCGCCCAGCAAGGCAAGACCGGGGCACACATCTATCTGCAGGCCGCCGCGGGCACCACGCTGCTCGCGATGGCGCGCGCCACGCTGCGCGCCGACGGCATCACGCCGAGTGCATCGATCGCGCTCGCCGGCACGACCGATGATGACGGCACGCCGTTCATCGAGTCGCTGGTCGAGCTCGCGGTGCTCGGCGTGCCCGTGGCATTGCGCGCGGTGCACGCGCACGAGCCCGTCTCGGTCGTGTCGCTGCCGGCGACGCCGATCCCGACGGAGCGCTACTGGTGCGTGACGCGCAGTGATGCACCGAAGAAGCCGCTCTCCCCCGTCGGGGATCACCAAGGGCGCCCGGCAATGGCGTCTGCTGCGCCGGCGTCGAACGATGTCGTCGCGCTGTTCCAGCAGCAGATGCAGGTGCTCGCGTCGCATGCGGAGATCATGCGGCGCCAGGCCGAGGTGCTGTCGGGCGGGGTGTCTTCCGGAAACACGTTCGAACGCTCGTTCGAACCGATTTCGCGACAAGCCCCCCTCGCGGCGGGCGGGCTTGCGGGGGGCGGGCTTGCGGGGGGCGGGCTCGCGGCGGGCGGGCTTGCGGCGGGCATCCCGGCCACCGGCAACAAGCAGGCGATCGACACGCTCGTCGTTGACAAGCCCGCCGATGACGTCGCGGCCAAGCTCTTCGACATCATCGCGGCGGTCAGCGCGTTCCCGCGCGCCGATCTCAAGCCGACGCAGCGGCTCGTCGCCGATCTCGGCTTCGACTCGCTGATGATCGTCGACATGGCCGGCAAGGCCTCCGACGCGTTCCCCGGCCTCAAGGGCCTGCCGAAGACCCTGTTTGCCGGCGAGACGACGATCGCGGATGTGATCGGACACATCCAGTCGGTGCGCGGTGGCACGCGCAAGACGGCTGTCGACGAGGCGCCGGAAGCGCCCGCGGTGGCCGGTCGCTGGCTGCCCGTGATCGTCGAGCGGCCGCTCGCGGCGCTGCCGGCCGATGCGATCCTGCCGTTCGCGGGACCCATCGCGGTGCTCGGTAACGCACCCGCGCTCGTCGCGAAGCTGAAGGCGGCGGGCATCGAGGTCGCGACGGAAGCGAGCCGCGCGCGCGGCGTGATCGACGTCCGTCCGCTCGAGGCCGCCGCGAAGTCGCCGCTCGAGCTCGACACCGCCGCGCTGCGCGCCCCGCTGACCGCGGCACTGGCCGCGGCGCAGGCGATCGCCGGCCGGGCATCGCTATTTGCCGTGATCCATCGCGAGCGCGATGCGGCGCTCGCCGGGTTTGCGAAGGCCCTCGCGCGCGAGTGGCCCGAGGCGCGCTGCAAGGCGATCTGTATCGACACGCTGGATGTCGACGCCGTGTTCGCGGAGCTGATCGGTAGCGACGCGACCGTCGAGGTTTCGCTTGTCGGTGGACGCCGTGTGGTCGATCTCGAGAGCACGCCCATCGCGAAGCAGAGCGCGTTGCGCGACTCGTGTGTCGTTGCGATCACCGGTGGTGCGAAGGGACTCGGCGCGAAGCTCGCGATCGAGCTCGCGTCGCGGTGTCGCGCACAATTGATCCTGCTCGGTCGTTCGTCGGCGGCTGATGATGTTGTTGCGGCGGTCAAGAAAGCGGGCGGTGTCGCGACCTACATCGCATGCGATGTTCGCGATCCCGCGGCCGTCGCGAAGGCGCTCGATGCCGGCCGGCGCCAGTTCGGCCCGATCGAGGTCGTGATTCACGCGGCCGGCGTCATCGCCGACGGTACCGTCGAGAAGAAGCAGGCCGAGCGCGTCGCCGACGTGTTCGACACGAAGGTCGGTGGCTGGCTCGCGCTCGAGCGAGCCACGCAGAGCGATCCGGTGCGCGTCGCGCTCGCACTCACGTCGTGGTCGGGGCGCTTCGGCAATGCCGAGCAGACCGACTACGCCGCGGCGAATCACCTCGTCGCGCAGCTCGCGGCCGCCTGGCACGCATCGCGGGGCACGCGTGCGGTCGCGCTGGATCTGCCGCCGTGGGATGGCAGCAACATGGCCGCCACGATCCCCGCGGGCGTGCGTGCGCTGATGCGCGCGCGGGGCGTGCACTTTTTCGACGACGCGACCGGCATGGCCGCCGTGCTCGGCGAGCTCGAGGCGCAGGATGCTGCGACCGAGACCGTCGTCGGGTACAACGCCGCGATCGAGCGTGACGATCACGTGCGCGTGCGGCTGTCGCTGGCTACTCATGGTTACCTCGCCGATCATCAGATCGCGGGCGTGCCGGTGATGCCGCTCGCCGCCGCCGCGGACTACATCGCCGGCGCCGGCGTGCGCACGCTCGGTGCGCCGGTCGCGGTCACCGAGCTCGAGCTGCTCGACGGCGTGCGGCTGACCGACAGCGTTCTCGATCTCGA
>Ga0070689_100001334_pt1 | contig 15697 bp, 11 predicted proteins | sample KBSS23HmetaG_FD_64669 | JGI IMG/M metagenome (GOLD analysis project Ga0070689, IMG submission 64669) | Switchgrass rhizosphere microbial communities from Kellogg Biological Station, Michigan, USA - KBS S2-3H metaG | ecosystem: Host-associated > Plants > Roots > Rhizosphere ...
GTGGGCATGGTTGTAATATTGCGTGCCGTCATTGTAGAGCCCGCCCGAGTTCGGGCCGTAACTGCGATGGGTGTTGGGTTCCAGCGCGATGAGGCGGACGGCCCAGATATCAGCGTTAGAGTAGCGGCCGGCGTCGGCTCCCTGCCAGTTCCAATTGCTGCTTTGATCGTTCTCGGCGGTGTTGAAGGCGTCGAGGCCGTTGAAGTCATTGGACCACGGAACAACATACCCCGGGAAACTTTCGCGGTTGTAGAAACTGCTGGTGCCAACAATGCCATAGGGAGTTCCCGCCGGTAGTTCGGGATGGGTGGCTCCATCATTGGGCAGCCATGACAATCGGGCGGGTTCCTCCGTGCCGTGAATTGCGGACCACGGCACGACCGCGCGCGGCCAGGCTTCATTGTAAGCCGGGTCGTTCTTGAGCACCACGAGCTGCGCGGGGTTCGTGATGACATTACCGCCGCGGATGAGATACAGGCCGGCGTCATAGTAAGGACGCGTCGTGGGACGATTGAGATCGTTGGCAGGGCCGGGCGTCCAGACCACGAGAAGGTCGTTGTTAGGCGCTCCGCTGGGATGCGTAAACTTGCCGACGCGCACGCCGTTGCTGCCGACGGGCGCGGCTTCGTCATTGCCCGTGGTGAACGGAGTTATCGAATACATGCCCCGCGGGGTAAAGGCCATTTTGAAATCGTAGCGAAAGCCGGCGCCGACCGTCTGGGCAATGGCGGGGTTGTTGGACGGAAACGCGCTGAAGAACGCCGGATTTGGATAAGGTGGCGCGGGCGGAATGCGGTAGAGCGCGCCAAATCCGTTGTTGTTTAGATTGTAGTAATCCACCAGCACGATGTCGCGGTTGCCGAGCTGGGTCATGAAATGGAAGGCTTGTCCGCTGCGGAACGCGCTGACGACCGGAGCCCACGCGCGGCCGTCCGGTTGAATGGACCAGATGCCCCACAGCCGCTGGTCGCGAAGTCCCTGGCTTTCGTAGCTGCTGAACATGACGCGGCCGTCCTGGAGCGGCGTCGGATGGAGGGCGCTCCCGATGGTCATGGGCGCGATGGCGGTAACGTTCTCCCCGTCGTCATCCATGACGTAAAGCTGGAGCGTGGGAGCGGTGTAGCTTCTCGGCGGCGTGTAACCGTTGCGATTGCTGGTGAAGGCGATCTTGCCACCCGGCACCGGGCAGGGGGCCAGGTTCAAGATGCCATAACCGAGCCGGTTGTATTGGGAAGGTGGATTGACCGGATTGTTCGAGTGCCAGTTGCCCATTCCGGTGTTGGGTGTGAACTCCTGAAAGGTCAGTCGCTGGACGGCTCGCGTGCGGAGATGAATCCGATAGATGTCGGAGCCGGCGTTGGGCAGAAACTCGCGCTGGTAATTGAGCTGGCTGGTGCGGAGGTCGGGAAAGAGGGCGTAGTAACACCACTTGCCATCGAACGAGACGAACGGGTCGGTCACGCCGCCATTGCCGCCGGGGACGAGCAAATCCTCGGTGCCATCGGGATGGAGCAGGATGAGGTCCGCGCCGGGATCCAGGCGCGCGGGATGAAAGACCTCGGGCCAGATGCTGTTCGTGTTGTCGCCGAACCTCTGTTGGCGGACATAGACGATGTCATAGGCAACGGGAGGCGCAGCGGGGACGACGTGGGCGCAGAGCACGACTACCATCAGCGCGAACCAGTGCAAGGAGGAAACTCTTGCCGGCATGGTTTCTGGATAGCGGAAGCGAGAGGACGAATCAAGGCTCGGGCTTAGACCAAGTCGATTCTCGGGCTGCCGTAGAGCAGAGCCGAAACGCTGGCCGCCGATGAAGGCAAGCGTCCGATTTATGACGTGGGTGCGACGATCTTCTTTCGTTCTAAACACGTACTTTCGACCGCGCCCTTTTTTGCTTTACCGGCCTCATCGAACCCGTTTTTAACCCCGCCTTGTCGACGACATTTTGAAATGCCATTTGGACTGCCGCCTTTGCGTCCTGCATCTTCGCCGATTCCAAATGGACATTCGTGCAGCCGCGAACTCCCCAAGCCCCATTGCACGGCTTGAAAGTTTGCGGGGCTTGTTTGACGAATGCTCGTTGCTGCTCGGGGGTCAGCTTAACCATGCCCCACGTCCCGTCCGGATAGCCGAGGGATGCAAACACCTTCCCTCCGACTCGAAAGTCCGGATGGCTCATGTGCTCAGACTCGACAGCGCCAGCCAAAGCCAGCGCGAGCATGCGAAATTTGTCAGCAGTCATAATCCATTTACGATTTTCGATTTTGGATTTACGCGCGTTTCTCGGCTCGGAAGCTCAAGATTGAGAATTGAAAATCTAAAATCTAAAATTTGGGGAATCGCGTCCGTCTTCGCGACGATCGGCCGATCGACCACGCGCCGTCCTCAATCAGCCATTTTTCATTTCGCATTTTTCAATTCTCAATCTTTGGCCATTCGTCATTCGTCATTCGTCTAGACAACCGGCGTTACGCCCGGAACCGCGACCCTCGACCTGGGCGGCGCGGCATCCCAGGCGTACCGTTCCGGTGACAGGTTCTCCTTCGAGTTCAACGCCTGCTCCCAGGTCACCTTTTGGCCAGTGTAAGTGGCCATCCGTCCCATGATGGCCATGAGCGTGGTTTTGCTCATGTAGTCGCCGTTGTTAATCGGCCGGCCGGAGCGGATGCTGGCGAACAGTTCATCGTGCTCGGTTTGCGACTGGTTGTTTTTTTCCCCGCGATAAACCCACGTCGTGTCGGTGGTCGTTTGGAGGGCTCGCGGTGTGAGCATGCCCGCGCCTTTGCTGCCGGACACGTGTGCGGAGATGTCATTCACTCCCCCGGCCTGTTGCCGGCAGTAGGCATGGAGTTTCACGCCGCTGGCGTATTCATAGATCACGGAGTGGTGATCAAAGATGTTCCCGTAGTCCGGCCCGGTCCTCACCTGGCGCCCGCCCAGACCCATTGCGCTGACGGGATACTCGTCTTTCATGATCCACGAACAAACATCGAGCAGATGGACGTGTTGCTCGACGTTGAAGTCGCCGGACAGCCAGGTGAAGTAGTACCAGTTGCGCATGTGGTACTCCATGTCGGTCCAGCCGGGCTGGCGTGGCTTGACCCAAAGGGGCCCGCGAAAATCGTTCGCGTGCAGCGCCCGAATTTCGCCCAGGGCACCTTCGTGAATGCGCCGGACAATTTCGCGATAACCGTAGGAGTAACGCAGGGCGAGTCCGGAAACCACGGCGAGCTTTTTACGACGCGCTTCCTCGCAGGCCGCTAGGACGTCGCGAACACCGCGGGCATCCACCGCCACGGGCTTCTCGGCAAAGACGTGCTTGCCGGCATCGATGGCGGCCTTGAGGTGAATCGGCCGAAAATGCGGGGGCGTGGCCAGCAACACGACATCGACGCCGCTGTCGATGACCTGTCGATAGGCATCGAATCCGACGAACCGCTTCTCTTCCGGGACCTGGATCTTTTGCGCGATGTTTTCCTGCGCCTGCAATGTTTCGAGGCTGGACTGAAGCCGGTCCGCGAAGGCGTCACCCAACGCGACAAGTTTCACGTTTCCATCGGCGGCCAGGGCTTGGGCGGCTGCCCCAGTGCCGCGTCCGCCGCAACCGATCAGGCCGACGCGCAATGTCTCACCGGGAGAAATCGTTCGTTCCTGGGCCAGAACGTGACCGGCTGCCAATGGGCCTGCGACGGCGGCAACCGTCGACGATTTCAGGAATTGGCGACGGGAGAGGTCCGAGTGGGCAGGGGCAGTTGTTTTCATGACAGTCTGCGCGCCGACATTTGGAGCACGGCGTTGTTGGGGAGACTGCCAGAAGACGGGCGGTTCCGGCAAACGCGATTAACGGGAGGGGAATTTTGGGAAACTGGATTCACTGCCGAGATCGACAATCCACCCAAGCCATGGTAAAAAGTCAGCTCTTTGCGTCTTTGCGTCTTCGCGTTGAATGGCCTCGGCGTTCCACGGGGCAATGAACTCAAAGCGCAAGCTCGGGCGGAAAAATGGCGCCGAAAAGGGCGGACACGGGGTCGATCGGGCTTTTAACGCTCCACGCGCTACGAGCAACGCAAAGACGCAAAGGCGCGAAGACGCAAAGCAGCAGAGGGTGCGCCGGTTGCTGAAGAACGACAGCGGTGTGACTGAGGTCAAAAATCCTAACAGTTACCAGTGCATTATCTTTTACCCCCTCATCTTTTACCGCTTCGGACCTCTTCGGGCTCCGTCGGCGTTCGCGGATTGTTCCGGCACACTCGTCAGACCAGGCGGATTCGGCGGGTGAATGGCGAAAGGATTTCGGTAAAAAATGGGGGGTAAAAGATGGAAACTATTTGTAAGGTCCACTTTAGGGCTGAAGAAGTCTGGTGTCCGGTGATCTGGGCCTCCGCTCGCTAGGCTCGCTCCAGCTTAGGCTTTAACATGGCGGCCTTTCAGCCCTGCCGAATCGACCCCTTCACTCGTGATTGTTCCCCCGGGCGTGCGCCGTTCTTCACCAGCCTCTGGCCGGGTGGCGAATAGACTTCGAACAAAGCCTCGTCGTTGGCCTGAACCGAATCGTCCGTGGTTTCGTCCGGTTGCGCCAGCGACTGCGGATGGCGCAGCCAAATTTCATGCCGACTGCGAACAGTGGCCGGACGTCTCAACTTCGTCGATTCGACCTGTCCGCGTTTTTCCAAACGCGCCTCGACCTCCCGGGTATATCTCGCCCAGGGAATAGCCCGAAGCCGAGCTGGCGGAATCCTTCCGCCCGTGGCTTCGCAGATGCCATATCTCCCATCCTTGATTCGTTTGAGGGCTTCATTCACTTCGTAGAGGGCGTCTTGTTTGGCGGAAAGTTGGGCCAAGGCCAGATCATGATCGAATTCGTCGGTGGCGCTGTCGGCTTCATCCAGGCTGTGAGGCTCCAGTGGCGTTGTCGCATCACGGCGCAGCAGGTCGCGCTTTCTCATCAGCCTTCGTTGCAGGGAAAGAAGCACGCGATGGTGCCAGCGGAGCTTTCCAGGGACTCGGGAGGCCGTCGGCCCATGACCATTGGATTCCGTCAGAACATCGCTGGCCTTGGCTGCGGGCTTGCGCTGGGTGCGAGGGACGGAGGTTGCCGGTGGCAGCGACTCGATTTGAAATTGCCCGGGCACGGTGTTCTCCTGTTGTGGACTTTCGTTACTCATATTACGGCGGCGATACTATCGCTTTGTTCCAAGTAAACCTTCGCCGAATGTTTCATCTGTCCACTCGCAATTCATGGAGTGTTTCACCACTCAGAGCATGGGGCGCAGATTCAGTCGAAAGGCAGCAGCTCATCGGGCGAAAGGAAGTTGAGAGCGCCAATAGGCGGGAGGTCGCGACGCTAAACGCCACAGGCTGATCGGGCAACCACTCCGGACAACCCGACCCCTTAACGAATCCGCTTCATGTGATCCATCACCCGTGATGAAGCAGCCCAGCAGCCTTTGGGACTGGTGAATCGACTGGGGACGGCTTGCACGAACTCCCCACCAAGGCAATGCCGATCAAGAGCAAAGCGAACAGGAGTTTCAACTTCCTAGTAGGACTCGCGTTTTCCATTTTTGGACGCTTCACCATAAATAAACCTAGTCTCCGATTCCTGGCCATGCACCCGAAGTTTTCGACGGGTTGTCACCCCAGTTGCAAATTGCGTGGAAAGGCATGTTTCGTTTGCCGCGTTGCATGGTTGCCGCGCAGGGGGTCTTCGGTTCAAATGCCTGCATGCAAACACCCAGGATGCAGCGAGGCTTTCTCCGTCATCGGTTTCCAGTATCGCTTTCATTGCTTTGCTTTTGGGGTCTCGCCGGATTGCCTTCGCTTCGGGCCGCGGAAAACGAACCGCCGCCGGGATTTTTCGCGCTGTTCAATGGGCGGGATTTCTCGAATTGGAAAGTGCCCGAGGGCGATAACGGCCACTGGAAAATCCTGGATGGCGTCATCGACTATGATGCCGCGAGCGAATCTTCGGGTGACAAGAATCTGTGGACGGAACAGGAGTACGGTGATTTTGAACTGCACGTGGACTGGCGGATTAAGGATACGCCGTACGTGAACCCGAATGTCTTTTACATCCTGCCCGATGGGACGCATGGCCGTGATGTGAAAGGCCGTGAGTTGCGCGCGGCGCTCCCGGACTCCGATTCCGGGGTCTTCCTTCGCGGGGCGGGCAAGTATCAGCTGAACATCTGGTGCTGGCCGATCGGCTCCGGTGAGATTTATGGCGTGCGAATGGATCGCTCGATGCCGGCGGAAGTCCGGGCGGCGGTGACGCCCCGCACCCAGGCGGACAAGCCGGTCGGAGAATGGAATCGGTTTGAGATCACGGCGCGTGGCGACACGGTGAAGGTGATATTGAATGGCAAGACGATCCTGCCGGGCGCTCAGATCCCCAATCTACCAGCGCGCGGGCGGCTGGCCTTGCAGCATCATGGCTCGAAGCAAGATGGTCGATGGACGAGTCCGCCGGCGCTGGTGCAGTTCAAAAATATTTTCATCCGGGAGCTTAGGTAGTCCTTCACTTGAGACAGTTGTTTTTCGAGGACGAGGACGGTTTTCGGCATCCTCACCACAGAAGCAGCTCTCATTGCCTCAGGCCAGGGACTGTGGTCGAATCCGCCCGTGAAAAATCAACCCGTCGTCATTCGTGGCAAAGTGCGTCTCAAGGATTTTGACTCCGCGTTCTGCGTCGGTTTGGACAAGGACGAAACCAAGGCCAAAACCCTGGAGCTGGTTAAACGCATCGGCGAACTCCAGGAATTGCTTTATGCGAACGGGCGGCACGCCGTCCTCCTGGTTTTTCAGGGAATGGACGCCAGCGGGAAAGACGGCGCCGCCAAATGCGTCCTGCAGGAGGTCGATCCCATCGGCGTCGAAGCCACCAGTTTTAAGGTGCCTTCCGCAGAGGAGCGCGCCCACGACTTCCTCTGGCGTGTGCACAAAGCCGTTCCGCGCTACGGCAACATCGGCGTTTTCAACCGTTCCCATTACGAGGCCGTCCTGGTCGAGCGGGTGATTGGTCTCGTCTCGCGCGATGTCTGGAAAGCCCGCTTTCAACAGATCGTCCAGTTCGAGCGCATGCTGGTCGCCAACGGGGTGGTCCTGCTCAAGTTCTTCCTTCATGTCGGCAAGGAGGAGCAGCGCGAGCGATTGCGCGAACGCATTTCCAATCCCCGCAAAAACTGGAAGTTCAACGCCTCCGATCTCGAAACCCGCCGCCGTTGGGACGACTACATGCGGGCTTACGAGGATGTCTTGAACGAGACCAGCCACGCAGACGCGCGCTGGCATTTGATACCCGCCGATCGAAATTGGTTTCGAAACTACGTGGTCGCCCGCGTGGTGGTGGATGCGATGAAAAAGCTAAAACTCAAATGGCCCAAGCCCGCCGAGGATTTGTCCAAATTTAAAATTGTCTGATGGCGCCACCGGGAATCCTCGTTTGGTCTGAGGCGAGCATTCCGGTCTCAACCAGCTTCAGCTTCCGTCGTATGCGGCGCGCCGACTCCAGTGCCTCCGCGCGTTCCAGGGGTTGATGGCAAGAAGCTGCGTTTTGCGTCCCTCGCTTCCGAAATTTCAGCTGACACAGGCCTTGACGAGGCCGGAGTTGGAGGGCGTAAAGTTATGATGTGAAAACAGCCTCAACGCCCTTCGCGATTGTTGCTCCCGCGGCCGCGTTGCTGTGCTTCCTGGCGAGCGAAACGAGCGCTGGTACGTGGACCGATCATTTTTATCAATCGACGCTGGGAAGCGAGTGGACGGGCAACCGGAGCTTTTTCCAAATTAAGAATCAGGTATTGGAAGGCGTAAGTGCCCTCCCGGTCGCACTATCACCTTTGAACCTGGTGGAGATCGCGGTCGATTCGACCGATTGTGACGTCGCCTGCTGGATTAACGTCGTTGCACCCAACACTCACGTTTGCACGAAAGGCGCCCTGGTTCTTCGGCACGCCGGGACCAACGGTTATGTTTTTGCCCTGCATGAGGCCACGCAAACCATCGAGGTCTATCGGCTTGGCAGCAGGGAGATGTTGCTGAAGCGAGACGCCACAATCGACCTAAAAAAATGGTATTACGTGCGAGCCGAATTACGCGGCCCAACCATGACCTTCTCCGTCGATGGGCGACTCATCGGAACGGTGACGGACGCTCTGCAACCTTCCGGGTCCGTCGGTCTTGCCGTCCAGGATGCCAATGCAGCTTGGTTTGATGATTTCACGGTCAGCGGCCCAAATATCGTTGGAAACGTCGATGAGACCGAGGCGCCGAAATTAAACGTTGGGCTGGGAGAATCCAACAACGTCATCCTTCGGTTTTTGGCGACTCCGCCCTACGACTATTTTGTGCAGGCGAGTTCGTCGCCAATTTCGCATGAGTGGGTCACGCTCCAAAGCTTCCGAGCCAAATTGCAAACTTTCGAAGCAGAAGTTTCCGACCCGATCACCAACGTCCTGCGGTTCTACCGGATTGAGAAGATCCATTGCGGTTGCCGTTAGTTTGCGGGTGGACGCCCGCGCGAACTGCGAACGCGGCCAGCGGTTTCAATGATCACAATGTCGCCAGTCATGACCCCCAATGGCACGACGATTCACCGGCGGTTCATCCCGCCCGCCCTGGCCTGCATCCTGATTTGCGTTTCGTCCACGGTCGATGGGGGTTGGCTCGATCCGCGATTCGATCTGGGTGGCGCGAATGGCACCATCGCGAGCCTGGTGGAATTTCACGGCGCCCTTTATGCCGTCGGTGGTTTCACCCGCATCGCCGGAGTCGATGCGCCCGGACTGGCACGCTGGAACGGCGCAAAGTGGGAGGCAATTCAACCCGGACTCAATGCGTCGGTCTATTCTGCCGTCGCCACCGATGAAGCGATCTACTTTGCGCCCGGTCTCCTGCGGTGGGATGGGCAGAGTTGGACGCTGTTAGGCAATCCCGAGGGATATCGCGAGGTATTGGGCCACGCCTTGCTCTCCAACGGCACAGACATTTACTGCGAGGCCTTTCCTGAACCTGGCACGGCTGGTTTGAATGCGAACAAGGCCGTGGCCAAATGGAACGGAAATGCCTGGTCGATCCTGGGCATTACGTCGAGCATCGGTGGCTCAGGACTGTACTCGTTCGCCTTCGCACGCGGCGAACTTTACGGGTCTGGTGCCCTCTACGATCCCAGCAATCCCCAGCAAAGCCTGAACCTCGGTCGATTGGTGACCCCGAATTGGCTACCGGTGGGAGGCGGCGTCAATGCCGGTCTGTCCGTGTTCGACATCGCATCCGACGGAACCAATCTTTTGATCCAGGGCTCGTTCACTGTAGCCGGTGATCAACCCGCGGATGGATTTGCCGTGTGGGACGGCTCGCAATGGATCGCACCCGCCGCTGTCTCCCGCGGCAACACCCGGGTGGATGCCCTGACGTCCAATCGCGGGGAAGTTCTGGCCAGCGAAATCCTCTCAACGAATGGCGCCCCTTGGGGCGAGCTGCTCGCGCAGTATTTGGTGCAATACGTCGGGACGAATCGGACAGTGCTGGCCCGCGGCGATGCATCGCGAATGAAGTTGATGCGACGGGGCCGAGACGGTGTTTATTGCACGGGCGATTTTCGCGCGGTGGGAGGCGCGCCCACGGGCAACCTGGCGGTGTGGAACGGAACAAACTGGAACCGGGTTGGAGAAGGAGCATTTCACGGTTTGAGCGCTGCGGCCACGTGCCTGGCAGTAGCGGGAACGAATGTCTTCGCCGGCGGGGCATTCGAATATGCCGGAGAGACCGCGGCGAAACACATCGCGCGGTGGGATGGCAGGCGCTGGCATCCACTTGGCAGCGGCGTTGGCGGAACGGTGGTGCAGATGGCTACTCGCGGAGACGAGTTATTCGTAATCGGTGCGTTCACGTCAGCCGGCGGTGTTCCGGCCACAAACGTCGCACGATGGAGCGCCGGCGCCTGGTCCGGCCTGAGCAGTGGCCTGACCGGAACTTTAAACGCCATCGCAGCCACCGAGGGGGAAGTACTTGTAGCTCGCACGCTGGATTACACGAACTTTTTCATTTCGCGCTGGGATGGCACCAATTGGAGTGACCTGGCTGGCGGCAGCTTCAGCTACGAAAGTATTTTTACCATCATGCCAATGGGAGATTCCATCGTGATTGGCGGCAGCTTTGAACGCATCAACGGTGTCGTGATGAACAACATTGCCCGCTGGAATGGAACCCAGTGGCAATCGCTCGGCCAAGGCGTTTCGGGTCACGCGCCTTGGATGCCGAACGATTACCCGTTCGCCGTCGTAAACGCCATGCTGCTTGATGGCACCAATCTCTATGTCGCTGGAAGCTTCACCAATGCGAGCGGCGTTTCCGCCAGCAACGTTGCCCGCTGGGACGGCAGCGACTGGTCAGCAATGGGGGCGGGTATTCCGGGCTTCGCCTCCTGTCTTTTTGGCGATTGTCTCTACCCGGTAACCTCGCTGGCCCTGGTCAAAGGAAAGCTGTTTGCCGGCGGCGGATTTGAGAATCGTTTCGTAGACTCTCGAGGCCATCTGGCCATGTGGGACGGCATGAGTTGGAGCAATGTATTTGATGGCCAATGGAGCGTGGACGGCGCTCCATACAACTACGGCGGCATAGGTCAACTCCACGTGTGGGCCCTTGGGGCGCATGGCGCCGAGCTCTATATCGCTGGGAACTTTGCTGGCATTGGTTCCTCGCCCAGCTACGGGTTCGCCATCTGGCACGAAGGTCCTGCGCCCGTTATCCACAGCGCGCTCACCAATCGGCAGGTGGCCTTGTCGTGGCCCAGAGATTTTCAAAGTGCGGCCCTGGAATCCACCGAATCGCTGGCGCCTCCCGCCTGGAACCCCGTGACCGGAGTCACCTGGGAAATCAGCGGTTCTCTGACCAACAATGTGCGCGTGGAGGTGCCGCCTGCAGGGTTGGGCAAGTTCTTTCGCCTGCGGTGGTGAAGACACAGGAGCGATTTCTTGTTCTCGTCCTCGTCCTTCGTCCTCGTTCTCGATCGTTGAGCCATCATTGGTCAACGTCCATGCTTTCGAAGGGTTTCGCCCGTCCTCGATGATCGTTACTGATTGGATTGAATCACGGTCACCTGCATAGGCTCAACGAAGTGGCTGCTCAGCGTCTTAACCGCCTCCGGCTGCATGAGGCCTTCCTGCAGCCACAGCCGGTAATTCACCACCAGCGGTTTGTCCTTCTCAATGGTGTATTCGAAATAGGAACCAAAGCGTCCGTACTCCCGTTCACTGAACCGCGCTTCCTTCGGGTTTCCGGGATGGTCGAGATACGCCACGGTATAGCGCTTGCCAGCGAGCACAAAAGACATCGCGTTCCATGGAAGATTGACCGGTCCCTTTCGGGTTTCCGGGTCCCAGTTTCGAGTTTCGCCGGGTTTGCCCGGGCCATCCGGCCGAACAAAGATGGTCTCCTGCGCGGTGAACGCATCGACGTCGTTGTGCGCGCGAAACTGAAATCCCGCGTGTTGTGGGTCGCCATCGATTCGCACCCGGCCGGACGTGCTTCGCAATCGCGAGGCGAACTCAATCAGGCGCCCGCCCGCGACATGGTAAACCGTCAATTCGCGCTCTTCTTCCGCGAAAGCCGCGTCCTTCCCATGCCAGCTGATCAAAACGCGGTGGCGTCCAAGAACCGGCCCTTGCTCCGACGCGAGAAATCGCTCGTGTTGTTGAAATGCTCCATCGATGCAGTGCCAGGTGTCGGCTCGCTTGCCGTCCCCGTAGGTGATCCGATTGAAGCCGTAGAAAATTCCCCGGTGATGCGGCGAATGAACCTTCGGATCATCCAATAACCCATTGGTGACAATTCGCTCGCCATCCGGAGAGAAAACATGGTGGAACACCTTGTAAGTCCGCACCCGGCTGGCGGGCGTGGATTCGTCAAGTCGTTCGTAATGGTACGTCACTACCCGTCGCTCGCCGAGCATGAGATCCATATGGTGGCCGGGGGCATCGCGCCAGGCGTAGGCTTCCACGCGGGAAGTGGGTTGATTGGATTGAGTCGAAAGAGTCGCCTTCAATTGAAGGGACCGGCCCGCCCGCACATTGGGCAGAACAAAGTGCAGCTCCCCGGCGGCGCTGTTGGCCATGAGGCTGGGACCGGTCCACTGCGCGGGAATTGTTCGGCCGTCCGAGTCGGCCAGCGTGACGGATGAGAACCGCTCATTACCGATTTGAGTGGCGGCAAGCGCCACACGCACGGGCACATTATTCCGCTCGTGATTGCCGGCAGCAACCGTCAGATCAAATGACCTTGAAGCGCCAAAAGCTCCAACGACGGTCGTGAGATAAAGCGCCACCCATCCCCCGATTAACCCGTTGATGGATGATTTCCAGCCAGTGCTTTTCATAATTCACTTGCTTTTCGAGGACGAGAACGAGGACGACGGACGAGGACGATTTTCGGCATCTCACCATAGGATTCATCGAGGTTCGAACCTGCCGCGGGTCGTCCTCGTCCTCGTCCCTCGTTCTCGTCCTCGCTCCTGGATCGGGCGCGAATCGAGTCGGCCCAGAGCAGCCTGACGTTCAAGCGCGCTGCGGCTCATAGAGCCGCGCTCCGACTGTTATACACGCCAGTCCCCAACCCAGGTCCATCGATGTCCCAAGTGCGCAGCATTCCGTCAGTGACGTGAAAGATGCCTGGAAACCGGGCTTCCCAGTCCTTGTTGGCCTGGGGCAGGTACTGCCGTGCATTGGCCTCGACCGAAGTGATGGTCGGCACACGCGCTTGCAGATTTGTCGTCTGGATCAGCGCGGCTCCCGGACAGCTCATGTCCCCGCCGCACAGGAATATCTTCTCCTTTCCGGCAACCGATGCCATCAGGATCATGTGGCTTAATCCTTTTGGGGACTTAACCACCGCTCCGGACCAACCCATCTGGCGCGCCAGCAGCAGCGATTCCACGTCGATCAAGGACTCGTCGATCACCACCGGACAAAGCCGGGCCGCCTCGTGCATGTCATTCTCCGGGTGGGCCTGCAAATCGCGCGAGGTGGGCTGTTCGGTGTATTTGATCCTTTGATAGCCCGTCGGCATCTTTTCCTTCAGTCGACGACAGAACTGGATGAAGTAATCGACGTTGGGACACTTCTCATTGAAATCGAGCAGATACGCCCAGTCGGTGACGCCGCGCTTTTCCTGCGTCTGGGTGGCGACCTTATCGATGTGCACCACGCGGTCGATGTCCCAATTCAAATCCGTTCCGTTCACTTTGATTTTGAACTCGAGCAGGCCATTGTGATGGATCCACTCCGGCAGCGTCTCGGGCAGTCCGTCTCGGATGGGGTTTTTGTTCTCGAAGTCTTCGATGGGATCCACCGCGGAGATCAAGTGGCAAAGCGTCATCCTTGGTTTGTGCCGGGAAAGCAGATAGTGGCCAGGATATTTTCCTTTGTAGCCGGAGCCCAGATAGCGGGAGAGGTCATAGTTCATGTATCCTGGGCCCAGCGTATTAAACGAATTTGTCTGGTGAGCTTTGCCGAACGCATCGTGGATCGCGGCATCGAAGGCCGCAGCGGTCACGAGCGTGCAGAGTTTGGGAATGGGATCGGCCAGGCGCAGGCGTTTGGACACTTCAGCAGCGGCCTTGAGATACTGGGGCGCCAAGTCTCGGTTGATCTCGAGCGGGTGGCCAAATTCCTTGTATCTGCCAGTTAGCTTCGCCATCTCGGCGGCCAGCGCCTTCATGGCTTCGTTCTTGGACTCGCCCGATAGTTTCTTCGATGGGAAGGAGAAGGTGTGATTGAAGGGCATCACTCCGAATCCCTGGGCGACTTTGTCGCCGGCGGTGCGGACGGAACAATTTACCGTCAGCAGTGTGGCGCGATTGACGATGGCTCCGGCAAAACCGACGGGAGCGCGAAACACGTGTTCGTCGTAAGCCAGCGAAATGTCCTGGATACGAATATCGCTCTTCTTCCGGCTGGCTCCGGTGATGCCGGCGCAGCCCGCAAAATTGGTGGCAAGAACCCCGCTCGCGAGTGCGCCCATATTCTTCATGAAGTTACGCCGGGTTGGCTGGCGGGTCATGGGTTCCTTCAGTGAGCCGTCGGATGAAACATGTCAATAGTTTCTCACTTTGGCTGTAAGCTTTGCCCGTAAAAACAGGAGTGCTTGGCAGGCAGATGTGCCAGCGCGTGAGCGCCCGGCTCGGCCTTAACCAAACCATCAACCAACCCAAGAAGGAAAGGATCCATACAATGAAACTTAGTCGACGAGATTACCTGGCCGCGGCGGGAAGCGCACTTTTGGCTTCGGGCGCGCTACCCGTCCTGGCCGGCAGCCAGCCCATCCTGGCGGGCAACGATCATCCTCGTGAAAAGGACGACTCCGAGATTTTGTATGGGCACGGAATGGTTTGGAACCGGGAGTTGCCCGGGGTTGCCGGAGAAGTGAAACTGTCGTTCGACCTCCGCGTGAATCTGGAAACCGGCAAAGGTTTCGGAACAGCGAATGATCCGGTTCATCCCGATTGGAGCCTTCATTTCGCCATCAATTCGATCGAACAGGAGAAAATACGCAAAGGCGAATCCAGGTTCACCATGACGGGAATCGTCACCAGCGCCATCAATCCCGCCAACGTGGGTCTTCCGATCAAGATTATCGCGCAAACTCGGGGGGAAACCACCGCGATCGCGATTGCGATCGGGGATTTGGCCTTCGGCGGCGCCGGCCTCGTCGTCATCGCCATTATCGCAGTATTGATCGGCCTGCTTCTTCCCGCGGTGCAATAGGTCAGGGAACCGGCCGCTTAATCCGACGTAGCGCACGCATCCCTGCGTGCCAGTGAGGCGGCATCCCTGCCGCCCTTGCACCGAAAACGTGAAACGAACAGGACGTGAATCCAGAGGGTGAAAGCGAAGCTGGAAGTTTATCCTGAGCCCTGTCGAAGGAGCCTGCCCTGAGCCTGTCGAAGGAGCCTGCCCTGAGCCTGTCGAAGGGCTTCGTGACCGGCCCGCAGGGATGCGGGCGCTACTGAGCAAAAATGAAAGCCATCAAGTCGGCCAGATCCTGCTGGGTCAGACCCTCCTCCAGCCCTTCCGGCATGAGCGATAGTTTGGACGCCTGCATCCTGGCGATCTGCGGTCGTGGGACCACCACCTCAACGCCGAGCGGTTGACGGACGGTGACGCTGCCGGCGGATTCATTCACGAGCAGGCCGGAATGACTGTCTCCCTCCTGGGTATCGACGACGTAACCAAGGTAGTTCGGCGGAACTTCGCGGTTGGGGTCGAGAATGTTGATCAGCAGCTTTTCCTTCCCGCCATTGCGAGCTCCGGCCAAGTCGGGCCCGACGGCGAATCCTTCGCTGCCCAAGCGATGGCAGGATTGACAGCGCTGAAGAAATAACGGCCGGCCGCGCTGCCGGTCGCCGCGTAGTTCGAGCGCGGGAAGAAAACGTCGGACGACTTCGGCGCGTCCCACGTCGGGGGCGGCACCGAGCATCGCGATGGCACGCTGTTGAAGTCTTGCATCCGCGTGCCGACGCAAGGCCACCTTCTGCAACAAGGTCAGCTCGCGAGGCTGAATGGCGCCTGCTTCCATGGCGCCGAGCAACGCGGCCGTGCGATCCGGACGCTTGAGCAACACATCCACGACTTTCTCGCGCATCGCGGGGGCCAATGACGTCCAGCGGTCCAGCAGCGTGGTGGCAAGTCCGGAAGTTGAGAGGCGA
>Ga0070689_100001336_pt1 | contig 15693 bp, 11 predicted proteins | sample KBSS23HmetaG_FD_64669 | JGI IMG/M metagenome (GOLD analysis project Ga0070689, IMG submission 64669) | Switchgrass rhizosphere microbial communities from Kellogg Biological Station, Michigan, USA - KBS S2-3H metaG | ecosystem: Host-associated > Plants > Roots > Rhizosphere ...
CCTGATCCACCTCGGTCGCGTGATCGTCCATCACCAGGATGCCGCACCGGTCGAGAGAGATGCCCTGAATGCGGTCCCGCTTGGCGAACATTCCCTTCCAGCCTTCGCTGAAGTAGCTGGCGAGATACGATCGCGTCGTATCCGCGCGCAGGGCCGGGGTGAAGTTGGGCTCGAGCAGCAGCAGCGGCTGGCTCGCCTTCAGGAGGCTCGGCCGCACGTCGGAGGCGTGGAACTCGCAGAGGTAGCGGATCAGAACCGGCAGCGGCGGGGCGTTCGCGCGATCGGCGAAGGCGCGGCCGAGCGTCGAATCGACCGAGAAGTCGGTGGCGACGAAGTTGCCGCGCACCCAGGTCTGGCGTGTGACCGTCTTGAACCATCGCGGCGCCATGAACTGATCGATCATCGCGGTTCGCTTCTCGACCGTCAGTCCGCTCGGCCAGAAGCGGCTTGGCTTCGTCGGCTCGTAGAGCGCCGTGCCGGCCATCAGGATCAACGCCCGCGCCAGCTCGGGATGCCGCGTCGCAACTTCCGCCGCCACCTGCGTGCCATTCAGGTAGTGGCCGACCAGAACCGGCCGTTTGAGCTTCCGCTCGCGAATCAGCGCCGCCACGGCTTCGACCGATGCGAGGGTCCAGGTTTGCTCGCCGTAGCTCGTGCCGGCGGCCGGCATGGGCGGCGCCGCCGTGCCTTCGAAGCCCGGCAGTGTCACCGCCAGCATGTGATAACGCGACTCGTTGCGGCGCATGAAGCTCTCGAACACCGAAGCGCCGAGGCCGAAGCCCGAGACCAGAACCATGTCGATCGGGCCCTTGCCACGCTCCACCACGGCGCCGAGCTTGCCCGGCTCGGCGGTCACATAGCCCGCATCGTGAACGAGATTGTCGAGCGTGGAGTCCTGCAGTGCCTGTGCCCGTGCGATCGACACGGCGCAGAGCGCCGCGATCAGGACGACGGCGAGGAGGACGGCTCGGGTGCCCATGCGAAGACGGTCCATCACCCACAACCTAGGGTCGGCCGATGGCCGCGCCAGCCCGGTGCCGACCGGTGCGGTAGAAGCCGGCCCGAGCGCGGTCGGTGTCAGACCGGAAGCACCTCGAAGCGGCTGGTGATCTCGGCCTTCCCTTCGAGCATGGCGTGCACCGAGCAGTACTTCGTATCGGACAGCCGAATGGCATCCGCGATCGCGGCCGGATTCAGATTACGGCCGCGGACCCGGTGCAGGATCTCGATCCGGGTGAAGATGCGCGGATGCTCGGCACGACGCTCGCCGCGCACGACCACTTCATACCCGAGCACGACCTGCCGCTTCTTGCGCAGGATCTGGAGCACGTCGATCGCCGAGCAGCCGCCGAGCGCCACCAGCACCATCTGCACCGGGCTCGCCGCCTCGGGACTCGAGGTGTCGTCGACCGGAACCACGGCGCCGCTCTCGAAGCGCACCGAGAATCGCTGTCCGGGCGCTTCGACCGTCTCGAGCACCACGTGGGCGCGATAGCTCAGGCGGCGCCCCCGCTCCCCGATCCGATTCGCTGGGGCTCCGGCTCGGCGCGCCGCTCGTCGACGGGGCGCGGAGGCCGCAGCGAGAGATTCATCTCCTCGTCGCTCAGCACGTGGCGGCGGCTCAGGATCTGGGACGAATCGTGCTGGAAGAAGAGATGCGTGAGGTGATCGAGGCCGACCTCGATCTGCTTGCGCAGGCCGACCATCTTCACCAGATAGCTGGCCGCCCATACCAGCCACGCGAGCCGGCCGGAGAAGGGAACGCCGAAGAGATCGACCACCGAGCTGTGCTGGCCGAGCGAGATGATGTACCCCGGCTCGTGGAAGCGGAACGGATCGACGCTCTGGTTCTCCGCTCGACGCACCAGCGCGTGACCCAGATAGCTGCCCATCGCCACCGCGGTCTGCGCGAGCCGCGGATGATAACTGCCGTCCGGCTTGAGAGCGGCGGCCGAATCGCCGATGACGTAGATGTCGTCGAGCGCGCGACCGTCGGGCGCCAGCGCGCGGAAGAACTCGTCGACGCGGATGCGCCGGTCGGGCAGGTGCTGGAGCGGAAGCTCGGCGATCAGCTCGGGAGGCCGCACCCCCGCGGTCCACAGGGTGGTGAACGCCTCGATGATCTGACCCGAGACCAGTCGGAGACACTTGCGCTCCACGCGGGCCACGGCGGCCTGGAGCTGCACCCGCACCCCGCGCCGCTCGAGGTACCGGAGCACGTACTCGGAGTGCGCGGGCCGCGCGGTCCGCACCAGACGGTCACTGGCTTCGAGCAGAGTGATCGAGAGATCGGAGGCGTGCAGGCTCGGGTAGTGCGGCAGCAACGTCTCGCGCGCCATCTCGATCAGCTCGGCCGCGACTTCCACCCCGGTCACGCCCCCGCCCACGATCACGAACGACAGCAGCCGGCGGCGCTGCTCCACGCTCTCGGCCTGCTCGGCCATCTCGAAGAGCTCCACCACGCGCGCGCGAATCGTCATCGCATCCACGACCGTCTTGAACGGTAGCGTGTGCTCGGGCGCACCGGGCACGTCGTAATAGTCGGTGACGCTGCCGATCGCGATGACCAGCACGTCGTACGGAATCACCAGGTCGTTGTGGAGCCGAACCTCGCGGCGCGCCAGATCGACCCCGATCGCCTTGTTCTTCTGGAAGCGGATGTGCCGGTGCCGGGCCATCTCGCGCAGCGGATACACGATGTGGCGGGTCTCGACGGCGCCCACCGCCACCGCGGGCAGCAGCGGGTTGAACTGGAAGAAGTTCTCCTTGTCGATCAGCAGCGTGTCCCAATACTCACGCGCATGACGCGAGCGTCCGACCGCCCGCGCCACGTCGAGGCCGCCGAAGCCGCCACCCAGGATGAGGAGTCGCTTGCCTGCCATGGCAACTCGGAGGATAGCACGAGCCTTCGCGGCCTCCCGCCGAGCATGCGTCGCTGCTAACGTGCGGGCATGACCACGATCTCGGTGCTGCTTCCGGTGCGGAATGCCGGGCCCTATCTGAGCGACGCGCTCGACTCGCTGTGGCGCCAGACCCTTCCTGACTTCGAGGTGATCGCGGTGGACGACGGATCCACCGACGGCTCGGGCGAAGCGCTGGAGCGGATCGCGCGCCGCGAGCGGCGACTCCGCGTGCTGCGGCAGGAGTCGCGGGGCCTCCCCCTCACGCTCAACACCGGGCTCGCGCATGCCCACGGCGATCTCATCGCGCGCCAGGACGCCGACGATCTGGCCTACCCTCGCCGCTTCGAGCTGCAGCACCAGCTCCTGCGATCGGATCCCGAGGTCTCGGTCGTGGGCTGCCGCGTCACGCTCCTTCCTCGCGGATTCCGCGGCGCCGGCATGCGCCGCTGGGTCGAGTGGCACAATCGCCTCCTCACCCACGACGCGATGGCGCGCGACGCGCTGGTGGACAGTCCGCTCGCGCACGGCAGCGCGATGATCCGGCGCTCCGCGCTGAGCGCCGTGCGCGGCTGGCGTGACGGAGAATGGCCCGAGGACGTGGATCTCTGGCTGCGCCTCATCGAATCCGGCGCGCGCTTCGCCAAGGTGGCGCGCGTGCTCTACGCGTGGCGCCAGCACCCGACCAGCGCGACCCACACCGATCCTCGTTACGCCCAGACGGCATTCGACGCGCTTCGGCTCGATGCGCTCGCGCGCGGGCTGCTTCGCCGACACCGCGAGGTCACGTTGATCGGCGTCGGTCACAGCCTGGAACGATGGAGCGCGCTGCTGAAGCGCGCCGGATACCACGTACGCGCGCACGCCCACGGACGGCCCGCCGCGGAACGCGCGGCGACACTCGGGCCGCCGGCGGTGCTGGTATTCGGCGCGGCGCCGGCGCGACGGCGCTGGCGATCGATGCTTCGCGCTCGGCGATGGATCGAAGGCGTGGATTTCGCATTCGTCGCCTGAGCTTGTATGAACGTGAACATATTGGCGTTGATTCGCATCCATCCTCATTGACATTGCGCAGATCGTATGGCGTAGTGGATTGTGCTTCGCTCATCACCATATCGACAGGGAGGATGCAATGGCCAAGGCACGTCGCAAACGAACCTCATACAGCAACCAGAAACGCTCGATGGTTCTGGCGACCGCCCAGAAGGAAGGCTTGACCGCCATCGAAGTGCAGAAGCGGTTCGGCGTGACGCCGGTGACCTACTACTCGTGGCGTCGTAAGTACGGCGCAGGCGGACGGCGCTCCGTCGCCTCCACGCCCGCGAACGGAACGAGCCTCGAGCAGCAGGTTCGCACTGAAGTGCAGGCGAAGGTGCGTCAGATCCTTCCGACCATCGTTCGCCACGAGGTCAGCAGCTACCTGGATACGGTCTTCCGCGCGCGCGGCCGTGCCCGCAAAGCCTAGCTCGAACCCGGAACCCTCCTTCGACGATCTTCCCCACTCCCGGACCGGGCCCCCGGTCTGGGTGTGGGCCGCGTTGGTCGCGCTCGCTGCGCTCGCCGCGTTCCACCGCAGCACCGATCCCGATTACTGGTTCCGTCTGGCGGCCGGCCGCTCGATCAGTCAGCACGGAATCCCCACCCAGGAGAACTGGACTCAGGCGGGTCGCGGCCTATCTCCTTGGCTGACGGAATGGTTGTTCGACGTCGGCCTCTACCAGATTCATCATCTCGCCGGCGACTGGGGTATCGCGTTGTGGCGTGCCGGATGGGCGGCCGCGGCGATGGCGCTCGCGATCCGGCTCGTCTTTCTCCTCGATGCCGCGTCGTGGAGCGCGCTGCTTCTCTTTCCGCTCCTGCTGGCCGTGACCCGGGAGGGCTTCGAGCCCCGTCCCGATCAGCTCGCGATCGTGTTCCTCCTGTTCGCCGCGGTGCGCTTCGAGGCCGCACGCCGTGGCCGCGACCAGACGCGCTGGCTGATTCCGGTTCAAGCCCTGTGGGCGAATGTGAGTCGGGGCTGGGCGTTCGGACCGGTGGTGGCATGGCTCTACGCGGCGGGCGCGTGGCTCGATCAGCGCCGCGCACGCCACCCCATCCCCGAGGCGGAGGGCCTCGGGATGCCGCCCGCCGCCGCGACGACGCCCTCCCGCCTGATGACGTGGGGAGCGCTGGGCCTCGTGCTCTGGGCCGCGTCCGCTCTGGTTCCCCATCCGCTCGAATCGCTCGCACGCCCGCTCGCGTTCCTGCAGGGACACTTCGATCCCATGGGCTTCACCCGCGATCTGCAGCGCTGGACCTGGAGCGGCGATCGCACGCAGCCATTCACCGTGCTGCTCGCGCTCTGGCTGGTGGCTTTGCTCGCCGGGGGGCAGCGCATGTGGAAGACCTCGCCCGCGCTCACGCTGATCGCGTTCGCCGGCATGGCGCTCGGAACGCTCGTGTTCCGTTTCCGCGAACTGGCGGCGTGGACCAGCTTCGCGGCGATCGCGGTGGCGCTCGCGCCGCGCGGATCCTGGATCCTGCGCGGGGCGCTGATGATCCCGCCGGTCGCCGCCGCCGCGCTCGGGATGTACGGTTTGATGAGCGCGCCGCTGCCGCTCGGCGTCCATCCGCGTCTCGACAACGTGCCCGTTCACGCCGCCGCGCTCGCCGAGTCGCTGAAGCTGCAGGGGCCCATGCTCAACACCTATTCACAGGGCGGCTATCTGCTGTGGGCACGCGGAGAGTCGAATCCACCGCTCATCGATCGCCGCGGCCGCGGCACGCCGCAGCTGCGCGGCCTCTACGCGCGCGCGCTCGGCGATCAGTACGCGCTCGACTCTCTGCTCGACCAGTCAGACTTCAATTACATGCTGCTGCAGCCACCTCAGACTCCCGAAGACCGTCTGGCGGTCAACATCTCGCGCCGGCTCGAGTGGGGCCTCATCTTCTATGACGATGCCGGGCTCCTCTACGTGCGATGGAATCGATTCCCGGCGATCGCCTATCCGCGCGCGTACCGCTATTTCACTCCGGACTATCTCGGCATGCTGACGATGTCGGAGCAGGCCCGCGCGGACCGCGGACTCTCCCTGCGACTCGAAACCGAGCTGCAGCGCGCACGCGCCGCCTCACCGGCACACGCGCGAGCCAGCATGTGGCTGGGCTTGCTGGCTCTCAATCGCGAGGACGGCCGTGACGCGGTGAGGTATCTGGACGAGGCGTATCGCATCGCTCCCGACATGCCGGGCCTCGCGCTGCGCCAGGGCATGGCGCACGACATGATCGGCGACCGCAGGGGCGCAATCGCGGCGTTCCGCCGAGCGCTGGGTGAGGACGAGGACCGCGACATGGCGGCCCTTTCCCTCCGCGAGCTGCAGGGACACTAGCGGGCTGGCTTCAGCTCCGCGGCCGCATCGTCATCGATGAGCCATGGGCGATTGCGAACCAGCCGTGCAGGGGTGTGGGACACGTCACCCGTCTCACTCCGAGCCGCGGCGACCGCATGCGCCTTCTCCGCCCCCGTCGCCAGAACCAGAACATCGCCGGCCTCCTCGATCACGCGCGGCGTGATCGTCAGGCGCCGCGGCGGCGGCTTGGGACTGTCGTAGACCGGCACCACGCGACGCTCGCGCTCTTCCAGCCAGCGCGATCCCGGAAAGAGCGAGGCGGTGTGGCCATCCTCGCCGATGCCGAGCACCAGGAGATCGAGCGGCTGCTCGAGCAACGCATCGTATTCCGCGGCCGCCGCTTCGAGATCCCGGGAGTCCGCTTTCATCCGATGCACCCGTTCGGGCGGAACTCCGGCCGGCTCGAAGAAGAGTTTCCGCACCTCCCAGTAATTGCTCTCGGGCTCGGTGGGTGGAGCATCGCGCTCGTCGGCGAAGAAGAACGTCGCCTTCGACCAGTCCACGCCTTCGGGTGGTGCCGATAAACCGAGGTCCCGATAGACCGCGACCGGCGTCCTTCCACCCGAGAGCCCGATGCGGAACCCGCCGCTCCTCCGCATCGACTCCATGGCGCGGACCATGATCCGGAGCGCCGCGGCCCCCGGGATTTCCTCGGTGGACAAAGGATGGACCGGAATCAAGACCTCACAACTCCCGCCAGGCTCGCCGGTCGCGCTTCATCCATTCGTGGCACTCGTCGGGTCCCCAGGAGCCGGGGTCGTAACCACACGGCGCTTCCGGGGAGGATTCGAAGTGCTGGATGATGGGATCGATCCAGGCCCACGAGGCCTCGACCCAGTCGCGCCGGGAGAACAGCGTGAGATCGCCGCGCATCGCGTCCAGCAACAGGCGCTCGTAGGCTTCCGGCGGCTCACCGCCGAACGTCTCGACGTAGTTCATGTCCATCTTCACCTTGCCGACCCGCAAATCATCGCCCGGGATCTTCGACGCGAACTCGAGCTGGATGCCTTCGTCGGGCTGGATCCGCAAGGTCAGCACGTTGGGTGCGACCGGATTGCGCATGTCCTCGCGTCCGAACAGCGAGAGCGGAATCGGCTGCATGTGGATCGCGATCTCGGTGATGCGCTTCGCCAGCTTCTTGCCCGCGCGGAGGTAGAACGGCACGCCCTGCCAGCGCCAGTTGTCGACGAACACGCGCAGCGCGGCGAACGTCGGCGTCCTCGAATCCGTGGCGACGTCGGGCTCCTGCCGGTAGCCGCGGTACTGGCCGAGGATCACGTCGCGCGGAATCGTGTCCGACCACGGATCGCGGAGCGCGTTCAGGACCTTGAGCTTCTCGTTGCGGACCTCGTCGGCGGCTCCGGTGGTGGGCGGCTCCATCGCGGTCAGCGCCAGCAGGCCCAGCAGATGGTTCTGCACGATGTCGCGCAGCACGCCGTTCTGGTCGTAGAACTTGCCGCGCCGCTCGACGCCGATGGTCTCGGCGGCGACGATCTCCACGTAGTCGACGTACTTCCGGTTCCAGATCGGCTCGAAGATGCTGTTGGCGAACCGCACCACCAGGATGTTCTGCACCGTCTCCTTGCCGAGGTAGTGGTCGATCCTGAACGTCTGAGACTCATGGAGGGTCTCGGCAACCAGTTGATTCAGTGAGCGCGCCGACTCGAGGTCGTGGCCGAACGGCTTCTCGATGATCACGCGCGTCCACGGCGAGCCATCGTGCGGGGTGATGAGACCCGCTTCGCGCAGCGCGCGCAGGATGACGCCGAACTCCGAAGGCGGTGTCGCGAGATAGAAGAGACGGTTGCCTTCGAGACCATGCTCGCGATCCAGCCGCTGCAGGGTCTCGGCCAGGTTGCGGTAGGTGGCGCGATCGGCGAACTCGCCGCGCACGTATTCGAGCTTCGCCGCGAACCGCTCCCACGTGGCCGCCTCCGGACGGCGGCGCGAGAACTCGTCGGCGGCACTGAGCATCTGCCCGCGGAACTCCTCCGATGACATCGGCTGCCGGGCCACGCCGACGGCGGCGAAGCGCTCGGGCAGCGTGCCCTGAACCGCCAGGTTGTAGAGCGCGGGTACCAGCTTGCGGCGCGTCAGATCCCCGCTGGCGCCGAACACCACCAGCGCGCAGGGCGGAGCTTCACGCGGTCGAGCATTCGGAACCTCGGGCGCGACGGCTTCGATGCGGGCGGTGCTCATCGGCGCGTCTCCTGGACCGCGTGACCGCCGAACTCCGCGCGCAGCGCCGCGAGCACCTTGTCGCGGAACGAGTCGCTCTGACGCGAGCGGAAGCGCCCCATCAGCGACAGTGCCAGCACCTCGGCTGGCACACCGCGATCGATGGCTTCCTGCGCGGCCCAGCGGCCTTCGCCCGAGTCCTCGACGTAACCCCGGATCCCGGCCAGCTCGGGATCCTTCTCGAACGCGCTCGCCGCCAGCTCGAGCAGCCACGAGCGCACCACGCTGCCGCGATTCCAGAGCCGGGCAACGGCGGCCAGATCGAAATCGTAATCACTCGCATCGAGCAGCTCGAAGCCTTCGCCGTAGGCGCGCATCATGCCGTACTCGATGGCGTTGTGGATCATCTTGCAGAAGTGACCCGCTCCGCCTGGACCCACGTGCAGCCACCCGTGCGGCGGCGCGAGCGTGTCGAGCGCCGGCTGGAGCCGGGCGATCATCGCGGCATCTCCGCCGAGCATCAGGCAGTAGCCGTTTTCGAGTCCCCAGATGCCGCCGGACGTTCCGGCGTCGACGAAACCGAAGCCCGCGGCTTTCACGCGCTCGCAGCGAACCCGCGAGTCCTTGTAGTGGGAGTTGCCGCCGTCGATCAGCAGATCGCCCGGCGCGAGCAGCGGCAGCATGGCGTTTATCCATTCATCCACCGGGGCGCCGGCGGGGATCATGGCCCATACGGCGCGCGGCGGCTGAAGCGCGCCCACCAGCTCGGACAGCGACTTCGCGGGCACCGCACCGGCGTCGCGCGCGCTCTGGATGGGCTCGGCGGCGCGATCGTACGCGACCACCCGGTGAGCGCCGCCCAGCAGGCGGCGCGTCATGTTGAGCCCCATGCGACCGAGACCGACCAGCCCAAGTTCCATGCGCTCCCCCTTGGAGGTGAAGCTCGATCAAACCGCGCAGGGGCCGAGGATGCAAGCGAAGCGGGCCCAGCTCGTGAGAGCCGGGCCCGCGGATTCTCGAAAGAGCGCTTCAGCGCAACGTGATCTTGCGGCTGTCGCTCACCTTTCCGTCCACCACGAAGCGCGCGAAGTAGACGCCCTTCCCCGCTTCGCGGCCGTCGTCGCTCATGCCGTTCCACGTCGTCGAGAACGTTCCCGGCGCGGCATCCTGCTCGAACAGCGTGCGCACCGCGCGTCCCTGCAGGTCGTAGACCTTGAGCGACACCCGTGCCGCGCGAGACAGCGTGAACTGGAGCCGTGAGTCGTCCGCAGGGTTGGCGCCGAGCAGCTGCAGCCTGGCCTCGGCCGCTTCCGGCGCGACGCCGGTCGAGCGCGCGCCAGTCCACGGCAGCACGCCGGCCAGACCAGCCGGCCGCGGCCCCTTCTGCTCGGGATGATGGCTGTGCGTGAGCGGATCATGGGGCGGCGCCACGTAGGGGAAGTACGGCAGGTAAGGCTTGTCGTTGGCGTCAATACCGTCGCCGAGCTGGTTGTTGGGGGCGATGTTGAAGCCATCCACCAGCACACCCGCGACCACGCGCAGCGCGATGTCGACCACGTCGTCGCCGAGCCGCCGTCCGTTCGGGAAGCCGGCGAGGTCGCCGCCGATCACGCCGAAGCGATCGGGCGTCGCCGCCGGCGGGATGAGCAGGTTGAGCCGAAGCATCTCGCCCGGCGACCCGTTGGCGGGCTGATTCAACCCCGCGACGCCGGTGGCGAACACGGCGACCAGGTCGTTGCGCGGCGCCGGCGGCACCGAGATCCCGTAGAGCAGGTTGAGGAGCTTGGCCAGCTCGGGATCGACCACGTACGCGCCGAAGTTGCTGACGTCGTTCATCGGCTCGCTGGCGTTGAACTTGTCCTTGTCCTCGAGCGGAATGACGACCTCGTTGACCAGCGGCATGCCGAGACGCGAGACCTGCACCTCGGGACCGCTGAAGCTCACCGAGCCATCGGCGTTGAGCGTCTTGTTGGCCAGACGCTCCGCCGTGTCCCAGATCCCCAGGATGTGATTGTTGAGCGACGCGGCCGGAGCCGCGCCGTCCTTGGTGAGCCTGGCCATCGGCACCTGGAGCGCCACCGTCATCACGTTGTATCCGCCCACACCGTCGACGCCCTTGCCCTTGTCGCCCGGCGGCTTGCGGATCGTGAGCAGATCGAAGATCGACGCCAGATCGACGAAGAAAGGATCGTCGCGCGGGCCCACGAACACTCGATAGCCGCCCGGCAGATCCTGAACCGCCGCCTTCGCGAGCGACGCATAGTCCGGCATCGAAGCGGAGCCCACGAACCACGGCGCCACCGGCAGGCCCGAGCCCAGCACCGTCTCCTGCTCCACGCCGTTCACCACGTCGATGCGAGTCAGCGTGTAGGTCTGGCGCACGTTCAGATCGGGATCGTCGAGCGACGTGACCGGTCCCGTGTTGTAGAGGAACGTGCTGCCATTGCGCCGGGTGGTCTGGAACTTGAGCTGAAAGCGCACGTGCTTGCGCGAGTCTCCGACATTGTCGACGTTGATGTAATAGAAGGCGTCGTCGTCGAAGGCGCCGAAGTTGGGGCCGCTGTTGGGCTCGAGCAGCGGGACCCAGTTGCCCACGAACGTGACCGCCTGCGGAGCGTCGGACGCCACCCACGCGTAGAGGTCGGTGTCGTCGGCGAGCCGGTCCTTGACGGTGCCGGGTGCTTCACTGTGGCTCGAAGCGAACGCGGCCCACGGCAGGGCCAGCGCGAGCCCGGCCAGCCACCACGCCGAGACTCGGTGCGATCGGTTGCGTCGCATGGCAGATCCTTAATGCGCGATCGGTCGCGCGGCAGAGGGTGCGGGCCATCCCGAAGGGGCCCGAGCAAGGACTCCCGGTTCCGGGAGTCACAGCACCTACGGCGCGCGATGGCGAGTGGATGAGGAGGCGACTACTTCCCCGCGGCGGAGCTGACCGGCTGGCCCACCTCGACCGGAGCAGCGTGGCGGCGGGGAGCCGGCAGCGCGATGGCGCAGATGAGACCGCCGAGGAGCACGAAGGCGAGCGCGAACAACGCCCAGTGGAGACTCCATCGATCGGCCAGCGCGCCGATCGGCCCGATCAACAGCGCCCCGAGCCCCCAGGCCGCGCCCATCAGCAGACTCGAGATCGTGGAAGCATGGCGAGGCGAAAGCTCCTGTCCCATGACCACGTTCACCGGCAGCGAGGTCTGGAGCACGAAGCTCCCCAGCACCAGGCTCACGAGACCCCACGGATCGGGCGCGAACAGGAAGATGAAGTAGAGCGGGACCGCGCAGATGAACGAGCTCACCACCACGCGCCGTCCTCCCCATCGGTCGGCCAGCCAGCCGCCGAGGAATCCGCCCATGGCTCCGCTCGCCAGATAGAGCGACACCACGCCTCCGGCCTGGACCACCGAATACCCGCGCTGCGTGAGCTGGAGCGGCAGGAAGGTCATGAATCCATACGACACCGCCGAGCGCGCCACGACCGCGAAGTAGAGGAGGACCAGCGGGCGCAGCATGGGCCGAAGCTCGCTGAGCCGCGGCCGCTCTTTCGGCGCGTGGTGCGCCGGGCTCACCTTGCCGATCACCGACAGCAGGAACAGCGAGACGATCACCCCGGGAATCGCCGCGAGCCAGCTCCGCTCGAGACCCGCGGTGTGGACCAGGCCGACCGCGAGCAGAGGTCCGAGCGCGAAGCCCATCGTGCCCGAGGTGACGAAGAAGGCCATTGCCATCCCCCGCCGCGGCGAAGACTCACCCGCCATCGACGCGGCCTGCGGATGGAAGGCGGCCACGCCGAAGCCACCCATCATCAGGAGCGCGACCAGCGTCCAGTAGTTCGGCGCAAGGCCCAGCGCGCTGATGAACAACGCGGCGAACAACGGCCCCACCGCGATGAACCATGGGTGTCGCATGCGATCCGACACGAGCCCGAAGAGCGGCTGCGCCATCGACGAGGCGAGCGACATGAACGCCACCAGCGTGCCGACTCGGGTGAGGCTGAGATCGAGCTTGTCGACCAGGAGCGGCAACAGCGGGGAGAAGAAACTGGAGTAGGCGTCGATCGTGAAGTGACCGAAGGAGAGCAGACCGAGCCTGGGGTTCACCCGTCGCATGGGACGAGGCACCTTAACACAGAGGCCCGCGCCCTCCGCGGACGCGGGCCCCCAACCCTCGGCGATCGAACCGCTATGCCGCCTTGGCGCGAGGCGAGATCAGGGTCTCGACTCGCGACACTTCGATCTCGGCGTAATCGAGCATCGGCGCGACCGGCTCGAGACGCTTCTCGCGCCCGAGACGCTCGATGCGCCCGAAGACGTCGGCGCACGCCATCGCGCCGATCGTGCCGCACATCCCCTTGAGGCCGTGCGCTTCGAACTCGATGGCGCCGGCGTCGGAGACCTGGGCCGCATCGCGCAGCCGCTGGAGCCGCGGCCGGATGTGATTGACGAACGTGCGGATCAGGATGCCTTCGAGGTCCGCGTTGCCCATGCTCGATGCCTTGAGCCGCGCTTCGTCGAGGATCGGCTCGCCGGTGTCGCTCTCCATGCTCATGCGCGGCGCAGCCTTCGACGTCGGCGCCGCGGGCGCCGGCTCGGGTGTCTTCGCTGCTTCGGCCGCCGCCGGTTCGACGGTCTTCGCGTCCTGGTCCGCGGAAGGCGCGGGCACGAGCTTGAGATCCGGCGGGGTCGGGGCTTCCACGGCTTTCGGCTCCAGCATGCCTTCGGGATGCACCCACCGCTCGACCGCGTCCACCATCGAGTCGAGATCCAGCGGCTTGCCGAGCACGTCCTTCATCCCGGCCTCGAGGCACCTGGACTTCACCTCCGAGATGTCGTGTGCGGTGAGCGCCACGATCGGCGTGCGTCGTCCCGATCCCTCCTCCATCTCCGCGATCTGGCGCGTGACCTCCACGCCGTCCATGTCGGGCAGCTCGAGATCCATGAAGAGGATGTCGAAGCGCTGCAGCGCGTGAGACTGGATCGCCTCCGCTCCGCTCGCGGCGGTCTCGGGCTGGAATCCCGCGCGGCGCAGCGCCGCCACCGCCACCAGCTGGTTCACCGAGTTGTCCTCCACGAGCAGGATGCGCATGCGCTGGCGGCGCCGCTCGGCGACCGAGTGGCGGGTGACGATGCCCTGGGAGCCGTCCTCCTTCTCGCGATGCACCACTTCCACCATCGCGTCGAAGAGATACGAAGGCTCGAACGGCTTCACCAGGTACGCCGAGTAGCCGAGCTCCTGGGCGCGCGCCGCGTCGCCGCGCCGGCCGACGCTGGCCAGCAGCATGAGGCGCGTGTCCTTGAGCGATTGATGGCCACGGATCGACTTCGCCAGATCCTCGCCATCCTTGCCGGGAAGCTGGTTCTCGATCAGCGCCACGCGGTAGGGATTGCCCTGGCGCGCCGCTTCCTGGAGCAGCGCCATCGCGTAGACGCCGTCTTCGGCTTCCACCGCCACGCATCCCCAGGACGACAGCATCTCGGTGAGCGCCATGCGCATGCCGGCCGAGGGATCCGCCACCAGCACACGCATGCCCTTGAGCTCGACGTCGGGCAGCGGTCCGGCGGGAACCTTGGGCTCGGCGCGCTTGAACGGAATCTGGAACCACACTTCGCCACCGCCGCGCTGTGCGTCGCCTCCAGCTTCGCCGCCCATGAGCGACACCAGCCGGCGCGAGAGCACGAACGCGAGCGCGTCGCCGCCCAGCGTGCCGGGCGCCGGCGTCTCGGTCTGCGCGAAGACGCCGACGAGCCTCGCCAGCTCGCTGGCGGGATCGCTCGAGGAGTAGCTGATCGAGAAGCGCAGCACGGACTCGTGCGCCGTCTCTTCAACGAGATTGACCCACATCTGCACGCGCGACTGCTCGAGGTACTGGATCATGCGCCGCACCAGATTGGTGAGCACCTGGCGCAAGCGGCCCGGGTCGCCGATCAACTGCGACGGCACGTCGTGATGAACCTGTCGCGAGAGATCGATCTGGCGCGCGTTGGCGGCCGGATTGAGCAGCGCGGCGGTTCCGTCGACGGTGACGCGCACGTCGAAGTCCAGGATCTCCATCTGCAGCGCGCCGGCTTCGATCTTGTTGAAGTCGAGGATGTCGTTGACCAGCGTGAGCAGCGATTCGCTCGAGCCGTGGATCACCTCGGCGAACGTGCGCTGGTCGCGATCCAGATTCGACTCGAGCAGCAGCTTCGTCATGGTGAGGAGCCCGTCCATCGGGGTGCGGATCTCCTCGCTCATCGCCGCCAGGAAATCGCCCTTGAGCTGCGCGGCCGCGGTGGCTTCGGCGGCGGTCACTTTGAGATCGCGCACCTGACGCCGCAGATCATCGATCTGGAACACCATGTCGTGCAGGTCGTGCGCGCAGGCGACGTAGCCCACCTTGCCATGCAGCGTGCGCACGCGGCGCACGCGAGCGCCCACCCACGCGGTGCGGCCATCACGGGTGAGCAGCGGAACGTCGTGCTCACACTCCGGCTGCTCGCCCACGTGCAGACGGCGGATGAAATAGCTGGAGAGGCTGTGACGCTTGCTGGGCGCCAGCAGCATCGAGAACGGCTGTCCGATGAGCTGGGCGGCGGTGTAGCCCGACAGTGTCTCGGCGGCGTTGTTCACCCAGATCAGACGGCCTTCACCGTCCAGACAGAAGATGGGCTCGGGGACGAGATCGCGCGGGTCGAACGCCGCGCCTTTGGCGCTCGCCGCGGTCTTCGCGGCCGGGGCGCGCGCGCCTGCCTTCTCGGGATTCCGTTCCACGGACTGCTGCCTCCTGCGTCTCGCTGGGATGGAGTGAAGCCTTGGTGGCCCGACAGGAGGGTTATCGGACGGCGTCGAGCGCCGCTTGAGCGAAGTGACAACGCCTTCGGCTCGCTCCGGGCGCGAGTCGGGCGGAGACCTTCCGTGCGAATTGCAGGTCGCGCAATCCTGCTTCGGAAAGGACCGACGAGCGCCGATGAATGGGTCGTAGGACCGCGATCCTGGGCGGGAGGGCCTAGGGCTGAGCGAAATCACCCGAACGCCACCCAGCGTCTCCTCAGCTCGCTCGGCCTTCGGCCTCGGATCGCCGATGACGGCAGCTGCTTCGCACCGTGGAACATGCGCCTCCCGAGGCGGCGGAACGGCGGCCATGGCATATGCGTTGCGTAATACCGGCACGAAGGACGTGCCCCGAACCGAAGGACTTCTCATGACGCCACAGGAGAAATCGCTGCGAGCGCTGGTGGAGCTCGGGAACCCTTCCG
>Ga0070689_100001339_pt1 | contig 15663 bp, 12 predicted proteins | sample KBSS23HmetaG_FD_64669 | JGI IMG/M metagenome (GOLD analysis project Ga0070689, IMG submission 64669) | Switchgrass rhizosphere microbial communities from Kellogg Biological Station, Michigan, USA - KBS S2-3H metaG | ecosystem: Host-associated > Plants > Roots > Rhizosphere ...
CCAAGTTCGTAATAGTTTCCGTTAGGCCCGCGCAGGAACAAAGTTGTGAATTCGAATGTTTCAGTCTTCAAAACAGGAGATGCCCCGGAGTCGCTAAAACTAACCTCCACTTGGTACTTCTTCGCAAAATCCAGCATCGCTGGTGGGGCATATGAAACCGTCGTAATTCCCTCTCCTTTCTCCAACGTGATGGGAACCTGCGCGCCATCCACTTTCATCCGAATGGATGCCGGATCCACAGGATTCTGGCCGTCCTGTATCTGCGCTTGAATCACAGAATCGAGCCGTGCGGCGTTTTCACTGGGCGACGTTCCGATTAGATATGGCAAGGCCGGCAGAACCGTGGTCGTAGTGATTTCGATATTATCAACAAAGTGTTTGTCCGTCAGGCCACCGGCTCTCGCGCCAAAGGCAAAATATCCCCAATTGCGGGCAAAAGCCCTCTTTAACCCGCTTACAATCACCTTATTGTTCACAATAAGGTCGAGCGTCCCTTCCTGGTCCACTCGAACTTCCACCGGGACCCAATCGCCCGTTCGAAACAAATCCACATTCACCTTTTGCGACCAGATAATTTGCCCGCCCTTCTTGATGTCGATGGCTGGAGCTTCACCGCCGCCGTTGTCGTAAGTGTCGAAGCAAATGGATAAGCCCGTCCCGTCGCCCTCTTCGCCCATTGGCGGACTCCACTGGTTGTAATCATTGGCGAAATTGAAACTCAACCCATCTGCTGGAGCCGTCCCTCCGCCAATCATCATCTTGAACTTTGCATTGAACGCGGTCATCGGTCCATTATCCAATTCCCACACGTAAAACCATCCGTTTTGAGACGGGAATCCCTCGGTTAGCTTTAAACATGGGCTGTCACCAACGCCTCCGGCGTCGCCAACATAAGCAGAGCCAACCGGGAATCCCGACCATTCTCCGGAAAAGTCGATATTAACGCTACCCGCCTGCGCATGATGCGTTCCTGCCAGCAAAACAGTCGCTAAAACGCAGACCCGATCTAGATGCAGCTTGAGAAGGAACGAAGGCAGCGCATAATGATGGAACGTCCTCCGAATTGAATTTCTCATGATTCCACTCCCTTCTGGATGATCGTTTATCCTCTCAGTCGCCCCCTGCGTTATTTCTTCTGAACTCAGACTTTTGCTGTTCGAACGCGAAACCAATCTCCTAGGCGATCCTAAGTGTTGCTGATGCACTCGCAAGTAGGTGTACACCTCAACAAGGCATGGGGTGTTGACCCCAGTGCAGAAATCCCACCGAGGGAAGAGCGTCAATCCTGGCCCAATTTTGCGGACCGGCAAAGCTGTGAATGGGCAGGCAGGTCCGTCAAAGTGATGGTTCAGGGTATCCGCGTTAATCGGACTGCGGCGCATTGCATCTCGCCATGGCCCTGCTGGGGTTGAGTCACAGTTTGATTGGACTTCCCAGGGTAACTCCCGCGTTCTGGAGGAAACCGCTGACAGCGAAAAGAGAGGGCCGGCACCAGGCTGCTGCCCTCTCTCGTCGCCGTCAGATCGTGGCCGATCGCTCCCACCGGCAGGCGAGCTTTTCCCGGGCGGGCTTTCGACGTCTGCTCAATTTGTCAAAGTGCCGGCCACGGATATATTCACGGGATTGATCCTCGGCTCCTGCCTCGCTTGCGCATGGCAACCGTGGCCGAGCTTGTGACTCATCCACGAAATGAGAGAGCGACAAAGTCATAAGGACCCCGGCCAAAGGCAACTTCTCGGTCGGCCGAAATGCCTGCTAGCCTACATTTCGTTGCTCTCCTTGGCCGCCGTCTGTCTCGAGTCAGCCGTCGCCCAGCACCAATTCCGTGTGTTACGGCAGATTGGGGATCTCAAACATCCGGAAGCGTGCGAGGCTCCGCATTCACTTTTTCAGACACGTGACGGTGTGCTCTTCGGATTGGCGAACTTGGGACCGGCCGGGAGGCCCGCGATTTTCCGACTCAGTCCAGACGGTTGGGTTCTACGCGTGGTTCGTGAGTTGGAGGCGGGCACTCGCTTGGGAGATACCCAGGGCCTCTCCGAAGGCACGGACGGTTCACTTTACGGCGTAGCTCTATCCGGCGGTGAATTTGGGAAGGGATATCTCTTCCGGATCGATCAAGGCGGGACGGGATATCAAATCCTTCACCACTTTCGTGGTCCTGACGGCGAGTGGCCCAACTCCAGGGTCGTGGAAGGGAACGACGGTTTTCTTTACGGCCTGACCGCACGAGGGGGGACCAACTGGTCGGTGGTGCATTCCACTGACAGTAACGGTGATTCCTGGGCAATGACCAATCTCTCGAACGGCGTTCTCTACCGTGTGGATCGCCAAGGTAACCAGTTTGGCGTGGTGCATCATTTCTCGAACGAAGTGGTCGGGCCGCGCGACTTGGTGCGCGCACAGGATGGGACGATCGTTCTGGCGGAACCGTACTACATCGATGGGGGGAGCGTCGGAGCGATTTTTCGCGTAGAGCCTCAATCCGGAGCGCTACGTTCTGTCCATCAGTTCACAATAGCCGCGGGCGAAGGCTCCCGCCCGGGGCACCTTCAGTCTCATCCGAACGGCTACGTCTTCGGACTGGCGGACTATTGCCTATTCCGGATGCGGCCCGACGGTTCAGATTTCAGTGTTATTAAAAGGCTCAGTCCCGAAGAGGGCAAACCCACCGATCCGAACTCTGGTCTGCGTACCTGGCATGCACAAGCGCCGAATCTGCTGCTGGTGGAACGGCGTGAGCCAGACAGCCGACTGTGGGGTATGTTTGCGGTGTCGGCCTATACCGGAATTGGCGACGCCGTGGACCTCGTCAAAGTGTTTCGTATCGACCCTGACGGATCCAACTACGAGCTGTTCGATTACGAGTCCCTTACCTATCAGCCCGTCGCGTACATCGACGGCTCTGGGCCTCCACTCACTACGGCAAGCGACGGCTGGATCTATGGTGTCAGTCGTGGTCCCACTCGGATTGCGTCGGCGGACGTAGTGTACCGCATGACGCCGGACGGGCGCCGGCGCGAGGTCGTGTATCGATTCTCGCGATTACGCTCCGATTACGATGCACCATCCGCCATCTCCAGTGACGGCACTCTCTTCGGGTCCGTGCTCGAGCCGTCCGGGACCAACACGTTCCATGTGCGCGCCTTTGTCAGACGTCCACCCGGCTATGAGCGGGAGACACTGTTCAGCGCACCGCAGAGCGACCCATTTTTGGGCCCTTTCAAAGCTTTGCTCGAAGGCGCCGACGGAAATCTGTATTTCATTGATGAGGGCCGGAACGGGTATGGGGCGCACGTTTCCATGGCCTCAAAAGATGGGACGATCCGCAATCGCGCGTTCTACCTGACCTACATCACGAGCGGCTGGTTCCAATTACTCGAGAGTGCGGACGGATTTCTTTACGGATCTGCAGTCGATAGGTACAAGCAAACCCGCTCCTTCGTGTTTCGGTGCCGCGCGGGACTGACTGACTTCAAAGAGTTGGCGGGATGGAACCGCGTTGTCGAAGGAGCCCCCGACCCAACCCGCCCTGCCCTTGTTCCGCAAGGATCGCTGGTCGAAGGGAGCGACGGCTTTTTGTACATCTTCTCAGATACGCAATCGATTCATGGTTCGGCCCGTAGGCGCGTTGAACTTTATCGGATCTCAAAAGATGGTTCGTCCATGCGGCGGACAGAACTCGATCGAGGCGGCCGTTCTTCTCTCTCTCCGACTAGGTCTTCTCGTAAGTGTGCGGCGCGGTGCCGGTAACCAAGTGCCATCCGTGCGGCTGCAGCAGCCGGCGCAATTGATTCGTGAACCGATTGCGCCCGCACAAGGCTTGATCGTCAGACGGAGACTGTTTCCGCAGCGCGCCTTCTCTGTTTTGCTCGAGAGCCTTCATCGACATAATCGAAATCGATTTCTCACGACTGTGCACCCGTGAAAGATTTGCGGCTAAGGATGGTTTGGACGAAGTAGAGTCACATTCGAAATCTGCTGACGGACAGATTTCTGTCCAAGCCGGATTGCGTACACGGACAAAAGTTGGCCAGGAATGGCCTTGTCCCGATTGGCTGCCCGTGCCGCGATGGTTGCATGACCACAAAACAGGACACGTGACAGCTGCGCCGAAAGCTGCTCAAGCGGGTTGCGGCCCATGGACAGCGGCAGCGGGATTGTTTTGCCTGTTTGGAGTTTTGGCCAGGATTCGTTTCTTCCTGACTTTGGTGACGGAACCGGGTGGCGGCAGATCATCGCAATAAACCCTTTTCCCACACCACCGCAATATGAATCGGCTATTGGTGAATCCGCAACCGCGCTTCCGCCAGATCAATGTCCCGCTGGATGCGCCGGAGCACTTCATCACTGATCACGTCCTGGTTGCGAAGTTTGACAATCGTCCGGCGTTCAACCTTGAGCGCTTCGTGCGATAAGCGCTCATATTCGGAAGAAAAGAGCCGGAGTGGCGTGCCGGCGCTTTCCGACTCGGCTCCTTCGACCTGCCGGATGTGGTCTTCGTATTCAATGCGCAAGCGTTGGAGCGCATCGGCTTTGGCGGGGTCGCGTTCCGCGATTTCATTCAGCCGGGCGAGCGCGGCTTGATTGGCTTGGAGCCGGGCATCTCGTTCCTCCTTTTCCATCGAGCCGTCATCCTTGATGCCGAGCCAGCCGATGAGCAGGGGCAGACTCAAGCCTTGCACCACGAGCGTGGCCAGGATCACGATGAAGGTGAGGAACAGAATCAAATCGCGCCCCGGAAAAGGCGATCCGTCCTGAATCCTGAGCGGCAACGCCAGAGCTGCGGCCAGCGAAACCACCCCGCGCATGCCCGTCCACGCGACGATGGTGACGTGTTGCCATTTGGGATACGGATCGTGCCTGCAAAGCTTCTTGAACGTAAGGCGCGGCAGATAAGTCGCGGGAAAAACCCACAGGATGCGGATGAGAATGACCGCGAGACTGACGAGCAGCGCGTCCCAAACGAGCCGGGAAATGGGGATGGCATTGCCGGACAACACATGCAGCACCTCGGGCAATTGCAGTCCGATGAGGATAAAGACGAAACCGTTGAGCAGGAATTCGACCATGTCCCAGACCGGCCCGCCCGTCAAACGGGTCTTGAAGGTCAGGAGCTCCGGCACACGCCAGCCGAGATACAACCCGGCGGTCACCACTGCGAGCACACCGGAAACGCCCAACCGCTCCGCCGCCAGATAAGCGACAAACGGCGTCAGCAGCGAAACGGTGATTTCAATCGGCGCATCATCCACGCGCTTGTGAAATTGTGTGGCCAGCCAGCCGACCACCAGACCGAGCGCAATCCCGCCAACGCCCACGATGATGAACTGCCCGCCCGCCTGAGCCAGAGAGAATGAACCGGAGACCACCGCCACCACTGCGAAACGAAGGGCCACCAAAGCTGTGGCGTCGTTGACGAGACTTTCGCCTTCCAGAATCGTGACGATGCGGCGGGGAACCTTGAGCCGATCGGCAATCGCTGTGGCAGCGATGGCGTCAGGCGGAGAAACGATTGCGCCCAAAGCGAAACCAGCCGCGAGCGGCAGGCCTATGAAATAATGCGCCAGCCAGGCGACTGCAACCGTGGTGAACAAGACGAGGCCGATGGCGAGCAACGAGATGGGACGCAGGTTCGCCCGGAAATCGCGCCAGGAGGTGAACAACGCCGCCGGGAACAGCAGCGGCGGCAGTACGAAAAGAAAGACCAGTTCCGGATCGAGCCGGACCTTTGGCAGTTTGGGAATCAAACCGAGGGACAACCCGCCGATCACTAACAGGATCGGATAGGGAATGGACAGCTTGCGGGCGACCAGTGCCAGCACGGCGACAGCCAGCAACAGCCCGACAAAGATTTCAGCAATGCCGGTCATGTCGCGCAAAGCTAATCACGGAAGCGGCGCAAGTCGAATCAGGGAGGCATCGCCAGATCATCGGCGAGCCGATGACATTCCTCAGGCAGTCAGGATTTTGCCCCTCTGCGAAGTATTATTTCTGCCAGACATCCGGGAATGATCCCGGCTCCGTAAGCAATCAAATCCGGCCAATTGAACCCGGAGCCCAGCACGAGGATGCCGAAGCGGGTGCTGCGCAGCGATTCAATCCAAGGCGCGTGGCATAGTTGTGTGAACTCCACGGCACAGCAGAAAGCATACGCCATCAGCGCCACCCACCGGGTTCGCGCCCGATTGAAGACGAATCCAAAGCCGAGGAATATGAGCAGCGCCCAAAGCGCATCCCCACCATATTTGAGGGCGAACGGCGGCAGGGGAAACAGTTGAGAACGCCATGCCAATCCAGCCATGACGACCAGCGGCACCGCAATCGCATAACGCCATCGGGATCTTGTGACCGGGCAGTCCTTCATTGTTATTGGGCTGGGCAACTTTACATTCAGCAATTTCAAATGCACCCACCCTTCCCACTGCTCAATGGACAAAAATAGCAGGCAGAGTTGGCAGGAGTTCAACGACCTTTACGGTAAGTTGATCTTCGGTTTTGCCATCAGGGCCGGATTGACCGAAACCGAAGCGCAGGAGGTCGTCCAGGAGACGCTGATCGCCGCCGCGAAAAACTTGCCGGAATTTCGCTACGACCCCAAGGTGTGTTCATTCAAGACGTGGCTGCTGAACCTCAGCAATTGGCGCGTGAAGGTCCAACTGCGGAAACGGCTGCCGGGCGCACACGGGCCCGCGTCACCAGACGACGCCACCGCGCGCACAGCCACCATCGAACGCCTGCCCGACACGGCTGGCCCTCCACTCGAAGCGCTCTGGGAAAAGGAGTGGCATACGACGCTGCTGGCGGCGGCGTTGGAAAAGGTCAAGGCGCAAGTCGATCTCAAGCAGTGGCAGATATTCGACCTCTACGTGCTGAAAGAGTGGTCGGCACCGGAAGTCGCGCATGCGCTCGCAGTCAGTGTCGCTCGAGTTTACCTGTCCAAACATCGAGTGGGCGCGCTCGTGAAGAAGGAACTCAGGCGGTTGCAGCGGGAGCTGAATTAGTTGAAAAGACGTGGGAGAGTTAAATCGTTGAAGAGTTGAAGAGTTGAAGCAGTGACGCACGGAGACCGCCTCGGCGCCGAAAAAGCAACCAATCGCCCAGGGGATTAACGAACCGTTCCAGACGGCAGCCGTCGTTGAACTCGCGACAGTCAGTAAGGAAGCCTCAGCGGGCTCCGCAGCCGCACCGCAGTCGAGGATAGGACAAGGCCGCGAACTGATCGCGGTGATTTCGCACGGCGAACAACGGCCAAAAGTCGGCCATGAAGTGGGCTTGGAACTCACTGAATTGCTCCGAATTTGGTGGTGGTCAAAAAGCGACAATTGTCAGTGCGTGGTTTGAGGACGCCGATCCGGTGTCTGGGTCCTCCAACGTTTCGTAACCATCAAACCATGGTGGGTAAAGCCTCCTGAGGTCTGAATGTCCACAATCGGAAAACCATCGTAACGTGCCGCCTGAACGATCTGAGGCCGAAGTGCAGCTATGGTGTCTGGCATGTTGGTGTCGCCAGCAGTCCAACTCTGTTTTTGTGTCTTCTGGTGCTCGGTCAAGATCATCTCGCAGTCCCGGCGGAGCGCCGCTGTACCACCCGCTGCACGAACCTGATCCGACAACGAGGGAGTACGACCGCAACTTGTGGCGAGCATAATCCCGGTAAAAAGGATGGCGTTGGATGCTCGCAATGACTTCTTACGGCGAACGTCCCGTATCAGCGACCCCACGCCACTGACGCCTTGATTGGGACCCAGACGCGATCGCGGGGCTCGGTGCAGCCGGTTAAAGTAAACGCGAAAGACGCTCGAATGTCTCTGTCGGGAACTCATGTGCGGTCCATCTCGCTTTGTAACCGTCCTCTCCGTGCTCGTCGAGCAGTCGCTTGCAACAGGCAAAGACTGTCTGACAAAACTCTGAAACAGTCGAATCGCACGCGAACACGTCGTCACCCGTATCATTGCCGGGAGGCGTCCAGTCCTTATACCAAAACACTCGAATCTGAACTCCGTCACAACCGGTTCGGGTGACAACGCCACCACGTTTGAGCCAATAATGTTATCGCACTGGCGCGGCAGCATGGCTTGACACTGGCGACGTTCGACGAGCCGCTTGCGTAGTCGGTCACGGTCGCAAGGAAGAGACACGTAAATCAGTGCAAGGAGTGTCCCTCCGATTTCCCAATTATTGGCGTCTTCCAGCCCAGGCTTTAATGCCAGCCTGTGAAGTTGCGGTCACGGTGTGGATCAGTGTGACCCACTCCTCCCAGGTCACGGGACGGATGTTATCCTCGAGGGACGGAAATGGTGAGGGCAGAAGGGTTCGTACTTGACAGCAATTCGATTAACATCGGCACACTATAAAACCTAGCTAGCGGCGAACGTTATGGTGGTGCTTTACCCAGCCATCATCCGGAAATTACTTCCGGCTCGCCGTATAACCAACGGGCTCAATCGCGGATCGGTCCATGCGGTACACACCATTCGAAGCGTTGCCTGAATAACCGGGATCACCGTTTACCCCGCACGACACCTGAATCCACGCGTGCGCTTGGCCAAGTTGAATTCCGAGTATTCGACTTGCTGAGATATAGGCGATTCGGAGCACTTTTCGCTCCTGCAAATCCACCACGGCCACAAAGCCTCTGCCACCCACCCACGCAATTCTCCCATCCACCGCTACTGCGGTCAGGTCATTCGAAGGCAGTCCTTGATGAATCTGGAGCACCGACAGTTGGTTGTGGCGGTAGTCGAAAATAACGAGGCCACCGCTTGCCGACTTTTCTCCATCGAGCACGTCATACTCGCGCTTGGCCAACAGCAACAGGCCACGCGTTGGCTCTGAAGCCATGGCGGGGTAATATGCGTGGTAAGCAGCAACCCGCCGAATGGTTTCCCAAGCGCCACCGGAACTTTGAAACCGCTGAATGCCCTTTTCCTCAACTGCAAACCACATCTCGCCCGGTTCACCTTTCGTCATACAGCTTACTGGAAGATGCGGTGCTTGGTGCAGGTCATCCAACAGCACTTGATTGTAGTATGGTTGGGAATTTGTCCCTGCTCCCGGGGATAAATTTGGCGTGAGCGTGGAAAACTTGTGGCTCCCCAGATCCAGCGTGCCGACCGCTCCATTACCACCGTTTTGATACGCGATCCACAGGGTTTGCCCCTGCAACCTCAGACCGGAGATGCGGTTGATCAACAGACCGTCGTTCATCGTTAGTCGACGGCAGTCCCCGGTCCTGCGGTCGAGTTCCAAGAGGCCATCATCGATTGTGCCCGCCCAAATGCAATTACTGCTGACACAAATGCTGGTGTTGCGGCCTTTCGTAGTGCGTGCAAACTCATGTAACTCCATGGGTTTTGCCGCCTCAAATGGACCGTCGCCGCGGAACATCTTTATTTGGCTATGAGTTGCGACCCACAAATCTGTGCCCTCCGCCTCGAATGAAAACACAAGGGGCCCGTCCCGAACGAAGCTGACGTACGGCGTTTCGCCAATCTCAAAACGCAGCGGATCTTTTTGGGGAGGCAACCCAGCTTTGGCGCGACATTCGTCGGCCACAACTAGAGGAAGGACGGGCGTAAACGCAGAACCCCACGGGCCGACGCGATTCATGCGAACCGTTCGATGCGCCATGGATTCCAAGATGGATACGGCCGTGGCCCATTGCTTACGCTCGATGCATTGATAAGCCAGTTCCACTTTTCGGTGGTCGTGCGCGTCCTTCCAGGCAGAATCTGGTAATGCTTCGTTTTCTAAGGCCAGTTGCAAGTGCCGGAGGCACTCGCTTTTTACTTGGGGCGATATGCCGGCAAGCGAGTCGTAAATATCCAACGCCTGCTGCCATTGGCCGAGGGCGGCGTAGGAGTGTGCCAGAAGTCTTTTCCCGGTGTCGGTGAGCGGCGGGGCAAGACCTTTTTCAGCAGCGCGCTGGCGTGCCTGTGCCATTGCCACCACGGTGGAGTAATGCTTAAAGGCGAAGGCCCGCTCATAGACCGCAGCGTAAAGCCATCCTGATCGAGCGGCTTTCTCATCTTCCAACGTCGTGCTCAAATGCGTGAAATAGGAGGGAGGATGAAACAAGGTTTCTGGATTTTCTTCACATTGCTTAAGGGAGGTCAAGAACTGCGCCACAACCGGGGAATTAGTGGTGGTTTGTTCGCCAACCGCAGCCAGCAAAATGTAAGGCTTCATAGACTGGAAATTCTGCAGCAGCTCCGGCAGAAGCGCATTGATGGCCTTTTCGCGCCGATCAGGATAATTGCGATAGGCGAACAGCGCATCTTCAAAGCTGACGATAACAAGTTCGTTGGTGTGCTGCCGCAAATCCTTTAGCTCATCAAAAAGCTGGGCCCGCAAGTGAGGCAGGGCGTCCTCAACGGATAAGTGGTACGCCAACTGTGTCAGCATCTCGCTGGCATGATAGCGCAGGAGTGCTTTTGCCTTCGGATCGGTTGTCTCATTTGAGAATCGGCGGAGCATTTCCACTCCGCCCAATCCGCCGCAGGATTGGGCCAGGCAGATTTGCGCTCCGACGGCATACTCTGCATCGCCAGTTGCGATGACCTCCCGGTAATAATCGTTGGCCCGCACAGAACGCTCGGCAAGATGATCCCTTTTGAGGCCACCGTATCGCTCTGCCTCGAAAAGCAGACACGCCGCCAGTCGCATCTTCGCGGCAACGTTGTTTGGCTCTAGCAACAGGATTGATTCATAGACCCGGGTGGCTTCATCCAGCGTATTCATCACCTTGTCCGGATTTTGCGCGGTGCGAAGGCGCAACGTCCGTGTTAACACACTCATGGTGGGCGCATAATCTACCAACTGCCCGCCGCGAGTTTCCAACGCGGCAATTTCACCGAGGCGTGTCGGCTGAGCGATCCGATCCAATTTTGCTGATTGAGCCAAGACCTGTCCGATCATTTCACAAATTCTTGCGAAGAATTGTTCATCAGGCTTTCCCTGCAACTCGAGACTCTGTTGCCCGCCGTTGACGCGTTCCATGCGCAGTTTGAGTTGCACCTCCGGAGCGGCCACTTCGTACGATTGATAGAATCCGTCTACGATCCAGAACCCAAACTGCATTTCCGCGCTCTGCCCAGCATTGCGCTCGGTGATCCCGGCCATGTCCAGGCGCACTTCGTTGGCCAAAAACGATATGACGTCACGCTCCAGCACGATCACTTTCCCGCTGAGATGGGCGGTCACTGTCCCTCGCATCTGTGCTGGAAATTCGGAAAAACGATTGTTCACCCCGAGATTTTGAATCACGCCGATAGCGACGTAGTCCCGGTGTCCTTGCAAGAGATGCTTGCTTTCTGCACGCACAAATCCCGCGATCTCTCCCGCTAAGTTCTCCAACGATCCTGTGTCGCGGAAAACGTTGATGGCTCGGATTACTCCTGTTCTGGCATCCACCAATCGGATAAATAGGCGATTGGTTCCGTTGATGGAAACGGAACTGCCCAAAAGAAACTGATCCGCTCGCAACAACTGCCCAAGCCGGACGGCATCCTTCGCTCGCACCACCCCCGACAAGCCCAGATTGGCTTCCTTCAATACCGCATTCAAATCGCGCCGCTCCACCAGTTCAAATCCGGAAACGGTGGACAATTGAGCGGCGATGACGTCGGCCAATTCGCCATCGCGGTTTTCCGAGGTCAGTCCGAATGTCCCGATTGCCAAGCGCGTGTTTGCGGCAACAGCCGATGACATGAGGAGGAGGACCGTCTGAACGAGCAAAAGTGCGGTAACGCGTTTCATCTCAATACCGGTTGCATGGCGTGTTGATATGTTAATGGTTGGGTGTTGTCACAATTTGAGCGGACGTGTCTACCAAATAGGCAAACCGACAAGTCCACCTCGCTCACCAGTTAAATTAGCATCTACCATACCGGCCAACCACTTTTGTTCGGATCGTCGGATAATGACCATCTCCCTTGCACTGGAGTTTGCACCGAATTAACCTCGGGAAAACCTCAGTGAACATCGTCTCGGTTTGGTCGCGATATGATCGGCATCTAACCCGGGCTGGATCTCACAGAATTGCTCCGAAATCAGCCGTGGTCAAAAATCACCATTTGTCAGTGCGTCAGTGCCGATGCCGCGGTGCGAATTCCGGGCGAATTCGCACTGAAGTCCTGACTACCATGGCGGCGGATGAGATCGCAGGCATTCGTGACCGGCTCTCGCCGGCAGTGCTGATTCCCATGCACTACAGACACGACGATCTCGAAACGAATCCAGAAAAACCTGATCAGCTTGGCGGCATCGACGAATGGGCTAGACGAGAGGCTAGCGTGAGATACTTGGGTTCGCACAGGCAGGAATTTTCTGTAGGCACACTCCCCAAGAAACCCGAAGTGCTTATCTTCAAGCATTCGCCTCTTGTGAAAGCACCACTCAACACAAAAGCAGAAGAGAAATGAACAAGCGGCCAGGCAATCTAACAAACAAGGATAGCTTTGACCGACTGAGCGAGGTGAAGGAGCGTCAGATGAAATTTGACACAGCTCGGGCCGCTACAACGGCCCGGGCCGAGCCAGACGCTTGACGGCCTTGGTGCCATTTGATGGACTCAGCGTGCGAGGTTAATATGGCCGAAGCAAATCTTGACGAGTCGATTCTACTGGATGCTTCTGGCTGAATTAAATGTTAAGCGGATACATGCACTCGACGAGCTCGCAAACACCTGCGTGGTTCTTGGCTCGCCCGCTCCGACAGCCTATTGTTGGGCACAGGAAATCCGTGGTTGCGTGTGTCACACCTGCTCCTCTAAACCTTCCAGCGATTTGTTGTCGCTGCGGCAATCCAACAGACAAGACCCGTTCTGTGAGAGTTGTGGAGTCGGCCGCAGGGCAAGCAGCTTTGACAGGAGTTGCGCTTGTTACAGGGCACTTCGGTCATATCATCGCGGGCGTCCACTTGCTGACCCAGCAGAAGATTTCAGTACCGGGCTGTCCTGCCTGTTGGGGCTTGCACCGAATGGGCATGGCTGCTGGACTTGCCATTATCGCTATTGCTGCCGGAGTTTTCATCGGATTCGCATCGTTGGATCACGACGTGAAGCTTAGGATGCCGGTTTGGATTACTTTCGCAGTCGTTGTCGGAGGTTTCATCCTCGTCGTTATAGGCGGCATCGTATCCGCATTGTTCAGCTGGCAAGCCACTTCGGTTCTGGTTTATCGCGCACGGGAGAGTGGTCTTTATTACGAGTTTTGGTCACCTGTTTATCAGGAGTACCTAAAGACAGGAGCAAAGCATGCGAGGCGAGAATCCGCCTAATGCGCTGCAGCGGCGGCGGGCCGTCGCGGTTGCAATCGGAGCGACTCGTGGCCGCCGTCGCTGGGTCGTTGAAACATCACATGGACACCGACGAGTTGACAGCAATGGCGTATCTGACGATCACGCTCGCCTTTGATGTCAGCGAGAACTTGCGGGCGGAGCTCGGTGCTTACGCGTCGGGCTTTTCGACTGAGGACGACTTTTTGCGGGGTGCGGTCGGCTTTTTGGACGAGATCCTTAGGGATCCCGGAGAGTACCTTGATACATGGAACGCGCTCGACCAGACGCATGTGCCGAGGTTTTCGGACGGCGTGCGTCATCTGCGTGATCATGTGATCAGGACGCTCAGCACACCGCACGCTGAGCGAGGAGGAACAGAGTTTGCGTGAGAGAACTTGCCAACCAGTCGCTGGACCGAATGACGAGGAGCGCGAGCAGCCTTGGGCTTGCTTATCAGCCGGGAGGTGTTGACCCCGCCCTCAATAGGGTGAAGACCTACTGCGAATGGGCGAGCGGAACTGATAACGTTTGGTTAAACCCCCACCCCACCGTGAATCCGGTCGAAAGGCGTATCTTTGAATTGGGAAGTTTTCTTGCCCAGCGGAAGAAATATATTTGTTCAGTCCGCAGGAAAGTGGTGATTCCGAACCGACGATATTCCTGGATGTTGTTCGAGAATCCGACAGACACAGACCCTGTGGAGACCATCGTATTGGACGTTGACCTGGACGAGGCAGCTAAAATCGACCGAAGGGTATCGGAAACACTTAGTCTCCGATAAGCCGCACGATTTTTACTTCCGGCTGGCAATTATGAGCGAACTACAAACTCCAAAACAGAGCAAGTTCCAGTGGCAACCGACGCCATCAACGATTTGGCCCAGGGCACACAGGGGGTAGTGATGAAAACACTCAAACTGGTAATTCTCCTGGCCCTCACATTTACGTCGGTGTTACGCGCAGACGATGCGCGGTTCTTCCGTATTGCCGGCCCGGTGGCCATCACGATCACCGCGTTCAGTGCGGATGGATACGTGACCTGGACCAACGCGCCGACCAACGCCACCTTCACCGTCCAGACCGCTTCGTCGCTGGTCAGCCCAACCAATTGGGTGGACTACGTTCAGGTGCCCGTCACCAACGCGGCCACGACGCACCAGCTTTATGATCCCCACACCCCCACCGGCATGGCCTTCATCCCCGCCGGCTCGTTCACGATGGGCAACACCTTCGGCGTAGGCGTTGTTGAGTTGCCCTTGCACACGGTTTATGTGAGCGCGTTTTACATGGATCGGTATGAGGTGACGAAGGCGTTGTGGGATGACGTTTATTCGTGGGTAATCACGCACGGCTACAGTTTCGAGTATGGGGCGCTGGGGAAGGCGAACAATCATCCGGCCCATTCGATGACGTGGTATGACGCGGTGAAGTGGTGCAATGCGCGGAGCGAGAAGGAGGGAAAGACGCCGGCATATTACACGGATGCGGGATTGAGTGTGCGGTATCGGACGGGGCAGGTGGCACCGTATGTGAACTGGAGTTCCGGCTACCGTTTGCCGACGGAGGCGGAGTGGGAAAAGGCGGCGCGTGGCGGAGCGAGCGGGCAGCGGTTTCCGTGGGGCGACACGATTTCGTGGAGTCAGGCGAACTACTACGCTAATCCATCGGGTTACCCCTACGATGTCAACCCGACGGAGGGCAACCATCCGACGTTCGACGATGGGGTTTATCCCTACACGAGTCCGGTGGGATATTTTGCGGCGAACGGGTATGGGCTTTACGACATGGCTGGGAACGTGTGGGAGTGGTGCTGGGATTGGTATGGCTGGTATTCGAGCGGATCGCAAACCGACCCGCGTGGTCCCACATCAGACTTGTCAGGCTTGTCGGGCCGCGTGATCCGCGGCGGCGGTTGGATCGTCAGCGGCCCGTTCGGCTGCCGGACGGCGGCCCGCAACAACTACTACCCGGGCTACTACCGGAACGACTTCATCGGCTTCCGCTCCGTCCTGCCCCCAGGTCAGCCATGAGCAGTACGGGCAGGCGTAGCTGCCCGGAGCAGGCGAGGCGGAGCGAGGGACGAGCGAAGCCTGCCTGCGGCGGCCCAGGCCGCAGGCGTCGAGCAAAGCGCGTGGACCGTCGCGGAGCTTGTCGAACGCTGTGGCGAATAAGCAGGAATACATCGAGCGACTGAAGCTGGCGGTTGAACACTTGCACAACTGTTCGGCCGTTCACGTCTCGACTGTGCCTGTTCATGAGAAGTTCAAAGGCCAGACCGTTTGGCGCGGGGAAGTAGAGGTTTTCGATCTGACAGGTCATCCGAAATCTAAACGCGCTTATGGCTGGTCTCACCGGGAAGGCCAGAATAATGAAGGGGAACGGT
>Ga0070689_100001340_pt1 | contig 15646 bp, 12 predicted proteins | sample KBSS23HmetaG_FD_64669 | JGI IMG/M metagenome (GOLD analysis project Ga0070689, IMG submission 64669) | Switchgrass rhizosphere microbial communities from Kellogg Biological Station, Michigan, USA - KBS S2-3H metaG | ecosystem: Host-associated > Plants > Roots > Rhizosphere ...
CGGAGGGGGTCGAACCCACACGTCCTCGCGGACACCAGATTTTGAGTCTGGCGCGTCTGCCAATTCCGCCACGTCGGCTCAAAGGCAGGCGAATATAAAAACCGCGTGGGTTGAAGTAAACGAGATTATTCGTTTTCCAGCCCCTTCGGCGTTCCAAATATCAGCCCGGCCACAATCGCTTGACGCACCGTGTTCCGATTGCGAATTAAGGCAATGGTCTGAATGGCATCCCGTGAAGCGGTCGATCGGTGCGCCGTGGGCACGCGGGCCAGATGCCGCGCGGTCATTTCCTCGACGTGTTTCAACCGCTCAACCACTTGCTCCTGCAAATGACTGGCGCGTTGGTAGACCTTCCCCGATTCCTTGAGTGTCGGGAGTTGAATTTCAACCACTTTCTCCGCCTCAAGCATGGCTGTTCTGGCCAGCCGCGGGGGAACGGATTGAATCGCCGGCGGCGCGTCGGTGACAGGCCGATGCCCCGCAACGGGGCTGGGTGCCTGAATGACGATCGGTCGAATCGGGGGCGGCACGGGAGTGGGTTGCGGTTGGGGAACCGGCGGTTTGGCCACCGGCGGTTCGCCGCTCAGCAATCGCCGCAATTCCTCCTCCCAGTCGCTCGTCCAGCCTGGGCGCCGGCCAGTCGGTCGCGATGTCGTGGAAATTGTGGGCTGGCGCGATTCCGCATCGTCCGTGGTCGAGTCGGTCTCGCCCGGATGGTTCTTTTTCTTAAGCCATTCAACGATGATGGAGCCGATGGCAATTGCCACGAAGATCCAAATCTTGTCGAGGTCGGCCAGGATCGGCTCGCTGGTCGACGCCAACATCGTTGCCAGGATAGGAAAGGCCATTGGATCAATTGCCGGTCGGTTTCGTTTGTGAACCTGCGCCGCCCGAGCCGCCGCCCGCTCCTGCAATGCTGTCGCGCATGCCAGTGTCCGCCTGGATGTTTCTCATCCGATAATAGTCCATCACGCCGAGGTTGCCGCTGCGGAATGCCTCCGCCATGGCCATCGGCACTTGCGCTTCGGCTTCGACGACGCGCGCGCGCATTTCCTGGACGCGCGCCACCATTTCCTGCTCGACCGCCACTGCCGCTGCCCGCCGCACTTCGGCTTGAGCCTGGGCAATGAGCTTGTTCGCCTCGGCTTGCTCCGCTTGAAGCCGGGCGCCGACGTTTTCCCCGACGTTCACGTCGGCGATGTCGATGGAAAGAATTTCAAAGGCCGTGTTGCTGTCGAGCGCCTTGCCAAGCACGGTTTTGGAAATGCTGTCGGGATGTTCCAGCACGTCCTTGTAACTGCCGGCCGAGCCGATCGTGGCGACGATGCCTTCGCCGACGCGGGCAATGATCGTTTCCTCGGTTGCGCCACCGACGAACCGGTCCAAATGCGTACGCACCGTGACGCGCGCTTTGGCTTTGACCATGATTCCATCTTTTGCAACGCCGTCGATGGTGGTTTTGCCGGCCACGGGAGTCGGACAATCGATGACTTTCGGGTTGACGGACGTCTTGACCGCTTCGAGGACGGTCTTGCCGGTCTGCTGAGTTGCAAGGTCGATGGCGCAAGCCTGGTCGAATTCCAGTTTGATTGCGGCTTTCCGGGCCATGATCAGCGCGCGCACCACCATTTCGACGTTGCCACCCGCTTGGTAATGGGCATTGAGCTGGTCGATCGCGATGTCGAGGCCGGATTTTACGGCCGTGATGCGGCTATCCACGATCAATCCGACGGGGACCTTGCGCAACCAGAGCGCGAGCAATTCGGTGTAACTAACCCGCGCACCGGACACCAGCGCGCGTATCCAAATCTTGAAGAAGGTCCCCACCATGAGCACGATGACAAGCCCGATGACAAACAGGATGCCCAAAAATGCGAACTGCACCGCTTGAGGAAGTTCTGCAAAGATCACCAGATTTTTTTCCATAGTTGTTGGTGTTTGAGTTGGAGGTTAAACCGACCGGACGACGACGCGCATTCCTTCCACTTCGATGACTTTGACCGCCGTGCCCGGCTCAATGAACGGGCCTTCGGTTACGACGTCGATTCGTTTGCCACCGATAACGGCCGTGCCCGAGGGGCGAAGCGCGGTGAGCGCTTGGCCGGTTTGATTGAGCAGCTCAGGCTTGTCCGTGCCGATGTCGCCGACTGTCCGTTCCGAAATGAAAATTTTGGCAAATCGGCTATCAGGAAAGAACTTGAACCAAATCAAGGAGCCCGCAACCACAGCCACGATCACCACGAGCAGGACGATATTGGCGGTTGGGGCCTCGAAATTCATGTAGGCCATCACCACGCCGGCAACCAGACAAGCAAAGCCGATAAGCCCCGCAATCATTCCCGGCAGAACTGTCTCCAGCAACAGCAGCGCAGCACCGACGAGAATGAGGGTAACGACTGTGGCCATGCTCGAATATTAAAATAACGACTGGTCGCTGCAAGTGCATTCGGCCACGGCGTCGTCGAACGGGCGCGTCTGAGCGAAACACCAAGGGACCGTGTGTGGCTGGGGAATGGAAGCTTGCCGAAAAAATTCTCGCATCCCGACTTGACGAAACCGAAACTCAGCGCTTAGCTTCACAAAACGACTGGGGGGCGTGGTGTATAACAGAAACGGCTTATGAAAACGAACCTCCTTTCTGCCCAGTGCCGGTGTTTGCTGGCTTTCGGATTACTTCTTCTTGTCGGCAATTCTCTTTCGGCGTCACCTGAGGACCAACCTCTGATCACTTCCATCCGCGTGCAGGGGACGAACGTAGTGGTGAGCGCGCAAGTGCCAGTCGGTATCAAGCGCGTAACTCTCGAATGCCGCGGCCGGCTCGGCTCGGGAAGTTGGGAGCCGCGTTCTGTGATGCGTCTCGATGGCACCGGCGGCCAAATCACTTTCCGCCTGCTCAAATCCGCGGGACTGGAAGTGCTGCGGGTGCGCGCGGAGGAGCGGGAACCGCTGCCCGCCTCGTTTTACTCAGGCACAAACTCGTTTGTCGGACAGCCGGTCAATCCTGGCGGCGTGAATGCCGTGTTTGACGCGGCGCCGGGTGACTCGCGTGGCGCTGCTCCGGCGGCGGGAGCACCTTCGCGCGAGGTCATCGAGTCGGATATCTGGAAGATAAACGGCGACACGCTTTATTTCTTCAACCAATACCGCGGCCTCCAGGTGATGGACATTTCGACGCCGGATGCGGCGAAGGTGACGGGGGTGTTGTCACTCCCCGCCGTGGGCGAGCAGTTGTATTTGCTCGACACGAACCATGTTGTGTTGCTGGCCCGCGATGGCTGCAGCTGGTGGGGTGGGGAGAGCGAGAGCCAGGTGTTGATCGTGGACGTCCGCGGCGGCACGCCCAAAGTAGCTGCTAGCCTGCCCGTGCCAGGAAACATTCAGGAGAGCCGACTGGTTGGCACGGCCCTCTATGTCGCGCACGATACCTATCTCAAGAAAGCGACTCCCACCGGCGAACTGTGGGAGTGGGGCAGCCAGGTTTCTTCCTTCGACCTCAGTCAGCCTGAAGCGCCCGTTGCCAAAGGGACTCTCTGGTTTTCCGGCTCCGGCAACGTCATCGCCGCGACTGACGTGTTTCTGTTCGCAGCCGTTGCGTCTCCAACCAATTACTGGCGCTCGATCGTTCATTGCATCGACATTACGGCGCCGAACGGAACGATGAACGAGGTCGCGTCGATCCCGACCGCCGGCCGTGTGAGCGACAAGTTCAAGGTGAACTGGGAGGGGTCCGTGTTCACGTCTGTCTCCGAAGGCCCGCTCAATGGCAGCACCTCATGGGCGACGAAACTTGAGACGTTTCATTTGTCCGATCCACGAACGGTCGGTCCCGAGGGCGTCGTTAAGCTCGGCCAGGTTGCGGTCGGCAATGGCGAGCGGCTGTTTGCCACGCGTTTCGACGGCCACCTTGGTTACGTCGTCACGTTCCGACGCGTTGACCCGTTGTGGGTCGTGGACCTCTCCGACCCCTCGAATCCGAGGGTCGCCGGGGAACTGCAGGTGCCAGGTTACTCCACGTTCATTCAGCCCCTTGGCGATCGACTCGTCACGGTCGGTCTGGACAACTCCAATACCTGGCGGGTTGCGGTGTCGCTGTTTGACGTGCACGACCCAAGTGCGCCGGCGCTCCTCAGCAAGGTCGCCCTCGGCCAGAACTACTCCTGGAGCGAGGCCAACTCCGACGAAAAGGCGTTCAATGTGATGCCGGACCAACACTTGATTCTCCTGCCTTACCAGGGGTATCTGACAAACGGCTACGCCTCCCGCATTCAACTGATTGATCTCGAACGTGACTTGCTCACGCTGCGCGGCACCATCGACCACCCGTCGCAGCCACGACGCGCCGCGGTGCATCAAGACCGGATTTTGTCGCTGTCCGGCGAGGAGTTGCTGAGCGTGGACGCGACCGACCGCGACCACCCACAGGTCAAGGCCACTATTCCATTGGCGTGGTATGTGGATCAGGTGTTCGCCCAAGGACAACATCTGATTGAGATCAGCAAGGCGTCATCGTGGTCGTGGTGGAATGGCCAGTCCACACCTGGGGTTTGGATCACGCCCGCCAATGAACCCGATCGCGTTTTGCAGAACGTCGATTTGCCCGTTCAACTTCCGATACTCGGCGCCGCGGTGCGTGACGGCCGCCTCTACCTCGCGCAGGGCCAGCCTTACGACGGGTCGATTCCGGCTGCAAATGGCCCTGATCCGGACCCGCCGTCCACGCCGACCAACCCGCCGCCCAATTTGTTCGTTTCGATCTATGACGTTTCAGCATTGCCCGACGCGAAACTGCTCGGGCGTACGAACGTGGCTGTGGATCCGTTGGGTTGGGGCGCCACCTTCCAAGTGGTCTGGCCGAAATCAAGTCTGCTGGTGTTGACAGGCGGGGGCGGGGGCTATTGGGATCCGTGGCTGGACTGGGGCATCGCCCGGCCCTTGGACGGAATCGGCCGCGGCTTCGCACCGATCTATTGGGGCAACAACGGTGGACGCATGATCGCTTTTGAGGTGCGCAACGCGGCCACGCCGCAAATCCTTTCTGACGTCAACCTCGCCACGAACACCTGGTGGAACTTCAGCTCCGCTTACACCCTCAATGGAATGGTTTTTTTGAGTCATCAAGCCATGGAACCCTATCCGCCCATTGTGGGTGCCGACAAAGACACCAACTCGCCGCCGGTTAATTATTGGGTGCAACGCTGGTATCTCGATGCGGTGGATTACGCCGATGCCGCAAACCCAACGGTGCGCAAGCCGGTGAACATTCCCGGATCACTCAAAGGCGTCAGCCGCGGCGGCGAACTGCTGTACACCGCCGGCGCGCACTGGACCAACTCCACGAACTGGTGGTACGACGGCACGGAGTATCTCGACGCAAGCGCTTATGACGGGGTAGAAGCACACCTGATCGATTCGCTGAAACTTGGCAGCCTCTGGCCGCATCCGGTGCTCGTGATCGCCGACAACATCTTCCTCGGTCATCCAGCCGAGACCAACACTGCGAAGCACCTGCTGGAAGGGTGGACGCTGTCGAACGAGGGCAAGTTTGCCCAACTCAGCAAAACCGAACTGTCCGGAGCGGCGCAAAACCTCGCCAACTTCGGCAACCTGCTGGCTGCGCAGATCGGCAATCAACTCAACTTGTTCAACGTCACCAACCCGAGCGCACCGACATTGCTCGTCAACGACGGGCCGGCCGGCTGCGTCTGGTACGATTTGAGCCAAGCCGACGGCGCGGTTGACCGTGGTCTCTGGCTACCGCTGGGCGTTTACGGTGTTTCAGTTGTCCCGATTCCGTCGGCGCCTTGACCGCGCTCGATTTGGACAAATCATCGGGCCTCGCGGGCCACCTGCGCGGCGAGGTTATCCAAATCAATTTCAGCGCCCGCCGCGGGGAACGGGTGCGGCAACAGAAACCAATCCTCGGTGAATGAAGCCGAACCTCCCGGCGGGATGTTATTGCGCGCACCGTGCGGTTCCAGTTCGCAAGCCGGAACCTGCCCGGCCTTCGGATACCAAAAACAAAGAGTCAGACCAGCGATTTCTGGATAGACGCCGTCCGGCGGCGAAGGGTAGCGCTTCACGAACGCCTGATGGTGCGGCATCACATACGCAAACCAGCCGGCGTTCGAATCGAAACCCAGCTTGGGCTGGCGCGTCGGGCCGAGCACCTCGAGAAACTTGCCGCGCCGGCGGACGTTCGGATCTGTGGGACGCAGGAGGATCGAAGGGTCCGCTCCCTGATCATACATCACAAAGCCGTTGGGGAAACGCTGCGTTTCCGGTGTGAGCGGCACGACGCCGATGCCACCATGCACGGCAAACGTGCGGCTCCAGTGCGCCCAATGTTTCGTCTCTTGCGAAACGTTCCGAATGATTTGCGTGCAGGCCAGGTGCGTGGATTTTGCGTCGAGGCGGAACTCGCGGATGAGTTGCACGCCGGTTGAATCGTCCGCCTGGCTTGTCAACCGGACGGCCCGCGGCCCGAGGGCCTCAGCCTGCCATTCACCGCTCCAGAGCTTGTCGCGCCGGGGAATGAGATACTCCGGCCCGATGTCGAAGCGGCCACCGCTGGACGGCGCGCGCGGCCCGCCGGGCGTGCCCCATCTTGCCTCCTCCGGGTCGAGGTAAAGGGCGTTGGTCCCCTTGAAGGAATACTCGAGCACGCGCCCGCCGACTTGATGACAAAGCGTGACACGCGTCTCGGCGTTCGTAAGCTCAAAACAGTCGGCGTAATTCAACACCTTAATCCGCCGCACGCCCTCCGGCAGTTCGGCGGCCGAGGCGGTGACGGCAAGGCTGAAAAGGATGGCAAGAAAGGAAACGCGCATGAAATGATGAAGGGGTTGATGAAGGGCTTGGTCAACCTTAATTCGGTGGTCGGTTTGAACAGGAGCTAACGGAGAAAACAGAGCAAGTGAAACCTAAAACCGTACAGAATATTGACCGCTCCACACCGATCAAGTGAGGTACCAACGATTCTTGATTTCTGTCTAAAATCCTCAACCTCCGTTTGCTCTGTTTCCTCCTGTTCGATCCAATTGCTGGTTCTGGTGCCGAAAGTATCTTCAACGGATTTACTGACCCCGTTGCGGAATGGATTTGCCCTAGGCTGTGGTGCTGCCGCTGGGGCTTCGATTAGAGGGCTGACATTTGCTCAACCTCTGACGAGGCGGACAAGGAGGGGGAAAAGATTTCGTGTTGAATCACGATGTTTCGATTGTAAGATACTCTTAAATTGCAGTTCCTCGGTCTTGGAAACGTATATAACTCTTTTATCCATGAAAACCCCATCGCTCATTTATCGGATTCTGATCTCTGCGGGCGTTATTCTTTCGATCCCTTGCTTTGCCCAAACCGACGGATGGAGGCAATTGTTCAACGGCCAAGACATGAAAGATTGGGAACAGGTGGGCCCCGGGAAGTTTGTGGTGGAGGATGGGAAATTGAAAACGGTGGGAGGCATGGGAATGCTGCTCTACTCGGCGGAGAAGTTTGGCGACGTGGTGATCCGCGTCGTGTACACCGTCGCGGACAACGATTGCAATTCCGGCGTATTTATCCGCATCCCGGAGAAGCCTGCGGATGAGTGGGTCGCCGTGAACAAGGGCTACGAGGTGCAGATTGACAACGGCACACGTCATGTGGGTGGCGAATATCACTGTTCGGGAGTGCTGTATTCCCTGACCAAAGCTTTGGCGCACCCACAGCGAAAACCGGGGGAATGGAACGAACTCGAAATCACATTGGAGGGACCCAGGATCATCGTCATGCTCAACGGACAGAAGGTCACCGATTACAAAGAAGGTGATCCCGTGCCGGCAAAGACCCGTCCTTTCGAGCCTGACCGTGGTCCTCGACCGCTCACCGGCTACATCGGAGTTCAAAATCATGATGCCCTTTCCACGGCCTACTTCAAGGAGATCGCGGTGAAGGCGATTCCCAGGAAGTAGGAAAGGAAACGGAAGCGGTCACTCAGGTAGCTTGAGCCTGTCCCAGGAGCATGTTCGGGGAAATCTTTGTCGGAAACTTTGTCGAAAATGGCCGGAAGCCGACAAAGTTCGTGACAAAGTTCGCGACAAAGTTCTGGAAGAACGGATTTCTGGGACAAGCTCTCGTTAGCCTCAAGACCCCTAGGGTTTGCTCGGAACGGGGATCCACAAAAACTCACTTGACATACATGTCAACGCAATGTATAGCAGTGCCATGTTAACAAAAGAGCTTGTGGCCGCCTCCACTGTGCCGTTGGTGTTATCCGTACTGACCGAGGGCGAGAGCTACGGTTACGCGCTTATCCAACGTGTTCGCGAGCTTTCCGGCGGAGAAATCGAGTGGACCGACGGCATGTTGTATCCGGTGCTGCACTGGATGGAACGGGAAGGGTTCGTGGAATCAGAGTGGAAAGAGGCCGAGACCGGAAGGCGGCGGAAATATTACCGATTGCGCAAAGAGGGCCGGGGCGCGCTGGCGAAGGAGAGGAAGCAGTGGCTCGCAGTCCACAACACACTCATGCAACTATGGAAAACCCAACCCCGTTCGACTTGAAGGAGGCCATCCGTCGCTGGGGAGCTGAGTTCGGCACACCCAGCCCGCTGAGCGCCGTAGAACTGGAGGAACTGGAATCGCACCTGCGCGACCACGTGGCGGCGCTGGAGTCCGGCGGCATGACTCCCGAGGCTGCGTTCCGCGCGGCGGTGAAACAACTTGGTGAACGTCCGCGCCTTGCAACTGAGTTCGCGAAGATCAACCCACAACGCCTCTGGCTGGAGCGGGCTATCTGGATGGTTGTCGGCGTCTTTCTATTTTCCGCTTTTCACCGTTTGGCAGACCTGCCGGCCAACATCATCTTCAGCCACACCTTCGGGATGCGGTGGAATCCGGCCATCTGTGTTGCGCTGCGCAGTTTCGGCAGTCTCGGTAGCGTGGCAGTGATGACCACGCTGCTTTGGTTCCTTTTTTGGCGGAAGCCGGGTTGGGGGCGAGCGCTCGTGGGCTCCTGCGAGCGAGGTCTGTTGGCAACAGGAGTTGCGATGGTGCTCACGCGCTGGGGATGCGACCAATTCAACTACTTCTATGACTACACGCTGTATCGCTACCTGCCATGGCTGCACGCCTGGCTTCTCCCGACGATCCAACCACCGTATCCGGACGAGGCCGCCATGCACAGGGTCAATATGGTCAATATGTTCTGCGGGATCGCCGAGAAGGTGATCTGGACAACCGCTTTGTGTGTGCTTGCGGCGAGTGTGGTCCGGATGCGGCAATCCTTCTCGCTCGCAGACGGGAGGAACACAGCAAAATCCCTCTGGCTGGAGAGGTTCATGTGGATGGTTGCTGGTTGGGTGCTGCTCCAGTTCAGTGTCGGAGAACTCCACGGCTCGGTCTTGCTCCCGGCTCTTTGGATACGGCCTGCGTTGGGTTCTTCGGCCATACTAGAGCATTTGATTGGCTTGACTACGGCAGTGCTACACTTGGCGCTGTGGGCCATGCCGTTCTGGGCTTGTTGGATCTTCACGACTCGGCGTCCGATCTTTTTTGGCTGGATGTCACGGGCATTTCAATACCGACCGTTTTGGACGTCGGTTGGCGTGACACTCCTGCTGAACCTGAACGTTGTCTTGTGGCCGTTCTTATTGTGGACTGGCATCCAGGTGAATACACCAGGGAACGGTCTCGGTCCGATCATCGAGGAATGGAATTTTGGGCCCTGGATGGTCATCTGGCAGCGCGTCGCACCGGCGCTGTTGCTGGTCGCTTTGATGCGGTGGCGGATGAAGCTGCGCGAGAGGATTGAATAAAGGTCGCCTCCTCTCGCCAACCCTCTCCTCCTGAGGGGAGGTATGTGTTTAGCGTAGCGCAGCCGTCTCGGCTGCGAGTTAAGAGGGTGTCCTCGCCCTCTTTGCACATCCGGCGGCGAGACGCCGCCCGAACTCGCAGGCGGGGACGCCTGCGCTACAGTGTGCTCCGCTCGGCGCTAAACAGATACGTGGGGAGGAGAGGGCGAACATCTGCTCCGGTCAAGCGGTCGTGGGCAAGCCCGGACGTGCGGGCCGGCTTGCTATTTGCTCAACTGCCAATTCTCGTCAAACAGGCCGGCGGTGAGCATGTCCGGAACGGCTGCACCCGGTTTCACCTTGACGATGGCATAGTCGCCCCAGAGCGGTGTGCCGTAATCGCCGTTGTAGCCGCGATCTTCGATGGTCAAACCGGTATTCAGCACCACGTACTTCGCCGGATTGAGCGGGTTCGGGTAAATCAAGGCCGGAAAGCTCTCGCTCGACGGGAAGTTCTGTGCGCCCAGGGTGACGCTTTCCTTGGTCCACTTGATGGGGAGTTTGCCGTTCATTTTCGCGATCCACTTGTTGCTGCCTGGATCGCCGAATAACACGACGTGGAAGTTGGCAAAGTCCGCTGCGATGACATCCTTGTCGTCCTTCACGAAGGGGTGGCCGCGGAAGTATTTCCCCCACAGGCGATCGAAACGGGCCATCGTGCGAAGGGCCTGCTGGTTCACTTCTTCGTTCCAGGGTTTGCCGGTGGGACGGACCAACAGGAACGGATCGAGGAAGGCGTCGTCAATCGGCCCTTGCAACGCGTGCGTCTTGTGCAAGCCGCGCTCGCGTCCGTTCCCGGCCACCCTCCAGGTGGAACCGTTCCTGGCGAGCGTGATCTCCGGACCCGCCTTGAGCTTCAGATTCTGGCCATCGATCAGGATCTCGCGGGCGTGCTCGGTCTCGCGAAGAACAAGCCGAGTGAGGTTCTTCGTTTTGATGTCGTAGGATTTGCCGCCGCCGGTGCGGCGCGCGTCCACTTCCGCCCGCTCATAATGCTTCTCGAGGCCATCGAGGGAAACCCAGTAGTCGCGGTTGTAGCGCGTCGTGTAGGTCAGGAAACGGATGTGATCGGGTGAGACTTGACCCTGGTCGCCGTGTTCCTTGAGGAACGCATCGAGACGCTCGCGGACCAGCGGGCTGGTGCCGTGTCCCGTGGCCTTGGAAACCATCCACAGACCGGGGGCGCCCTGGGAACGGAGGTAATCGGGATCGCCTTGTGACGGGAACCCTTCCTTTTCGAGCTGAGCGCGGGCGCGGAGAGAGGATTCCAATTGGCCGGGATCGTTCTCGCCGTCATGGGCTGCGAGTGGGAGATTGTAGATATTGAGCGCCCACTCGGAGATGTTCTCCCAGATCCGCAACGTCGCCAGTTGGTAAGCGGTGAGGCCGGGCCGCTGGGCGGTGCGCGAAACCGTTCCCGCGCCGATTTCGGCGGCGGCGAAGCGATTGGGATGATGCAGTGAAATGTGCCAGGCGCCTTCGCCACCTTGCGAGAAGCCGCGAAGTATGACGCGCTTGTCGTCGATGTTGAAGCGCTTCTTCACCGCGGCGATGGACTCGAAGACGTCCATTTCACCGGCCCAATGCCATCCGGCGCCATTGATGCGGCCGAAGCAATCGAGCTGGATCTGTCCCTGATCGGCGACGGGAGGGTTGCCAGCCCCGCGACGGCTTAGAAAGCCGTAAATGAACTCCGTTTCGGTGGTGGTGTTCTGGCGTCCGTGCAGCCAGACATAAAGACGGATCGGCTTGCTGGGATCGTAATTGTCCGGCAACGTCACGCCGTAGGGGAGAACCGCTCCGTCAATTTCCGAGGTGTAAGCATGAATCCGCCGCTTGCCCTGATTCCATTGCGGCTGATTGGCTTGAAGCTGTTTCCCGCGCTCAATGCCCTGATCGAGCGTGGTGAAGGCGTGTTCGATGCCGGCTTGGTTGGCGAACATGTCGGGGTACTCGAGGAGCATGCGGCCGGCGTGCGCATAGACCTCGACGTCGCCCACCAGTTCGGGCTTGGCGCGCTTCGCTTTTAGATCCTTCACGAGAGCGTCAATCTGCTCGGTCTTTTCTTTGATCTTCGCCAACTCTTCGGGCTTGGCCTGGATGGGTGGGGGAGAGCCACCGCCACGTCCGCCGGGTGTTGGAGAAGGTTGCGCTGGCTGCGCCGAACCCGGCTGAGAGCTCAGTGCCACCAGGGCCAGGACGAGAACAGTTGAGAGAGATTGTTTCATGGCTCCTTCCTCAGCGCCTCATCCACAAACTCGAACAACGCCGTCGTCGCTGGATCATCCGGCAGGCCGAGGTTGTCGTTGAGCTTGGTGTGGTTGGTTTCCTTGGCAGCGAAAATCCTGGAGGGAATGCCGGCGTCTTTCAACACCGCACCGAGACGCTGCGCCTGCGCGGTGGTGTCTGGATGATCGGCGACATGCAGGATCAGGAACGGCGGGATGCCCTTGCCTTTCGCCACGTGCGTGACGGCAGAGAAGTCGCGATGCTTCTCCGGATCGTTGCCGAATTTCAGGCGGTGGCCAAACTTGGGCATCGGCATGCCATGAACGCGCAGCCGCGTCTCGGCGGTTTCTATGATGGCCGGCACATCATACGTGTCGCCGTCCACCGGGACACAGCCCTTGACGATGGCAAGGGAGAGACCCTCCGCTTTCAGGTAGCGATCGTCGGTGCAGATCAGAGCGGCGAGTTGCGCGCCCGCGGAATGGCCCATGACGAGAATCCGTTTCGGGTCGCCGCCGTGCTCGGCGATGTGGTCATGAACCCAGCGGACGGATTTGGCGACGTCGCGAATGATGGTGCCCATGTCCACGTCGGGGAGGAGGCGATAGCCCGTCGAGACGAAGACAAAGCCCTTGTCCACGAAGGCCAGCGGCTTGACTTGGACGTTGGTCCGGTCGCCAGTCTGCCAGCCTCCGCCGTGAATCCAGAAGACCACGGGCAGGTTCTTTGCATCCCCTGTCGCGTAGATGTCCACCTTCTGTCGAGGATCGGCCGGCTCGGCGTAGGCAAGGTCGCGCGTCACCTTGAGTTTGGATCGCGCGGAGCTGGCGGCTTGGGCCCGTGTCTGTGCCAGATTCAGGAGCACAAGGATCATTACGGCGAGGGTGTTGATGGATGGTTTCATAGTTTGAAATAGCCTAACGCGTTTCGAGTTGTTCCTGACAGGAATTTCGAGTTGCACAGATCGCCTGCGCGGTGCGGGTGCAAAAAGCGTGGTGCTTGCGTTGCGCGAAATTCTGCCTGTCGTACTGATCAGGCCGCCAGATAGACGGCCGAATTTTCAGCCGCAAAGAGGCACAAAAGTCACAAAAACTGAATCCTTCTGCGTCTTTTGTGCCTTTTTGTGGCTATCTCCATTTCGTCAAATTTTCGTGAATCCCACGGTCTGCTCAGTATTTGCGCTCGATTTCCCGTCGCCACGAATTAACCTCCGGCCACTCTAACAGTAGGGCATGCTATCGTGGAAACGGTTTACCTCTGTATTCTGGCTTTCCTCGCAGGACTGGTTGATTCGGTGGTCGGCGGCGGCGGACTCATTCAACTGCCCGCCCTCCTCGTGTTTTTGCCGCCGACCGCGGCCAATTCGCTGGCCCAGGTGTTCGGCACAAACAAGATGTCCTCCATTTGCGGCACCACCACGGCGGTCATCCAATATTCGCGGCGCGTCAAGATCAAGTGGTCGGCGGTCCTGCCGGCGAGCGCCGCGGCCTTTGTTTTCTCCTTTCTCGGCGCCCACGTCGTCGCTTCGATCAGGCCGGAAATGCTCAAGCCATTGGTGCTGGTCTTGCTGGTAATCGTTGGCGTTTACACCTATTCACGGAAGGACCTTGGGAAGCTCCATGCGCCGCTATTGACGGCCCAACGCGAGCGAATATTCGGGGTGTTGGTGGGAATCGGGATCGGGTTTTACGACGGCTTTTTCGGTCCGGGCACCGGCAGTTTTCTAATTTTCATTTTCATCGGCTTGTTCGGTTTTGATTTTCTGGCTGCGTCGGCGAGCGCGAAAGTGATCAACCTGGCCACAAACCTCTCGGCTGTGGGCTACTTCGCCGCCACGCACCAGATCCTCTATCACTACGCGGTGCCGATGGGCCTGTGCAACGTCCTCGGCTCGCTCACCGGCACACGGCTGGCGATACTCAAAGGCAACGCGTTCGTGCGCGGCTTTTTCCTGGTCGTCGTGGGGGTGCTGATTCTGCGTTTCGGCTGGGAGGTGGTGTTTCGCTGACGGCCCTGAACTAAGGCTTTTCGTCCGGGAAAATTCATGATTGATTGAAAGGACAAAAGCGCCATGAAACCGGGGATCAGAAAGCTCTCGCCGGTAGTCGCGTTGGGCTGCGCGGTTCTTCTCCATTCTCCACTGCGCGCGGCGGAGCTGCCGCCCAAGCAACAAGTGGTGGACATGCTTTGGCACGAGCGCTTCGATGACCTGGAACAGCTCACCGGCGAATTCCGGCAGGAAAAACTCGGCTTCTACTCCGGTTACTCGAAGTTGTCGCAGGTTTACGGCTATCTCGAGGGGCCGAGTTACAAGGCCGATGACTCGGTTTGGAAGGAGTACATTATCAAGCTGGAGAAATGGGCTGAAGCTTATCCTCAATCTCCCACACCGCTGGTGGCAATGGGCAATACCTACAAAAACTGGGCCTGGAAGGCGCGCGGGGGCGGTTATGCGGATTCGGTCAAGCGAGAAGGGTGGAGGCTGTTCAGGGACCGGCTGGACAACGCGCGCCGCTATTTGAAAACTGCCGATAGACTGCCCACCAAAGATCCGGAGCTTTACAATGTCTTGATCACGGTCGCGATGGGCCTGAGCTGGCCGAGGGAGGAGATGGAAGCCGTTTTCAAAAAGGGCGTCGAGCTCGACCCCAACTATCTGCAGCTCTACCACGCCAAGGCTTATTATCTGCTGCCGCGCTGGCACGGTGCGCCCGGCGATTGGGAGGCCTTCGCCATGGAAGCGGCCGACGCACGCGGCGGCGAGGATGGCGACATCCTGTACATGGCCATCGCCCGTTCGCAGGCCTGGAGCGAAGGCGCGCAGCTCTTCCGCAACACGGGCATTTCCTACGAACGCATGAAACGCGGTTTTGAAGCGAGCCTCCGCCGGTATCCAGACTACCTCTGGGAAATGAACTCCTTTTGTTACTTCGCCTGCATCGCGGCTGACCGCGAAACGGCGAAACGACTTTTTACCAAAATCGGCGGTCGCTGCGAAAAGGATGTCTGGGGACAGCACGACACATTCGTGCAATGGCAGAACTGGGCCACAGGCGCTGGCTCCGCGCCCGCTACGGCGTTTCGAAGCCGGCCAACGCGGGCGCGGTTCACGTCCGAGCAAGTGAAATCAGCGCTGCTGCTCACGGGCGTCATCTGGCTGGGGATTGTGGCCGTCGTGGGGGCCGTGGTCTGGTCGATCGTGCGAAACTATCAGAAGTCGAAATAACGAAACCGAATTGGGTTCAGTGATATTCCTGCAGCGTCCTCACGGCGTAGCCGTTTTTCTTTAATGCCGCGATGCCGAGCGCCGCGGCGCGCGCCCCACCGAGAGTGGTCATGATCGGCGTGTTGGTGTAAACCGCCGTGGTTCGGATTCTGACTTCGTCGGCGCGCGGGGCCTCGCCCGAGGGCGTGTTAATAACGAGCTGAATCTCATTGTTCTTCAGCAGGTCAATCGCGTTGGGACGGCCTTCGGCCAGTTTGAAAATGCGCCGCACGGTCAGGCCGGCCTTCTCCAAAACGCTCGCGGTTCCGGCGGTGGAAATGATCTCGAAATCCAGATCCGCAAACTGCCTGGCCACCGAAAC
>Ga0070689_100001341_pt1 | contig 15631 bp, 9 predicted proteins | sample KBSS23HmetaG_FD_64669 | JGI IMG/M metagenome (GOLD analysis project Ga0070689, IMG submission 64669) | Switchgrass rhizosphere microbial communities from Kellogg Biological Station, Michigan, USA - KBS S2-3H metaG | ecosystem: Host-associated > Plants > Roots > Rhizosphere ...
GTCGTCTCGACCGACCACTGCCCATTCTGCATGAAGGGGCAAAAGGAGCTCGGGCGCGAGTCGTTCGCGAAGGTGCCGAACGGGATGCCCGGCATCGAGACGCGCCTCTACCTCCTATGGGACGGCGGCGTCCGCACCGGCCGGATCTCGATGAACCGCTTCGTCGAGATCACGAGCACCGCGCCGGCGAAAATCTTCGGCCTCTATCCGCGCAAAGGGACGATCGCCGTCGGCGCCGACGCGGATCTCGTCGTGTGGGATCCCGAGAAGCGCCACACGCTCAGCCAGAAGACGCTCCACATGCGCGTCGACTACTCGCCGTTCGAAGGCAAAGAGGTCGTCGGCGGCCCGACGCACGTCCTCTCGCGCGGCCACGTCGTGATCGAGAACGGCAAATACGTGGGCAAGAAAGGCGACGGCCGCTTCGTCAAGCGCAGCACCTTCGCGCTGTAGCGCCCGCCCGCAGAACTCGCCCGCAACTCGCCCCCAGAAGAAGAGGGTGATGCCCCCACTCGCGGCTCCTCGGCTGCTGCGCAGCCTGCGGGGCCGCGGTCTCCCCCAAATCGCGCGCTTCGCGCGCGATGGGGGAGACTGGGAATCCGGTGCGGGTCTCCGCGTCTACAGCTTGATCATCCCCTCGTACGTCTCGGGGCGGCGGTCGCGGTAGAATTGCCACGTCTTCCGCGTCTCCTCGATCATCTCGAGGTCGACGTCGGCGGTGATGAGCTCGTCTTTGTCCTCGGACGCGACGGAGAGGAAGTTCCCGCGTGGGTCGACGACGTAGCTCGTCCCGTAGAACTTCCCGATGTTCCACGGCGCTTCGGTGCCGACGCGGTTCGACGCGGCGAGGAAGTACCCGTTCGCGACGGCGTGCGCCGGCTGCTCGAGCTTCCACAGGTACTGCGAGAGCCCCGCGACGGTGGCCGACGGGTTGAAGACGATCTCCGCGCCGTTGAGGCCGAGGAGGCGCGCCCCCTCCGGGAAGTGGCGGTCGTAGCAGATGTACACGCCGACCTTCGCGTAGCGCGTCTGGAAGACCGGATATCCGAGGTTCCCCGGCTTGAAGAAGTACTTCTCCCAGAAGCCGTTCGTGTGCGGGATGTGATTCTTCCGATACTTCCCGAGGTACGTGCCGTCGTGGTCGATGACCGCCGCCGTGTTGTAATAGACGCCCGGAAGATCGCGCTCGTAGATCGGCACGACCATCGCCATGTTGTACTTCTTGGCGTAGGTCTGCATCAGCTCGACGGTCGGGCCGGGGCAGCTCTCCGCCGCGTCGTACCACTTCGGGTCCTGGCTCGGGCAGAAGTACGGGCCGTTGAAGATCTCCTGGAGACCCAGGATCTGGACCCCCTTCTTCCCCGCCTCGTCGATGAACGGCAGGTGCTTCTCGAGCCCCGCCTTCTTCACCCTCGCGACGTCCCAGCTCGGGTCGAACGGGGTGGATGCCTGAATCAAGCCGACTGTGACCTTGCGCGCCATGGGGACCTCGCCAAAACTTGGGACTCGGCCGCGTGCGTCGCGGATGGCGGCAGCCTCGAGCGACCCGCGCTGCGGGAGCCGCGCCATCCCGCGCCCGCGGGAGCCGCGAAGTAAGGCACTCGGCGCGAAGCGGGTCAAGCGCCTCGACCGAAATCGCGCGCTGCTCAATGGGGCTGCCTATTTTGGTTTCCTCCCCGCGCCGCCCCGCTGGATCGGCTGGGGAGCTCGAGGGGAGCGGCCGCGCTCCCCCTCGAAACCAGGCTGAACGAAAACTAATGAGTCAGCGCTTGCGGTGGTCTCTCTTGCGACCAGAAGGGTTCACGGTAAAAGTAAAGATTCGGTAATGAGCGCCCGCGTAGCACCCACGCGTTCGTCGAGCTCTCGCGTCGGGCCGTTCAAGGTCGCGGGACGCCTCGGCGTTGGCGGGATGAGCGAGGTCCTCCTCGCGATCGCGAGCGGGCCGTGCGGGTTCGAGCGCTCCGTCGTGGTGAAGCGGCTCCTCCCGCGCTTCGCGCGCGACGCGGCCGCCACGAGGGCGCTCGCGCGAGAGGCGCTCGCGTGCGCGCGCCTGCAGCATCCGAACGTCGTCCGCCTCTACGAGTTCGTCGAGCTCGACGGCGAGCCGTGCATCGTGCTCGAGCACGTCGACGGGCTCTCGCTCGGTCGGATGCTCGGCCTCCTCGCGCAGCAAGGGGGGAGGCTCCCGGACGCGGTCGCGCTCTACATCGCGGACGCGCTCTTCTCGGCGCTCGCGGCGGCGCACGACCTCCGCGACGCGCGCACCGGCGCGAGCGGCGCCGTCGTTCACCGCGATCTCAGCCCGGGGAACGTCCTTTTGAGCTGGGACGGCTTCGTGAAGCTCGCGGACTTCGGGATCGCGCGCCTCGCCGACGTCGGCGGCGAGACGGAGGCCGGCACGATCCACGGGACGAGCGGGTACATGGCGCCGGAGCAAGTGACCAGCGGGCCGATCGGTCCGCACACGGACGTGTACGGCGCGTGCCTCTTGCTTCGCGAGCTCCTCGTCGGTGAGCGCGCGTTCTCCGGCGACGAGGTCGACGTCCTCCGCGCGATGAGCGCGCCCCGCCTGCGCCCGCTCCACGAGTGCCGCCCCGGGGTCGCGGCGAACGTCGCGGCGGCGGTGGCGCGCGGCCTCCGTCCGGATCCGGCGAAGCGCGACCTGTCCGCCGCGGAGATGCACGACATCCTCCGGCGCGAGTTCGACGCGGAGGACGCGCGGCGAAAGCTCGCGGTCCTCCTCGCGCAGCTCCGTCCGTCGGCCGCGGCGGCGCCGCGCGGCGCCGACGAGTTCACGGGATCGGGGTTCGTCCCAGCGTCCGGCTTCCAGCAGCGATCCGGCGTCGTCGCGATGCCCGGGGCGACGGTGCGCGTCACGCGGGACGCGCCGACGCCCACGCCGTCGGCGCCGATCGCGCCCGCAAAAGGGATGCTCGGGCGCGTGGCGGTCGCCGTGTCGGCCGTGGTCGCGGCTGTGGCCGTCGCGGCGGTCCTCCTCGTGGTCATCCACCAGCGCCACGCGCGCGCCGCATCCGCCGCGCGCGCCGCCGCCGCCACGGCGGTCACGCGGTAGTTCCTGGTTTCGAGGGGAGCTCCGCTCCCTGCCGATCCAGCGGGCTTGGCTGGCGTTACGCTGCCGCGGACGCCTTGGCGCGGAGCCCCGCGGAGAGGACCCAGTAGACGCCGGCGGCGCCGAAGCCGCCGACGAACCACGCGTAGTCGAAGAGGATCCGGAGCGGATCGACGACGAGGCCGATCCACGCGAGGACGCACCCGACCACCGTCGCGATGACGGCCGACCAGTTCGTCCCGAGGTTTCCGCCGTACGCGTACTCGCCTTGGCGGCGGTAGAGATCGGCGAGGCGGAGCTCTTTTTTCCGGATGATCCAGTAGTCGCAGATGAGCACGCCGGCGATCGACCCGAGGCCCCCCGAGTATCCGAGGAGCCACTGGAAGATGTACCCGTGCGGATCGGCGATGAGCTTCCACGGCATCATCAGGATCCCGAGGATCCCGGTGATGAGCCCGCCGGTGCGGAACGTGATCTTCCCCGGCGCGATGTTGGCGAAGTCGTTCGCGGGGGAGACGACGTTGGCCGCGATGTTCACGCTGAGCGTCGCGACCACGACGGTGAACATCGCCACCGCGACGAGGAGCGGCGAGTCGAAGTGGCCGACGAGCTCGATCGGATCCCAGATCGGCTTGCCGTAGATCTGCTCCGACGCGCTCGTGATCACGACGCCCATCGCCGCGAAGACGGTCATCGTCGTCGGGAGCGCGACCACCTGGCCGATCGCCTGCTCGCGTTGCGAGCGCCCGTAGCGCGTGAAGTCCGGCATGTTGAGCGAGAGCGTCGCCCAGAAGCCGATCATCGCCGTCACGCTTGGGACGAAGACGGGCCAGAACGCGCCGAACGTCGGGAACTTGCCGCTCTCGGACATGAGCTTGCCGAGGCCGTTCGCCTTCGTGATCGCCCAGACGACGAGCGCCGCGGTCATCACGAGCACGTACGGCGCCGCCCAGTTCTCGACTTTCCGAAGGAGCTCCATCCCGCGGTACACGATGAGGATGTTGAGCGCCCAGAAGAGGAGGAAGCTCACCCACTCGGTCACGAGGTGCCCGCCGATCGGCGACGCGCCGAGGAGCCCCGGCCAGCCGCTCCAGATCGCGCGGAAGAACGTGTGGAGCGCCTGTCCGCCGATCCACGTGTTGATCCCGAACCAGCCGCACGCGATGACCGCGCGCATGATCGCCGGGACGTTCGCGCCGAAGACGCCGTACGCCGCGCGCGCGAAGACGGGGAAGGGGATCCCGTACTTCGTCCCCGGGTGCGAGTTCGCGAGGATCGGCACGAGGACGATCGTGTTGCCGACGAGGATCGTGACGAGCGCCTGCCACCAGCTCATCCCCGTCCCGATCAAGCCCGACGCGAGCATGTACGTCGGGATGCAGTGGGCCATCGAGACCCATAGCGCGGCGTACGTGTACGTCGACCACGTGCGCGCTTCGACGCGCGTCGGCGCGAGGTCGTGGTTGTAGAGGCGAGGGTCGTCGAGGACGACGTCGGCGTTCAGCGCGACGCGTCCATCATCGGCTTCGATCTGTTCGGCGCTCACGCCGCGGTTCTACCGCTATTTGCTCCGCCGGAACACAGAGAGGAACGATATCCACAGCCACCGCAGTCGATTGCCGAATCGATCCAGTGTGCGGACGAAGACCCCTTTTCCGCGGACCCGCCCCATGCGCGCGAGGTTCTGCGGGCGCGCGCTCGGGTGGACGCCGAACACCGTATAAAGATCGATGAGCCCCTGGACGAGGTCGCTGACGCCGCGCGTCTCGACGTCGTGCGCCTGGCAGTAGCTGTCCGGCTTGTTCCGGATCATGCATTTTGCAACGATCTTCATCACGTGCGGATCGATGAGCTCGCCGTTGCCGTCGAGGTAGTGCTTGTACGAGAAGAAGCGGTCGGCCGGCGCGACCTGGACGCCCCCCTCGTTCTTCGGGGCGCGGAGCGAGTTGATGACCGAGTACTCGTGCTCGAGGTACGCCTCGATCGTGTTGCTCTCGTCGGCCCGCTCGTACTCGATGAACTTGTGGAAGTTGTCGTAGAGCGTCTTCGGGTTCGCATACGCGCCGCTGATCAAATAGTAGAGCATCGCGCCGAGCGAGTAGATGTCCGCCGGGCGGCCGACGCTCTTCTGGATCTTCGCGCGGACGTTGGCCTCGCTCGCTTCCCGCCACGGGCGCGCGAGGACGAGCTTCTTCCTCGCGCGGTCCGCGTGGAGGATCGGGTACTGCTCGCCGCGGTTGAAGAGCGCGAACGCGTCGTTCTTCGCGATCTGGATATAGAAGTCCTCGAAGTACTCCACCTCGGGCGAGCCCTGCTGCACGTTCACGAGGAGCTCGATGACATTCGTCTCTTGCTCCGGGCTCTGGAAGAAGAGCGTCCCCGGGACCCCCTTCATCTGCGTCATCTGGAGGCTCACGTCGTCGTCGAGCACCTTCGCGACGTTGAAGTCGGCGAGGCGCACCTCGAGCGTCGATCCGCGGAGCGTCGCGTCGGGGAGGGCGATGAGGACGTTCGCCGGTTTGATGTCGCGATGGCTGATGTTCTTGACGAGGTGCGCGAACTCGACGGCGCTCGCGATCGGGATCATGTAATCGAGGACGCGGAAGATCCGCTCCTGCATCCCGACGCCGAGGAGCTCGTCCTTCTCTCCTTTGGTGCGCGAGCCTTTGAGCCGCTCCTCGAGCGACATCTGCATCTTTTCGAGGATGACGAACTCGGCCTCGACCTTGTCGCGGATCGCCGCGGGGACGAACTCGGGGTCTTCTCCTTCGCCCGAGGAGAAGAGCTTCACGATGTTCGGGTGCCCCTGGACGCGCTCGAGGAGCTCCTTCTCCATCTGGAAGCGCATCATGTCCTCGTCGCCGACCCCCTTTTGGAGCACTTTGATGACGACGGTGCGCCGGAAGTCGGTCTTCGATTCGAGCCAGCGCTCTTCGCCGAGGTACGCCTTCCCGAAGCGCCCGGATCCGATTTCGATCGGGTTGCCGCGCGTGTCGAGGAGGAACGAGTACGATCGCGAGCGCATGACGTGCGCCTGCGCGACGCGGAAGCCCTGCGGGTTGTCCGGGCGGAGGACCGGCGCGGGCCCGGGCGCGTGGTGGATGATCGCCTGCGACGCGGGCTGCGCGCTCTGAAGCGCGCCCTGCGGCCCCACCTGGAGCGCCGCCACCTGCGGCCCGAGCTGGAGCGTCGCTTGCGGCCCGGCATAGTGCGGCTGCTGCGGCTGCTGCGCCTGCGGCGGCATCGCCGGGAGCGGCGGCGCGGCGGGCGAGGGGATCGGAGCGCTGTGGGCGCTCGGCATTACCGGGAGCGGCCCAGGCGGAGGAGTGGCCACGTACGCCGCGGCGGCGGAGGCGGACACGGGGCCCGCGCTCGGCGGCGGACGGACCGAGCCGAACGATCCGGCCTGCTGCGAGGGCTGCGGCGGTGGCTGCGGGGCTCGATGCTGCTGCGCGTGCTGCGCGTGGAGGAGCGCCTGGTGCGCCGCGTTCTGAGGAGAGAACGGCGTCGTCGGGGTGATCGGGCGGCTGAACGGGACACGCTTCGGACCGGAGGGTGCCTGCGGCTCACTCGGAGCGTTCGACTGCCGCGCCGCGGGATCGTTCGATGAGCCCTGCTCGGCGGACGAAGGCGGCGTGCCTGCGTTGGCATTCCCACCGCTCGCTGCGTTCGCCGCGCCCGTCGGACCGGGCGGCACATTCCTCTGGCTCAAAGGACCGTACTCTCCTAACCGCGGCGACACATGATCACGACGTCCCCATCACGGCCATCGCGATGGGGGCCCTGGCCGAGATAGAGGGCCACGCACTGCGTCGCTTGGGAGAACGGTACCATCATCTCTCCGTCCTCGACGCGAAAGACGCGCCCCCCCGCGGCGGATGGATCACGCACCATGCCGAACGACCACCCCACGTGGCCGAGCTCCTTCCAGGTGGTCGATATGAAGTCCGCGCTGCCATCGGCGCTCGCGACGATCGCCGGCGTGGGTCGACCGCCAGGCCCCTTCACGAAGCAGTTCAGCCCTTTCACGTTGATCCGAAAGCTCTGCGAAGGCGACGGGATCAGCGTGACGCGCAGGCGCACCTCGCCCTGCGCCCCCTGAAACGTCAGATCGAGCTTCTCGTGCACGTCGATGACGCGGACGCGAGCCGCGGCCGCCGGCGAGATCGGTCGCACCGCGGCGCCGCCGCGCGCCGACGGAGGGGGCGCGTGCGGAGGAGAGCCGGGCCGCGGCGACGACGGCGGGTGCACGGTCGGCGATCCCGGCGCGGCGGCGACGGCGGGCGACGGCGCGGGAGCGGGCGCCGCGATCGCGGCACCCACTTCGGGGGTCGGCGCGAGGTGGGTGCGGATCGCCTCGAAGAACGCGAGCGGCGTCGGGTACCGCTTGTCGGGCATCGCATCCATCGCGCGGAGGAGGATCTGCCCGAGGTCGGCGCCGAAGCCGAAGTCGCGCAGCGTGCGCGAGATGAGCTCGTTCCCGCGGATGCGATCGGCGAACGTGCCGCGCACCTCCGATCCCTCGAAGACCGGGCGCCCCGCGAGCATGTACACGGTGACGAGGCCGAGCGCATACACGTCGGTCACCGCGCCCTGGACCGATCCGGCGAGCTGCTCGGGCGCCGCCCACCGCGGCGAGAAGAGGGTCACCGTGCTGACCGCGTCGGTGTGCTCGTCGTGCACCGTCGTGTCGCCGGGCGGGCGCGTCCGCTTGCGGAGATCCGAGTGCGCGATCCCGAAGTCGGCGAGCTTCGGCATGAGCATGTCGCCGACGCGTCCGAAGAGGATGTTCGACGGCTTGATGTCGCGGTGAATGATCTTCTGCTGGTGCGCCTCCATCACCGCGCCGGTGATCCGCTCGAGCACCGCGCCGGTCTCCTGCCGCGAGAGGGGGCCGCGCGCCTTCACGTGGGTCTCGAGGTTCCCGCCGTCGAGGAATTCGGAGATCTGGAACGGGCGCCCGCTCTCGGCGAGGTAACCGAAGTCGTAGATCCGCAGCGTATTCGGGTGCTGGAGGCGTGAGAGCGCGAGGGCTTCCTGGAGGAAGTGCGAGTACGTGGCCTGGTACACGCTCCGACCGCTGGAGCTCCCCGAGCCTTCGAGGACGAGGCGGAGGAGCTTCACGCAGACGATCCGGTCGAGCCGGTCGTCCATGGCGCGGTAAATCGACGCCATGCCGCCGCTCCCTACGCGATCGATGATCGTGTAACGATCGAGCAGCCTCGTCCCCTCGGGGAGGTCTTGGATCGGTTCGCCTTGAGCCATCGAGAGGCCCATCCAGCGTATGCGGGATGCGGCATTCGCGCGAGCTTTTCGCCGTCTACGCGTCGAGCGACCGCCACAAATACCAGCTCGCCACGGTGCGGTATGGCCGCCACCGCTCGCCGCGCCGCGCGACCGCTGCGGCCGGCGCGAGCTCGGCGCCGCGCGCTTCGCGGCCGAGCGCGCGCGGGAAACCGAGAGCGAACGCCTTCCGGATCCCGAAGTCGTCGAGGGGGAGGACGTCGGGGCGCGCGAGCCGGAACATGAGGAGCATCTGGACGCTCCACCGGCCGATCCCCCGAACGGGGACGAGCGCTTTCACGACCGCCTCGTCGTCGAGCGCGGCGAGCGCGGCGAGGGTGGGGACGTCGCCGCGCGCCGATCGCTCGGCGAGATCGCGGAGCGACAGCATTTTCTGCCGCGAGAGCCCGACGCCGCGGAGCGCGTCGTCGGTCGCGGCGATGACGTCCTCGGCGCGGAGCGTCCGCCCATCGGCGGAGAGCGCGACGAGGCGCGCGTGGATCGTCGCCGCGGCTTTTCCGTGGAGCTGTTGATACACGATCGACCGCGAGAGCGCCTCGAACGTGCTCGCGGCCGGCTGCGGGACCTGCGTGAAAGGTCCGACCCGCGCGATGATCCGGCCGAGCGTCGAGTCGGCTGCGGCGAGCGCGCGCGTCGCCTCCGCGGGCTCGAACGGCCACGCGAACGACGGCTTCACGATGACCGCCGAGCGGGGAGGAGCCGCGCGCTGTGGCCCTGCGTCGGCGCCGCGTGGACGCCGCGCCGGAGGACGATCTTCCGCCCCGCCTCGCGTCCGTGCCCGAACGCCTCGGTGCGCCGCGTCCCCGCGTGGCGGACGTGGCGGACGTACGGGTGCCGCCGCCGGAAGAAGCCGTGCAGGTTCGCGTCGGCGACCCACACGAGGCCCGCCTGCTCGTGCACCTTCGCGTCGCGCGCCAGCTTGTCGGCGAACCCGGCCATGACGCCCGCGAGGAACGTGCGCCTATCGCGGTTCGCCTGGATGCCGCGCGTGCGTTTGTGCTCCGTCCAGAGCTGCTCGGCGGTGTGCGTGAGGAACGCGTGGACGTACTCGGCCATCGCCAGGTTCGACGAGCTCCCGCAGATCTCGAGGACGCTCCCGCGCTTCCCGTCGCCGGGGCGGTACGACGGCACCCAGATCACCTCGACGAAGAAGTGCCGGCCGAGGAGCATCGCGAGGACCCGTTCGGCCTCGCCGACCCGCCCATTCGGCCGCCCGAGATGACGAAAGCCGTAGTCGATGTGCGTCTCTCGCGCGCGCGCCTCGAGGTTGTATTTGAGCATCAGCCGCTGCGCGGCCAAGGTCGCCGCTTCGGCCTCGTGGATGTTCGGGCTCTCGGCGAGCGCGAGGAGGCGGGCGATCCGCTCGACCACGCGCGCTGCTTCGGCTTCTTCGGGCGTCTGCGCGGCCTGCGCGTCGGGAAGGCCAGACGCCGCGCCGTCGATCCCGAGGCGATGGCACGCGGCGCGGAACGCCGGACCGTGCGCGGTCTCGAGCGTCTCGCCGAGGACTTCGTGGACATACTGGTGAGCCATCTCGTGCTTCAGCACTTCGACGACCACCCCCCACGGCTGCGCGAGGAGGAGGGGGCGCGACATCTCGAGCGTTCGCGTCGACCGGTCCCATCGCCCGAGGACGTGGCGCGACGCGGTGAGCTCGATCGACGGTGGCCGCAGCGCGCCTTTGAAGTACGACGCGTTGACGTTCTTCCACTGCGTGAGAAGCTCGCGGAGGAGGGCCGTCTCGAGCGCCTGCGTCAGCTCGCCGGGGATCATGGTGACGTTCGCGGCATGACCGGTGCGCGTACGCGACTGGAGCGGGACACGGGATTCGAACCCGCGACATCCAGCTTGGGAAGCTGGCACTCTACCAACTGAGTTAGTCCCGCGACGCGAGGTGAAGTATCCCTCCCGCTGCCGCCCGTCAAGAGGGCGTGCGCCCCACCCACAAAAGCGCTGCGGCGGCGCTCCGATCGCCGGGCGCCGCCGCTTCGCTTCTTCGTGTCGGGTGAGCGGAGCGATCCGCTTCACCCCCTTCCGTTGCGACGGATCAGTAACGGACCCCGAACGACGCGTACACTTCGGCGTTGTTTCGGTATCCGCCGTAGAGACGCGCGACGCCGGTGTCGTGCATCAACCCGACCGAGCCCATCGACGGGTCACCGTTCGCGAGGGCGAGGGTGATGTCGCTCTTGAAGCCCATCAAGTTCGGGAGGAGGTAGCGGACGTACGCCTCGAAGAGGTACGTCTGCTGGATCGGCTGGTTCGGGAACTGCGTGTCCTGGACGACGCCCACGTAGCTCCCGCTCTGGCTCGGATCGCTGTTGTTCACGTCGTAGTACCAGTGGTACGCCGTCGCCGCGTCGACGCCGATCGAGAGCGGCGTGTGGAACGGCATCGTGAGCTCGGCGGCGACGCCGAAGCCGAGACCGTACTTCGTGTTGGGCTGCCCGCCTTCGTACGTCGCGTACTTGGCGATGATGGCCTCTCCGTACGTCCGCGGCTCGACTCGGAAGTACTCGCCGAACTCCTTCTCGAGGCTGAAGTAGATGCGCGGCGAGGTGATGACGCTGGCCTTCTGGCTCGCGAGCGAGGTCGGCGCGGTGAGCCACCCGTTCGCTTTGAACGTCATCTCGTACTTGAGCGGGAAGTAGTGCCCGTAGGACAGGATCAAGTCCTCCGAGCGCCACCCCGTCTCACCCTGGTCGGCGATGAACCGCTGCGTGAGAAAGCCACGCAGCTTGATGTGGTCATACGCCGTCGGGTCGGCGCTGAGCGTCGCGGCGAAGACGTTGAACACCTTGTTCTCGGCGTTCAACGTGTCCTCCTGCCGAATCAAGCGGTGGGTCTCGAAGCCTCCGGCGACCTCCCACCACTTCCTCTTGTTGGACTCCTGAGCGACGGTGTCCGGGTCGGTCACCGCCAGGTTCGTCCGCTCCGCGGAGCTGCTGAACCTCTCGCCGCCGCCGGAATCTCCGGAGGGCCCAGCAGAGGGGCTCGAGCGACCGGGGCTCCCTTTCCCCGTGGCGCCGCCGCCGCGTTGCGCGGAGGCAGTGCTCGCGATGAGCAACATCGCGAGTCCAATTCCAACCTTCGTCATTCGCATGGCAAACTCCCAGCAAAGTTGCACGGGAAAGAGGCGCAGCACCGTTCCAGATACGGTCGACTTTCACCGCCGCTTGGCTGCATGCGGCGCCCCTCTACCGCGCGACGACGTCAGTTGTACTGGTTGAACGAGTCGAGGAAGTACTTCATCGGGAGCTGGAAGCCGTACGCGTCGTTCGTGTTGCCGTCGTCCTCGCCGTGCTTCACGTCAGCGTTGAACGCGTGGACGATGATGTACGCGGCGGTGTTGCGGTCGCGATCGACGGCCACCCAGGTGTTGCGATCCTGGATGTACGCCCACGCCCAGCGGCGATTATCCGGCCCGACGAACTCGTTGTAGTCGTCCGAGTGGTGGATGTCCGACGAGCCGTCGCGCGGAATCGACGGGTCGTACGTGCAGTCCTCGAGCTTCTCCGTGTCGGTGCAGCCGACCGTGTTGTACTTGGTCGCGAGCCCCTTGAAGAAGTCCAGGAAGTCCTGCTGGCGGTAGAAGACGTAGCCACCGACCCAGTCACGCACTTCGCGGCGCCCGAAGAACGCGACGTCGTGGGTGGCCTTGGCGAACTGCGCGACGGCGAGCGGCTTGGCGAAGGGGAAGACGTCGTACTGACCGCCGATCATCGACTCGACCGTGTCCTCCGCGACCGTCTGGTACGACGGGTCGCCGAAGCGGTAGCTGTACGAAGCGAGGTAGTCGCCGGTCGACTGGTTCGGGTCGTAGAGGTCGACCGCCCAGATGTCCGTGAACGACTGCACCGCCATCAGCTTGTCGAGGAAGATGCCCTGCTGCGTGGTGTCGCCGTAGAAGTTGTCGTAGACGGTCTTGAACGGACGCTCGCCGGAGCCCTGCTGGACGATGGCCTTGTGGAACGCGCCCACCATCTGGTTGGCCGACGAGAGGTCGCTCTCGAACCGGTTCGTCAGGTTGTTGAAGTACGACGCCGCCGGGGTGTTCGGGGGCGGGGTGACGCCGATGCGGCGGAGGGTGTCCTGGATCTCACCGGCGGTCCAGTCGTACTCCCAGGCAGCCATGAACCGCTTCATGTCGTAGACAATCGCGGCCGGCGTGTCGGCGTACGCGGAGACGTCCCAGTACTTCCGGTACAGACGGAAGTTGCGCCACTGGTAGTTCCACTCGTAGTCGTCGATCTGCGCGGCGATGATCTCGCTCGGCGTCGAGCCGAAGTCGAACTGACGGCAGAACGGCGAGAACTTGATGTGGCTCGCGTTGCAGAAGAGGTACTGGATCTCGGTGTTGCCGGTGAACCCGTGCGGGTCGTGCCACGGCGTGTCCTTGTCGATCTGCTGCGAGATGCCCGTCGGCTTCGCGTCCGCCGGCGGCGCCTTGCGGCTGCTCGTGCTGTTCGCGTAGATGAACGAGATCGCGCCCTGATCGTAGGGGCCCCAGCCGTAGCCACCGTTGGGGGCGGCATTCCAGAAGACGCGGTCAGCGGTCACGTTGTAGTCCATGACCGACGACTGGTACATGCCGATGTGGTCGCCCTTCGCGTCCTTGTAGTGCGGCCAGTTCGGGCGATCGACCGACGCCATGAAGTTGTGGTCGAGGCCGACGGCGTGACCGAACTCGTGCCACACGGTGAGCGAGTGGTAGCTGTCGACGAGGCTCTTGATGTAGTCCTTGCGCGTCTCCCACTTGCCGTTGACGCAGTGGCGGGCGTCGCGCTGGAAGGCCTGGATGAGCGAGATCATCCCCGGCTCGTCGTACATCGCGTTGCCGTGGGCGAAGTTCGCCTTGTACTGGTACTCGCGGTGATCGACCTGCGCGCCGTGGAACTGCGTGAGGAAGTCCGTCGCGGCCCTGAGGTTCGTCGTGTCGTACGGCGCGATCCCGTGATCGAGCTGCGACGCCATCTGGTGGAACGCGTACTCCTTCTGCCGCGCCTCCCACTGCGCCCCCGGACCGAACGCGGACTGGCCGCCCTCGGCGACGACGAACTGGTTCGTCTGCGGGTCAGCGAAGACCTCGTACGGGAGGATGCGGTAGTACGCCTTGAAGAAGTCGTCCGACTGCTGGAAGACGAAGTCCTGCGGACCGAGGAAGCCGAACTGCGCGGTCGGCCTCTGCAGGTACTCCTGCATCTTCGTGTAGAGCGTCGACCGGCCGTTGTGGTTCTGCTTCACGACGTCGGTGACGAACGGCATGACGTCGCCGTCGGTGCAGTTCGCCTGCGCGCCCGTCGGGACCGCCGGCCACTCGCCGTTGGCGTCGAGCTGGTCGGTCGCGCCGATCGTCTGGAGGAAGAAGTCCAGGCGCGCGGTCACGCGATCGTTGAGCTGGAAGTCGGCGATGTTGATCGACGACGAGACGAGCTCGCCGGTGCGCGGGTCGGGGACGAACTGGGTGACGCCGATGAACGGGCTACCCGTGTCGATATCCGACTCCCACCGGATGAAGCTGTATCGGACGTCGCCGAACGCGCGCGGGCGGACGCACGAGTTCTTCGCTTCGCCGCTCGCGGCGCAGACGAAGCCCTCGTCGCACTGGTTCGGGTTCTTGTCGTTCTGCGTGGCGTCGCAGCCCGGAGCGCCGTCGACCTTCGCGAGATCCTCGTCGAAGTTCTTCACGACGAGCCGACCCTTCGCACCCGCGTCCGTGAGGAGCGTGTTCGTCTGGTCGATGATCCCGCCCTTGTCCGTGAAGAAGTGCTTGTACTCCTCCGGATAGCCGGGCGCGTAGTAGTAGACGATGTCCTTCTTCGGGTTGAAGCGCAGCGCCAGCTGGCGCGCGCCGATGAGCCCCGTGTCCTGGTCGCGCGCGACCGTGGTCAGGTCGATCGTGCCGTACTTGCGGCGGATCGGATCCTTCTCCGCGATCTCGAGCGGCTCGTACGCGCCCTCCGCCGTCGGATCCGGCAGCGGCTGCGCGCGCGTGAACGAGTACATCAGCGTGACGTTCAGGTTTTGACGGCCGAAGCGCTGCGCGTTCGCGAGCTCCGGTCCGCTACCCTCGGCGCACGCCGGGTCGCTGAAGAGGATCGGCAGCGTGACCGACACCGCGAACTGCATGTAGCCGTTCTTCTCGTCCGTGTAGAACGAGTTCGGGACGAGCGTCGAGAACGCGTTCCCGATGTCGGTGCACTTCTGGAGGAAGAACGTCGCCTGCGGGCCCATGGACGCGAGGTCGCCCATGTTGTTCTTCCCGAAGTTCACCTTGACGAACTGGCGCTGCTGCCACGGGAGCTCCTGGTTCTCCTCGTAGAAGTTGCTCTTCTCGCCGTCGAGGTTGATCTTGTACTTGAGGTCGACGTTGGTGACCGGCCACGAGTTCAGGACCTCGGGCTCGCGCGTGTCCTGAGCGGCGAACCCCTGCGAGATCTCGCGGAGGTTGACCATCTCGAGGGTGTCGGACGTGATCGCCCAGCGGACGTACGCGCCGTTGTTCTCGGCACCGACGAAGAAGCCCTGGCTAGCGAGCGGGTTCGGGGTCGACGTGTGGATGATCGTCGTCTTCATGAACCAGCCGTTGTCCGCCTGCGGCTTCCCATCCGGCCCGTTCGTGGCGGGGCGGACGAGGAACTCCTTGCGGAGGTACTGGTTCTCGTTGAAGACGCCGTTACGGGACGGCCTGTCTGCGACGCAACCCGTTGCGGAGGCGCACGCCGTGGCGAGCGCCCCCATTGCGAGAAATGCGCGAATTGTCTTTCTCATGATTATTCTCCGAATTTCCCGCCGAAGCTATTGGGCCAATGCCGGATCAAAGAGGACGACGTCGACGACGCGACCGAAGCCCGCGCCCTGGCTGATGGAGGCGCGCACGCCGTTGACCAGCGAGCTGATGAAGTCGGGGTAGTTGTTGAACGGGCTGTACCGGACGATCAGGCCGCACGCGTCCTGCGAGCCCGGGTGCGCGTCGATCCAGTCGAGGATCGTCCCGACCGAGGTGTACATTTCGGCGGTCAGATAGTCGCCGCCGGAAGCGCAGAGGAACGCCTTCCCGAGGAAGTCCTGCGTCTCCATGGCGAGAACCTTACCGACGTTCGTCGGATGGCCTTGGTCATCACGGACGTTGTCGTAGTCGACGAGGATCGTCGTGGTGATGCCCGAGAAGTCGAGCTGCGCGGTCTGGATGAACTTGTCGCGCGTGCCGCTGAGCGGGAGGTTGAACCCGGTGACGGCGCGCTTCGGGAACCACGG
>Ga0070689_100001342_pt1 | contig 15613 bp, 15 predicted proteins | sample KBSS23HmetaG_FD_64669 | JGI IMG/M metagenome (GOLD analysis project Ga0070689, IMG submission 64669) | Switchgrass rhizosphere microbial communities from Kellogg Biological Station, Michigan, USA - KBS S2-3H metaG | ecosystem: Host-associated > Plants > Roots > Rhizosphere ...
GGAGATGTTCCGCGTCTCGATGGATGCGACGTTGGACTGCGCGTCCAGCACGTAGGACGTCCCGCTGACGTAATGCGCCGCCACCATGGCCATCGGAGCGTGGGAAACGGCATCGGCGGCATCTGCCGCGGCCTCGTTGGCGGTCGTCTTGGCGTCGACGTACAAGGCAAACAATGTCCCGATGAACTCCTCGAACTGTGTTTGGTTCGGCTGGTCACCGGTTTCGAAGTAGCTCTTCAGGATGCTTTCAAGCTGCGGCACCGATGCTGCCGACCCGTCGAGCTCGATGGCAAATGAGGCGAACGTCGCGCCCTGCGTCGCGGCATAGGCGATCGAGGTGCCAGAGAAGCCGCTGTCCCTGGTGGCGACAGAGAGCGCCGTTGTCGGCGTGGCCTGGTTGGCGTCCTGGCGGCTCGTCCAACTGGCATTCGGCACCGATGACGTGTCCCCGCTGGCGACTGCCGTCATCGTCAGGTTGGTGTTGAGCGCCGACTGGTTCAGGACGGGCGTCGGCGTCGTGGAGGATGCCTGATTGGCCTGAAGTCCGTAACTGCGGATCGCGGACAGTCCGACGCGCGTCATCCCCGTCACAGCGACGGCCACGAGCTCGCCGGCGTCGTTGGCGCCCGACGTGCAGGTGATAATCGTCGAGTCGGTGTTTCGAATAAGCGCATTGCGGACGAACACGGCCGAGTTATTCGCCGAGGCATTCCAGAGAGCGCTGGCAACCCTGGTGTAAGTCCCATCCACGCCGTTGTCATCGGTCATCGTCAGCGTGGCCGCGTTGACGCTCAGGCTGACGAACACGACGATGAGATCCCCGGACGCCGGCGTGATGGTGACGCTGCGATCACCGGTGCCGGAGGTTCCGCCGCCGGCGAAGCTGGTTCTGTAGGTTGCTGACATATTATTCGACTATGAAGGTGTCCCCGATGATCCAGCCGCCGATCCCGTCGATTTCCGGCGAAGCGGTGCCGACCGTCTCAGACTCTGGCGAAGTGAGTTCCGCGATGGTGATTGTCGCCTGCCCCTGGCGGGAGGTGAGCAACGAATAGCCGTCGATGCTGAATCGGCCGAAAATCAGCGGCCAGATGTAGACGCCGGCATGCGGGCTGGAGACCGACTGAGTGAGCGTGATCGTTGTGCCGACAGCGGTGAGGATCTGCGCAACCTCATAGTCGCCGTCCTCGTCGATGAAGATCAGGTAATCGTCTGCCGCCCACGGCCAGAGCGAGGTTTCGATTGTCACCGTCGCCGCCGTCACGCGGTTCACCAGTTCCGACCCGCGGCCCCAGTGCGGCGCGCACGCCAGGCTACTGCGCATGGCGGTCAGGATGCGGTCAGCGAGCTGTGACTGCTCCTGAAGGTCCTTGGCCGTTACCGTCCATTGCAGGACCTTGCGCGGAACTGCTCTTAGGCCGAAACGGGATTCCTGCCCGAACTCGGAATCGGCAACCTCCGTCTCCCACCACCGTTCGATGCGTGGCGCTTCACCGTAGTTCGCCTCGTGCGGGAACAGAACGTGGCCGTTGACGGTTTCAACGCTCATACAACAAGCCCGAGCCGTGTCCTGTTTTCAGAGATGACGTTGAGGATGTCGTCGGTGCCTTGCCGGCTGCGGATGTATTGCCGCATCGCAGCTCGGTCGGGCAGAATGATGTTGTGCACCACGGCTCCGCCGACATTGACGTTCGGTGACCCACCGGAGCCCGCGCCGTTAAGCGCAGCGTTGTGCATTGCCGACAGCGTCTGAACGCCGATGGCGCTGGTCGCCGGCGCACTGAAGACGAATTCTTTGCCGTGGACCGTGCCAGCGGCTTGATTCGTTGGAAGATTGCCGGTGAACCCGCCTCTTTCATATCCGGCCAGCGAACCGACCGCCGTAATGCCCTTTGCTGCCGCTATCGCAGCCGCTAACTCGCCAGGTGCCAGAACTGCGGCAGTGCCGTATGAAGCCACCGTGGCCAGTAATGCCGGAGTTGTTAAAAGCGCACTGGCAGCGGCGGCAAACCCACCAATTACGGCAGTCTGCACGGCTATCGAGGCAGTGGTCGCTGCTGTCCCCAAAATCAGGTTGGCGACCCACTTCAGCCCGATCTGAATGATGCCCTGGATGATGCTTTGCAGGATCGTCGTCCCGATGCCTCGCAGGGCATTTGCCCAGGACTCGGTGCCGATGATGACGTTCGTCAATTGCGTGCTGATGGTATTGATGGAACCGCTAATCACGTCGTTGAACGTTTGGGCGATGTTTTGGGCAACTGTCCCAAACTGGTCCTGCAGCTTGGTGAGCGCCGCAGACCACTGGTCAGAGAAGCTCGTCGGGTCCGGCCCAAGACCTCCAATCTGCCTTCCGACGGCGGTGACGCGAGATTCCGCGGTGTTAGCCTGGCCGGCGAGTTGGTCGCGCTCCTGCTGGCTCAGGCCTGGCTGCGTCGCTCGTTCGCGCAAGATGTCGATGATCTTCTGCTGTAGGTCACGCTCCTGCTCCAGGATGGCCTTCCGCTGCGCCCACTTCTGCACCTGCGTCTGCGTGAAGTCTGTCTCGATGTCAGCGCGCTTGGCCTCGAGCGCGACGAGCTGCTGTCGCAGGTCGATTTCCTCTTTGCGCAGCTTGGCGATGAGGTTCGCCGTCGGCAGGTAGCTCGTTGTGGTGGCGACTTCCGTCTTGGCGGCTGCGGCGAGTTTCTCCCGTGCTTCGAGTTGCTGCTTGATGAGAGCAGTCAACCGCTCGAGCGCCGTGCCTTCCTTCTGCTGCTCCCCGGCGAGTTGCTGGTTGACGCCCAGGAGCACGCGCCCAGCCTCGGTGGACTCACGGAAGAAGTCCGTCAGACCCGCCCGCAGGTCTTTTACGCTCTCGGCGGCAAGCTCCCAGGCCTTCGCCCAGGTGACCGGCTCCGCAACCTGGCCGGGCTCACTGCCAGCGGCGCGCCCCAAGCTTACATTTCCGAACTTCGAGCCGAACAGGTTATTGATTCGGCTGATGGCCTGATTCGCAACCGTCTCAAGGTTCTCGGCAAAGAAGTTGACAACTACGGCGAACCCATCCCTGAGCAAACTGAACAGGGTTTGGAACAGCGCCTTCCAGTCACTCCCGATCTTGATGAGAGCCAGGTTGACCAACTGCACGAACGAAACCACCAGTTGAGACATCGCCTCGCCGATGGCGTTGAACACGGTCAGCACATTGAGGCTGATGGCCTGCCATGTGCGCTGGGAGCCGATGTAGCCAGTCAGCTGATCCCAGAGCTTGCGCGCGGCATTTGTCCCCGCCTCGAATCCGGCCTCGATGGAGAGAGAAACGAATTCACCGAAGCGACCCTCCTTCCACTGCTCAATGGCGACGGCCACGAAGGCGCCGAAGCGTTGGCCCAGCGTGGTGAAGTCCACGGCCTTGAGGGCCGACTCGATGGCCTCGGTGATCTCGTGAATCGGCAGTTGGTCCAGGACGCCGGCAAAGAACTTCGTGCCGCTGGATTTTACCCGCCCGGTGACGACCTCAAACTCGTGCAGCAGCTCCGAGTTGCGCGCCATCACCTCGCCGAACGTGCCGGCGCCTTTGGCCAGCTCGTCGAACAGTTTCCCGTCCTTGAACGCCGGCAGCAGCAGGGCGCCGGACTTGCCGAAGATGGCGGTAACCGCGGCGGCGCGCTCGGTTCGGTCGACGAGTCCGTCGATGCGCTGGCTAATAATCCCGAGCTGCTCCGCTGGCCCCTTCTTCTGCAGCTCCTCCATTGAGAGGCCCAGCCTGGCGAAGGCACGCTCGGCGTCCGGAAGCTCTCCCGTGGCGGCGTCGGCGATGACGCGCTGCATTCGGCTGATGAATGTTGCGGCGCTGTCCGCATCGCCACCGGTTTCTTTGAGCACTTTCCGGATGACGATGAGCTGCGGGATGGTGGCGCCGGTCTGCGCCTTGAGCCGGGTGAGTTCGGTGCCAAGCTCAACCACGGCGTGAATCGAGCCCTCGATCTTGGACAGGCCAGAGAAAGCGCCAATGGCAGCCGTCAGCCCCAAGGCAGCGCCTTTGATCTGGCTCAGCGTATTGGCGACCTGCCTGATGCCGGCCTCAACCTGGCTGGCGCCCTGCAGGCCTAACCGTATGATCACTTCATTGGCCATATGATTGCTTTTCCAACAGATCCCGCAGCTTCTTCATTCCGCCGCCGCCTTCTTTGCACCAGACGGACGCCACCGCGTGTACTGTCGAGTCCAGGTTCAGGAGCGCCCGCCGCGCTTCCAATCGCCGCGCCGCGCCAGCCATCAGCTCCAGTTGAGCCAGGCTGTGGCCGGAGGCCTGCTCCAGCGTCATTCCGACCTGGACGGCGAGCTCGGCGGCGTATTCGGCGATCGTGACGCCAGGGCGCGGTCGACGAGTCCGGGCATGATTTTTTCCTGACGGCCCAGCCGGCGCTGAACCCAGGGATAGAAAAAAGCGTCGTTCAACTCCTCCGCCTTCGCGATGAGTGGCGCGATGCTTTCCGGCTTGAGCGTGTCGGCCCAGCCTTCCGGCTGCCGGCAGTAGAGCTCGATCTGGCGCGACTCGTCGTCGATGGCCGCCATGAGCTTGGGATAGTCACTCAGCGGCAGTTGCCGGACGCGGACGGTCTGCGAAGTGCCGTCGAGCAGGGCCACCTCGAAGTCAGCGCCGCCCAGCAGCGTATCGAGCGGGTTGGCTTTTGGCACTGCGGGTCCGGCTTCTGGCCGGCGTTGTCGGGTTTGGTCCATAATGAAAACGGGCCGCGTTGTCAGCGCGACCCTGTGTTGGCGAATTCCAGGGTTACGGTTGCGGAGGGGTTCCGCCTTCGGTTCCACCGCCCGACCCGCCGGGGTGGCCAGGGATGATGTCGGCGAGTTCCTTTCCGATGGCGGCAATCTGCGTGATTGTCGCCGCGGCATCGTCCGGAACGTCCGCATCCCCGAGCTGCTCCTCCAGAGAAGTAATCTTGGCATTCAATTCGGTGAGCTTGGCGGTGATTTCGTCGAATGCCTCCAGGTTATCCAGCCTGATCTTTTCCACTATCGCTTTGAGTTCGCTGACTTTCATAAGGATTTGTTCTTTAGCTTGCAGCAAGTCTGCTTGAGTGACCGGCGGCGGCTTCGGCTTGCCAAAAAGCTGCTGCAGGATGTTCATTTGCTTCCCAATACCATCCAAATCACGAAGGCGAAAAACGCGACCGCAAAGGCCACGTTGAAGATGTCCTTCAGGAGTTCTTTGTTGATTTGGTTGCCCATAGTCTCAGATTGTAAAACTGCTCCTGTGCCACTTGGCTCAATAGCTCGAACACTCCCACGCACAACTGCACCACCAAATCGGCGACGAAACAAAGCTCGATGCCGACGGTGGCGATGGCGAGTGCGACGATTTTCATCGGAGTGTTATGGCCGGATCACGAAGCGCCCGCAGCGTTCGCACGTCGCGCCGTGGCATGAATAGCCGGTGCGCATCAGCTCCTTGCCGGTGCTGTGCCCGAACAGGAAACAAAGGAAGCGTTTCATTTCAATATCCTAGCTTCGGAAGGAAGTAGGCTATGCAGGCAATGACCATAAGAAGCGCGATGTAAAATGATGATTGCGATCGGCGTCCAGAAACACAGCGCGCCGAATTTCAATAGCAGGTTTTCTTTCATCACAGTTTCAGGGTTGCGACGAGGCCGGCGAAGAAGCGTCCATCGGCTGTCCCGTGTTTCCCGTCGCCCGAGATGTCGAAGGCATAGGCCAGCCTCGGCCCAAGCTCCAGCGACTTGCTTTGAATGAGGACAGCAGTGACTCCGAACGGAACGCGAATGAACAACGCGTCAGCCGCCATGCTGTAGCCGGCGCCGATGCCAGCATCGAATTTCAGATGCGCGCCGAGCTTAGCCTCTGCGCGGATTCCGCCGCCCGCCCGGTCGATTGCTACTCCTTCCGTGTCATCCGATTCGCCGAATGCCCAAAGGCTGAAAGTCTGGTTGAGATGCGTGACCAAGTTTGCCCCGAAGCCATCTTTTGACTGGCCGTTGATGCCTTGCCAGCCGACGGTGTAATACGGCTCCAGCGAAACGTCGGCCAGGAACGCTTTGGATTTAATCTCAGGCGCGACCGCTGGCTTTGGTGGCTCGGATGCGGTAGCGGTTAATGTGAAGGCGAAGCAAATCGCCAGGATGCATTTCAGTTTGCTCATTTGTTTGTTTCCGTTTGTTTTTGGTGTTGCGCATCGGCGTAAGCCGTCGAGCGATACATTTTCGCGGCCAGTAGGACGGCGGCCACCGTGCCTACAAAACCCTTGATCCAAAACAGGATCATCGCATCGACGTATTTCGATGCGTCGTCCGAAGAGAAAAACCCCGTGAGATAGCCTGACGCTGCAACGCCAGCGTATAGCACTCCGTCTGTCCAGATTCCTTTCATCGTTTGCGCTGGTGGGGTGGCGGTTGGCACTGTTCCAGTTTAAGAATCCGCTCAGAAAGTTGGCGGCGGTCGTCCTGACATATCGCAAGGTCGGAGCGACACAGATCGAGCTGCTTCTCGATTCTTTCCCCCTGCCGATTCATGCGTCCGAACAGAACTGTTACGGATGCAGTCAGCGCCCCGATCCCTGCCAGCAAGGCCGCCTCCAGTGTCATAATTTCAGCCAGAATCATTTCGCTCTGTTCAGATAGTTCCTGATGTTCTCAACGGTCTGTCGGTCATTCTCGGCAGCGGCTTCGGCATTCCACCATTTGAGATAGCTGTCATTGGTTACCTCGGGACTGGCGGTGATGCGCTCACTTGGCTGGCTACTCGCGCAAACATCAGCGGCTCGCTCGGGAACAGACGATAAGTGACCAAAACCGTCCCGGTAACGCTGCCGGACTTCACTGTTATCCGCTGGCGCCAGTCTACGAGGTCTTCGCTTATTTCCATCGAGCCCGGCAGCGGCAGCGTGAGCGTCAGTGGAACCGTCTTTAACAAAACCGGCGTCGTTGGCGCTGGCGGGACTGTCAGCGTCGAGGTGTTCGTTCCGCCCTTCGGACTTTCCCCAAGCATGTTCGTTGCTGTCACCGTGACCGTGTTGGATAACGCGATCGGGTAGTTTGTCCACACGACTCCGTTGGTTATGGAAGACGCGATGAGTGTCCATGCGTTGCTCCCGGTTTGCCGATAGAGCCGGTAAGGATTCTCTGGCGTCGCCTGATTCTGACCGTCCCAAACGAACGTCACGTCAGCCGCCAGAAGCGGCAGAGCGGAGAGGAGGAGTGTGAGTAGTGTTTTCATATTGTCACCAAAGCCAAACGTTCCAGCCGCCAGCAGGCCCCGGAGGTGCGGGAGGAGGTGCAGGAGCTGCGTCATCCCTCAGTGCGAACGGGTAAGCTGGAGCGATGCAGAACGCCGGCGGATTCGTGAAGAAAGACTTATTGAGCGTGATGATCGCGGTGTCGTCCGATTCTACCGTGTAACCCATCAGCGAGCCGTTAACCGTGTTGGCCCAAAAATACGTGTTTGTCTGCTGCTCAATTCCCCCGTTCTCAAAATACAAAGCTTCGTCAGCGCCGTTCTGTCGTCTAAAATCAACTGTGCAAGTCGTGTTGGTAACAACATTGGAATAGACCAATCCGCTTCCTCCTCGAAAATCCGGGAAGTTATCCATCTGTGCGCCGGCCGAAAAATTGAAGTAGTTCGAGCAAAGCAATAGCGCAATGCCTCCTCGCAGTCCTCCGCCAGTTGGTCCATGGAAATCGAACGGCGGTGAATAGTCCCAGTTGGCAGAATCGTTCTTCCATGTGTTGTGTCGGAACATCCAGATCTGGCTCTCCTGACTGGTGAATCCGGCAACCGTGTCACTTGGCATCGAGGAGGAGTCATGGATCAGGTTGTCCTCCCACACCGCAAAATTCGTGCTGCAATAATTGAACGAAGACGCCGGTCCAAAGTCGGTCCAGTTATCGTCATTCCGTCCCCATGCCCTCCCTTTGAGTTGGCAGTCCGAGAACATGCATTTGTAGAAAACGCTTCCTGAATAGAACTGGAATGAGGCGGTGTGGAAGAATTTGAAGTAAACGGCTTTCACTCGCCCATAGAGTGCGTTGAGTTCAATCCCCCTTCCCCAGAATCCACCCGCGATGCGTCCGTAGTTCGTGCTCGTGAGGTAAAGGTTTGAAATCGTTACTGAGTTTGCAGTGACCGCGATTAGTTCGTCAGTCTGACCGCTCTGAGTGTTCGTGATGCAGACGGTATTGGAACTGATGCCGGAGAATGTCTGACCACTTTTGGACAGTGTAAGCCCACTCGTCCACGAATTGCTTCCGGCTGGAATTACGATCGCATCGTTGGCTGAACTCGAAGTGAACACTGTCCCGACATCCGTCCGCGACGGCGAATCCGCCACCCACGCACTCGCCGGGAACAGCGGCCAGTTGTTCCCCGTGTCATCAATGAGAATGTTGTCATACCACATCAGCGAACCGCTCGGAGCATGCTGGTGGTCGTCGTATCGACCGATCGCAAGGTAGCGCGCATTTGAGTTTGCCAATGGCAGTGAGCTGGTCCCGACAAGCAGCCACGTCACCGGGTCGTAGAATTTGATCTGTGCGTTGGTTCCGGTCGCGTTGAACAAGACACTGACCCAATACGCCTTGTCCTTGGTCAGATTGACTCGCGTCCCGGTGAACGGATTCTGCTGCGTGTGGACGCAAGCCGAGAACGTGGTGGAGTTGTCGAAGTTGAAAACGCAGAACTCCCCGGAGTTTGCCTCGATTCCAAATACGTCATAGGAGTTGCCGTCCTGCGTCCACGAGTTTCCCTTCCAAAAGAATCCGACGGTGATCTTCGCCTTTGTCCCGTTCAGGTAGTAGCGGAGATACTCGAACTGCGTCGAGTTGGTCTGCTTAAGGCAGCGCGTCGAGGCGGCATCCGTGTAACTTGCATCATTGGTCAGCGTCACGGGACGAAGAAAAGAAAACTGGTTGTCCGTGCTGATGGTGATGCTGCCGGCCCCGCCGTTGGTAATCAGTTCCCATCCGCCCTTATTCGCGCCGAATGTGAATCCGTTGAGGGTATTCGTATCGGTGGGAGGTGCGTCGTTTATTATCTCAAGGTTCGAGCCGCCCTCGAAGTTCACCAACTGGCTGAGCCGGATGCTCGACGTGGCCGCGCCAGCCACGAGGCACGTAATCAGAACGCACATCACCGTTGCGACCGTTCTTAAACTTGCGCTTCCGATAGTCACTTTGCTTTCTGGTGGAAAGGTATGTTCTTACGGCACTCACCGTCATCCGATTGGCTTCTTCCGACTTCATTAGAACACCGGAGCTTGTTTCGCATTGCCTGAGGTAAACGCTCCTGGCGGATCGGTTGGTCCGCGACTCCTTCCGTCGATGTCGTAAGGGAGAACCCAGCCAGCCATTCCGAGAGGCACATCGTTAAACAGAGTCGAGTGACTCTGAAGACGGTAATTGCCGTTCCCGTTGCCGGTCGTGGTGCCAACCATCGAAGCGAAGCGGACATACTTCCAGACGTTGCCGCTGTTGTTCGTTGCCCAGTAGCCGGTCGATAGCCCGATGAATCCATAACTTCCAGTTGTGCCTTGGCTCTCTGGATTACCGTTTTGAGCATTCAGCTCTGCGTAGGCATTGCCAACTGTTCCAACGCCATAAATAAGATTCCATCGGTTCGTTCTCCGGTTGTCTGCGTTCTGGGTTGCTCCAGAAAGCGATCCGTCCGTATCGATCTCGAAATCATCTATGAGATTTCCTACGTGAGAATAGAGCGCGGAATATTGGACGGTGTTGGAGCTGTGGTTGAACGGCGGGTGATACCTCGCAAGGATCGTGTTGTTCCAAACGATGATGTTCGATGACCGCTCCAAATCACGCGTTGACTGCATCACGTCGAACGGCGGATTTGATCCGTTGGTTGCAACCTCCAGAACGTTCTGAATGACGAGCGCGCCTATGTCCACGTTGGTGGCCAGCCCGATTGAAAGCGGAAGCGCGGAGGCGTCCCCGCGCAGAACCTGATTGAATGAGTAGCACCAAGGGTCAAATCCAGAACCAGCCGTATCGTTCTTGATTCCGCTTGGCCCGTTGGTTGCCGGAAGGATGATGTTTCCGATGAATGTGATCGGATTCATCGACTCCGTGTAGCAGGAGAACCGATTCCCCCAGACATGCCAACGGTCCAGCAACGGCTCTTTGGTGTTCGGAGTCCCGGACGGTTTGAAGCCGTAGCGGTTCCTGCCAACCGTGCAACCCGTCATCCAAATGTTCGTGTTGTTGACTGAGATCGCTCCGGTGTTTCCGATTTCGTTCGTTCTTATGTCGCACCTATCCCACCAAATCGCAGAGCGCCCCTGGCTGTCGAAGGCGGCGTTTGCAATCCAGTCCAGAGTCAGCCCGACAAACTTAATCCGCGAGAGCTTCTGAACGCTGGTCGCGCCCCGGTTGGTGCAGATAACCGCATCGACCATCGCCACACCGGGATAGTTGCTGATAGTGATCCAAGAGCGATTGAGCAGCCGCGTCGTCACCGTCGGCGCATCAGGATCGCTGACGAACCCATGGCGCCCGTTGGTAAGCAGAATGACGCAATTGTCCCAGTTGCTCTTGTTGAAAAGCGTGAGGTTGGTTACGGCCATCGTGTTGAGCGCGAGCTGAATGTTGGTGAAGCAACGCGGAGCCGCTATGAGTGATGCAAGATTGGTGTAAATGTTTCCGTCTGCGAATCCGTTTGTCCGGTCCACGCAGGCGAAGCAAATCGAATAGTCACCGTTGCGGTTCGAAAAGAAAACCTGCGGCCCAAGGTATGGAGAGTCCCCATCATAAGTTCCGTCGGAGCTATCCCAGATCGAGGACGAGTCTCCGATGCGAGGGAACACTTTCACGAAGTTGGTAAAGTTCGTCCCGGCCACGCCCGCCGTGAAGTTGGTTTGCCAGACGAAGCTCCGGTAGACGATCGTTGGCGTCGGCTTCGAGAAGTCCACGATTGGATCGGTGACGACGTTCGTCGGGCTCCGGTGAGCGTCGGCATCCACTCCCCAGAAGTGAACCGACTTTACCGGCTTGCCTCCTGCGGCGAAGTAGTTGGCCGCAACGATGTCGATTTGATACTGGCTTCCTCCGACCACTTGCCACGGGACAGTGAGCGGGAACGCCAGCGACTTAGGGTAAGGTTGCCCTGATGCGTTGGTGACGATGGAAAGCGTCCCGGCGACAGAGTTCGTCCCGGTGCCATTGGTAACGGCGTAGGCACCTGTTAAAAGCGTTGCGACAATGTTACTGTCGCGCGCGCACACGTAATCCGAAAGTGAGAAACTGACGACGCACCCAGCGCCGTCAGTGGCGATCTGGTTCGTGAACGGCCCAGGCGGCCCGGCTGCCGCGGCGTTGCTCCATGCGTGACGGATTAGGTGCGTCCCGATGACTTCTCGCAGAACCGTTGTGCCGCTGCCATCGGCGTTGTAGCCCATGCTCGTGATCTGGAGCTTGATCCGTGGAAGCGATGCGACGTTGCTGCCCGTCAAACCGGCATTGATGATCCCGTTAGTGTTCAGACCGGAAACCCACATGCGCGCCGACCAGCCGGACGGCGAGACTTCCATTCCTGTGACATCGCCCACCGCCGCCCAAACGCGCAGCGGCAGCAACAACAGGACAGCCAGAAGGAAGCGGTTCATGGAGCAAAGCCGGTGATATTTCCGACGACTGCGGCTAAGTTGGTGTAACCGTAAAGGGACACCATGTCCGTATAGCCCTGATTGGTGGTGAGATTGAACCCGGTGACAGTTGTCCCGATTCGGACGCTCCCGAAATTCGGATAGACGCCGTTGGTCGTGCAGGTGATGAAACCAGCAGCAGGTTGCCGGATGGCGATTCGCTTCACGGTTCCCGGCGTGACGTTAGTGCAGACGATCGCAAAGTTGACCGTCGGGGTGATCGTGATGTCGTTCGTTGCGCCGAGCAGCAGGAAGTCGATGATCAGATTTGTTGAGCCGGTGCCAGTCAGCGTCCCAGGCCACGGCGGCGCGTTCGTGGACGGCCCGCCGCTGCCGCCAGATGCCGTCTGCCAGGAGCCGAGGCCGGTCGTGTCCGTCGCCGTCCAGACTTTGCTTGCCGATGCGCCTGCAGGCAGGAACAGGCTGCCGTTAACCTGAAGCGTGCCGGTGTGGTTTGTGACAGCACCAGCAATCGTGATGTTCAGCGAGTTGGACCGATCGAGTGATAGCAGGCCGCTTGCGGTGACAGTCTGCGCGCTCGTTGCGGTGATTGCGTTGCTGACCAGCGTTGCCGATCTCGTCCGGACTCCTGAGAGTTCCAGCCCAGCGCCAGCCACATAGATCGGTGAGTTAGTGATTGATCCCGTCGCCGCGGTTGAGTCGATATCCAAGCCACGAATGCGCGTCGAGCCGCCGAGATGCGAGATTGCCGGACCGGATCCAACGCGCATTGAACCGGGTCCGATGTAATTCGTCCCGGCAGTGGATACCCCGGAGAAGTCGGACGAGCCGCCCGTGGTCAGGTCTTCCCATTCCTGAACGTCGATATGGGCAAAACCGCCGCCGAGATTCCAGAACCATCCCGTAGCGGAATCCTTGGTGAGCTTGTTACCCCGAACCCAAAGCTTCGCAGCCGATAGATCGTTTGTGAATCGGATTCCTAGTCTCGCGCCAATCCGATTGAAATCGACGTGCAGTTGTCCGCCGTGCTGCGAGATGCCTTGCCCGTTTGGAAGACTGTTCTCCATTTCGCCAATTGTAATCCAGGCTGTGTTGTCCACATGCGTCGGCCTGTGGTAAATGCCCTGGTCGCCGTCGGTGTAAACGATACGGCCAAATTCAAGGTGAGCATCACCAGCCGCAGTCCCCCTGCCGTTGTAGGCATAGCCGCCAAACAGATGAGCGTAACTGATTCGCCCGTGTGAAATCGTGCCGTTCTTCCAAAACATAACGCCGCCCACGGCCACCGTTGGGGCGAAATGATCCGCAATGGCGATGTCCACGTCGAAGTCAACGTCCGAGCAGTCAACGATGGAGATCCCTCCGTATTCGGTTGCATCGACGCCGCCAAGCCACTCATGCAACTTGAAACTGATTCGGCTGGCAGAGTTTGAAACGACAAGCACGCCGCGGTCGTGATCAAGGAAGTCGTCCGGTCCGACATCCATTACCGTCCCAAGCCAGACTACCGAACTCGTAATAGCGCCCGATCTCCCGTAGGCAGAGTTGTCCCAGATTGAAGAATGATAATTGTTGTTGCTGATGGTGGCTCCAGGAAGTCCATACCAGCCAACGCCGTTTTTGAGCAGGTTGGTTACGCCAGTGGAATACAGGCCAGGCGAAGCGATGATTACGGAACCAGCCGATGCCGCCGTTACGGTCGTTGCCAAGTTGTCTGTCGGCTTGACCCAGATCGTGTTGGAGGTCGGGATGCCCATTGCAACCATCTTGGCCAGCAGGTTTGAAATGCTGATATTCGCGTAAGGCGCATTCGTGGAACTGCCGCGCACCATCACGATAAAGTTCGTATCAGCGTCAACGGTCGTCGACGTCAATTGCGAGCGTCCGCCCAGGTAAGCCGGGTCCGCGGCGAATACCGCAATGGCAGCGGCCACAAGCAACAACGAGAAAAGTATCAGTTTGGGTTTCATGGTTCGGTAATCGCTCCTCCCGTTTCCGGGTCGTAAATTATGTCGCCTGTTGTCGGGTCAAGAATCTCTCCACCATTCCCCTCGTCTTCCCCCTGATCGTCGTCATCGTCATCGTCGAAGTTGTCGCCGATGGGTGCCGCAGGGCTGGTATCGAACACGCCGCCCGAGCCGACGTCATGCGGAGCTGCGGGGCTCTCGTCAAAGCCCCCAACGCTGCCGATCGGGATCGGCGCCGCTGGGCTGGTATCGAACTCGGGCATTTACAGCGCTCCGGTGTTGAGGCTCGAAGACTCCACCGAGAAGAGAAACTGCGGCTTGACGACATCCTCGCCGCCCATGGAAACGTCGCCGTCGATTTCCAACAGGCCCCAGGTGTCGATGACCTCGATCAATGTGTCGTCCTGGTCGTAACGCTGCGTCTTGAGCCAACCGCGCTTGTCCGAACCCGAAAGCGGGTTGAACTGCGTCGAGGAATCGCTCAACGCCTCGGTGTGGTAGAGAACCTCGGCCGCAAGTGGGCTGTACTCCTGGCTGCTGAATTTTAAAACCAGCTCGCGCTTGGTCAGCAGTTTTTTGACTCGCACCAACTTTCCTGGCCGCGGGCCCCAGACATCCACCTGTTGCTTGTTCTGCGCAACCGATGCGGAATCAATGACTCCGATCTCCGTCCAGAGATCGTCATTTGGTCCGGGACGAGCCGAAGACGATACGGTGCCGGTCTGATTCACATTTCCGCCGGTATCGGCAGTCGTCGCCTCGTCAGCGGCGACGCAGGGAATTGTGAACGAGGTCGAATTGATAACGGTCGCGACATCCACCGGACCGATGTTGTAACCGACGCCGCTGAATCCCGTGAGCGTCACGCTGGCGCCGACAAACAGCCCGTGAGGCTCGTCAGTGACGATCGTCGCAATGTTGCTGGCGCGCGCCCGGCTGGCGCTGGTTACATCGGCATTGATGGTTCCGCCTTCCCTTGCAAAATAAACATGGGAACCGATGAGCATTGAATCTTTGGTCAGTGGCATAGGTCAGAACGCAACGCGTTTGTCAAAAAACAGGTGATAGGTGATTGCTCCGGGATCGGTATCGTCGACGATGAACGCTTTGTCGCTCATCCGATAAACGTCGTTGGGATTTCTGGAGTTGTAGCCCAGCAGCGCCGCTTTGACGGCGACCATCATTTCGTAGATGTCGAGACTGGCCTTCTTGGGGTTTTGCTTGAGCAGAACAGCTAAGCCGCAGTCCAGGATAGCCGTGCCGCCGCCCTGCGCCCCCGTGCTGGTGACCCCGTCCAGAATGAGAGGAACCGCGACAGCCTGGCCGATGGTCCGCAGCGCCTCCTCGATCTCTTTCTCCTTGTTGCCGCGGTCCTCCAGCACGGTCTGGCCGGTGAAGAACGCATGAGCTGCGATCAGCGCCGTAGCGTGGGTCTGAAGATCTTTGAAGAGGACCATTCAACGCAGATTCGCCTTCCTGGCGTTCTCTTGGTTTTTGTCGTTAATCCATCCGATGATGTCTTCGCGGGAATCGCGCAGGGCCAACGCGATGGCGGCCTGCCCTTTTGGCTTGTTGAGCCCGTGGACGGCTGAGGCGGGAAGTTCGCCTTGAGATCCTTCCCAGGTGAATACCGCTGCGGTTTCATTGTTCCTCCCAATGATTTTTGCCTCCGAGATGGCGGGGCCGAACCTGGAGCGCGCCACCTGGCTGGCGTTAAGCCGGCGAGGATAGCGAGCGGAGATAGAGAGGAACTTACTGCCGCTCTCGCGGACGCTTAATTCCCGCTGCACCATCAGCGCGCGGAGGTTGAGTCGCTTCCCTTTGCGGGTGACTTCGGTGACGGACTTTACTCGTTTCTTTCCAGCGAAGAATCGCACCTGGTCGCTGCCGATGGCGGTATGCGCGCCGAACTTCGCGGCAACGGCCCGCTCGACTCTGGAACGGACTTTGACGCCGCGGCCTGCCTTGAGCGCGGCCAGTTGTGCGGTGCGGATGGAACCTTTGGCTGGTGCGATGG
>Ga0070689_100001343_pt1 | contig 15605 bp, 7 predicted proteins | sample KBSS23HmetaG_FD_64669 | JGI IMG/M metagenome (GOLD analysis project Ga0070689, IMG submission 64669) | Switchgrass rhizosphere microbial communities from Kellogg Biological Station, Michigan, USA - KBS S2-3H metaG | ecosystem: Host-associated > Plants > Roots > Rhizosphere ...
GAGACGGGCACGCGATCGGCGAGCTGCAGCGGCATGGCCCTGTTCGACAGGTTCTCGACCGTGACGACGAAGGTGAGCTGCATTTGCGTGCGCTGCTTCTTGATCAACGCGCTGTGCTTCTTGTCGAGGACACGGGAGATCTTGAGCTGATCGGCCACGCTCAGAAACAGCGCCATTTGTTCGCCATCGGCGACGAAGTCCAGGTTCGTCACGCCGAGGAATGCGCCTGCCTGATACATCGCGACGTTACCGGGCAAGAGCGCGTGTCCGCTGTCGTTCACCATCTCCAGTGTCTGCGCCGCGTTGAGCGATTGCTCGGGCGCCGCGACGATCGCCTTCTTGGCCTTCAGCGTGGCGTGTCCGATCGGGACCCGCACCGAGCGGCCATCCGCCCGCACGCGAGTCGTGCTCATGGCCTTGAACTGCGCGGTGGTGCCGCGTTGCTGCAAGCTCTGGAAGATCTGGACGGTCTTGCTCTGCGTGATCTGCAAGGACTCGAAGTTCGTCTGGTAGCTCTCCTCGAAGTTGCTCGCCGAATCGACGGTCTGCACGCGCTTGTTCCACAGCCGGTTCTGCTCCTTGAACGCAGCCTCGGCGCGCTTGAAGGACGCCGAGCGCGTCTCCACGGTCTGTGTGGTCGCGCGCGTGTCGCCGAGCGTCAGCGCCTCGAGCGTGGGAATGCTAACGGCCGCGGTCGACGACTGGGTCGAGAACGTGAGCTCCGCGTTGTCCCAGTCATCACCGCTTGCCTGACTGACGACCGCATACGAGGTGATGTCCACCGACGTGGGATCGGCGTCCGAGGTGCGGACGTCGTGCGTGCTCTCCCACGTGGCTCCAGGCAGCATGTACGTGAGCTCGAGTTGCGCCTCTGCCCCGGCCGCGCCTTGCACGGTGACCAGGACCTTCGTCTCTTCGAGCTGCGTCAGCGCACGGAGCTCCTCGAGCCGTTTGTTGGCGGCTTGGGCCTCCGGCGCGAGCTTCTCCCGCTCGGCCTGCACGGCGCGGCGGCCCTTGGCGATCTCGCGCAGCTCCTTGGCGATGAAGTCCACCACCCCCGCGTACGTGTCGACACCGACGGTGCCGGCGCCGGCGGCGCTCGGGCTCTGGCCGGGCCCCCGAGCCGTCCCCGCCGCGACCTCCTTGTTCAACCGGTCCAGGGAAAACGCCTTGATGTCCTCTACCTGCTTGGCCTTCGCATCGAGCACCTTGAGCTCGTCGTCGAGCGCAAGGAGTCGTTCCGTGATCACGCGCGCGTCCGCCTCTGCGCGCACGACGCGCGGGTCCGTCGTCCGCGCCAGGTATCCGCGCACGACGCGAACGTCCACGATGTTCCCGGCCGACGTCGCAGCGCGCACCGAGCCCTCATCCACCCACCCGGGGAGCTGTCGGAACGCGTACACCGTCGGCGCCGTCGCGATCCTCACCGCTCCCTGGCGCGACACGAGAGCGCGGTCGGAGTAGACCGTGACCTTTCGAATCGTGGACGACACCGGGACTTCGGTCGGATCAACGACGGCCGCGTTCGGGCGGAGCGCCGAAGGTTCGGCGCCGCTGGGGGTGTTCCGGATGGCGGGTGAACCAGGCGGTGCCGTCGTGGCCGCAGGCCCACAGCCTGTCGCGATCGCCAGCCACGCCCCGAGGCCGAAACCCGACAAATACCGCAACGAGGGCCGGTTCTGCATTTTTCGGCAAGCTGATACGGACGACCTCCACGAAGGGTCTATCGCGGCTCACAAATCGGCTCCGCGCACGTATGCGAGCAGTCAGTGGACGACGACGTAGGCGGCGCGGTCGCCGGGCGATCCGATCGTGAGGAGCGACGGGGTCATGGCGAGCGCGACGCCGAAGCGTGGCGCGCCTTTGGCGTTCGTGGGGCGCAAGATGCGCACGCGCTCGAGCCCCGTGGCGGTCCGCTTGAAGAGATACACGCCGTCCATCGGCGAGTCCGCGCCGTATCCGGGGGCCAGATCGCTCGCTGCGACGCCGATGGACACGGTATCGCCGGCGATGGACACCGACGTGATCGGCGCGGGCGTGGCCGCCAAGTCGAAGTCGGAAGGCGTGAGCGTGGTCACGAAAAAAGTCCCACGGACGAACCTCGAAAAAGTCAGCCGGCGGGTCTGGCCTCGGCGAGCACGCGCTCCAGCACCGCTGGATCGACGGGCTTGGTGAGGTGCGCATCGAAGCCGGCTCTCCTCGTCGTCTCCTTGTCCTGCTCTTGTCCCCAGCCCGTCATGGCCACGACGACCACGGTGGATCCGAGCGCCTTGCGGATCCGGCGGCACGTCTCGTATCCGTCGATCCCGGGCATACCGATGTCGAGCAAGACCGCGTCGGGCCGAAACTCCAGCACCTGCACGAGGCCGCTCTCCCCGTCGTAGGCGACCCTGAACTCGCAGCCGAGCGCGGAGACGAACATCGCCATCACGTTCGCGGAGTCCTCGTTGTCATCGATCACGACGACACGGCGCTTGATCTTCGAGGCGGGAGCGGCAGGTTCCACGGGGGTCGGCTCGACGACACTCGTCGAGAACGGCAGATGGATCGTGAACGTGCTGCCGTGGCCGGGGCCCCCGCTGGACGCGTCGATCGACCCGCCGTGCATCTCGATGAGACGCCGCGCCAGCGCCAGTCCGATCCCCAGCCCCCCCTGCGAGCTCTGCGCCGTGGCCTCGCCCTGGATGAACAGATCGAACACGCGAGGGAGCATCTCTCGAGTGATGCCGATGCCCGAATCCGTGACGGTCACGCTGAGCTCTCCGTCCGCCCCCTCGGCGGGCGGCTTCAACTCCGCGTCGATGCGGATCTGCCCCCCGGGGTCCGTGAACTTGACGGCGTTGTGAAGCAGGTTGGACACGACCTGCACGAACCGGGTCGGATCGACGTCGAGGATGACGGGCTCGTGCGGCAAGTCGACGTTCAGCGAGAGCCGGCGCGCGTGGATGGCCACCCGGTTGGCTTCGACGGCGGTGTTGACCAGCGTCGCGAGCGGCGCAGGCTGACGCTGCAATCGAATCTTCCCCGACGTGATCCGCGACACGTCGAGCAAATCGTCGATCAGGCGGACCATGTGGCCCACCTGCCGCTCCATCATGGCGCGAACGCGCTCGACCGCGTCCGGCGTATTGCCGGCAAGTCGAATCAGCTCCAGGCCCGTCCGAATGGGGGCCAACGGGTTCCGCAGCTCGTGCGCCAACATCGCGAGGAACTCGTCCTTGCGGCGATCGCTCTCTTTGAGGCGCTCCTCACGTTCGCGCAACGCCTCTTCGGTGAACTTTCGCTCGCTGATGTCGGCGCATATGCCCACCAGGCGGACGGCGCGGCGCGGGGATCCCTCGAAGGACACTTGTGCCTGGATGGCGAGCCAATGCACCGAGCCGTCGGGGTGCAGCACGCGGAACTCGTCCCTCAGCACGCCCGAACCCTCGGGGTCGGTCGCGCCGCGCACGGCCTCCGCATAATGCGCGCGGTCGTCGGGGTGGATCAGCGTCTCTAGCGCTGCGGACTGGTTCAGCGTGCCGGTCTTCGGCAAGCCGAACAGCGCGAGCATGCGGGCGTCCGGCTCACCCCGGTCTTCCTGGACGTGCCATAGGAAGGTGCCCATTCTGGAGGCGTCGAGCGCCAGTCGAAGCCGCGCCTCGCTCTCGCGCAGGCTCGCTTCGGCGCGGGTGCGTTCGACCGCCGCCCAGGTGCGCTCCGCGGTCTCTTCGACCAGCGAGACGTCGGCGGCGGTCCACGCCCGCGGAGCGAATTGGCTCACCGTGATGAACGCGACGAGCCGCCCTCCCTTGATGAGCGGTACGACGACATAGGCTCGAACGCCCGCGGCGGGGTAGGCAGCGCGCTCGCGATCGGTGAGCTTCGCCTCCGAGGCGACGTCGGCGACGACCACGGTGCGTCCAGCGCGGCAATCATCGAACAGCTTCGCTCCGAAATCGTCGACGCGGAAACTGCCAATCACGCTCGGGACGCCCGGCGCGCAATACTGCGGCCCGACGACGTAGTAATCGCTGTCTTCTTTGCTCTCGATGTCGCCATAGAGCGCGCGCCTCGCCCCGAGGCGTTCGCCCAGCACGCGGACGGCCACCGTCTGGATCTCCACCGGATCGATCAGCGGCCTCAGCGCGTCGCTGAGCGTCAGGAGAAACGCCTTTCGCTCCTCGCTCTGGCGCAGGGCGTCTTCCGCGCGCAGGCGCGCGGTCACGTCCCGCACGACGACCATCACGCGCCGCCGCGCTCCTCCCTCGATCCGCGAGAGGAAGGCGTCGAGCACCATCTCGTGGTGCGCCATCTGTCGCACCACGCGCACGGCGTCGCCCGTCGTGATGACGCGCTCGATCGTGTCGTACCACTCCTCGTTCTCTGCCGGGAAGCTCGTGCGGGCGGTATGTCCGGTGAGGTCCGATACCTCGAACATCGCCAGCATCGCCGGGTTGGCGGCGAGGTATCGATAGTCGTGCCGGCCGTCGGGCCACGCCGGTAGCTGCTCGAGGATGCAAACCCCCTCGTCGATGGTATCGAACAGCTCGCGGTACCGCATCTCGGTCTGGCGGAGCGTGGCTTCGGCGTGGGCACGCTCGACGGCCGCCCAGGTGCGCTCGGCCGTCCCCTCGATGATCGCGAACTCCAGCGGAGTCCAGGTCCGTCGCTTCCGGTCGATGACGGCGACGCTGGCGATGAACACGCCCCCCTTCACGATCGGCACGTTGAGGCCAGACTTTATCCCCATGCTCTCGTAGAGGGTGCGCCCCCTCTCGCTGATGAGCGGCGACGTCGCCATGTCCTCGATGGGGACGGTGCGCCCCGCCCTCAGCTCTCTCGCCCACCCGCGGTACTCGTCCAGGGAATGCTGGCCCACCAGGCTCGGCGCGCCGTGCCGGACATAATCGCGGTGGATCGTCGCTACCGTGACGGCCTCGTCGTATTCCGCATAGTACGCCCAATCCGCATCGAGCCGTTCGCCGAGGAGCCGCGCAGCTTCCCCCTGAATCTCGACGGGATCCGCCAGCGGCCGCAGCGCGTCGCTGAGCTTGAGCATGAAGGCCTGCCGCTCATCGCTCTCGCGCAGCGCCGCTTCGACCTTGGCGCGCTCGACCGACGACCACGTCCGTTCGGCGGTCTCCTCGATCAGCGCGATCTCGTCGTGTGTCCATTGTCGCGGCGTAGCCTGATGAACCTCGAGGACGGCGACGAAGCGCCCGCCCTTGATGAACGGGACACCGACGTACGCCTGAACGCCGTGCGCGGAGTGTGACTCGCGCTCCGCCGGGGTGAGCATGGGCTCGACCGCGACGTCCGCCACGGCGAGCGTGCGCCCGGCGCGGAGCTCATCGAACGATGCCGCTCCGAGATCTCTGGCGCGGTCGCGACCCACGTGAGTCGCGACGTCCGGCGCGTGGTAGTCGTGCCGAACGATCCAACCACCGCCGCCATCTTCCTTCTCGACCTCGCAGTACAGCGCGCGGCTCGCCATGAGGCGTTCGCCCAGCACGCGGACGGCCACCGCCTGGATCTCGACGGGCTCGGTCAGAGGCCTTAGCGCGTCGGCGAGGGCCACGCGGAAGGCATCGGCGGCGGCCGCGCGCCTCAGCACCTCTTCGGACGCGGCGATCGCCTCGCGCGCGTGCACGTAAGCGGAGACGTCTCTGAAGTAACAGACGACGCCGCATCGGTCGTCGGAGAGCGGAATTCGGTCGATCCGCCACTCGTAGTGCTCGACGAGCTCGCGGTCGCGACGATGCTCGGCTCGTTCGAGCGTGGCGTACGACTCTCCCGTGCTCAGCGTGTACCGGAAGAGCCGCACCAGCGCGTCGGCGTCGTCTCTGGCCCACAGGAGATGGCTGACCTCGTCGAAGTCCCGCCCGATCAGATCAGGGATGTCTCCGAACATCCGCCGCGCGGCCGGGTTCACCTGACGAATACGGAAATGATCATCGACCAGATACACGCCGATGGGAGCTTGACGAACGAGGATCTCGAACTGCGCCGTGCGCTTGCGCAGTTCATCCTGCGCGCGGGCGCGTTCGACCGCCGCCCACGTGCGCTCCGCGACGTCGTGGAGGAGACGGCGCTCCCACTCCGACCACGGGCGCGGCTCGTCGTGGGTCGCGTAGAGGAAGGCGACGAGCCGGCCTCCCTTGATCAGCGGGGTGGCCGCCGCGGCGCGCATCGGAAGAGCACGCGTGATCGTCGACCCGCCGGCCGGCTCGCGCCCAAGTCGATCGGCCGGGATGTCCTCCGAGAAGACGTCCTCACCGGCGCGAAGGCGGGAACCGAACCCTTCGCCGAAATCCGAGATACGGTATCTCCGCTCGCTTTCCGGCAGCCCACGGTCGGTGAACTCGCCGCCCACCAGGATGGTGTCCCCGTCGGCCTCCACCTCGCCATAGCCCGCGCTGGTGAGATCGAGCCGGCGCGCGAGCACCTCGGCCGCCGCCGACAAGATCTCGTTCGGCTCCGAGAGCAGGCGCAGACGGTCGTTGAGCTCGAGCAGGAACGCGTCGCGCCGCGCCGAGCTGGCGACGACCGCTTCGGCCTGCCGTACGAGCGTGAGGTCGTGGAAGTAGCACACGACGCCGAAGCTGCCGTCCGGTAGCCTCATGCGCCGAATCTGCCAGTCGTACGACTCGACCCTGTCGACGTTCTGTCGTGTCTCGGTGAGGACCGGCGCGATGTACGTTTCGCCCGTCGCGAGCGTGTGTCGGAAGCGGCCGATCGCCTCGGACGCAAACGGCTCCGGCCAGATGATTCGGATGATCTCCGCGAAATCGCGGCCGAGCAGGGGAGCGATGTCGCGAAACACCGCTTCGGCGCCCTTGTTGATCGCCCGCAGACGAAAGTGCGAGTCCACCACGTAGACGCCGAGAGGCGCGTTCTCCATGAGCGCGAAGAAGATCTTGTCCTTCCGGCGCCCGACGCTGGACGACCCCTGTCGGCGACCGAGCCGCCCATTTCTGAGCCGCGCTTCGACGTAACGACGGTTCGACCCGGTACCCATGTCAGCTTCTCTTAGCAGCCACGTCGTGGTCCGGATCTCGCCTCGGCGCCTTGGCCAATGCGCGTCGCGTCGACGTCTGGGTTTGCGATGCCGCCTTTCCTTCCGGGAATGACGAAAGAGACGTGCCGACCGACACGATGCCGGCCGGTCGGCGCGCGTTCGGTGTTAACGCCAGCCGGCCCCGCCACCGGCTCCGGCTCCACCGCGCCCGGCGACGGTCCGGATGGGGTGGGCGGCGGCGCGGGTTGCGCGTTCAACGCGAGGTGACCGCGTGCGTGACATCAGACGGCGAGGACATCGTCCTTGGGTCTCATGGGCAGCCGAACGTGGAAGGTGGCACCACAGGCCGGCGCACTGTTCACTTCGATGGTGCCGCCGGTGGCCTCGATGATCTGTCGTGTGATCCAGAGGCCGAGGCCGATTCCTCCAAATTCACGAGCGGCGACCGCCCGCTCGAATCGCTGGAATATCTTCTCCTGGTGGGTCGTGTCGATGCCAATCCCGTGGTCGGTCACCGTGAGAACGGCGCGGCCCGACTCGACCGACAGCCCAACTTCGATGGGCTTTCCTCGCCCGTACTTCACGGCGTTGCTGACCAAATTCGTGATGATCTGATCGATCCGCTCCCGGTCCCAGACACCGTTCACCGCTGCTTCCGCGTAAACGGCGATTGGGCTATTCGCTGCCACGCTCGCCTCGGCAAAACGTGTCACCACCTCCTTCAGCAGATCTGCCAGGTTGAAAGGCTCTGGCTCGAGAGAGAGCCTGCCTGCCGCGATTCTCGACATATCGAGCAGCTGGCTGATCAATTTTTCCAATCGCAGTCCGCTTCGCTCGGCTTTCGCCAGGCGTTCCGAGATGTTCGCCGTCGGGTCCTTTCGCACGAGCCGCTGAACGCTCTGCAGCTGCATCAGCAAGGTCGCGAGCGGGGTCCTCAGCTCGTGGCCTGCCATGGCCACGAAGTCGTCCCTGATCGCGACCGCTTCCTCCGCCGCCGCTCGTGCGGCCTGCTCTTGATCGAGGCGACGCGCGTTTTCCTCGGCCTGCTTTCGCCCCGTGATGTCCCGGATGGCGCTGGAAACGAGGATGCCGTCTGGCGTCTGCAACGGGCTCAGGCTGATCTCGATGGGAAACTCGGTGTTGTCTTTGCGTACACCATACAGCTCTAGACTTGCTCTCATGGAGCGCGCCTTTAGGTTGTCAAAATATTCCGTGCGATGATCCAGGTACTGTTCTCGATATCTCTCGGGGATCAGCATCTCGACCGTCTTCCCGAGGAGCTCGTCGCGTGGATATCCGAATAGTAATTCGGTCTGGGTATTGACGAGATCTATCTTGTCGTCGCTGTTGATGATTACCATCGCATCAGGCGCGGATTCCACCAATTCACGAAATCTCCCCTCGGCCTCTTGCAGCTCGCTTGGACGGGGAATCTGCAAGGCGCTCGGAATCAGCCTGACGAGGAGATACGCCGTCGGGACGGATGCAGCAGCGGTGATCGCCTTGACGACACCCGACAACCAGTAGGTCGGGGTCCAAAGCGTCCAGATCTCCATGTAATGAGTCGCCCCGCAGGCAACGATGAACATGCCGAAGCAAACAAACATCCAATTGAATGGCAGATCGCGCCGTCTTCGGACGAAGTAGATCAGCGTGACTGGGATCGTCGTGTAGGAGAGGGCGATAAGGGCATCCGAGACGACGTGCAGCCACACCAAGGCCGGTTTCCATAGGTAGCAGTGCCCGTGCGGCATGAATTCATCGGACGCAAAGAGCCGCTTCAGAATCTCCCACATGGCTCTCTCCACATACAGCAATCATGGCCCGTGGCCACCGTCTCGGTCCCTGCCAACCGGGGGATCGCCGCGACCGATCGGTCCCTCCGGCGACCAGGGACCTGATCCGATATCGTGATCGTCACCGTGCGGCGCACGTGGAACTCGCGCTGCCAGGCGCAGGCGCTGATGGGTCGGAGCTGGTCCAACCAGTCCTCGGACGCCCAAGAGCCATTTGGGTGCAGTTCCCGATCCGCGACCGAGGAAGAAAGCGGTATCCGCATAGGGGCTCCGGACCGCTCCGGGGCCCCCCTACTGGTTTCTGATCGCGCCTTGTGCTTCCCGCGCGAATCGACTATCGCCCGCGATGATGATGCCTCCGGGGCCGTCAAACGCATTCCTCCATACCGTGCGCCTTCAGCGTGAGCCCTACGAGCACCTGGTGCGATGCGCTTCGCGCTACGGCGATCCGTTCACGCTCCCGCACGCGTTCGGCGAGATGGTCATGACCGGACGACCGGAGGGCATCCAGGAGATATTCTCCGCCGACCCCGATACCTTCGAGGTCCCCGGCAAAGAGCTATCGCACCCTCTGCTCAGAGAGAACTCGATCATCATGCTCGACGGCGCGCCTCACCGCGCGGCTCGGCGGCTTCTGTTGCCCTCGTTCCACAGCGAGAGTGTTCGCTCCTACGGCCAGCTCGTCTTCGACACGGCGCGGGCACACGCGGAGCGCCGGCGCCGCGGCGAACGCTTCCACATGCTCGACCTCGCGCAGCGCATCACGCTCGACGTCATCGTGCAGGCGGTCTTCGGCGTCGTGGAGCCCGAGGAGATCGAGCGCTCGGGCCGCATCTTGCTCGACCTCATGGCGAAGGCCCACCCGGCGTTCATGTTCTACCCGCCGCTGAGAAGGAGCTTCTTCGGGCTCGGGCCGTGGGATCGCTTCGTCCGCGCGCGCGATGCCGCGGACGCGCTCGTTCGACGCCAGATCGAGCGTTGCCGGCGCCCGAGCATCCTGAGCCTCCTCGTGTCGGCGACACATGAAGACGGCTCGCCGATGCGGCCGGAGGAGATCCGCGACGAGGTCGTCACGCTGCTCCTCGCGGGGTACGACGCGACGGCGTCGATGGTCGCGTGGGCGTGGTCCGCGCTCGGACGCCACCCGGAAGCGCTCCAGCGCCTGCGCGCGGAGCTCGAGCCGCTCGGCGACGCGCCGAGCCCCGACGACGTCGGCCGCCTCCCGTTCCTCGAGGCCGTGTGCCACGAGACGATGCGCATGTACCCGATCCTCGGCAGCGTGATCCGGAAGCTCTCCCGGCCGATGCGGCTCCTCGATCGCGAAATACCCGCCGGAAAGGTCGTCGCGGCGGCGACGATCCTCGCGCACCGCCGCGAAGAGACGTTCCCCGACGCTCTCGCGTTCAGGCCGGCGCGCTTCATCGAGCGGACCTATTCACCGTTCGAATTTTTGCCATTCGGCGGAGGAGCCAGGCGGTGCATCGGCGCCACCTTGGCCCTCCATCAGATGAAGCTCGTCCTCGCCGCGATCGTGCGAGGGCCCGAGCTGCGCTTGCAATCGATCCGCGAGCCGCGGCCCGTCACCCGCGGCGTCGCGGTGCTGCCGGCCGACGGCGTGCCGGTGGAGGTGGTGTAGAAGTCAGTCGAAGCGGACCTCCAGGTTGTCGAAGCCGCGCAGCACGATCGTCTGCTTCCAGTCCGCGCGCTCCACCGCGATCCGCCGCACGCCCGCCTCCAGCAAGCTCTCCAGGAGGACCGTCACCTCGAGCAGGGCCAGCCGGAACCCGAGGCAGGCGTGGATCCCGCCGCCGAAGGTCATGGGCAGCGGCCCGCGACGCGTGATGTCGAACCGGTCCGGGTCGGGGAAGGCTTCCGGGTCCCGGTTGGCGGCGGAGAGCATGGTCACCACGACGGCGCCGGCCGGGAGATGCTTGCCCGCGAATTCGAGGTCGCGGCTGGCGAGCCGCGTGCCCGTCTGCACCGGGGTGTGATAGCGGCTGATCTCCTGCGCCGCGCGCTCGGCGAGATCCGGCGACGCCGTCAGGAGCGCGTACTGCTCGGGATGGGCGCTCATCAGGAAGAGCGTGGCGGACAGGAGATGCGCGACGGTCTCGAATCCGGCGAAGAACAGGAACGAGACGTTCGCGATCACGTCCGCGTCGGAGACGTCGCCGGCCGCGCGGGCCGCGCGCAGGAGGTCGCGCGCCAGGCCCTCCTCGGAGTCGCCCAGCTCGGTGATGTACTCCGTCATCTCGATGATCGCGTTGGTCGCTTCGTACATCCGGTCCGGCGGCAGACTTGGCTCGAACATCACCGAGGCGTCCCTCATCAGGGCCCGGAAGTCGTGGCGCTCGCTCTCCTTCACGCCGATCAGGTCACAGATGACCCGCATGGCGAGCGGGTAGGCGATCGCCTCGACGACGTTCACGGGCCCCTTGGCTGCCAGCGCCTTGCCGACAATGCCCTTGGCGAGGTCGTGCAGCCACGGCCGCAGAGTGTCCAGACGCTGGCGGGTGAATGCCGACGCCATCAGGCGCCGGACCGGAGTGTGCTGCGGCGGGTCGATGAATGCCAGCGGCAGCGGCGCCCCGGGCGGCGGCGGCGGCACGGCCTCGCCGGTGACGAAGTCGACCGGGAGATGCTCGGTCACCTTCACGAACTCCGGCTTGCGCAGCACCTCCTGACAGTCCTGGTAGCGCGTCGCGTACCAGATCGGGAAACCGGCCAGCTGGTGGAGCGGCGAGGTCTCGCGCAGCTCGCGGAGGAGCGGGAAGGGATCGACCCGGTGGGACGGGTCGAACATGACGTCGACCAGCAGCTTGTCGCCCCGGTCACGCACCGGTGGACGACGCGGGCCGCGATACGCGATCGGCTTGCGCGGCGCGGTGGCGGCGATTCCGGTCAGCTCGCGGATCAAGGCGATGCCGGCCGGCCCTCCGCCGTCGATGGTGGTCACGCCGAGCGTGCTGGCGGATTCCCGGTTGGCCGGCAGGTCGTCGACGAACAAGGTCGCCTCCGGCGCGCTGCCGAGCTTGTCGAGCGCCGCGCGCACCATGCGGACGTCCGGCTTGCGCGCGCCGATGTCGCAGGAGCGGATGATGACCTCGAACACGTCCCCCCACGGGTACAGCGACTGCCAGAGCGGCGCGGCCTGGAGCGGCGTGTTGGTGCACAGCGCCAGCTTGAACCCAGCTTCGGCCAGCTGCTCGGCGAGCTCGACGTAGTCCTCCTTCAAGGTGTATGGGCGCGGCGGGCGCGGCGGTCCGGGCGGCATCGGGAGGAGCGTCATCGCCTGCACCATCGTGAGCTCGCCGCGCTCCAGGCGGTGCCACGGGTGGTCGCTGTCCTGGTCGCGGCTGCCGAAGAACGCCTCCGGGAACTGGCCCGCGCTCGGCTCGGCGAGCACTCCGCCGACGTCGAAGATGATCGCGCGGACCTTGCTCGTGGCGGTCATGCGCGCACGTCGTCCAGCATGCGGAACACCTCCGGGTAGTCATTGCGGTCCCACGACTCGACCATCGCATCGAGCCGAGCGAGGATCTGCTCGTAGATCCCAGTGACGAGCGCGACCCCCTCCCGCGCGGTATTCTCGCTGACCTCGAGCCGCCAGAACTGGATATCGTCCGCCTCCGGATCCTTCTCCAGCTTCACCTGCTCCGGGTGGAGCCGCAGCGTCATGTACGGCAGGTCCGCGCCGGTCTCCTTGACGACCCAATCGGCCAAATGCCGGCTCGCCTTCGCGTAGGCCTCGGTCAGGCCCTTCAGGGTCGCAATGGTCCAGTAGCGCAGGACCGGGTCGAGAGTGACGTCGATGTGGTACGTGATGATGCCTCGCGTGTCGCGGTGCGAGTCGGTCGCCCGGTCCAGGTAGATGAACTCGAGCGTGCGGCTGATCGGCCAGTCGAGGCACTCATCGAGGCCGAGCGACTGCCAGTCCACGAACAGCATGTCCGCCCGCTTTCCGAACCGCCGGCTCAGACGGTTGATCGCCCGCTCGCGCGCGTCGACCGGGATCGGGTAGGGGAGCATGTACTTGTAGACAGTCGGCGTGCCGCACGTATCGGTGGCGCTGTACATGACCGCGAAGCGCACCTTCGCCTTCGCTTCCTTCAGCGTGTCCGCTTTGAAGAACTCCATGAGCTTCGAGTTGCGGAGCGCCGCCCGGCAGCGCCGCCAGGTGTCCTGGATCTCCTTCTGGCTCGGGTGCGCGTCGGTGTCGGGCCAGAAATTGAAATCGAACACCTCCGGTCCGGGGATGGTCGGCAGCCACTTCGGCGGGGCCGCGTGGATACCGCGCCGGTACTCGAAGCCACCCTGTGAGATGGTCTCCTGCGCGAGCCTGAGCATGTCGCTGTTCTGCTCGTCGATCAGCTCGAAGATGCGGATCGCACGCCGCCGGGCCGCCTCGCGCTGCTCCTCGGTCAGCTCCGCCTTTTTGAACGCCTCGAACTCGTCGTCGTCCTCGATCGCGTGGCCGGTCTCGCGCGCCAGGTGGAACGCGCCCCAGTAGATGAGCTCCTTGCCAGTCGCCGCCGTCCACTCGCTGGCCAGCTGGTTCGTGTGCCGGAACAGCGCATTGCCGCACGCCTCGATCGCCTCGACGACGGCGAACCGGACAGCGGGGTGCTCCGCCTCGATCACGAGCTTCGTGATCTGCGTTACGCGACGCCGCAGCGACTCGTTGACCTCGCTCAGAAACAGCCAGTAGTAGATCTCCGACGCACGCCAGCCGAGATCCTCGTTCCAGCCGAGCGTGCGCAGGTCACGCATGAACATCCGGGAGTGCGTCATGTCCTCGTCGGCGTGAGCGGAAATCGCCTCGCGCTGCTTGTCGAGCTTCCGATCGTTCCCGTACGAGATGTGATATTGGTTAAGCTCCTTAAAATACATAATGAAATTGGTGAAGTAGAGCGCGAACCAGAGCTTCTGCTCGGGCCTCACGTTCCGTTCCGGAGTCACCAGCCATGAATGTAAAGGGTGCTTCTCGATACGATCGCGCCAGTACTCGATGATGGGCAAAACATGCTTCATGTGAGCTCCCCAGTACGAAACCCAAGAGGTACCTCGGACCTCCGCCTCGCGCCAACGAGAGGATGCGTTGTCCCGCCGTTTTTCCTGCGGAACACGCCATCGTGTGCGACCCGGCTCGTCGCCGTCTGCTCGGGAATCGTGCGTGATGCGCGGACACGTAGGTGCGGTTCTCAATCACCTGCCGTTTGGAAACAGCGGACGCTGTCAGGTGTGAGCCAGCCGGCGTGAGCTGACACCGCTCGCGGGAAATTACTTAACGAGAAGAAAACGTTCGCCGAGCCACATGACCACTCCGCTCCGTCTGCGTGCCATCGCGCTCTTCGCTCTCCCCGTGCTCGCCTGCGCGGTGCCCGACGTGCCGGTGCAACGGCCCGCTCCCGCACCGGCCGCGCTCCGGGATGCCACCGAGCGAGCCATCGAACGCGCCGTGGATGGCCGGAACACCGACGCGCTCGCCCTCCTCGAGCGGCTCGTGAACATCAACAGCGGCACGATGAACTTCGCCGGCGTGCGGCAGGTCGGCGCGGTGCTGCGCGCGGAGCTCGACGCGCTCGGCTTCACCACGCGCTGGGTCGACGGCGCCGAGTTCGGGCGCGCCGGGCACCTCGTGGCCGAACGCGCCGGCACGGGACCGCGCCTCCTTCTCATCGGCCACCTCGACACCGTCTTCGAGCCCACGAGCCCGTGCCAGCGCTTCGAGCGGCTGAGCGACACGACCGCGCGCGGCCCCGGCATCATCGACATGAAGGGCGGCGACGTCATCATCGTGCATGCGCTGAAGGCGCTCCGCGCGGCCGGCGCGCTCGAACGGATGACCATCACCATCGTCATGAACGGCGACGAAGAGCACGCGGGCGAGCCGCAGGCCGCGGCGCGGCGCGCGCTCATCGAGGCGGCGAACGGCGCCGCCGCGGCGATCGGCTTCGAGGACGGCGACGGCGATCCGCGCACGGCGAACATCGCGCGGCGCGGCGCGGCCTCGTGGACGCTGCGCTCCACCGGCACGCCGGCCCATTCGTCGCAAATCTTCCACGACGACGTGGGCGCCGGCGCCATCTTCGAAGCGGCCCGCGTGCTCGATGCGTTCCGCGCGCGGCTCGCGGGGCAGCCTCACCTCACCTTCAACCCCGGCGTCGCCCTCGGCGGCACCTCGGTGACGCTCGACGCGCCGCAGAACCAGGGCAGCGTGTCCGGCAAGACGAACGTCGTCGCGAAGGAGGCGGTGGTGCAAGGCGACCTACGCACCCTATCGCCCGAGCAGCTCGCCAAGGCCAAGGCGGTGATGCGCGAGATCGTCGCGCGGCCGCTGCCGCACACCACCTCCGCGATCGAGTTCGACGATGGCTACCCGCCGATGGCGCCCACCGATGGGAATCGCCGGCTGCTCGCGCTCTACGACGCGGTGAGCCGCGACCTCGGCCTCGGTCCCGTGACCGCCGACGACCCGTGGAAGGCGGGCGCCGCCGATGTCTCCTTCGTCGCCGGGCTCGTCCCGATGGCGCTCGACGGGGTCGGGCTGGCCGGGCGGGACGACCACACCGACAAGGAGACCGCGGATCTGCGGATGCTCCCCGCGCTCACCAAGCGTGCCGCCATCTTGCTCTATCGTCTGAGCCAATCCGGACAGCGACCCCTGTAGGGACGGAGAGAATCCTGGCGAGACAACATCGACCGGTCGCACGAGTTGCCCCACAATTCCTACTATAGTAGGAAATGCGGATGGCCAAGCCGGCGGAGAAGCTGTCCGTGAGCGTCCCCAGCGACCTCGCCCGTTCCGT
>Ga0070689_100001344_pt1 | contig 15602 bp, 15 predicted proteins | sample KBSS23HmetaG_FD_64669 | JGI IMG/M metagenome (GOLD analysis project Ga0070689, IMG submission 64669) | Switchgrass rhizosphere microbial communities from Kellogg Biological Station, Michigan, USA - KBS S2-3H metaG | ecosystem: Host-associated > Plants > Roots > Rhizosphere ...
CAGGCCTACTGGCGCGGCCCGGTGAAGGTGCGCGTCGAGGTGCGTGACATCGGCGCGGAATACACGCTGGATGCGCGTACGGCGCGCGTGCTGGCGGGCGTGAAGGGTGCGAGCGGTGTGGGCGACGCCATCAGCGTGGTCGAAGTGCCGGACACGGCGATCGGTCTGCTGATCGTCGACGGCGAGCTGCGCGGCGTATTGAAGCCGGGCCTGTCGGCCTACTGGAAGTACCAGCGCAATCTGCGCGTCGAGCTCGTGGAGCTGCGTCTGCAGGCCATGGAAGTCGCGGGCCAGGAAATCCTGACGCGCGACAAGGTGAGCCTGCGCGTGAACCTGACGGCCTTGTGGCAGGTGACGGACGCGGTCAAGGCGCGCGCGACGGTCAGCAACTTCGTGGACTACGTCTACAAGGAGCTGCAGTTCGCGCTGCGCGAGGCCGTGGGTACACGCACGCTGGACGAGCTGCTGACCGACAAGGGCGTCATCGACCGCGAGGTCGCCGCGTCCGCGGTCAAGCTCGAGTCGAGCGGCCTGGCGGTGCGTTCGGTGGGCGTGAAGGACGTGATCCTGCCGGGCGAGATGAAGACCATCCTCAACCAGGTGGTCGAGGCGGAGAAGGTGGCGCAGGCCAACCTGATCCGCCGTCGCGAGGAGACGGCCGCGACGCGTTCGCTGCTGAACACCGCGCGCCTCATGGAAGCGAACCCGACGCTGCTGCGTTTGAAGGAGCTGGAGACGCTGGAAAAGGTCACGGAGAAGGTGGACAAGATCACCGTCTACAACGGCCTCGAAGGCGTGTTGAAGAACATGGTGCCGGGTCTCTCGTAGGCCCGGCATCTCTGGATGTATGGTGAAGACAATGGACAAGAACTACGAAGTATTGAACGTCGAGGGCGGCCGCCACGTGAAGATGTGGACGCGCGGCGTGCCGGTGGATGAGTCTGCGAAGAAGCAGCTCGAGAACATCGCGCGCATGCCGTTCGTGCACTCGCACCTGGCCGTGATGCCGGACGTGCACCTGGGCAAGGGCGCGACGGTGGGTTCGGTGATCGCGACCAAGGGCGCGATCATCCCGGCGGCCGTCGGCGTGGACATCGGCTGCGGCATGATGGCCGTGCAGACGACCCTGAAGGCGAAAGACCTGCCGGAGTCGCTGGCGCAGCTGCGTTCGCGCATCGAGCGCGCCGTGCCGCACGGATCGGTGACGGTGCGCGGCCGCGCGCACAAGGGATCGTGGGGTAACACCCCGGACTCGGTGCGCACGCGCTGGGGATCGCTCGCCGATCGTCACGCGGCCATCGTCGCGAAGTATCCGCGCCTGAAGAACAAGGAGCCGCACAAGCAGCTCGGAACTCTGGGCGGCGGCAACCACTTCATCGAAGTCTGTCTCGACACCGAGCAGACCGTGTGGGTGATGCTGCACTCGGGTTCGCGTGGGATCGGCAACCTGATCGGCCAGCTGTTCATCGAGCTGGCGCGCAAGGACATGAAGAAGCACTTCATCAACCTGCCGGATCAGGATCTGGCGTACCTGGTCGAGGGAACCGATCACTTCGACGACTACGTCGAAGCGATGACCTGGGCCCAGGACTACGCGGCCGAGAACCGCCGTTCGATGATGGACGCGGTGCTGCGTGTCATTCGGGAAGAGCTGCGTGCGTTCCAGCTGGGTGAGGTGGCGGTGAACTGCCACCACAACTACTGCACGCACGAAACGCACTTCGGCGAGGACCTGATCGTGACCCGCAAGGGCGCGGTGAGTGCCAAGCAGGGTGAGCTCGGCATCATCCCGGGGTCCATGGGCGCACGCTCCTTCATTGTTCGCGGCCTGGGAAACCCCGAGAGCTTCGCGAGCTGCTCGCACGGCGCGGGTCGCGTGATGTCGCGTACTGCGGCGCAGAAGCGCTTCACGGTGGCGGACCACGAGGCCGCGACCGCGGGCGTCGAGTGTCGCAAGGACGCAGGGGTCATCGACGAGACGCCTGCGGCGTACAAGGACATCGATGCTGTCATGCGCGCACAACGCGATCTGGTCGAGATCGCGTACACCCTCAAGCAGGTTCTCTGCGTGAAGGGTTAGTCAGTGAACGGGGCGGGCCACGCGAGTGGTCCGCCTTTTTTTTCAGTGTCGATTCGCGCTTGCCGGCATCGCGGCGAAGAATCCTTGAAGCAATCCCCAGGAGTAGTCACGCTTCTTCCACTCGAGCGTGTAGCGGTCCTGGTATTCCTGTGTCGCGGGTTCGAACCAGGGAGTGCTGCGTGGCGGGCCAAATGAGTGTGTGTAGGTGTTTACGGAATGGATTCCGATCTTTCCGTGGCAATCGTTGCAGGCGCCACGCAGAAACATCGACTGTTCTTCAAATTTCATCGGCGCTTCAGCTTGCTGCCTGTCATGGGCCAAGAGCCCGCCCTGGTTCGCGAAAAATCCGCCGGTCGACAACTTGAATTCGAAAAAATCCTGGTTCTCCAGCTCACCCGCTGTCGCCTGCTTCGGATCCTTCGCGTAGACGCGCATCTGCAAGCTCTGGGTCACGTGCGTGACGACGAGTTCGTCGCGTGAGTTCACCAGCAACATGCGCCGCATCAGCGCGACCTGGGTGCCCTGCGGGAACTGCGGCAGATCCGGATTGGGCTGCATCGGCGACCGTGCATACGGGTACGGGGCGTAATATTCGTTCCACACGTAGGGTTGCGGATATGCCGCCAGGGTGCGCAGGTATCTCAGCGTCGCGTCGCGCCCAGCCGGTAGTTTGATGAGCACGTAGAACGCCGAGCGGCCCTGCGCGGCCTGTACGTGTTGTATCGCCGCCGGCGAGCTGTCGAAATCGGACAGCAGCATCACCCAGGGCCCCTTGGAATCGAGCATGCCGGGCGGTAGGAATACGCGCTCGCGCTGTGCGGTGTCGTAATCGGCGGGAAACACTCCTGACTTGACGGTCGACGCGTAGTTGTCGGGCAGCGAGTCGATTTCCGCATCGCTCAGCGCGAGACGGCGGATGATCTCGGCGCAGCGCCGTGCGATCGCGATGCGCGGCGCGCGCTCCACGCCCCGGGGATCGGATACCTGATCGAAAGTGGCCCATAGCGCCGATTGCAGCAACGCCCGACGGGGCGGCGAGGTCGAAAGTCTTTCCGCGTGCTTGCCGAGAAAGGCATCAAGCTCGGCGAGCAGGTCCGTGTATTCCTTGCCGGCGAGCCGCTCGTCCGGCTCGTCCCATTTCGCCGCGGTGCGCGGTTCCCGAGGTTGCGACGCGGAAGTCTCGCCGTACAGGGCGGCGTACAGGCGGTTCCAGGGATGCGCCGGGTCGGCATCGAAAAGGGTTACGTCGCCGGCGTGCGCCTCGGCGAGCACGGCAAGGCTCAGCAGCAACGGCACCAGGACTTTCATCTGAAGTCATGTTGAACCAGGGCGCTACTCGATTCAATTCACCCGTGGAGCCAGGGTAGCAGCCGCTGGACGCGCATCATCGCTACGCCGCATCACCCGCCGTGTCACGCGCCCGCGGCCGGTAGGTTCGGTTGTGCATGACCATGCGATACACCGCGCGGCAATCGCGCACGAAGCCGCGCGGTTTGTAGCCGACATGTTTCAGCACATGCCGGTGATCGTAGTAGACGATGAGCGCGCTGCAGGTGAGCAGCACGCGATGCGCGCGTTCGACCAGCCAGCGCAGCGCGGAGGCGCGTTCGCCGCGGAGCGTCAACAGCAACTGGGTTTCGTAACGCAGGTGCACGGACTCGTCCGCGCACATGCCGCGGCAGATCGCCTTGAGGCAGCGCGAGTCGGTGGCGCGCGCCAGTGCGCGGTAATACACGAAGCCGATCATCTCTGCGGTGACCAGCACGGTGACCGCCGCCTCGAAGCCCGCCAGCTTGCGCAGCACGCGGAAGATCGAATCGGTCCAGGACTTTTTCTTGAGCGGAATGCCGTTCGCCAGCATGAACTCCTTGAGCTGCGCGGCATGGTGCTGTTCTTCCCTGATGAACAGCGCGGTGACGGCCGGCAGCGCGGGAATGTCGCGCCGCGTGGCGAATTTCTCCGAGAAGCGCAGCAGGGTGCGCCCCTCGGACTGTTCGCCGAGCTGGAAGGTGGCCAGCGAACCGCCGATGCGGCGGCATTCCTCATCGCTCAGCCAGTCGTCCCGTTCCGGACGGCGGATGATCAGTTGCGCGGCGCGCGTGGTGAAGATCTCGAGCCAGTAGTTCCAGTCGAACATGCGCGCTCCCGTGTGACTCGCCGTGCCCAGGGGCGAGTGTGCTGAGCGCGGGCCGCGCGATGGTGATTTCTGCGGACGGAATTCTGACGAATTGTGGCGCCCGCGCGGTGCTTCCTTGTTACGATCCGGCCATGAAAGTCCTGGGCCTGATCTTGCTGTCCGTGTTCTCGCTGGGCACCGCCTTCGCCGAAGAAGACGTGACGAACATCGCCAAGACAGATGGCATCGAGATCAACGTGCTGTCGGATTTCGAAGCGGGCAGCCGGCGCGCGATGGCCGGCGATCACAAGATGGCGCGTGTCATGTTCGAGCAGGGCGCGAAGAAGGGCGACGCGCGCTGCATGTTCGGCCTCGGTACCCAGTCCTACTTCGGCGAAGGCACGAAGCGTGACTTCAAGGAAGCGCGCAAGTGGCTGGAGATGTCGATGGACAAGGGCTACGCGCCCTCTGCGTTCGTGCTCGCCATCATGTACCAGCGCGGCCAGGGCGTGGATGCGAACCCGGGCAAGTCACTGGAACTGCTGCAATTCGCCGCGAACCGCTGCGTCGCTCAGGCGCAGACCGAACTCGCGACCCGGCTGCACGACGGCGACGGCATGCCGGAGAACAAGCTCGATGCCATTGCCTGGCTGTCGATCGCCGCGAGCGACGCAGACACTGACGATGAAACACGCGCGACGGCCAAGGATGTCCTGGCGAGTCTGAACGACGATGAGCGCGCGCAGGTAGCCAAGTTCGAGGCCGATCACCGCGCGCAGTTCAGCTGCCAGGAAGAATAGTTAGAAAACCGCCCGCGATTCGAACACCGGCCCGTCCACGCACACGCGTTTCATCGCCGGGCCGTCGGGCGTGTTCACCTTCACGGTGCAGCCGGCGCAGCCGCCCACCGCGCAGGCCATGAATTCCTCGAGCGACACCTGGCAGGCCACGCCGTGTTTCGCGGCGACTTTCGCCATGGCCTCGAGCATGGGCGTGGGTCCGCAGGAAAACACCTCGACTTCGGTCTTTGCAGCCGCGTCGAGGCTGCCTAACCACTCGTCCGCGAGCTGCGTGACGAAGCCGTCGTAGCAGCCTGGATAACCGGCCTTCGAGGCCAGGCGGCTCGGCACGCTCCAGCCGTCGAGCAGCGGCATCGCGGCGATGGCGCCGGCGGGAATGCCGGGCACGAGAATGGTCGATGGCCGCGTCTTGAAGGGAAACGGAATCTCCGAACCCATGAGCACGAGCGGTCTGAAAGTGCCCGGCTGCTCGAGCATCCATTCGGCGAGGAACACCATGGGCGGAATGCCGACGCCGCCGCCCACCAGCAGCGCGCGCGGCTTTTTCGGATCGGGACGGAACGGTTGGCCGATTGGACCCAACACGCTGATGGTGTCGCCCGCCCGGCGGCGGCTCAGCGCGCGCAATCCGGGCCCGACGATCTTGTAGAGAATCTCGATCCAGCCTTCTTTTGCGTTGGCCCGCTGGATCGACAGCGGGCGGCGCATCGGCACGTCCGGATCGCAGGTGAGATGCACGAAGCTGCCGGGCAGGGCGCGCGCCGCGCACTTGGGTGCCGTGATGCGCAGCACGAACTGTTCGCCGGGCCAGGTCTCCTGCGAAACAATCTGCCCGTCCTCGAGGCAGATGCTGCCGCGATGCGCGGGATGGACACCGGCGCTGCGGCCGGCCTCTTCCTGGGGCAATGCATTCATGTCAGTCGAGACTCATCATGTGCCGGACAATCCCCGGCGAAGGCGCCGGAACGTTGCGGCGAAGTAGAACGGATACGCGATCGCCAGTCCGGTGCCGAACGGTGCCACGGGGGCACCCATTCTGTCTTCGTTGGTCGAGAAGACCCACGCAGTCAGGGCCAGCGAACCCACGGCGATGACATCACCGATGGCAAACACCTTATCGGACGCCGCCCAGGGTACCGCGGCAGGCTGCGCACCCGAGAGCTCGCGAAGCCGGAGGAGGCCGGCGCGCGTGGCGAAGATGGCCCGGACGATGAAGAGGGCGCCACATCCGAAGATGAGCGTGTTCGACGCGCCGTGTAGGCCTCTCATGGCGGCCCAAAGCAGCAGCGATGCATAGCAGGCCGCGAGCACGAACACCGCGACATACAGGACGAGTCCGAGCTTGGCGACTCGAATCAACGACGCCCCTCGATCACCGCTTCGAGCACCGCCATGCGCACCGCGACACCATTGCGCACCTGGTCGCGGATCACGGATTGCGGCCCATCGGCCACGTCGGATGCGATCTCGATGCCGCGGTTCATGGGCTGCGGGTGCATGACGACGGCATCCGGCTTCGCCTTGGCGAGCCGCTCAGCCGACAGGCCGAACTTGGCGAAGTAGCGATCCGCGTCGGGGATCTGCGCCGTGGCCATGCGCTCCTTCTGAATGCGCAGCATCATGATGACATCGACCCCCGCGATACCGCCGTCGAGCGAGGCGAACCGCTCGCAGCCGCCGAACTCGCCGGCCTCCGGCATGAGCGCGCGCGGCGCGACGATGCGGATCTCGGAGACGCCGAGCGTGCCGAGCACCTGCCACGCGGACCGCGCCACGCGCGAGTGCTTGACGTCGCCGACGATCGCGACTTTCAGTCCATCGAACTTCTTTTTCGCCTGCAGGATGGTCAGGGCGTCGAGCAATCCCTGCGTCGGGTGCGACACGCTGCCTTCACCCGCGGACAACACGCTCACGTGCGGCTGCACGTTGGTGGCGACCAGCCCGGGCACGCCGGCCTCGGCATCGCGGATCACGAACACGTCGACGTGGCAGGCCTCGAGCGTGTAGATGGTGTCGAGCATGCTCTCGCCCTTGACGCGCGAGGACAGCTGCACCTCCAGGTTCACGACGTCCGCACCCAGGCGTTTCGCCGCCAGCTCGAACGACACGCGGGTGCGCGTCGAAGGTTCGGTGAACATGTTGGCGACCGTGATGCCGGAGAGCGCCAAGTTCTGCGCCGGCGGTTCACCCACCGGCCGCACGAATTTCTGCGCGCGCGTCAGCAGCGCTTCGATCTGGGCCTTCGGCATTCCTTCGAGCGTCAGCAGGTGGCGCAGCGTGCCGTTCGGCCGGTTTTGTTCTGTCATGATGTCGTTTGTCTTGTTTCGAACCAGCGTTCCAGGATCACCGCCGCGGCCGCCGCATCCACGTCCGCCTTGTCGACCCGCTTGCCACGCAATCCGCTGGCGCGCGCCGTCCGCAACCGCTCCTCGGCATCCTGCGAGGACCAGCGTTCATCGACGAGATCGACGGGCAGGGAACTGCGTTGTTGGAGCTCGGCGGCGAAGCGGCGCGCGGTCTCGGTGAGCGGACTCGCGCTGCCGTCGGCATTATAGGGCTCGCCGACCGCCAGTCGCGCGGGCCGCAGTTCTCCGATGATCTTCAGGATCTCCGGCCAATCCGGTCCCGACGGGCCATTGGTCACGGTGCCGCGCGGATGCGCGGTGCGGGTCAGCGTGTCCCCGCTGGCGATGCCAATTCTCCTGAGCCCGAAGTCGAGTGCTAGGACGAGCTCTACCCGGTCAGGCATGACCGGAGAAGGACGTGAGCTGCCCGGCCTCGACACCGAGCAATCGCAACGAGGCCAGCCAGCGCTCCTCGTATGGCAGATCGAAGATCACGCTTTCAGCGGCGGGCACAGACAGCCAGGAGTTGTCGAGCAGCTCGCGTTCCAGCTGGCCGGCTTCCCAGCCCGCGTAGCCGAGCGCGATGAACGCCTTCTCGGGTCCCGTGCCCATGGCCATGGCCGCGAGCACGTCGCGCGAGGTGGTCACCTGGATGGAATCAGAAATGCGGTGCGTGGAGTCCCATTCGCCGCCAGGCCGGTGCAGCACGAAGCCACGATCCTGGTGCACGGGGCCGCCTCGCAGCACCGGCAGGTCGGCCGCGCGCCGGTCGGTGGGTTCGATCTTCATCTGCTCGAACACTTCGCTGAGGGTCATGGAAAGCGGCCGGTTCAGAACGATGCCGAGCGCACCCTTCTCACCGTGTTCGCATATCAACGAGACTGTTTGCGAGAAGTTCGGATCGGTGAGCTGGGGCATCGCGATCAGAAGGTGATTCGACAGACTCGTGATGCCGGCCATATGGTTGCCGATACTACTGTGAATCCGCCGGTGCGGTCACCGTGCCTTGCCGCACGGTGCCACCGGCGAATTCCCATCCGTATGTGAAACGCAACAGCCGATAGCGATCCGACAGCTCCTTCGGGAAGGGGTCGAACGGACTTGCCAGCTTGAGGATGTCCACCGCGGCCTGGTCGAGCTTCGGCGAGCCGCTCGTATGAACGATGGTCGCGGACTCCAGTGTGCCGTCGGCCAGGATGATGACTTCCACGTCCGGGTTGCGCGTTCCCGGTGCACGCCAGGCAGCCTGCGGAAAATTCATCGTGCCGAGGCGTTCGATCTTGTTACGCCAGGACACCAGGTAAGGCGCCACCAGCGCCTCGCGCGTGTCGGGCGTGACCCACAATTCGTCGCGCGGCGGGCCGCGGAGCTTCTGCTCCTCCGCGTCGTCGACGCCCGACTTGTCGCGCGCGTCGTTGCCCTCGGCCAGGATCGGAACCTCGGTCATCTCGGTGAGGCTGGCGGGTGGCGCGAAGTACAGGATCTCCGGCATCTCGGCCCTGGTAGTTAGCACACGGCTGTCGGCAGTGGCGAGCAGGGCGCCGGCGTCGCTCACTTCGCGCTTGCCGTCGACGCGGCCATTGCTGGCGGCATGCTCGGCCGCGGCGCGCGGGCTGTGCGCCTCGGCAGGGTCAGTGGTGTTCGCGGAGCCGAGCTGCGTACGCTGCGCCAGGTAGGTGGCGTCGTCGTTGCTGCGCGCCTCCGGTACGTCCTCGGAAACGATCAGCACTTCGAGGCCGGGTGCGCCGGCGTGCGGATTCGCCGGGGAGCCGAACGTGACGCCGACGATGATCACGCCGTGCACCAGTGCGGCCATGAAGACAGTCGTGGTGAGCCGGTCGCGCGTGGGCGCGACGCCTTCACGCAGCTGCACGGCGCGCGCGCTCATCGCTACGCTTTTTCCTCGCGTTCTGGGGCGCCCACGCGGCGCTCGAATGCGGCAATTACCATATCTCCGATATTGAGCCCGAATTGCTGGTCGAGTTCACGTATTCCTGTCGGACTCGTGACGTTGATCTCGGTCACGAAGCCGCCGATGACATCGATGCCGACGAGCACCATGCCGCGTTCCGCGAGCACCGGGCCGATCTCCGCCGCCAGCCACCGGTCTCGCTCGGTCAGCTCGCGTCCTACTCCTTTGGCGCCCGCGGCCAGGTTGCCGCGGTTGTCGGTGGGCAGCGGGATCCGCGCGAGCGCGTAGGGCACCGGCTCGCCGTCGATCAGCAGCACGCGCGAATCGCCGGTGGCGGCGATCTCGGGCAGGTAGCGTTGCGCGATCGCAAAACGCTGCCCGAAGTCGGTCAAGGTTTCGATGATGACCGGCAGATTCTTGTCGCCCTTCTCGGTGACGAAGATCGACTTGCCGCCCATGCCGTCGAGCGGCTTCACGACGATCCTGCCGTGCTCGGCGGCGAACGCCTTGATGTCGTCGGCCGAGCGCGTGATCAGGGTGGGCGCGCAGCACTGCGGGAACCACGCGGTGAACACTTTCTCGTTCATGTCGCGCAGGCCCTGCGGCTTGTTGGCGACGAATGCGCCCTGCAGTTCGGCCCGCTCGAGGATGTAGGTCGAGTAGATGTACTCGGCGTCGAACGGTGGATCCTTGCGCATGAACACGCAGTCGAATTCGCCGAGCTTGTACACCTGCGCCGCGCCGAGCTCGAACCATTTCTGGGAATCGTTGTGGACCTCGAGCGGCTTGCCGTGTCCGAGTGCGACGCCGTCGCGCAGGAACAGGTCGGACTGCTCGAAATACGTGAGTTTCCAGCCACGAGCCGCCGCTGCAAGCAACATGGCAAGTGTGGAGTCCTTCGCAAATTTGATCTTCGCAATCGGGTCCATCACCACGGCGAGACTTAGGGCTTTTGTCATCACCAACTCCGACCTCAAAAACGTGACGTGACCGGCATAGCCGGGGGTATTCCTATATGTTAAAACGCCCCTCAGCTTGCCGCTCTGGACCGCATTTTAAAAGCGGCCGGAGCGCCGATTTTTGTTTGTCCAGGAGAGGTTTGCGTGTGACCGACACCAGCTCCCACTTCAAGGGTTTGAAGGTCCTCGTCATCGACGACAGCAAGACCATCCGCAAGACCGCGGAGACCTTGCTGGCGAAGGAAGGCTGTGAGGTCTACACAGCGGTCGACGGCTTCGACGCGCTCGCCAAGGTCGCCGACTACACGCCTGACATCGTGTTCGTCGACATCATGATGCCGCGGCTCGATGGCTATCAAACCTGTTCGCTCATCAAACACAACAAAGTGTTCAAATCGATTCCTGTGATCATGCTGTCTTCGAAGGATGGCCTGTTCGATCGTGCGCGCGGGCGCATCGTGGGATCGGAGTACTACCTCACGAAGCCCTTCACGAAAGACGAACTGCTGTCCGCCATCGAAACGCACGTGGGTGCGAGGTGAGTATGGCCCTGATCCTGATCGTGGACGATTCGCCCACCGAAGTGCACGTCATGAAGAAGGCGCTGGAGAAATCCGGCTACCAGACCGCGACCGCGAACGACGGTGCCGAAGGCGTCCGCATGGCGCGCGAAATGACGCCCGACCTCATCTTCATGGATGTGGTCATGCCCGGGGTCAACGGCTACCAGGCGACCCGCACGCTGTCCAACGATCCCAAGACGCGCACCATCCCCATCATCATGGTGACTTCGAAGGGCCAGGAGACCGACAAGATCTGGGGCTTACGCCAGGGTGCGGTCGACTACATGGTCAAGCCCGTGTCACCCGACCAGCTGGTGGCGAAGGCGCAGGCGACGCTGGCCGCCTGAGCGGTTCCGTGCCCTACCCATGAACGAAAGCGTCTCGCTCAAATCACTGCGTGACCGGCCATTCGAGCTGCTTGCCGAGCTCGAGCGTCGTGGCCGCGCGGTCACCGCCGCCGCCGCGCAGGAGAATCCCGGCGCACGCGAGTGGGTGGGCGTGGCATTCCGCATGGCGGGCGAGCTGTATCTCGCCGCGCGCGAAGAAACCCGCGAGGTGCTCGCGGTGCCCGCGGGACTCACCCGCGTACCCGGCGCCAAGACCTGGGTGAAAGGCATCGCCAACGTGCGCGGCCAGCTGCTGCCCATCCTCGACCTGCGGCAGTATCTCGGCTCGGGCGTTACGCCTAACACACGCAACGTACGGGTCATCGTCGTCAACCACCGGGAAGTCCCGGCAGGGTTGTTAGTCGACGAAGTGCTCGGCTTCCGGCGCTTCTCCGAATCCGAATTTGCAGGCGACGCGCCGCCGACGGTGGTGCGTTGCGAACGATATCTCGCGGGCGCATTCCGGCGCGGCCCCGAGCAATGGCCGGTGTTGAGCCTGCGGCAGCTGGTGGAGAGCCCGTCCTTCCAGGAGGCCGCGGCATGAACACCGAGGTCGGCGGAGGCTCGCGCTCGCTGAAATCCATGACCGGCCTGGTGACCGCCTCGCTGGTGTTCCTGGTGCTCGCCGTCGCGGCGTGTGCCGCCGCGTGGTTGTTGGACCTCGAGATCCTGTTTGCGGTCGGTGGTGGGTTGGCGCTGGCCACCGCGGTGCCGATGTTCATCATGTTCAGGCGCGTCAGGATGGCCGAAAATGATTTTGGCCACCGGGAGGCGCTGTCGATGGCGCAGCGCAAGGAGACCGAGCGCAACCAGCAGGCCATCCTGCGGCTGCTCGACGAACTTGCGCCGCTCGCGGATGGCGATCTCACCGTCCAGGCAACGGTGACCGAAGATATTACCGGCACGATCGCCGACTCGATCAACTACGCCATCGGCGTGCTTCGCGACCTGGTGAGCACCATCAACCAGTCGGCCATCCAGCTCGATGGCGCCACCCGCCAGACCCAGGCGCTGTCCGCGCACCTGGCGAAGGCTGCCAGCGCGCAGACCAAGCAGATCTCGGGCGCCACGGAATCCGCCAGCAACATGGCGGCCTCCACGGAAGCCATCTCGGGCAACTCCGAGCGCGCCTCCGACGTCGCGCGCCACTCGGTCGATGTCGCCCACAAGGGCGGCGACGCGGTGCGCCGCACCATCGACGGCATGAACACCATTCGCGAGACCATCCAGGAGACCAGCAAGCGCATCAAGCGGCTGGGCGAGTCCTCGCAGGAAATCGGCAACATCGTCGAGCTCATCAACGACATCGCCGAGCAGACCAACATCCTGGCGCTCAACGCCTCGATCCAGGCCTCGATGGCTGGCGATGCCGGCCGCGGCTTCGCGGTGGTCGCCGACGAGGTGCAGCGCCTCGCCGAGCGCGCCGCCGCCGCGACGCGCCAGATCGAAACACTGGTGCGCGCCATTCAGGCGGACACCAATGAAGCCGTCGTCTCGATGGAGCGCTCGACCACCGACGTGGTGGGTGGCGCGCTGCTCGCCGAGAACGCCGGTGCGGCGCTCGAGGAAATCGAGCAGGTCTCCAACCAGATCGCCAGCCTCGTGCAGAACATCTTCTCGAGCTCGCGCCAGCAGGTGACCGAGGCGCAGAAAATCGCGCGCAACATGCAGGTGCTCAAGGAGATCTCGACGCAGACCGCCGAGTCGACCACCGCCACCTCGCAGAGCATCTCCAAGCTCGCGCAGTTGTCGGCGGCGATGCGCCAGTCGGCTTCCGGATTCCGCCTGCCGGGCGCTCCGGTGCCGCGCCAGGTCGCTGCGGCGGGCGCCGCCATCGCGGCCGCGGCAGCGGCAACCACCGGGGTCAGTCCCGTGCAATCCACCGGTGCCACGACGCGTACGCGGACCATCCAGCTCGCTTCATAGACACGGACGTAACCTCTTTCACCAATGCCTGAAGTCGCATTACAGACTCTGGATCTGGTCGGTCGCGAGCTGAACAACACGCTCGGCGAGGCGCGGACCGCGCTCGAGACCTTCGTCGAACAACCGGAAAACGTGGTGCTGTTGCAGCGCTGCGTCTCCGACCTGCATCAGGTGCAGGGCGTCTTGAGATTGCTGGAGATCTTCGGCGCGGCGCTGCTGGCCGAGGAAATGGAGCAGGTCACCAAGTACCTGCTGACGCCGGCGTCGCAGAAGAACCAGGCTGAAACCCTCGACGCGCTGATGCGCGCCATGGTGCAGCTCCCCAGCTACGTGGAGCGCGTGCTCGCCGGTGGTCGCGACCTGGCGCTGGTGCTGCTGCCGCTGCTCAACGACCTGCGCGCGGTGCGCGGCTCGGCGCTGCTGTCGGAAGGCACGCTGTTGTTGCTGAACTTGAAGTCCGACCAGCAGGCGGCGCCGGTGGCGCCCGCTGCCGGTGAGCCGGCACTGACGGTCGCGCAATGGGCGCGCCGGCTGCGGACACGTTTCCAGCTCGGCCTCGTCGGCTGGATTCGCGGCGAACGCCCGGAACAGAACCTGGAAATCCTGGAGACCGTCGCGCACCAGCTCGAACAGGTGGCCACCCGGCAGCCCGTGTTCCAGCTCTGGTGGGTGGTCGGTGCAATTGTCGAGGCGCTGCGCGAGGGCGGACTCGAAACCGGCGTGTCGATCAAGCGGCTCATGGGTCTCGCGGATCGCGAAATCCTGCAGCTGTACACCCAGGGCGAGGGGCGCTACGCGCAGAACCCACCCGTGGAGCTGCTCAACAATCTTCTCTATTACGCCGCGCGCGCCACCAGCGACGGACCCAAGGTCACCGCGGTACGCGCCTCTTTCCGCCTGAACGAATTGTTGAACGTCGACGACTCGGTCGAACAGGAGCGCGAGAACCTGTCGGCGCCGTCGGTGAAGCTGATGCGCACGGTGTCGGCGGCCATCCGCGAAGACCTGGGCAAGGTCAAAGACGTACTCGACATCTTCGTGCGCCGCGGGGGTCAGCCCGCCGAGCTCGAATCGCAGGTCGCGATGTTGCGCAAGATTGCCGACACGCTCGGAGTGCTGGGCCTGGGCGAGCTGCGCCAGCTGGTGATCGAAGAGACCAGCCGGCTCGAGGCCATGGCGGCGGGCAAGACGTCGGCCGATCACGCGGCGCTGGTGCACATCGCCGCGACGCTCATCAACGTCGAGGACCGCCTCGACCGCGATCTGATCGGCCTGATCGTGCCCAAGCCGCAGGCGGAAGTGTCCTCCGAATCGGTCGACGTGGATTTCCAGCAGGTGCAGGCCGCGGTGCTGCGCGAGTGCAGCGTCAACCTGGTGCGCGTCAAGGAAGCCATCGCTTCCAACGTCGCCGGAACGCTCGACGTCAGCGCGCTCGACGCCTGGCCGGGACTCATCCTGGGCATCAAGGCCGGGTTGCAGATGCTCGGCAAGACGCGCGCCGTCGAGATCGTCGACGGCATCGCGAAGAATCTCAAGGAACTGCTGCAGCCCGGTGGCACGGCGGTTCCGCCTAACTACCTCGACCGGCTGGCGGACGCGGTGGTGAGCCTCGAGTACTACATGGAGACGCTGCAGGCCGGCCGCGCGGATCCGTGGTACATGCTCGACAACGCGCAGACCTGTCTGCTGGCGCTGTCACAGATGCCGAAGCGCGTGGTACCCACCGTGCCGCCGCTCGGACCGGAGGCCTACGCGGCCACGGTACTGCTGGCGGATGCCGGCGCCACGGCCCGCGCCCATGCCCTGCAGGCCGGCGTGGCTCCGCCCACGATCCAGGGCGCGCCCACACTGCACCAGTCGGCCCAGCCGCGGATCGGGACCAAACCCGAGCACATCGATCCCGAACTGCTCACTCTTTATATAGAGGAAGCCCGGGAAGAGGTCGCCAGGATTGCCAAGCTGTTCCCGGCCTGGGAACAGAACCCCCTCGAGACCGATGCGCTCTCCGGCGTGCGCCGTTCCTTCCACACCTTGAAGGGCTCGGGTCGCATGGTCGGCGCCACCGACATCAGCGAATTCGCGTGGTCCATCGAGAACCTGCTGAACCGCGTGATCGAAAACACCCTGCAGCGTTCACCGGCGATCCTCGCCACGGTGCGCGATGCGGTGACGATCTCGGGTGAACTCGTCAACGCGCTGGAGGCCGGCAAGCCCGCGCCCGCGCGTGCCCAGGACATCGTCGATCGCGCCCACGCGCTGGCCGCCAACAAGGTCGCCGGGGCGCAGACGGCCACCATGGAGATCCTCGAGCGCACGATCGAGACCAGCCGTGTCGATCTCATCGACGCCACCAATCGCGTACCCACGCTGCAGCCGCCGCCCGAGCCGGTGGCCAGCGCCGTGCCCGCCGCGCAGCCCGCGGCCGACGAATGGGTGCTGGAGGAGTCCGACGCTCCCGGCGAAGAAATCGTGTTGTCGACACCGGAAGAAGAGCCCAGCGGCGATCTGCAATTGC
>Ga0070689_100001351_pt1 | contig 15567 bp, 13 predicted proteins | sample KBSS23HmetaG_FD_64669 | JGI IMG/M metagenome (GOLD analysis project Ga0070689, IMG submission 64669) | Switchgrass rhizosphere microbial communities from Kellogg Biological Station, Michigan, USA - KBS S2-3H metaG | ecosystem: Host-associated > Plants > Roots > Rhizosphere ...
AAAAATATAGTTTTCTGTGGAATGGGTGGATCAGCATTGGGGGCACGAATTATCGATTCACTCTGCTTTGGACAACTTTCAATCCCTTTGGAAGTATTTAACGAATACCATCTTCCTCGTTATGTAAATGATGACACCCTTGTTGTCATTTCTTCTTATTCCGGCACAACAGAAGAAACACTCTCAGACCTTCATGACAAAGCACTTGCCAAAGGAGCAAAAGTATTTGGTATTACAACTGGAGGCGCATTAGCAACAGAACTTGAGGAGAAAAAAATCCCGTCCTATATATTTGAACCAACCAATAATCCATCTGGTCAACCTCGCATGGGAATCGGGTACTCTGCAGGAGCATTTCTTGCATTATTAAGTATGTTGGGACTAATTGATCTCAAAGAAGATGATATCTATTCAGCAATCTCTGCGATGCAAGAAGCGAGCAAACATTATGCATCAGAAACAGATGTCGAAAATACTGCATATAATTTGTCTCAAAAGCTTCTCAATAAAATGCCTATTTTAGTGTCATCTGAGCATGTAGTAGGAACAGTGCATACAATTAAAAATCAATTTAATGAAAGTGCAAAAACATTTGCCTGTTCATTTGATTTACCAGAGCTCAATCATCATCTTTTGGAAGGATTGGGGCATCCTGAAAACAATAAAGAAAATCTCCACTTCGTTTTTTTCAATTCACATCTTTATACTGATCAAATTCAAAAGAGATACCCAATTACTCAGGAAGTACTTACGAAAAATGGGATTGAGTTTTCAACATTTGCACCAACTTCAACAAATAAACTTACCCAAGTTTTTGAAACATTGGTTTTTGGATCGTTTGTTGTCTATTATCTCACGAAATCGTACGGGATTGATCCTTTGGCAATACCATGGGTTGATTACTTCAAGGAACAACTGAAAAAGTAAAACTCCAAGCAAATGTATACTATTGCCCCTTGCCTAATAGGTCTAAAGTTCTCTATTATAGATATTGAACTATATGTCCGCTGCCAAACCCCTCATCGCTTTTTTCAAAGATATCGATAAACATGATATTCCTCTCGTTGGTGGAAAAGGTGCTAACTTAGGTGAGATGTGGGAAGCAGGATTCCCAGTTCCCAATGGTTTTGCAGTAACTGTCTCTGCATACGATTTATTCATCGCACAAAACGAAGTCTTCACAAAAATAAATGACATATTAAAAGTTGTTGATGTAAACCAACCCGATCAACTTCAGTCTGCTTCAAAACGTATTGAAAAAATTATTGATGATTGTGAGATCCCCGAAGAAGTGGAATATGAAGTTTCAAAGGCCTACAAAAAATTAGGAGGGATTTTGGATAAGGCACTTGTTGCTGTTCGTTCATCTGCAACTGCAGAGGATCTCCCCGGAATGAGTTTTGCAGGACAACAAGCAACATTTTTGAATGTTAAAGGAGAAAAAAGTTTACTTCTCGCAGTCAAAGATTGCTGGGCTTCACTTTTCACTGCTCGTGCAATCTTTTATCGTGCACAAAATCATATCTCCAACGAAAAAGTGAAAATTGCAGTCATTGTCCAAAAGATGGTTCAGTCTGAAGTATCAGGTGTCATGTTTACTATCAATCCTGTTACCAATGAAAAAGATCGTATTATTGTTGAAGCTGTCTGGGGATTGGGTGAGATGATGGTGCAGGGTTCGGTTGTACCTGATCATTATGTCGTTCAAAAGGATACCTTTGCCATTTTATCAAAAGAAATCTCAGATCAATCAATCCAGCTTATTCGTAAAAAGGGTGAAACGGTAGAAACTTCTGTCCCTAAATTCTTGCGAGAGAGACAAAAACTTACTGACGGACAAATTACCACGCTTGCAAGGATTGGACAAAAACTGCAAGAGCATTACTATTTCCCACAAGATATTGAATGGGCGAAAGATGTTGATGACAACGTCTTCATTGTTCAAACGCGTCCGGTAACAACAATTGGAACGCGCAAACCATCTGATAAAGAAGTTAACCCCTCTGAATTTAGTGTTACCCAAGCTCCAATTCTGACTGGTGCTCCAGCAAGCCCTGGAATCGGAACAGGTCCTGCAAAGATATTAAAATCTCCGAAAGAAATCGGAAAAGTTAAACAGGGTGATGTCTTGGTTGCACCGATGACTTCTCCTGACTATGTCCCTGCAATGAAGAAAGCGTCTGCAATTATAACCAATGAAGGCGGCGCCACGTCACATGCTGCAATTGTTTCTCGAGAGCTTGGGATTCCTTGTGTTGTCGGAACTCGTGATGCAACAAAGTTATTAAAGGATGAAACAGTCGTGACCGTTGACGGCGCACGAGGACAAGTATTTTTAGGAGGATCTGTCAAACACAACAAGGAACATAGAGCACCACTGGAGAAAATTATTAAAACCAAAACTGCAACACGGCTGTATGTGAATTTAGCAGAAAAGGAATTGGCAAAAGAAGTTGCTAAAAATAATGTTGAAGGAGTAGGGCTTTTGCGAGCAGAATTTATGATTGCAAATATTGGCGTTCATCCAAAAGAAGCAATCAAAAACAAAAAACAGGGCGAATTTATCGATCATCTCGCACGAGATTTAACAACATTTTGTAAAGCATTTTACCCTCGTCCTGTAGTGTATCGGGCAACTGACTTTAAGACCAACGAATATCGAAGCTTGGAGGGTGGAAAAAATTGGGAGCCAGAAGAGCCAAACCCAATGCTTGGATTTCGAGGAGCGTATCGATATATCGCCAATCCTGATGTGTTCAATTTAGAACTACAAGCAATTAAGAAAGTCAGGAAAGATTACAATAATTTGCGCCTTATGATTCCTTTTGTTCGATCTCCTGAGGAACTGGCAAAAGTTAGAAAGATGGTTGCATCAGAAGGATTATTTGATAGTCCAAGTTTTAAATTCTGGATGATGGTTGAGATTCCTGTTAACGTTATCCAGATTGAAGATTTTATTAAAGTTGGTATTGATGGAGTATCTATTGGATCAAACGACTTAACGATGTTAACGCTTGGAACCGATCGGGATAATGCAAGCGTTGCTGATGCATTTAATGAACGAAGGAAAGCGGTCATGTGGTCGATTAGGCGCGTTGTCAGAGCCTGCCATAAGCACGGTATCACTGCATCTATTTGTGGACAAGCCCCTTCAGAATATCCTGAAATGGTGAAAAAGCTTGTATCGTATGGAATCACGAGTATTTCGGTAAATCCTGACGTTATCAATAAGACACGTGGTATTATTATGGAAGCAGAGAAGGAGGTCGGGAATGGCAAAAATAAATAAAATTTGGGCGAGAGAAATCTTAGATTCACGCGGTATCCCTACTGTTGAGGCGGCCTGCCAACTTGATAGCGGGGTCATTGCTGTGGCCTCAGTTCCTGGGGGAACATCTACCGGAACGTATGAAGCTTCTGAACTTCGCGATAAAGACCCAGCACGATATTTAGGGAAAGGAGTTTTAAAGGCAATCGAAAACGTTAACGTAACCTTAGGCCCTGCAGTTTGGGGATATGACGTTAGCGAGCAGGGCAAGATTGATGATCGTTTAATCGCTGTTGATGGCACTCAAAACAAATCAAAATATGGCGCAAATGCAATTTTGGCCATTTCCCTTGTTTGTGCAAAAGCCGCCGCACTTTCAGCAAATACGCCGTTATATCGATGGATAAATACACTTGCGAAACAATCTGGAATAACTCAGGAAATCAGAGTTCCTACGCCAATTTTTAATATGATTAATGGTGGTCTTCATGGTGCAGGGAACTTGGACTTTCAGGAATTCCATGTAATGCCAGCAAGTTCCAAACCATTTGCTGACGCGCTTCGCATGGGTGTAGAAATTTACATGACATTAGGGCTCGACCTCCAAAGACGAGGAGCAATTCATTCGGTAGGAGATGAAGGTGGCTATGCACCAAATCTTTTTACGAATGCAGATGCTTTGGAAGTCATTTATGAATCCATTAAAGAAACAAATTATCAGATGGGACGAGATGTTTTTCTCGGGCTTGATGTCGCGGCAGATGAATTTTACAAAGACGGTGAATATTCAATTCGTGATAAATCAGCACCGCTCACACCTGATGGACTTTTGGAATATTACAAATATTTAAATAGCCAATATCATCTGTCCCACATTGAAGATCCATTCCAAGAAGATGCATGGGAAAATTGGAAAAGTTTGACCGAAAGTTTTCAAGCGCAACTTACGGTTGTTGGTGATGATCTTTTGGTAACAAACCCCGAACGGGTTGCAAAGGCAATTTCCGAGAAAGCATGTAATGCACTTCTCGTCAAACCCAATCAGGTGGGTACCGTTACTGAAACGTTACGAGTGATCAAGATGGCTCGTGATGCTGGCTGGAAGATTTTTGCTTCCCACAGGTCTGGTGAAACAAATGACTGGTTTATTGCAGACTTTGCAGTAGGAATTGGTGCCGATTTTGCTAAATTTGGTGCTCCATGCCGTGGTGAACGAGTTGTTAAGTACAATAGGCTTTTGTCAATTGAGAGTGAATTAGGTGCAGGTGCTCCAAAACCAACTGTATAAGATATGCCCCAATTTGATGATACGAAAACAATTCTAGTGAATGGAAAGAGTGTCTCATACCTCGATTCTGGCGAAGGTCCGCCACTTATTCTTCTTCATAGCTGGCCTACTTGTTGCAAAATCTTTTTGCAGGCAATCCCAGAATTAAGCCAACACTTCCGCGTCATTGCACCAGATATGCCGGGGTTTGGTATGTCTGAAGAACTTGAAGGTCCGCATACCTATGAGACAATATCGAAATGGTTAGATCAATTCTTACAAGAACTCAATACTGATAAGATATATTTGCTAGGAGTTTCTTATGGTGCGGCAATAGCGTTAGAATTTACAAATCGATATCATTCCAAAGTATCACTCTTACTGCTCAATAGTCCTGAACTTTATTATTATAGTCAACTTAATTGGTTAAGGAAGTTATTTTATATCTGTGTTGATCAATTCTCTTTTTTAAAGCGAATAATTTTCAACCTCCTTATTAATGAATCCGATTTGGTTTTTCAGATTGTATGGGGCCATCGTTTGCAGAATGATGAGTTTGTGAATTCAATAAAAGAGTATGGGAAGCATCTAAAGTTTCGTGCAGCTGACGAGACACTCCATGAGTTTATTTATACTGATAATCGAAATGTATTATGTACAATAAAAACGCCGACTGTTGTATTTACTGGTATTAAAGAATATCCAGCTTACTTAGAAAATATATTGAATCTATGTAAAAAGAATTCGAATATTCATTATGAATGTGTTTCTGGTGTTGGACATTCAGTTGTAGTTGAGAATCCAAACATATTTGCCGATACGGTAATTCAACAGATTAATCTCTTAACATAAAGCTCACCTCCTTGCTCTTTTCGTCGATCCCAGTAGAATAAGGATATGACTCTCGCACCCCCAAAGTTTGTTTTACTCACTATTCTTGATGGATGGGGGATTGCACCGGATGGGCCGGGGAATGGAATAACACAGGCGAATACTATTAATATGGATCGGTTTAAGGCCAGTTACCCGCATGGGGAATTGGAAGCGGCAGGTGAAGAAGTAGGGCTTCCGAAGGGTGAAGATGGCAATACCGAGACGGGGCATCTGAATTTGGGAGCTGGGAAGATTGTCTATCAAGACTTGCAGCGGATCAATATGGCAATCCAAGATGGAAGTTTTTATCAGAACCCCGTTTTAATTTCTGCAATTACTCATGCTAAGAAAAATAATTCCAAACTTCACTTTATGGGACTCGTGGGTGCCGGTGGAGTCCATTCGAATTTAGAACATCTCTTTGCACTTATTCACCTCGCGAAATTAAATAATTTCTCGAATGTGTTTATTCATGTATTTACTGATGGCCGTGATTCTCCTCAAACTGCGGCAAAAAGTTATATTGCTAAACTTCAGGAAGTGATAAAACGCGAAGGGGTGGGAACAATTGCTTCAGTTATGGGACGGTATTATGCAATGGATCGGGATCAACGCTGGGACCGTACTTCAAAAGCATATCGTGCACTCACAAAAGGAGAAGGAATTTTCTTTTCAACTGTCGATGAAGCGATTGACGCATCCTATTCCGAAGGCAAGATGGATGAATTCATTGAACCATCGCTTATTGTGGGGACTGATAAGAAACCAATTGCACTTATTCAGAATAATGATGCAGTTGTCTTTTTTAACTTCAGAATTGATCGACCGAGGCAACTAACCAAGGCCTTTGTGTATACAAAATTGACCAACGCAGATTTGACGTATGATTTTCATCCTTATCAGATGGAAAAAGATGTAACTCCAATAAAAGATGCGATCTTTGATCGAGGGAACCCTCTGACCAATCTTTTTTTTATAACGATGACTGATTACGGTGCCCCTTTGGTGCAAGCTGGAGCCATTCCTGCGTTCCCTCCGGAAATTGTCCATCAACCGATTTCTGGTGTCATTGCTGAGAATGGCTTTTCTCAACTCAAAATTACTGAAAGTGAAAAAGAGCGTTTTGTGACCTTCTACTTCAACGGGTTGCGAGATGGTGCGTATCCTTTGGAGGAACGTATTATTATTCCTTCTGCCAAAGTCCCAACCTATGATCAAAAGCCAGAAATGTCTGCGAGTGAAATTACTGAGATGCTTTTGAAACGCTTAAATGGAGGGGATTACAAGCTTATTGTCGTGAACTATCCGAATGCAGATATGGTTGGACATACAGGAAATATTGGTGCAACGGTGAAAGCGGTTGAAATAGTTGATGCGTATCTTGGGAAGCTTGCAAATACCGTTCTCGCTTTTGGTGGTGCAATGATTGTTACGGCCGATCATGGAAATGCGGAAGAAATTATAAATGAAAAGACTGGTGAAATTGACACTGAACACAGTACAAACCGTGTACCGTTTATTGTTATTGCAGAAACCTATACGGGCAAATCATATTCCCTTCCAGTAGGTAAGCTTGCAGATGTTGCTCCAACTATTCTCCACATGCTTGGGATGACTCCACCTGCTTCAATGACTGGGAAGAATTTGTTGGGAGATATAGAGTAATTCTTACAGTCTTCTTGCGTTTTCCTTACTCTCTTGTTACATTAGTCTATCCTTGACAAAATAAGTCAGCTGCTTAACAGAATTGAGGTGATAGGTATGGCCGAACAAGAACAACTAGTAAAAAAATCACTCGAGAGATCTTCAAAAGGAGAGGCTGTTACTGGACGATGTGGACATGGTCCAGTAGTGAGACAAGACGCTGAAGCACAAGAAAAGTTACGGGTTGCTCAAGAGTATGGAACAAGTGGTTATCAGGGCGATCGAGATAGAGAAAGCTAAATACAATAGTTACTAAAAAGGAGGTGATTTCTAATGACAAATTATACTGATGATGTGATTGCTAAGGCTAGAGACTTAGGTTGGAATGAATGGTCTATGATGGATCCTCAATTATATCTTGATATACAAAGCGGTGAGGTTCATCTCAATCTTGATGAATTTAAGCATACTACTGGTAAAAGTGGTGAAAGAACGGAAGATAACACTAAGCCTGTAAAGACATATGAAGGAAGAAACTTAAGGAGTAGAACTTAATTCGCGTATTTTCTGATTACCCCCACTACTTTTCCTTGGATGCGGACGTTGGTTGCAAAGATAGGGCTCATCGTTGAGTTTGCTGGTTCTAGACGAATTCGTGTTGCTTCTTTGAAGAAACGTTTGAGTGTTGCCATACCACTATCGAGAAGTGCAACAACAATATCTCCATTTTGTGCTGAATCTCCTTGTTGGATGACGACAAAATCTCCATCATCAATATGTGCATCAATCATGGATTTGCCTTTAACCTGTAATACGAATGTTTCCTTTTTTTGTGACATAAAACTCATTGGTATTTCCATTTTTGCATTTGGATCAGTAAATGGTGCAATTGGTGCTCCTGCTGCGATAAAGCCAAGTATTGGCACTTCAATTCCTCGTTCGAGTATTGCTGAGCGTTCATTTGGTAAGTCAATTCCTCGACTTCTGCCGCCTTTTTTCTTAATCAGCTTTTTCATCTCAAGAGCTTGTAAATGTTCATGGACTGTTGCCAAAGAATTGACACCGATTTCATCAGCGATTTCTCGAAGAGTTGGTGCAAATCCAGTTTCCCGAATTTGCTGTTTTATAAACTCTAAAATTTGTCTTTGTCTTTGATAAACTACAGGTGCCATTCCTTATTTATAATAATAAAACCCGAAGGTGTCAAGAGGTAATTTTCGGGGATTCTTCTGGATGTTATTTAAGAAGTTTTCTTTTTGTGTTTATTTACTTTCTTTTGTATACGCTCTGCTTGTAGTGCATCGGCTCCAGCTTCTGATAAGTCTGCAGTGGACTGCTTTCCTATTGTAGGACGAGGTCCCTGAATTACAGTCTGATCACCTGATGCTTCTTCTCGAATTGGGGAGATAATATCACTTTTATCTAATCCGGATTCTAATGTCATAATTGAGTTTAGCACTCTTGCCATTCGGATGCAATTCGGGTAGTATAAACACATGACTGATTTTAAACTCACATCTAATTATAAGCCAATTGCAGATCAACAGAATGCGATTGACAAACTTTCAGAAGGAATTGAAAAGGGTGTGGATAAACAAGTTTTGCTTGGAGTTACTGGAAGTGGAAAAACATTTACAGTTGCCAATGTTATTCAGAAGTTGCAAAAACCTGCTTTGATTATCTCGCATAATAAAACGTTAGCAGGCCAACTCTATCAGGAATTTCGAGATTTCTTCCCTGAGAATGCTGTCTCGTATTTTGTTTCCTATTACGATTATTACCAACCAGAAGCCTATATTCCTTCAACTGACACCTATATAGAAAAAGATGCTGACATCAATGAAATGATTGATAAGCTCCGGCTTGCAGCAACAACGAACCTACTAACTCGGAAAGACACTATAGTAGTAGCATCAGTATCGTGCATTTATAACATTGGTTCTCCAAAAGAATATGGAAGTTTTATCTTTGAATTTGCACGAGGACAGAAAGTAACGAGGGAACAAGTCATTGATCGTTTGATTGATCTTCAATATCAGAGAAGTGACTTTGGATTTCATCGAGGAACATTTCGAGTGAGAGGGGATACGATAGATATATATCCAGCATATATGGATGATGGGTTGCGAATTGAAATTGAAAATCAATTCATTAAACAAATTGCTACTATTAATACAGTTACTGGGGAAGATATTAATCCATCGCTCGAACAATTTACACTGTATCCTGCAAAACATTTCATGACTGATCCAAAACAGAATGAAGATGCCTTCCTTCGAATTGAACGAGATTTAAAAAATCAGGTAGACCATTTGAAATCCTTAGGAAGAGAAATGGAAGCACATCGACTTCGCCAGAGGGTTACCTATGACATTGAGATGATAAAAGAAGTTGGATATGTGAAGGGGATTGAGAATTACTCGCAGTATTTTGATGGAAGAAAGCCGGGTGATGCACCATTTACGTTATTAGACTACTTCAGAGAACCATATGGTGATGATTGGTTATTATTCGTCGACGAGTCGCACATAACCTTTCCACAAGTCAGAGGAATGTATGCAGGGGATCGGTCTCGAAAGCAGACACTTATCGATTATGGATTCCGATTGCCTTCGGCGCTCGATAATCGTCCACTTCAATTCGAAGAATTTGTAAGAAGAATTCCGGGATTTGTGGCAGTTTCAGCAACACCATCAGAATGGGAATTGTCACAGGCAAAGGAAAGTGCTCAAGGAGAAAGTGGAATTGTTGAACAGTTGGTTCGTCCAACAGGAATTCCTGATCCTGAAATTGAGATTCGACCAATCAAAAGTCAAGTTGCGGATGTTATAGAAGAAATTAAAAAGATTGTTGCAAAAGGTCAACGGGTTTTAGTTACCACATTAACCAAACGCACTGCTGAAGATTTGTCTGCATTCCTTAAAGAAAAAGAAATCAATGTTCAATACCTTCATTCTGATGTCAAAACGCTCGAACGAACTGATATCTTGGATGATTTGAGAAAAGGAAAGTATGACGTATTGGTAGGGGTAAACCTTCTTCGAGAAGGTCTTGATCTTCCTGAGGTTTCACTCGTTGCTATTCTTGATGCTGACAAAGAAGGATTTCTCAGAAGTGAAGTCTCACTTATTCAAACAATGGGCCGAGCGGCACGACATGTTGAGGGGAAAGTTATTCTCTATGCTGATCGTACTACGAATTCAATGCAGCGAGCAATTGAAGAAGTTACACGAAGACGGTTGTATCAGATCGAAATGAATAAAAAGTATGGGATTACGCCAACTTCAATACAAAAACCAATACGTGAACGCTTGATTGATGAAGAGATGCAATCAAAATATGGATGGGTTGATGATGATACTGATGTGCAACCAGAACTCTTAGTGTCACTTGACACAGAGAGTCTGACACCAAAAGATAAGAGAAAGTTAGTAATTAAATTACGAAAAGAAATGAGGCTAGCTGCACAGGAATTGAACTTCGAATTGGCTGCACAACTTCGAGATATGGTGAAGAAGTTGATAGGGGAAAATTGATTTGCCCACGGTTTCGCTATTGACAGACATTTCTCTATCGGTATATTCTGAATAAGTTAATATTTATATGGAACACGACGCCCATTCTTTTGCTCTTACCGCAAGACGTTATTTTAGGAAATTTAATTCTTCTTCCGCTCTAACAAAGTTTTTTACCGTTCTGGTTCTTGCCCTTGGGTTGCCCGTTGCAGTTTATTTAGTACGAACATTTACGCTCTCCAATTCGAGAGCAGCCAATGTGCAGTTATCTTTTTCTCCATCGACATTAACATTCCCATCAAGTCAGCGTTTGGCAATTCTTATGAATTCCGGAACAAGCAAAGTTGCATTTTCTCGAGTTCATGTCCATTTTGATCCATCGAAAGTACAAATGGTAGATGAAGTTCAACTTCCTAGTGTTGGGACCACTCCAAGTCTTGCCGGTCGGATTCAGGTCACTTCAAAGTCAGCAGCAAATACAAATGGAGAATTAGTTATAGCAGTAGTTCCATGCGGAGATGGTCAGACCACAAGTCCCAATTGCGGATCAATCGATCGCAATGCGATTCTCCCTTCGGCAACTTTCCAAGTAGCATCTCTTCTTTTTGCACCTGTCAGTGGTCAAACTGGATCAACAACCGTATCTTTTACTACATCTGATATACAAATTGTTGATAATACGCAACCAAATCCAATTGTATTTACGCCGAGTGGAACCTCTGCGACGTTGACGCTTTCACAAGGGACTGCTTGTGGAACAAAAGCTGGAGATACAAATAACGATAACAGAGTAGATATCTTAGACATAGGGAATGTCGTCAGAGCCTACGGATCAAACCCACCATCAAACACATGCGCTGATTTGGATAACAGTGGCAACGTCGACATCCTCGACATAGGCATTGTTGTAAGAAATTACGGTTTGTAAACAAATTAGCAATTGACAAGAAGTACTGAATGCTATTTTATTAAACAAGTATATGACTTTTCGAAGAAATATTAACAAAAAACTCCCAAGCGGAACTCTTGGTATATTAGCCCTCGTGGTTATTGTCACATCAGTGGTAATCGGCTCCTTTGTTGCTACAAAAGGTCAGCGTGTAGAAAAAAGCGAGGCTGCGGCACAGACAAGCCTTTCACTTTCTCCATCAACTCAGAATCTTACCCCTGGTCAAAATTTTACTGTTAACGTGAAGATGAATACTGGTACCAATAGAGTTATCGGATATGATATAAATCTAAATTTTGACTCAAGTGCGTTGCAAATCAATAGTATACAAAAAGGATCAGGAGTAACGGCTATTGATCAAGAAGTCAAAAACGTTTTTGACAATACAGCAGGAACGATTTCTTATTCAGCTTTCACATTAAATTTGGCTAATGGTGTCCAAGGAACAAACGTTGATACGCTCGTTATTTCTGGAACCGTCAAATCATCTGCATCACAAGGTACAAAAAACATTTCATTCAATACGACCACTACGAAAGTTAGTGATGCAGTTGACCCAGCTAATGTTTTGCAAAACACGACTGGAGCTAGTGTAACTGTCTCGTCTTCTACAACCAGTACTCCTACGCCAAATACAACGGCAACGAGTACCCCACGACCGAGTAGTACGGCTACTCCACAACCTACAAATAGTAATGCTCAGGCGACAACAACATTGGCTCTTAACGCAATTAAAACATCAATCGCCGTAAATCAGAACTTGCCAGTCAATGTTACTATCAATACGAATACAAACGATGTCATTGGGGCTGATATTGACATAACGTTTGATAAAACGAGAATGCAGGCTCTTGATATCCAAGCTGGATCATTCTTCTCAAGTCCTGATGTCTCTAACAAGATAATTGATAACACAAATGGTCATGCAAAGATAACGGTTAACATCCCTCCAAGTGGAAGTGCAAAAAGAGGTACTGGAACGATCGCTATTGTAACATTCAAATCTCTCACTGAAGGTGTTACACGAGTTGACTTTGGAAATGCAAATATAATAGCAGCACTTAACATGAATGGGTTAAATGCACTTAATTCAGTAACAGGTTTGGGCTTAACAGTAGTACCAGGCCTCCTTGGTGATATTAACAGAGACGGAACAGTTGACATTGTTGATTATACAATTCTTTTTGGTAATTTCGGCAAAAACGCAACTGACGCAGGAGCTGACGCTCGAGCTGACATCAATAACGACGGTAAAATCAATATTCTCGACTACACATACGTATTTGAAAATTTCGGAAAAACCATCTAATATAAACGTATCTTTTAATTTGTTATGAATTTAGTATGCAGAAGTTTCGATTTCTCCTTCCTCTCGTTATTCTAACGCTCATAGTAGTTGCCATTTCGTATGGCGTACGCCAATATGCAAATTCCAAAAGTTCGACATCAGACGTCTCAAGTAGTGTAACGAGCGATGGTGATGCCAGTATTCCAGGCAATACAAATCCGGAAGAAACACCACAAGAGAAAGGACTTCTGGCTCGAATATTTGGTACTAAAAAAGTGTCAACAACTCAATCTTCAGACCAAGTGACCGTAACCGTTACGCCCAAGCCTTCACCTATTGATACATCTTTTAGTCAGACAGAAGTCGAAGTCCCTATAAATCAAGAGCGTGAAGTATTCGTAACGCTCGATTCTGATACGAATTTGCCAACTGCATACACGTTTAATATGCATTTCGATCCGTCATCAATTGCAGTAGTAAAGGTAGAACCAGGGGATATATGGCAACAGACAAGTGTTTTTACGAAAGGAAATAAGATAGATAATGTAAAAGGCACCTTATCATTTTCAGCTGGTCAGGCGTTGGGTACTCAAAAGGGAAATGGAAAGACTCTTATTAAGATTTCTATAAAAGCAAAGGCGACCAAAGAGACAGGAACTGAACTTACGATAGATGACACATCAAAATTTGCATATGTGGGTCTTGACTATGCCATACCACTTAGGTCAAAATCAATAGGTATACAGGTAACGAAATAAAACATTTATGAAAAAATTTGCCCTAACTTTTCTTATTATACTTCTCCTTGTTGCTGGTATTGGTGCTGGAGTTTACCTCCTCCGAAGGCAAACTGTATTCAGAGAGAAAGCCGCCCCGTCTTCTACACTTACGTTAGTTCCCAATAAGACAACACCTTCAGTTGATGAAACATTTACAGTTTCAGCAAATATTAATACCGGTAGCAACCAAATTGTAGCCGTTGAACTTCATGCTACGTTTGATGAAACCAAAGTCGAAGCAATTGGAGCAACCAACAGCACTTTTTTTGTGAGTCCTAAAAATATAGGACCATCCATCGACAACAATAACGGAACACTTACCTATACTATATATATGGATCCTGGTGCGACACCTCGCCAAGGTGAAGGAACTGTTGCCGTTCTTACGTTCAAAGCGAAATCTGCAGGAAATACTACAATTGCACTATCATCTGATACATTGGTAGGAGCAAATAGTTCAAGCGGAACAGAAGATTTAGGAGCTAATGTCCTTACTGGTTCTACACCTGCAATTCTTACGATCCAAGGAAGTGCTCAAGCAACAGCCACCCCAACACCAACGGGTGCACCTACATCCGGAAATGCGACAACTACACCAACACATACTCCTACTCCGACAACTTCATCTGCAGGTAACGTATCGGCAGCTACAAATACACCTACACGAGTTGCCGCAGTGCCTACAACTGCAACTGAGCTTCCAGATAGTGGAGTATCTTTGCCAACTGTATTCGGATTAGGCGTTGGAATGCTTGTAATTGTTGGGTCTGTACTTCTGGCTCTTTAATTAAAGGCAAATTTCTTCCTATAACTTCTGCTTTTAGTTGCCATTCTTTTTTGTTAAGCTTTAAATCGTGATGAAAAAAGTATCATCAACAGAATTCGTGCTTCTGGGCGCTCTTTTCCTATCCGGTGTGCTTGGACTTATATACGAAGTTCTCTGGATGAAACAATTGACGCTTCTTTTTGGGAATGGAGCATACGCATCGGCGATAACACTTGCAGTATTTTTCTCAGGGCTTGGGTTGGGAAGTTTTGTATGGGGAAGGCGAGTATCCCGTTTACAAAAGCCTATTTTATTGTATGTATTGTTAGAATTTGGGATCGCTCTTTGTGTATTAGTGTTTAGCGTCCTGTTTCCACTCTTTTTGTCGCATTACGCAGCGATATCGTCATTTGCGCATGAGAATACATTTCTGGTTGTGTTTCTTAAATGTATTGTAGCAACTATTCTTATTTTCCCTGCTGCGTTTTGTATGGGAGGAACATTACCTGTCTTTTCAGAGATCGTTGTTGTAAAGAAGTTATCTCGGTCATTTAGTATTCTCTATGCAGTGAATACGTTTGGTGCAGTCGTAGGAGCATTTCTTGCAGGATTTTTACTCCCAATTGCATTTGGTTTTCGATTGTCTTACGAGATTGGAATTATTTTGAATTGCTCTATCGGATTTGTAATCTGGTATTTTTTTAGAAATGATCCCGTTCGGCAAGTAGCCACTGCTCAACAATCCCTTCGGAACTCTTTATTCAAAGGCCCAATTGTATGGATTGTCTTTTTATCAGGTGCAATAACATTGTCTCTTGAAGTACTTTGGACACGGTTATTTGCTCAAGTTTTATTGAATGATACCTATTCGTTTAGTATGGTTATTACGGTCTTTTTGATTAGTATTGCAATCAGTGGAGTTGTTGCTCATAAACTTACAAGAAGAGAAAGTACAGCTCTTTTGCGTACTCTTTTTATCACATCAGGAATTATTATTGGAATCTCTCTCTTCTTATTTATTATCTTTACGGGATATTCTCCTTTCCAATCTCAAGATTCTTGGGTGTTTTATCTTTTAAAAGTATTCTTTTTACTTTCTATAATTATTTCTATCCCTGTTGTGAGCATTGGATCTGTTCTGCCATATGGAATACAAAGGAGTAATGGAAATCCCACTCAATTGGAAACGCAGACAAGTTATTTGCTTTTTATAAACAC
>Ga0070689_100001353_pt1 | contig 15558 bp, 14 predicted proteins | sample KBSS23HmetaG_FD_64669 | JGI IMG/M metagenome (GOLD analysis project Ga0070689, IMG submission 64669) | Switchgrass rhizosphere microbial communities from Kellogg Biological Station, Michigan, USA - KBS S2-3H metaG | ecosystem: Host-associated > Plants > Roots > Rhizosphere ...
TTTTTCATTTTCGGCTCCTTGTTGTTTGACTGCGGCGCCATTGTACGACCGCCGCCCCGCGGGCGTCAGTAGGTCTTGTCCTCGGTGTTCCCCTCGTTGCGGCCGTCGTTGCCGTGAAAGACTTCCGAGGCGGACGGAACGCTCGAATCGATCTTGCGGGGCCCGCCCTGGGTCGTCTCGGTGGCAAGCGAGATCACGGCGACGGCGATGATGGCGATGCCTGCGGCGGTATAGCGGATGCCTTCCTGGTTCATGGCGATGCTCCTCGGGGTGGTGGGTGACGGGAGCCAATGTCCGCCCCGCAGGCGCGCCTCGTCCTTTAGCCCGCCTTAAACGTTCTGAAAGGCCATTTCCGCCACCCGCTCGCCGATGGCGGCGGAGTGCTTGAAGCCGTGGCCGGAGCACGCGGACACCACGATCACGTTGCGGCGCGCCGGGTCCGGGCCGACGCGGAACTGGAAGTCCGGCGTCGCGGTGTACATGCACGCCACGGCCTTCACGCAGCGCGGCCCGAGACCGGGCAGGTGCGCTACCACGAGCTCCCGGAACATCGCTTCCTTCTCGCCGTCGGTCACGTCGCGCCGGACGCTTTCGGGCGTCGAGGTCGTCTCGTACTGCTCGGTCGCGAGCTTCACGCCGCCGCCCGGCCCGTCGATGGCGGGGAAGCCGTAGATGACATGCTTCGTTTCCTGCAATTCCCAGATCCACACCGGGAAACGCGGCGCCTCGAAGGCGGCGATGTCCCCGCGCGGCTCGAACCAGTAGAGCACCTGGCGCGTGACGCGCAGGTCGCGGCCCGCGTCGCCCAGGAATGCCGGCAGCCACGCGCCCATGGCGAGGATCACGCGCCGGGCTTCGTATCGGGCGGATTGCGTCGTCACGCGCACACGGTCGCCCAGGTCCTCCACCGCCTCGACGGCTTCCCCGGTATGCAGCTCGGCGCCGCGCGCCTGCGCGATCCGCAATTGAGCGGCGATGCAGCGCTCGGGCCGGAGGTATCCCGCGCCCGGCTCGTAGTAACCCACTTCGTCGTCGCGCACCGCGAATTGCGGGAAGCGTCTGCGAATGGAGGCGGCGTCGAGCACTTCGTGCGCGATGCCGAAGCTTCGCGCGGCCGCGAGCGTGTTCTCGAAGAAATCCGCGACGTGCGTCGTCGCGCTGCGCGCCGGGCCCGAGATGATGAGCCCGCCCGTGACGACGTGGAGCGATTCGCCTGTCTCGCGTTCGAGCTCGCGCCAGATCTCGTTGGCGCGCAGGACGAGGGGCGTGTAGTGCGCCCCTTCCCCGATCGCAAGCCGCGTGATGCGCGTGTCGCCGTGCGACGATCCCAGCGCATGCGGCGGCGCGAACCGGTCGATGCCCAGCACGCGCGCCCCGCGCTTCGCCGCTTGCCACGCCGCGGCGCTGCCCATCGCGCCGAGGCCGACGACGCAAACATCGAACATCAGTCGGCTTTGGCGCCGCTCTCCTTCGCGACCTTCGACCACTTGGCGATCTCGGCCTTGATCCACGCCGCGAATTCCTGGCGCGAGTTGCCGACGATGATCGCCGCCTGCTGCGAGAACTTCTCCTTCGCCTCGGGCGAGCCCAGGAATTTCCTCACCTCGGCGTTGAGCTTGTCGAGGATCGCCGGCGGCGTTCCCGCGGGAGCGCACAGGCCGATCCAGCCCACGCTCTCGAATCCCTTGTAGCCCTGCTCGGAGATGGTCGCGACGTCGATGTAAGGAGAACGCTGCGGGATCGCGACGCCGAGCGGGCGCAGCTTCCCGCCCATCACCTGCGTGCGCACGCCCGTGATCGTGTCCGACATCACCGGGAAAGCGCCGCCGATGATCTGCGTCTGCGCCTCGGCGCCGCCCTTGAACGGGATGTGGTTCAGCTTGATGCCCGCTTCCTTCTGGAACGCTTCCATCGTGAGGTGGCTGGTCGAGCCGGTGCCGAGCGAGCCGTACGCGATCTCGCCGGGCCGCTTCTTCGCGTCGTCCACCAGGTCCTTCAGCGTCTTGTACGGCGTCTGGGCGCCGACCACGATCACCTGTGGCGTGAGCACGAGGTTGGAGATCGGCTCGAAGTCCTTGATGGGGTCGTAGGGCAGCTTCGAGTAGATGCCGGGGTTGATGCCGAAGGGACCGCTCGGGCACGCGGTGAGCGTGTATCCGTCCGGCGGCGCGTTCTTCGCCGCTTCGGTGCCGATGATGCCGCCCGCGCCGGGCTTGTTCTCGACGAGGAAGGTCTGCCCCATCGACTTGGTGAAGGAATCGGCGACCAGGCGCGCCACGATGTCCGTCGCGGACCCCGGCGTGAAGGCGACGATGATCTTGACGGGCTTGGTGGGGTACGACTGGGCGAACGCGGCGCCCGCGAAGGCGAGCGACAGGCAAACGATCGGTGCGGCGAGCTTCATCGGGGGGCCTCCAGGAAGGTCCCCCGATTCTAGAGCCTCGCGGTCAGACTTTCCCGAGAAGGACCAGGACGATGACGATGACCAGCACCAGGCCCAGCGTGCCGCTGGGCATGTAGCCCCAGCTGCGGCTGTGCGGCCAGCGCGGCACGGCGCCCAGGAGGAGCAGCACGATGATGATCAGCAGGATGAGGCCGAGGGTCGACATGTTTTTCTCCGGTTGTGCGTTGGAACTGCTCGGACCATCGCGGTCTTGCCGGAGTTGTGGCGACAACCACGCTTTCGCGTGTAGGACTGCGCGGTCGCGATTTCAGAAGCCGTAAAGCGCCGCGGGATTCGCCACCAGGATCCTGTGGCGCACGGTCTCGTCGGGCGACCATTCCTGGAGCAGGTCGAAGAGCGCGGCGTCGTCGGGCTTCACGTTGGGCTCGGTCGGGTGCGGCCAATCGCTTCCCCACACGCAGCGCTCCGGTGCGTGCCCGGCGAGCGCGCGCGCCACCGGCGTCACGTCCGCATAGCGCGGAGCGCCCTCCTGGGTGTCGAGGTATGGCCCGGAGAGCTTCACCCACGCGCGGCCGCTGTCGAGGAAGCGCCGCACGATGTCGAACGCGGGGTGGCGAAGGCCCTCGGGCTGTGGCATGCGGCCCATGTGGTCGAAGACGAGCGTGGCGGGCAGGCGCGCGATGAGGCCGGCCATCTCAACGATCTGGTCGCCGCGCAGGTGCAGCTGCACGTGCCAGCCGAGGCGATGCACGCGCACGGCCAGCGGCTCGATCATCTCCGCGGTCGTCACCGCCGTGCGCGGCTCGTGCTGCGAGAAACGGATGCCGCGGATGCCGCCCTTGTTCATCGCGACGAGCTCGGTATCCGTGACCGTCGGGTGGACCACCGCGACGCCGCGCGCGTTTTCCTGGCCGAGCTCGGCGATCGCGTCGAGCGTCACCGCATTGTCGGTCCCGTACGCCGCGGGCTGCACGATCACCACGCGCGAGGTGCCGTTGCGCGCCTGCAGGAGGCGATATTCGTTGACCGAGGCGTTCGCCACCGCGCGCAGCTCCGGGGACTTCATCGGGAAGCTCGTGTCGTAGATGTGGATGTGCGAGTCGCACGCGTTCCGCGGCGCGCGCGTGCGCGGCCGCGTGGTGCCCGAGGAGTTGGGCACCGGGACCACGGGCAGCGCCGCGCTCATTCGTCCTCGGCGGCGCGCGCCGGCGCCTCGCCCTCGTAGAGAACGCCGGCCGCCAGCAACGCCGCGTACCTGGCCTCGTCGATGCCCGCCTCGCGCAGCATCTCGCGATTGTGCTGGCCCAGCTTCGGCGCCGGCGTGCGGATGGAGCCCGGCGTCGCCTGCAGGCGCGGCACCACGTGGTGCATCGGGAACGATTCCATGTCGGCATCCGGGTAATCGGCGATGACCTCGCGGTCGATGAAGTGCGGGTCCTCGAGGATCTGGGTGATGTCGTAGATCGGGCCGATGGTCACTTCCGCCTTCTCGAAGAAAGCGACGTTCTCGGCCTGCGTGCGCTGGGCGATGAACTCGCCGATGATCGCGTCGAGCTCCGCGGCGTTCTTCACGCGGTCGTTGTTGGTGCGATAGCGCGGGTTGTCGATGAGGTCGGGACGCCCGATCGCGGTGAAGGTGCGCTCCGCCATCTTCTGCGTGGAGGCGGAAAGGCACACGAAGTGCCCGTCCTTGGTCTTGTACGCGTTGCGCGGACCGGAGTTCGTCGAGCGGCTTCCGGTGCGCGGCTTCACCTTGCCGCTCAGGCGGTAGTTCGCGGCCTGCGGACCCAGCACGTGGAAGAGCGGATCGAGGAGCGGCAGGTCGATCACCTGGCCCTTGCCGCCGTTCACTTCCACCTCGCGCAGCGCGATGAGCACGGCCGACGCGCCATACAGGCCCGCGTACGAGTCCGCCATGTACATGGGCGGCAAGACCGGCTCGCGGTCGGCGAAGCCGTTGAACGACGCGAAGCCGGAGATGCCTTCCACGAGCGTGCCGAAGCCGGGACGCCGGCGATACGGCCCGCTCTGCCCCCACCCGGAGATGCGCACGATGACGAGCCGCGGGTTGCGCTCGAGCAGCACCTCGGGCGCGAGGCCCATCTTCTCCAGCGTGTCGGGCCGGAAGCTCTCGACGAACGCGTCGGATTTCTCCACGAGCTTGAGGAGCAGCTCGCGCGCCTCGGGCTTGCGCAGCTCGAGCGCCAGGCTCTTCTTGTTGCGCGCGTAGAGCTTCCAGTTGGTCTGGACATCCTTGGTGCGCCAGGCGCGCAGCGTGTCTCCCGCCGCGGGCTCGACCTTCACCACCTCCGCGCCGAAGTCGGCGAGCAGCCCCGTGAGGGTGTTGCCGGCGACGAGGCGCGAAAGATCGAGGACGCGCACGCCATCGAGGGGACCCTTTCTCCCCGGCGTGTATTCCTTGCGCTTCAACACGGCGTTACTCGGCCTTGATATTGGCGTCCTTCGCGACCTTCTTCCAGCCTTCGATCTCGGACTTGATCGTGGCGGCGAACTGCGTCGGCGACATGATCACGGGCTCGGCGCCCTCGCGCAGGAACACTTCCTTCATCTCCGGCGTGGCGAGGATGCGGTTCACGTCGGCGTTGATCTGCGCGACGATCTCCGGCGGCGTCTTCGCCGGGGCGAGGATGCCCCACCACAGCTCGAAGCTGTAGCCCGCGGCGCCCATGCCGGCCACGGGCTGCAGGTCGGGCACGACCTGCGAGGGCCCCTTGCTCGTCACGCCCAGGCCGCGGACTTTTCCGGACTTCACGTGCTGGTAGATCGACGGCGCGCTCGCGATCAGCACATCGACGTGGCCGCCGATGACGTCGGTGACCGCGGGCGCCATGCCCTTGTACGGCACGTGCGTCATCTTGATGTGCGCGGCCTCCATGAGCAGCTCGGTGGCGAAATGGTTGGTGCTGCCCTGCCCCGACGATCCGTAGTTGAGCTTGCCCGGGTCCTTGCGCGCCAGATTGAAGAGCTCGAGCGTGGTCCTGGCGGGCACGTGGTTCGCGACCGTGAGCAGCATCGGTCCCTTGGCCACCATCGCGACCGGCGAGAAGCCGTTCACCGGGTCGAAAGGCAGGTTGGGCTGGATCGCGGCGTTGGTCGTGAAGGACGAGGAAAGAAGGCAGATCGTGTAGCCATCCGGCGCCGCGCGCGAGACGTACGTCGCGCCGATGTTTCCGCCCGCGCCCGGCTTGTTCTCGATGATCACCGGGAGCTTCCACGCGTCGGAAAGCTTCTTCCCGATCTCGCGCGCGAACGTGTCGTTCGATCCGCCCGGCGGATACGGCACGACGATCGTCACCGGCTTCGCCGGAAACTTCTGCTGCGCGAAACCGGTGTGGGACACCATGATCGCCACGGTGGCCGCGGCTGCCGCGGCAATGCGAATCACGTTCATTGGAGAGTGCTCTCGTCTGGAGGGATGAGTCGGAGTTTGCGCGCGAGCGCGAGGATGGCCTCGGCGCGGCGAACGAAGGGGGCGTCGACCATCCTGCCGTTCACGGTGAATGCGCCCACGCCGCGCGCTGCCGCGTCGCGGGCCGCCTCGACCACCTTCAGCGAGTGGGCGATCTCCACGTCGCTGGGACGGAATACGGCGTTGGCGAGCGCGATCTGCGTGGGATGGATGCAGCTCTTGCCGAGGTAGCCCAGCCGGCGCGACGCCTCGGCCTCCCGCTTGTAGCCTTCCTGGTCCTTGATGTTCGCCCACGCGCCGTCGTAGGCCCACACCCCCGCTTCGCCCGCGGCGATGCGGATGTGCAGGAGGCACGCCTCGATCATCGCCGAGTTGTAGCGGTCGATGTCGAGCGGCTCGATGAGGTCGCCCCAGCCCGCCTGCAATCCGATGACGCGCGGGCTCGCGGTGGCGAGCTCGGCGGCAAGGCGATATGCGCGCGGCGATTCGATGTTCACGAGGATCGCCGCGGGCACCGGCACGCGCGCCTCGCGCTCGGCCATCGCCATGGCGCGCGCGCATTTCTTCACGTCATCGGCCGTTTCGGGCTTGGGCAGGTTCACGATGTCCAGCCCGGGTCCCGTGATGGCGGCGATGTCGGCGGCGAAATGGGGCGTCTCCAGCCCGTTCACGCGCACGATGATCGTCTTGCCGTGGTTCTCGGGCAGCGCCCGAAGGAAGCGCGCCACTTCCTTGCGCGCCGTGTCCTTCATCGATTCGTCGACCGCATCCTCGAGGTCGAAGGAGAGGCCGTCGGCCTCGCTCGCCATCGCCTTGGCGAAGAGCTCGGGCCGGGAGCCCGGCACAAAGAGTTTGCTGCGCACGCGCGTTCCTTACAGGTTCCTGATGATCGCCTGGGTGAATTGCTTCGTGTTGGCCTTGCCGCCCAGGTCGCCGGTGCGGATGTTGTCCTTGTTGAGCGTCGTGTCCACGGCCTTGCGCACGCGATCGCCCTTGTCCTTCATGCCGACGTGGTCGAGCATCATCGCGCCGGACAGGATGAGCGCGATCGGGTTGGCGATCCCCTTGCCGGCGATGTCCGGGGCGGATCCGTGCACCGCCTCGAAGATCGCCGCGTCGGCGCCGATGTTGCCCGCCGGCGCCATGCCCAGGCCGCCCACGAGTCCCGCGTTGAGATCCGAAAGGATGTCGCCGAAAAGATTCGTCGTGACGATCACGTCGAACTGCCACGGGTTCATCACGAGCTGCATGGCGCACGCGTCGATGATCCGCTCGTCGCACGTGATGCCCTTCGACTCGTACTTCTTCGCCACTTCCTTGCCGGTCTCGAGGAAGAGGCCCGTGAGCGCCTTCAGCACGTTCGCCTTGTGCACGAGCGTGACCTTCTTGCGCCCGTGCTTCGCCGCGTAGTCGAACGTGAACTCGCAGATGCGCTTGCCGCCCGCCCGCGTGTTCACGCCGGAAGCGACCGCCACCGCATGCGGATCGTCCCCGATCGGGATGTAGTGCTCGAAGCCCACGTAGAGGCCCTCGAGGTTCTCGCGCACCAGGATGATGTCGATGTTGTCGAAGCGCCCGCCGGGAATGAGCGTGCGCGCCGGGCGCAGGTTCGCATAGAGATGGAATTCCTCGCGCAGGCGCACGTTGGAGGAGCGGAAGCCGCCGCCCACCGGCGTGGCGAGCGGGCCCTTCAGCGCGAGGCGCGTGTGCCGGATGCTCTCGATGGTCGAGGGCGGCAGCGGATCCTTGTGCTTGTTGAGGCCGGCGACGCCGGCCTCGTGCGTTTCCCAGACGAAGGGCGCGCCCACGGCTTCCAGCACCTCGAGGGTCGCCGCGCTCACCTCGGTGCCGATTCCGTCACCGGGGATGAGGGTCGCGGGAATTTTCTGCGGGGAGTTCATCGTGACTATCCTAGTATGATTCCCAAGATTATGACCGACGAGAAAGACAAGGGACTCGAGAAGGGTCTCACGAGCTACGGCGACCGGGGTTTCTCCCTCTTCCTGCGCAAGGCGTTCATCAAGGGCGCGGGCTACACGGACGACGCGCTCACGCGTCCGGTCATCGGGATCGTCAATACCGGCAGCGCCTACAACCCGTGCCACGGCAACGCGCCGCAGCTCATCGAGGCGGTGAAGCGCGGCGTGATGCTCGCGGGCGGCCTGCCGGTGGACTTCCCGACGATCTCGATCCACGAGAGCTTCGCGCACCCGACCAGCATGTACCTGCGCAACCTCATGTCCATGGACACGGAGGAGATGATCCGCGCGCAGCCCATGGACGCGGTGGTGCTGATCGGCGGCTGCGACAAGACGGTGCCGGCGCAGCTCATGGGCGCGGCATCGGCGAACGTGCCGTGCATCGAGCTCGTCACCGGCTCCATGCTCACCGGCTCGCACCAAGGCGAGCGCGTCGGCGCCTGCACCGACTGCCGCCGCTACTGGGGACGCTACCGCGCCGAGGAGATCGACTCCGACGAGATCTCGCGCGTGAACGACCAGCTGGTGGCGAGCGTCGGCACGTGCTCGGTGATGGGCACGGCGAGCACCATGGCTTGCATCGCCGAGGCGCTCGGCATCGCGCTGCCGAGGAGCGCGTCCGCGCCCGCCGTCACGGCCGATCGCATCCGCGTGGCCGAGAAGACCGGCACGACGGCGGTTGCGATGGCGAAGTCGAAGCTCACGCCCGACAAGATCCTCACCGAGAAGGCGTTCGAGAACGCGCTTCGCGTGCTGCTCGCCATCGGCGGCTCGACCAACGGCCTCATCCATACGACCGCCATCGCGGGACGCCTCGGCATCCACGTCGATCTCGCGCGCGTGGACGCGATGGGCCGCGACACGCCCGTGCTGGTGGACCTGAAGCCCTCGGGCCAGCACTACATGGAAGACCTGCATCGCGCCGGCGGGCTGCCCACGCTGCTGCGGGAGCTCAAGCCCCTCCTCCACCTGGACGCCATGACGGTGACCGGCCGCACGCTCGGCGAGGAGATCGACGATTGCGGCGCGCCGTTCCCGCAGGGCGTGGTGCGCCCGCTGTCGAATCCCATCTATCCGCAGGGCGGCATCGCCGTGCTGCGCGGCAATCTCGCGCCGGGTGGGGCGATCATCAAGCAATCGGCGGCGGACCCCAAGCTCATGAAGCACGAGGGCCGGGCGGTCGTGTTCGAGAACGCCGAGGACATGGCGAAGCGCGTGGACAGCGATGCGCTCGACGTGAAGGCCGACGACATCCTCGTGCTGAAGAGCATCGGCCCGAAGGGCGCGCCAGGAATGCCCGAAGCCGGATACCTCCCGATCCCGAAGAAGCTCGCGCGCCAGGGCGTGAAGGACATGGTGCGGATTTCCGACGGCCGAATGAGCGGCACGGCCGCGGGCACGATCGTGCTGCACGTGACGCCCGAGTCCGCGACCGGAGGCCCGCTCGCGTGGGTGCGCACGGGCGATCGCATCCGGCTCGACGTGGAAAAGCGCGAGCTGATGCTGCTCGTCGCCGACGACGAGATGAAGAAGCGCAGGGAAGCGAGCCCGGTGCACGAGCCCAAGGCCGCGCGCGGGTACCTCAAGTTGTTCCTGCAATCCGTGACGCAAGCCGATCAAGGCGTCGACTTCGATTTCCTGCGCAAGTAGATGACTCATCTAGAGCTGGTCAACCTGACCAAGCGTTATGGCGACGTCGTCTCCGTGGACGCCATCGACCTCGCCGTCGAAAAGAGCGAGTTCATCTGCCTGCTGGGCCCCTCGGGCTGCGGCAAGACCACGACGCTGCGCATGATCGCGGGCTTCCTCGAGCCCGACGGCGGCGAGATCCGCGTGGGCGGCAGGGTGGTCTCGTCGGGCACGTCCGTCGTGCCCCCCGAGCGGCGCAACATGGGGATGATCTTCCAGAGCTACGCGGTGTGGCCGCACATGACGGTGCGCGACAACGTGGCCTACGGCCTCAAGATGAAGAAGGTGGAGGCGGTGAAGTCGCGCGGGCAGGTGGATGCGATGCTCAAGGCCACGAAGCTCTTCGAGCTCGCCGCGCGCTATCCCTCCGAGCTTTCCGGCGGACAGCAGCAACGCGTGGCGCTCGCCCGCGCGCTGGCGCCCTCGCCCGACATCCTGCTGCTCGACGAACCGCTCTCCAACCTCGACGCGAATTTGCGCGGCGAGATGCGCTTCGAGATCCGCCGCCTGCACGACCAGTTCCGCAACACGTCCATCTACGTGACCCACGACCAGGTCGAGGCCATGACCATGGCCGACCGCATCGTGGTGATGAACGCCGGTCGCATCGAGCAGATCGGCACGCCCACGGAGGTGTACGAGCGCCCCATGTCGAAGTTCGTCGCGCGCTTCATCGGCGCGGGCAACGTCCTGGATGCGAAGCACGTCGAAAGCAACCGCGTGGAGGTCGGCGGCACGACCCTCGAGGTCGGCCAGGGCGAGTTCGCCGGGCCCGGCCGCGACATGAGCTTCTGCGTGAAGACGCACGACATCGAGCTGCTGCCCGAGGGCCAGGCGAGCGGCGCCAACGTGCTGAAGGGCGTCGTGCGCAGCCAGGCGTACCTTGGCAGCACGCGCGATTACATCGTGGACATCGGGCAGGAGCTGCTGGTGGCGGCGCCGCCCGGTTTCAACGTCCCGCCCGGTTCCACCGTCGGCCTGCGCATGCGCGCCGACCGGCTGAGGGGTTTGGTCCGCTGAAGTCACAACAACGAGGAGGATGAGATGAGGAACATGGTTCTCGCGGCAGTTGCGGCGGCGTTCGCGCTGCCCGCGTCCGCCCAGGAGACGACGCCCGCGATGGTCGCGGCGGCGGAGAAGGAGGGAAAGGTCGTCTGGTACGCGTCGGTCGACGTGAAGGTGGCCGAGGAGGTGAAGAAGCTCTTCAAGGCCCAGTACCCCAAGATCGACGTGGAGGTCGAGCGCACCGGCTCCGAGCGCGTGCTCCAGCGCATCAACCAGGAGGCCGGCTCCAACATCTACAACGTCGACGTGGTGAACTCGTCGGACGCGTCGCACTTCCTCTTCTGGAAGCAGCAGGGCTGGCTCGCCAAGCACGTGCCGCCGGACGTGAACAGGTTCGCCGCGCAGTACAAGGACCCGGAAGGCTTCTACGCCACGTGGCGCGCGTCGCTCTCGTGCATGGCCTACAACACCAACATCGTGAAGGAAGCCGACGCGCCCAAGGGCTACAAGGACCTGCTCGACCCGAAATGGAAGGGCAAGCTCACCAAGGCGCACCCGGGCTACAGCGGCACGGCGCTCACCGGCACGTACGCGCTCGTGAAGGTGCTGGGCTGGGGCTACCTCGAGCAGCTCGCCAAGCAGGGCGTGCAGCAGCTGCAGTCCACGACGGCCACGCCGAAGAGCATCGCGAGCGGCGAGCGCGCCGTGATGGTGGACGGCAACGAGTACAACGTCTTCATCGAGATGGCCGCCAAGAGCCCGGTGAAGCCGATCTACGCCGTGGAAGGCACGCCGTTCATCGCGTCGCCCACCGCGATCTTCGCCAAGGCGCCGCACCCGAACGCCGCGCGCGTGTTCCAGAACTTCATCTACACCGCGAAAGTCCAGCAGATGATGGTGGACGTGGGCGGACAACGCTCCGCGCACCCGGACGTGAAGGAGCCCGCGGAGCGCACGCCGCTCGCGCAGATCAAGCTGCTGCCCGACGACCCGGCGGGGATGATGCCGCAGGTGGCGGACATCAAGAAGAAATACACGGCAACCTTTGGCAACTAGGCGCCGCCAGCACGGGGCCGTCGACATGACGGCCCCTTTTTCCGCGGCGATGATGGTGCTGCTGGCGGCACTCGTGCTGCTGCCGATGTACTGGCTCACGGTCACCAGCTTCACCAACGAAGCGTCGAAGGCCTGGACGCTCGAGCACTACAAGCATTTCATCAACGACGAGAGCTTCATCAAGCCGCTCGTCACGACGATGTGGACGTCGGCGGCCGTCGGGTTCCTCTGCGTCGCGTTCGCCGCGCCCATGGGCTGGCTCGTGGCGCGCACCAACCTGCCCTTCAAGCGCACCATCCGCACGCTGATCCTCGCCTCGTTCGTGACGCCGCCCTTCCTCGGCGCCTTCGCCTGGGTGCTGCTGGGCGGGCCCAATGCCGGCATCCTCAACCAGTGGTATTACGCCCTCACGGGCCTCAAGCCGTTCGAGGACGCCTCGCTCATCAACATCTTCTCCGCGTGGGGGATGGTGTTCGTGATGGCGCTCTACACGTTTCCCTACGTGTTCACGTTCGTCACGAACAGCCTCGAGCTGATCCCATCGGAGCTCGAGGAAGCCAGCGCGATCCTGGGCGCGCCGCCATGGCGCACCGCGGTGAACGTCACGATGCCGCTGGTGATGCCGGCGTTGCTGGCAGGGTTCCTCATCGCCTTCCTGCAGTCGATGACCCTCTTCGGCGCGCCGGCGATCCTGGCACTCCCCGCCGGCATCGACACGATGACCACCAAGATCTGGAGCCTCTTCCAGTTCCCGCCCCAGCTGGGCCTGGCCGCCGCCGCGTCGCTTCCGCTCCTCGTCATCACCGTGCTGTTGCTTCGCGTGCAGGCGACGATCATGGGCCGCCGCGGTTATTCGGTGATCGGCGGCAAGAGCACCGGCACGCGGCTGGCGAAGCTGGGGCCGTGGATGGTGCCGGCGATGGCGCTGTTCGTCTTCGTCCTGGCGTGCTCGATCGTGCTGCCGTACGGCGTGCTGGTGCGCACCGCGTTCGTGAAGAACTGGTCGGCGCCGCTCGCGGGCAACCTCACGCTCGACAACTGGAAGTTCGTGTTCTTCGAGTTCAGCCAGACCAAGCAGGCGCTGCTGAACACCTTCGAGCTGGGGCTCGCGGCGGCGACCGCGGGGACCGTGCTCGCGACGATGGTGGCGTACCTGAGCCTGAGGAAGCTCGTGTGGGGTCACCGTGCCATCGCATTCCTCTCGACGGCGCCGGTCGCGATCCCGGGCATCGTCCTCGCGGTGGGCCTGTTCCTGAGCTACACCAAGCCGCCCTTCGTGCTCTACGGCACGCTCGCCATCATCTTCCTCGCCTACCTCACGAAGGAGCTGCCGGTGGGCTACCAGCAGGTCGCGGCGAGCCTGAAGAGCGTGCACCCGGAGCTGGAGGACGCGAGCCGCATCTTCGGCGCCACGCGGCTGCGCGCGCTCTGGGACATCACCGCGCCCCTCATCCGCAACGGCGTGATCGCGACGTGGGTGCTCATCTTCATCGGCTCGATCCGCGAGCTGTCCGCGACGATCCTGCTCTTCACCGTGAAGACGAAGACCGTGTCCGTCGCCATGTTCGACCTTCGCGAAAGCAACGACTGGGGACCCATCGCCGTGCTGTCCATCACCATGCTCGTGATCACGTTCCTCATGGTCGCGGCGATCTACCGATTCACCGACAGGAGGCCCGCATGAGCGGCCATCTTCCCGTGCTCGGCCTCATGCTCGGCGACTACACCGGCATCGGCCCCGAGCAATGCGCGCGCGTCCTCGCCGACAAGCGGCTTTCCGATGCGGCGCGCCTGGTGGTCGTGGGCGATGCGCGCGTGCTGGCGCAGGGCCAGCGCGACGCCGGCGTGCGCTTCGACTGGCGCACCTACAAGACGCCCGGCGAGATCGACTGGGCGAGCGACGACGTGCCGCTCATCGACCTGGGCAACCTGGACCCCGCGCAGGGCTTCGCGCGCGGCGTGGTCTCCGCGGCATCCGGGCGCATCGCCGGGGAGACGCTCGCCGTGATGGTGGAGATGGCGCTGGCGCGGCGCATCGACGGCATCGTGTTCGCGCCGCTCAACAAGAAGGCGCTGCACGAGGGCGGATGGAAGTACAACGACGAGCACCAGATGTTCGCGTACCTCACCGGCCACAAGGGTTTCTTCGGCGAGATGAACGTGCTCGACAACAAGTGGATGTCGCGCGTGACCTCGCACGTGTCGCTTCGCGAGGCCATCGACCAGATCTCGGCGGAGCGCATCGACAACGCGCTCACGCTCGCGGATGCCACCATGCGCGGCGCCGGCTTCGCCAAGCCGCGCATCGCGGTGGCGGCGTTGAACCCCCACGGCGGCGAAAACGGCCTCTTCGGGCGCGAGGAAATCGAGATCATCAAGCCCGCCGTGGAGAAGGCCGCCGCTCGCGGCATCGACTGCAAGGGGCCCTTCCCCTCGGACACCGTTTTCATAAAAGGCTTCGGCGACGAGTTCGATGGCGTACTCTCCATGTATCACGACCAGGGACAGATCGCGACGAAGCTCAAGGGCTTCAATCGCGGCGTGACCGTCACTGGAGGCTTGAGGACGGTTTTCTGCACGCCGGCGCACGGCACGGCGTTCGACATCGTGGGCAAGGGTGTCGCCACCACCGGTGCGTTGGAGCAGGCCGTGCGGCTCGCCGCGCGGCTGGCCGCGAGCCGGAAGAACCCGCAAAGGAAAGAGGAACACCATGCCAGCCCCTAGCGCTCCGCCCAAGGCTGAAGCCAACGCAGTCACCGATTACGTCGCCGGCTTCATCACGTCGACCAAGTCTTCCGACATCCCGAAGGACGTCGCCCACCTCGGCAAGCGCTCGGTGCTCGACGGGATCGGCCTCGCGCTGGCGGGGGCGGCATCCGCCACCGGCGCCGTGACGCAGAAGTACGTGAAGGCCCTGGGGTTCGTGTCCGAAGGCGGCAGCAGCGTGATCGGCACCGACATGGTGATCCCGGCGCGCTTCGCCGCGTTCGCCAACGGCATCTCGATCCACGCCGACGATTACGACGACACCCAGCTCGCGGTGGCGAAGGACCGTGTGTATGGGCTGCTCACGCACCCGACGGCCCCCGCGCTTCCGCCCGCGCTCGCCATCGCCGAGCGCGACCGGCGCAGCGGGCAGGACATGATGCTCGCCTACCAGGTGGGCGTCGAAGTCGAGTGCAAGGTGGCCGAGGCGATCATGCCGCGCCACTACCAGACGGGATTCCACAGCACCGCGACGTGCGGATCCATCGGCTCCGCAGCCGCGGCCTCGAAGCTGCTCGGGCTCGATCGCGACGCCACGCGGCGCGCGCTCGCCATCGGCGCCACGCAGGCGGGCGGGCTTCGCGAGAACTTCGGCACCATGACCAAGCCCTTCCATGCGGGCCGTGCCGCGGAGAACGGCGTCGTCGCCGCCGAGATCGCGGCGGCCGGCCTCACCGCTTCGCCGAACGGGCTCGAAGCCGACCGCGGCTTCTTCCGCGCCGCGGGCGGCGGCTACGACGCGACGGCCATCCAGGGCAAGCTCGGCAAGCCGTGGACATTCCATTCCCCCGGCGTCTCGATCAAGCCGCATCCGTCGGGCTCGCTCACGCACCCCGGCATGGGCGCGATGCTGGACCTGATCCGCAAGCACGACATCAAGCCCGCGCAGGTGAAGCGCGTGTCGGTGGGCACCAACAGCAACATGCCCAACGCGTTGATCCACCACCAGCCGAAGAACGAGCTGCAGGCGAAGTTCTCCATGGAGTTCTCCATGGCGATCCTGCTGCTCGAGCGCAAGGGCGGGCTGCAGGAATACACCGACGAGGTGGTGAACCGCGCCGACGTGCAGGACATGATCTCGAAAGTCTCTTTCGGGGTGCATCCGGAAGCGGAAGCCGCCGGCTTCGACAAGATGACCACCATCATCGAAGTCGAGCTCACGGACGGCAAGGTGCTGAAGACCCGGGCCGACTTCGGCAAGGGCGCGCCCACGAACCCCATGAGCGACG
>Ga0070689_100001355_pt1 | contig 15553 bp, 22 predicted proteins | sample KBSS23HmetaG_FD_64669 | JGI IMG/M metagenome (GOLD analysis project Ga0070689, IMG submission 64669) | Switchgrass rhizosphere microbial communities from Kellogg Biological Station, Michigan, USA - KBS S2-3H metaG | ecosystem: Host-associated > Plants > Roots > Rhizosphere ...
AGCGCCTCGGGCCGCGACCTCGACGAGGCGAAGGAGCACTACACCGAGCAGATCGGCGCGCTGGAAGACAGTGAGGGCTTCCGCAGTGTCTGCGTGAAGGTGAAGGTCCCGCTGCCCGAGGTCTGCACCCTCGAAGTCGAGGCGGAGGCCCCGGAGATGGAAGCGCCGTCGGCCGCCTGACAACCCCACCAGAACGGGAAGAGGCAAGGCCCGGGGGAACGTCTCTCGGGCAGACGTGAAACGGGCCGGCGCGGTGGTCAAGACCGCGCTGGCCCTCTCAAAAGGATGGACGCAATGAACTCGACGACGAATGGAAGAGGCTCGGCCGTGCAGATGCGTGACGAGCCCCAGGCGAGCCGCGTATCCGTGCTGTTCGGCCGCGTGCTGGCCGCCCTGGCGCTGGCCAGCGAGGCGGTCCAGCAGCTCGCGGACGGGCTGGACGAGAACGGGGCCTGGGAAACCACCTCGCACGCCTGGCCGGGGCTGAAGGACTGCTTTCTCTCGGACCTCGACGGCATCGGCTACAACCTGAGCACGGCCCGCGCCCAGGTGCATGGCATGAGCCCCTATGGAGCGGATACCGCTAGGCCAGCCGATCTGTCGGACGTGCCGTCACGCTGGCTCGAGCGCTTCGCCGCCGTGCCCGGTGGGCCTGTCTTGCTGGCCGTGCTGCAAGCTCAGCGGAACTTCACCCGGGCGATCGAGACGGCCCTCGCAGTGGCGCCGGACCTGAACGAGGACGTGAAGGATGAACTCGTTCTCTGTCTGCGCGTCTGCCGCCGGGCGGTCGACCTGGTCGGCGGCGACCTCGAAAACAGCCTGCCCCCCATTGTCAGCGTGATTGCCGACACCCTCGACGGCCTGCTGCCGGGCCTCCTCGGGACAGAGGGCGATATGGTTTCGCCGGACGTTACCCTCTGCACCGCCTGAGCCCGCCATCGCAACTCAAACAGGGGGGGGGCGTTTGCCGAACGCCCGCCCCGGGGAGGTTTCCATGACGAGAAGAAGACAAACCATCCAAGTCGGACAACCCCTCATCGTCGAGCCCAACGGCGTTTACAACGCTCCCCAGGTCCGGCAACTCCTGGGACTGGCGAAGTCGACGCTTTCGACCGAGATTGCGAGAGGTCGGCTGCGCGTGTCGCGTCGGGCAGGACGCTACTGGTTCCTCGGAAGCTGGATTCTGGAGTGGCTGGCGGGCGGCGAACGCCAGCGATCCACCCGCCCCGCAAAAACTTCACACAACGGCACGAGTCCCCACACACAGGAGGTCAACCAGCCATGAACCAGCGCGTGAAAGTCTGGATCACTGACTGTTCAGACCGGCCGTATCTGCAATTGCAGTGGATTTGTCCTGCCACGGGGCGGAAGCGGACCCGCAGTGCGAAGACGGCCGATGAGATGGAGGCTGAAGCCAGGCGCTGCGACCTCGAGGCCGACCTCAACGCGGGCCGGCACCACGAGCCCAGCCGCCTTACCTGGCTGGCCTTCCGTGAGCGCTTCGAGGTCGAGCACGTTGCGAGCCTGCGGAAGAACACCAGGCTCGGCTACCGAGATACCTTCAACCTGTTCGAGCGGTTGGCCCGTCCTGTCACTCTCCGCGGCATCACCGAACAAACCCTTTCGGCGTTCGCAGCAGCGCTGCGGTCCCAGAGGACGCGAGGCAAGGGGGCGGGCCGCATCGCCTCGACGGTGCGCGTCCACCTGATTCACCTGCACACGGCGCTGAGATGGGCAGCACGACAGAAGCTGATACTGGAAGTGCCAGTGGCCCCCCGGGTAAAAGTCCCGCGGCGACGGCCCCGCCCCGTCGCCGCCGAACTCTACGAACGGCTGATGGATCAGACCGCCGACTCGTCGCTCCGCGCGTACCTGATGTGCGGGTGGCTGGCCGGGTTGAGACTCTCGGAGGCGTACAACCTCGAGTGGGAGGAAACCGAACAAGCCCCCTGGCTCGACTTCAACCGGCGGCGGATCTGGTTCCCTGCCGCCGCGGGCAAGAACAATGAGGACCAGTGGATTCCCCTCTGTGACGAACTGGCGGAGGCCCTGGACGCCCTGCCGCGCTCGGGAGGCAAGGTGTTTCACTTCCCGTCCGCCTACACCGGCCAGCCGATCACGACCAACGCTCTCTCTGGTCGCATCGTGAAGTTGGCGAAGCGGGCAGGGGTGAGGCTGTCGATGCACTCGCTCAGGAAGGGGTACGGTTGTCGCTACGCCGGCAAGGTGCCCGCACAGGTGCTGCAACGTCTCATGCGGCACTCAGACATCAAGATCACCATGAGCTACTATTGCAACATCGACGACGCCGTTGAAGAGGCCATACTGGGCAAGGGTAACTGACCCGACCGCCCGGCAAGCGGTAGGGCCGTACGCGCTCATGAGCACGTGCGGCCCCTTGTAGTTTCACGCTTCGGCCCTACCGCGCCGGGAACTGGCGCTGATCCCCCCGTGCGTTGATCTTCTCCAACTCAGCAAGCATCTTCTGGGACAGTTCATTGCCCGCGCGCATCAACTCCAGGTCAAGCCCCGTCATGCTGAACGCGGCGGTCTGCATCTGCTCACGGAGGTCACCCACCTCGCTGTACTGCGGGTGGTAGCCCGGGGGCAGGATGTCATGTTTCACACCCTTGCCTCGCCTTCGGCCCCCTGCGCCGGCTTCGCCCTCGTCTTCCGCCTTCTGGCCAAATCCGGGGCCGCCCGCCACTCCCGACAGGCGCGAGAGCAACCCCCCCAAACCGCCCCCTTTGAAACCTTCCCTGGCTTGCTCACGCAGCATGTCCTGGCGGTCGGCGCGCTGGGCCTCACGCCAGGCGGCACGACCCTTCTCGTCCCTGAAAATCTTGTCCCAAATCGGCATGTCCGCCTCGCCGCCCTGCCGCAAGGTTTCCTTGGTTCCCCCCGCTTCCTGGTACATCTCCCACTGGCGCTTGCCAGCCCGAACGCGAGCATAGCGATCCAGGATGGAACCCTGAATCCTGGCCTCATTCAGCTGGATGTTCTCCTCTTCCTTCTTCTTGCCCCCGAGGTAGAGGTAGTCGATACCTGAAACGGTCTTGCCAGCCGTGTCGAGGATGGAGCCTTCCCGGCTCACGGCCGACAGCATCTTGCCGGTCGCGTCGACGAAGCTGCGCGAGCCCGCTGCCGCCTGCGCCATCCGCTGCAACCCGGCAATGACCTGCGCGATAGTCGGAATCAGGTGCGTGGCTAGCTGGATTCCTACCAATTGGAAGCTCTTTTGGAGCGTACTCAAGGGACCGTGATCGCCGCCGGCTCCCGCCAGGCCCCTACGGAGCAGGCCCGCCAGGCTTGGTACGCCGATGATTTCCCGACCGAAACGCAGCACGGAGTTACTCGCCGCCTCGGTGCCGGCGCGGAAGCGGTCAAACAAGAACTGTTCGTCCCTGCCCTTCCGCCTGGCCCCGTCGACGACCTTTTGCTGTTCCTTGGTGGTGTCGCGCAGCAATACGTTGAGTGAAGTGAATAGGTCATTCGTCTGCTTCAGGTTCTGCGCCATCTGCGGCAAAGCCGCTGAGGCTGCTGTACTGCCCCCGGCCGCTGACTGACGAGTTGACGCCAGCGCCTCGAATTGCAGCTTGAGATCTTCCGACAGGGACTCTCTCAGTTCCGCGAAAACATCGCCCTTGCCAGCCATTGTCAGTCCCCCGCGTTCAAGAGGCCCGTAAGCCAGGAGGCCAGCGCCCGCATCCTCGCCACAACGAGCCGCTCGCCCGCCTCCTGCGCCTCCCGGCTGGCCCGGGCCAGCGCGGCACCCCGCACGCCGGCCCGCTCCAGGGCCGCCAGACGACAGTACGCTGCGCTGGCATGCCAGCGTTTGAAAGCGACCCGCAGCTCGAGATTCCAGCGCTCGCTGATCTCGGCGGGGGGGCGGTTTGGCGGGCGCACTTCGCGATGAACCGTCGTCATGGCGTCCCCTCTCACTCCGCCGGTGGGGCTTACTGCACTGCACTGCGAGCGGGATAGCCCCGTGCCTCCATTCGCCGCCGGACCTTCTCCAGCCGCTGCTCCTGTCTCTTCGCCTCCTCGTCCATCTCCCGCCACAACTCGCAAGCGTGCCCAGCGGAAGTGACGGTCAGGCACTGCGCCAACATGCGGTGGAGGGACGCCGTATGACGCAGGACCGCGGCATGCCACTCCCCGATGGCGTTGGGCCTGTCGCGCTCCTCGTCGGCCAGCATCTCACGCACGATTTCCCCGCCGGCGAGGAAGCCTTCGGGCGGCTGCTCAGCGAGGTTTGAACGATACTTCAAGAGCGAGACGTCCCCCTTGCTGACTCTGAGATACAGCCTGATCCAGCCGACCGGGTCGGGATCGTGATGGGAATAGCGCGAGCCGAAACCCTCGCCACTCGACCGCTCGAACACTTCCCAGGAGATGCCCGACCTGCCTTGTGGCAGTTCCGGAAACTCGTAGGCGAACTGCCCCGCGGCCTGCTGCGCCAGCAGCATTCGCTGCTTGTCCGTTGAGAGGGCACGCGCCTGTGCCCAGAGGGCACGCGCCGCGGCCTCGAAGCTGCCGCGCTGCGAGTCCAGCAGTTCCTGGCTGTCCTGCACGAAAATCCGCATCCTGTCCATTGGCTCTCCCCCTTTTGTCAGAATCCCTGGAGCCAGGCCCCCAGCGCGGCCGCCCCCGAGGGCGCCGTGTCGCCGCCCCGCTGCTTGTGGCCTCGCTGTTCACGCAGTTGGACACGCTCGCCCGCACTCAGCGCGGAAGCGACCGGCGCGACGAGGCGAGACTCGCTGGCCGTACCCGCCGTCAAGAGCGGGTTGCCCTTCCGCGCCGCGGCCAGCAGCTCCTTGACCTTGTCGGCCAGCTCGCCGAGTGTCAGGTTTGCGTCCAGCAGGTCGCGGAGTTTGCTCTTGAGCATCTCGACGATTTCCCTGTCCGCATCCGAGACGGCCGGCGCCTCCGTGGACTGGACGCCCGACATCGCCGCGCCGGGGTCAGCACCCATGACGCCCGCTTCGGCCTGCTCCAGCAGTTGACGGGAGCGCTCGTCCAGGCGCCGGCGGACCAGTTCCCCCTTGACCTCGGAGAGCCGTTGCCGATGTTGCTCGCGCCGCCCGCAGGTGCCGAAGATCGCGGTCCCTGACGGGGTTGCCTCTCCCTCCTGGAGCCATCGCCCCAACGCCTCGCCGCCAGAGGGGGCGGCCTCGCCGAAGCGGCCCACAATCAGCACCGGTCGCACTTCGCGCAGACGGTCGTAGTTCCTTCGATAGACTTCAAGCAGGTGCATGTTATCCCCCTTCTTTCAGGTCGTTGACGAGTTCCTCGATGACTTGCAATACGTGCCGGCCGCCACAGGTCGGGCAGCGTCCTACTTCGTGCTCTGCGGGCTCGGGCTCGGCGTCCCAGAGGACGGCGCCGTAGAGCGGATTCGGACATTCTCCCTCGCTGAACGGGTGAAACGCCAGGCTTTCCAGCTTCTTGACTCGCGTTGCGATGGTCATCAGGTCCCCCCCGTCCAACTGGCCCTGCCGTTGCTCTTGGAGTGCTGCCGCTCTGCCTGGCGCTGCTGTTCGGCCCGCTCGAGGGCCTCGAGGCGGTCGACCAGTTCGCTCGTCTCACGCAGACGCAAGGACAACTCCAGCACAGCCACAGCGGCCCGGACCTCGACGCTTGCGGATCCGCAGTTCAAGTTGCGGCGAAGCGTCCTGACCGCCCGGACGTTGAGGCGTGCCAGGTGCGTTACGGTCTGGTCAAGGATGCGAGCCCGTGCCGCACGGAAGGCCGCCTCGAAGTGCGGCAGTTCCAGCCAGCCCCGCAGCGTCCGCAAGGAGACACCCGCCTGCGCCGCGGCACGGGCCAGCGTTGGCCAGGTCAAGAGCGCGGCAATCGCCCGTTCCTGCAGCCGACTCAGTTTGTCACCGTGCCCACGGGATGCCATCAGCTTGCCTCAGAATACCTCTTGTCGGCAAAACGGCCCGGGAATCATCCTTGTCAGGATCGCCCGTCCTGCGCAACGCCAGCGGCCTTCCCGGGCACATTAGGCCGCCGAGTCGCTGTCCTCCACTGGCATGTCCGCGTTGGACTGTTCGTCTTCGTCGACTTCGGACAGCAGCGCCTGTTCCTCGGGACTGTTGCCATCGGCATCATACCCTTCGCGGTCGGCGAGCGTCTCGGCGAGAGCCTTGACCTTCTCGTGCAGCGCTGCCCACGCGCGAGGATGCCTCCAGGCCACACGCCACATTTCGGCGAGGACGTCGCACCAGGCGTGAGCGAGGGGCCGGTCAGGATGCGGTGTGCTGTTGGTGTCCATGCTACCACTGTACGCACCCACCGTGCCGTCTGTCACGCCGCGGGACGCGGACCGTCGTTCGGATCCTCGCCGCCGGGTAACACAGTCGCCTCGACGTACTGCCCGCGGGTGAGCATTTGCAGCCGCTCCCTGGCGTGGTCCTCCGACATGGCCGCGGCCACCACGCAGCGGAAGGGCGAGCGCAGCGTCCTTCTGGCCCAGGCTGTCCACAGTTGCACCAAGGCTGGCGCTGGCACTGCCGGCGGTGCTGTCCGTCGAGGTCGCGTCGCCAGCACTGGCACGCGCTGTTGTCGCTTGGCATAACGCCAGCTTTTGTCTCGGTTGCCCACGTTCAAGCCCTCTCTCTGCCGGGTGTTGCCGCCGTCAGCTTGCGCAGGGCGTTCCGCAGCTGATCGGCTCGCACCACACACTGCGCGGTCACCAGCGGCGCGATCGTTGCCTTGCCGGCCTGCCGGGCGAGGTCCGCGGCCAACGAGGCCACCTCGTTCAACGTCGCCTGCAAGAGATCGCTCATCGGGTCAGTTCCTCCTTGCCGTATTGCCGAGCAAGCTGGCCAGCAGGTGTTGCTGCTGGCGAACGGCTCGCTTCAGGCGCTCGCTCGCTTTGTTCCACGGCCGCAAGAAGATGCCGCGGCTGTCGCTGACCAGTTCGATCCCTTCCTGTTCGGCCAGAATCAATGCGTCCAGGGCGGCGGTGTCGAAGCGTTGCTGATCGGCCGCCTCGGTGAAGGGCGGTTGCCGGGGTGCGAACCCGTTCCACTTGCCGCAGGACGCACACGAGCGGCGGACGTGCCGGGTGCCGTTGGCGAACTCGTGCCAGCAATAAACCATCTCGGCACAACCGCACTCCTCGCACCTGGGCTCGGCTGGCGGTGTTGCCGGCTTCGTGTCTTGTGGATACACCTTCTTCTCTCCTTTGCTTCGTGCCCCGGCCGGCGCCCGCAACAACGCGGGCCGGGGCCTTTGCCTCTCACGTTTCGATGCCCATTGCTTCCCAGCACTCGTGCGCCAGGTTTCGGGCCAGCGGCTCGAACGACCTTCCTTTGCCCTCGAAGCGCAGCCCCAGGGCCGACACCTCGAGAAGTCCCGTCCACTCAACGGCGGCCGCATCGTAGGTCATCAGAAAGGTTGCCCCGTCCGGCAGGCGAGGCCGCGGCCGGGCCTGCTCCTTCTCCCACTCCGCCTGACGCCGCGCCCGGGCCGCCGCGCGGGCTTCCTGCTCGCGGCGGTCCTGCTCAGCCCGCCGCTGGCACTTCGCACAGGGGGGCGCCCCTTCCCCCTTGCGGGTGAGCACCTGTCGCACACGGTCGCGCATGGACAGCCGATCCGTGGATTCAGTCCTGTTGCTCGCCATGCCAGTCGTCTCCCTTTTAGTTGACACAATGTTAGTCTGTCTCGGGCTCCCACGCCTCACCTCGCCAGTCGTCGGGGTCGTCGTCAACCATAGACTTCCCACTCTCCCCGCCCGCGTCCGAAATGAGGGGGGGTGTGGCACTGCCAGAACTGACAGAAGGGGGGTGGAGGGGGCTTCTGTCAGTTCTGGCAGTGCTACCCCCCCCCTCATTTTCGCGCAGCCGGGGGTTGAGGCGGTAGTGGATGGTCTTCCGTCCGCCTGTCTCCTTCACTTCCTCGCGTAGCCAGTGCATCTCGACAAGCAGGTCGAGCGACTGATTGACCGCCTGCGAGTCCGAGAGCCCCGTCCAGCATTTGCGATACACATCGCGAGCCCGAAAGCCGTCCGGAAGGTCCCCCTGGAGGATTCGCTTCCCCAGGGCCTTCGCGGCGATGCTGGCGGTGTCGATGCCGAGGCTGTAGACCCGGCGCATGTGACTTTCGAGGTAGTCTGACCAGGCGAGCGCCTTCCCCACCGCCACGGTGGTAACGGGGCCGCCCCCCTGTTCCGCCAGGTGCAGGAGCAGGGCCAGCGTCGGGATGAGGCTCCGGTACTTCGCCAGGTGAGATTCGATGGCCGGGTGTTCTTCGGCCGAGCGCACGCGCTGTTCGAGACCGGCGCGCCAGGTGTCGAATCGGGCCTGCGCGTCGTCGTCGAAGCGCAGGTAGTATTTGCGGGCGTCCTCGTCGTGCAGCACGCCCGGAAGTGTGGCCGGGTCCATCTCGTCGAGGCGCTGGATCACGTCCCAAACCTGCTGGCGGGCAAGCGTCTCCGGCCAGCGGTCCACGTTGCGCCAGTGCCGGCTGACGTCGGGATAGACCAGCAACTGCAGGCGCTGCATCAGCCCGTCGTCGTCGCCGCCGCCCTGGATAGCACCGCGAAGGTAGTCCAGCAGCTTGCCGGGGGTAATGCCGCCCAGCAGCGACAGCGCCAAAAACGGCACGCGGATCGTGCCGCGCCCGATCCGGTCATACGTGAACGAGCCGCCGCCGTCCCACGCCTCCAGGTAGAACGCCCGTGCTCCTTCTTGCCCCTCGCGTTCGAGGCTCTTGAACAGGCCGACCAGCTCGTCGCGGAACAGCGTCAGCCCGTTCGGGTTGTCGTTCAGCAGCTCGCCCAGCTTCTCCACGGAGGAATCGTTGACCAGGTAGCGACCCGCCTTCGGCTGCTTCGGTTCCTTCCCCAGATCGCATTGCTCCGCTGCCGCCTGGGGGTCCTTGTTGGCCTTCGCCGCCTTGCCGATGACCTCCTTGCGCTGCTTCTTCCTCGCCTGGTAGATCTCCACGTCCAGCTCATACGCGGCCAGGGCCCCGGCGTGCTGCTCGGCGGCCTCGGCCTCCAGGCGCTGCAGGAACCTCAGCGGGATGCGGATGGCCGGGGTCTTCATGACGCCCGGCCGACCGACGACGGCACCCCAGAGGTTTGGGACGACGTGCCAGTCGTCCCGCCGCTTGGGACGGATGCCGAGCCGGGCCCCGACGACGCCCGCAACGACGATCACCAGCGCGACCGCCGGGTAATCGACCGGGCACTGCATGCGCTCCGCCACGTCACGGACGAAACCGCCAAAAGACCCTGGCAGGAGCCTGTCAACGTCGAAGGGCAAGACGGCGGGCAGGTCCGAGGGGATTGGCAGCGGGTCAGGCCAGGGGGGCGGCAAAGGAGGGTTCCTCGGGCCCTTGTCGCTCTGGACCTGTTCTTCCGCCTGGCTGTTCATCAGAGCGTCGAACTTCGTCATGAAGGGCCTCCCTTCCGCCCGGTCAACAGGGCATCGTCGAGGCCCTTCCCCAGCTCCGGCGGCCAGCGCAGCAACCCCGCCTTGTCGCCAAACCCCGCGTCGTCCCGCAGTCGATACAGCCCGTGGTACTGCGCCTCCGCAACGTGCGGGTTGCTCGTGACGTCGGTGTCGAAGGCCAGCAGGACCTCCTCGGCCTCGAGGGCCCGCAACGTCGTCAACGCCTCGTTGATGACGTGGGGGCCCGGCAAGCCGAGAACAGTCCGCTTGCGCCCCGCCAGGGCGAAGGCGACGTCGCTCTTCAAGGTGCCCTCGACGAGCACGACACGGCCGCCCGGCTTGACGCCGACAGGGACGTGTATTCGAGCACCCGGCCCCGGTCCGCCAGCGTACTTCGAGCTAAGCCAACGGTACTTGCCGCCGTCGCCGGGATCGTCGGGACGAACGACCAGGCCAACGACATGGCCAGCCGCACTGCGCACCGGGATCAGGAGCCCGGGCAAACCGCCCAGCGTGAGGTATCGCCCGTGCGGCCCGTCCCGGCTGAGCACACCAGGCACGCTCAGCAGCAGCGCGTCGGCGAACCGCTCGCGCAGCGGCTTGACAATGCCGGCCCGACAGGCAGCGGGCAGGGAACGATAGCCAGCCCGTTCGATGTCCGCCCTGGACAGGCCGCGGGACTGCAGCTGCTCTCGGTGCCGACAGGCCAGCGTCAGCCGCTCCAGGATGGCTCGGTACACCTTGTCGAGGTCAGCGTCGTCGGCGCGTGGGGTGTCTGGGATCGGCGGACTTACCGGCGGGGGTGGCGTGTAGCCGTCGAGCCGATGAAGAAAGGCCTGGGAGCCGTCGCGGTAGTTGACCGTCCGGGCAGCGCCGTACTCCTGGCGACGGCACGAAACAAACGCGCCGTCAGGAGAGATACGACACCAGCCCTTGCGTCCACAGACCGGGCAGGAGCCGCGGATCTCACGCCAGCGTTCCTTGACGCGACTTTCGGACGTATTTAACATGACTCTGTCTCCACTGCTGCTCTGCTGCTGAGACACGGGCCGGCGGGTTGCGTCCTCGCCGGTCCACTTTGTTTTCACGTCGCACGCGCTGGCGCCGTTTTGTCCTCGTGCCGGTCCGCGGGCAGGGCGGACTCTGCCTCGTCGCCGAGCAACTTGAGCAACCAGTTCTGAACACGAGGCGGTGCGTGGGGGGCCGCTGCGCGTAGCAGGGCAGTCAGCGGATCGGCCCGCTGTTGTTGGGGTTCGGCGCGAGCGACTTCAGCTTGCATTGGCGACGGCCTCCTCTCGGGTGTTGGCGCGATCTTGTTCCTGCTTGGCGCGCAGTGAGATCCTCATTAGCTGTCGCAGCGAGCGCTCCTCCCGCGCAAGCTCTGACAAGCGCCGCTGGATCTCAGCGGGGGATGGTAGCCGGTCAAGCAGATCAGAAGGGTGGTCGATTGCGGTGCTCATACCCTCATGGTTACGAGCGCCGTGGAACGTTCAACCAACGTGCGCGTTGGTAGCGCGTTCCCCTGTATTTATCAGGAAGAAGTGAGCCTTTTCGTACTCAATCCATAGGAGGGTTCCCGCCTCGTTCAGTTTCTTCTGTGTTCGTTTCTGGAGAAGGGCAAGCGTTTTTTCCGGGTTGTCCGGGGGGGATGAGCCATACACGGCAGAGAGCGCTTCTTGCTGAGTTACTTGCTTGCCGATCGGCCAAAGGACGTTCAACAGCTGGTACTGCTTGGGAGACAATCCCTCTGCGATATGGCCCCCCAGGCGAAACTGGTCTGGGGGGTAAGGCCCATCGACGACGGGAGGGGGCAGCGGGACGTCGGAATCGATTGAAGGATTCGACCCGGCGCGTCCCTGCCGGTCTGTCTGCAACAACTCAACCACCTGATTCAAGGACAGGTGCAGCGCGTCGCCATAGTCCAAATCATGATCGGTTACGAGCCAGTCGACGATTTGCTCCCTCATCGTCTCGTCGAAGGCCCTTCCCCATTTTTCGGCAGACAGGTGCCGAAGCCGTGGGAGAAGCAGGCTGACCGAGAGACGATGGTACTCTTGGTTGAGGCCTGGCGGTGCCGGCCGATCGCCGCGGCTGAGCACGAGGAAGAGTTGTGCAAGAGTCGGCTCGTCGTCCGGCACGGTCCCCCAAAAGCTGTCATCAAACGGCGGGATGTCTTCATTGAGGTCGCTCATTGACACGCTCCATTGTTGCCGGGCGGGCCTCGGCCGCCGTCGTGCGAATGGAGCAACGCGCCGACAGCAGCCGAGGCTTTCGCCGGGTAATTACTCCGGCGTTCCCGTTGTCATGATCTTACCCGTCGAGGCGTTGCAGGTCGACGGCCAGCAGCACGCGATCGAGGTCGGCGGCGTGCCGGCGGTTGCGGAAGTCGAGGTCTCCGGGGCCGGCGACGTCTGCAAAGGAGCGGACGAACCAAGCCCCCTCGTGTCGAGTCGTCTTGTTCGCTCTCGCGCTCCGGTGCAAGATCAGATAGCTGCGATGGCGCTTGCCGCCTGCGAACCACACCTGGACAGCGCACAACTGGACCCGGCCGCGCGGTACCACCAGAAGCCAAATGGACTCGACAATACGGGCAAGAGCGTTGCGGAGTCGCTGCCGGGTGTCAGCGGGATCGGTAGAGGCGTCGAGGATGCCGATGAGGGATTGTGCCTCGCCCCATGCGGAAGAGAGCGGGTAAACGGCCTTCTGCTGTGCCTCAGCGAGACGCGCGGCAATGTCGCGATGCTCCGCCTCCTTGGTACGCAGACGCTTGAAGAGGACGTCGCTCTCGCCGTGCAGATCCATCTCGGCGACGATGGCAGCGATGGAAGCCTTGAGCCGTTCCAGCTCGGCAGAGAGCACGCGGGATTCGTCCGGCGGGGCGTCGCCGTTGAGTATCTCATGGGGGTCGAGCTCCTTGAGGCAGGACAGCACCGCCCTCTCAAACGTTACGGCGGGGAAGGAGACGCAGGGGACGCGGCCCGTGTTCGAGTCGGTCGGGATGAGCAAGCGGACGTGCTTGCGGCTGTTCCGACTCCTGCAGACGCGGGTCGTCGTGAAGTAGCTGCCCTCACCGCGAGCGCCGACGATGAGCCGGGCAAACAGGTCGATGTGTTTGCTGATCCTCCCCCGCTTGCGACCGCGTGCTCCTTGTGCTTCCTGCCATTCGTCCTCGGATACAACAGGGGGGTAATAGTCCTTGATGGGCGGTCCGTCGGCTACCCGCTTGCCGTCGTCTCCCCGTGTGTGGGGTTGATACTCGCCCCGCGCTTCCCGGCCCTTGACGATGCGTGCCAAAGTGGTTCGGGTCCAGCGAGGTACCCTGCCCATCGGTGGGCGCTTCTCGGCAGCCAGGCGTTGGATGAGGCGGGTGTAGCCGTAGCCCGCCCGGGCCAGGTCGAAAATCAGTTTGACGGTCTGGGCGTGCTGAGGGATCAGCACCAACCGCCCCCCGCGCTCTTCGACCCATCCGGGCACGCGATGCGAAAGGAACGGCTTACCCGCGACGGTCGAGTTGTTCTTGGGTGGTTGGGGCTTGCCCTCTCGTGCGGCACGCTTCTTGTCACCCCACGCGGCAGACAGCAGCTCGCTCTTGCGGGCACTCTCGCCGTGTCCTCTGGACAGTTCAACGACGGCGATGATGACGTCCGTCATCTCCTCAGAGTCGTGTCGAAAGACCTTGCCGCTGGCCGTTGTGACGATGTTGATACCCTGTTCCAGAATGCTAAGGAACAGGGTTACCGCTGGTCGGATGTGTTCCCTGGTGAGGCGGTCGAGGTTCTCAACGAGAAGGTAACTACCCCTTGGGATGCGGCCGGCCTCCACCAGACGGAGGAACGCTGCCAGCGCGTGGCGGTCCGGGTTCTTGCGATGTTCCCCGGTGAAAGCGCTCTTGCCCAGGTCGTGAAGCGTAGTGCTCGTGTCGAGCCGCACGCCATTGAGCTTGCACCACGCGGCGGCGGCCTCGGTCTGGCGTCGAAGAGAGTCTCCTTGCTCTTGCTTCTTGCTTGAGAATCGCAGGTAAGAGTAGGCCACTCCCTGAGTTGACGAATCGCCCATATTTGTTTCCTGTACTGAGGGTTAACCGTCTGCCCTCATTGTACGGGAACACATCAAGAGAGTCCACACTTCGTGACATTCGGACCTTGATGATGTATAGTGCCAACCTAATTTGCCCCTCTGGCCCGCGCTCCTGCCCCGAACGGCTTATAACCCGTGTGCGCTGCCGTTCGTGCCCTGGTGAGGGTGTGGGACGCGGGGAAGGTGCCGCGGCGCCGGCTCGCCCCGTTGCCCCACGATGGCGAAAGAACCGGACACCGCGGCGTTGTCGCACTGCCGAGTGCTGTTCTCCCCCTCACCCTCTCGCACCGCACCCCTCGGGCCAGCTGTTCTTTCCAGCACGCCAGCTGTCCTGTTTCATGCATCCCCTGCGCCGGCCAGGTCACCAGCGGCGGACGGGCAGGGGTGCTTGAAAGCAGACCGCGGCGCCGTCCTGTCCCCTCTCTCTCCCAGGGACAGGTCCGGACACCGCGGCCTGGTCGCGCGGGGTAAGCAGACCGCGGCGCCGTCTCCCCAAGAGTACCGTCGGGAAGCGCGGTCACCGCGGCCTGTACTCCTTCAGTTTGGGTGGGCCCGGGCGCCGTCCTCCCCAAACGACTCGAGAGTGAGGAAGTGCGGACGCCGCGGGCCCGTGGGTCGTGGTCAGTCGGCCTTGCCCTTCCGCTTGCCGCGGGCGGGTTTCTTCTCCACAGGTGGCGGTGTGGTCCTGAACAGTTTGGCCGCCATCTCATCCAGGCTGATACCGAGGGCCTGGGCAAGCTGGTAAGCGGCGCTGAGCAGGGGTTCCCTTCGACCCTGTTCCCAGTTCTTCAACGTCGAGGTCGGCAGCCCAGCGGCCTTGGCAAGCTGCGACTGGCTCAATCCCTTGGCCTGCCGCAGTTCCTGCAACACGATCCCCATAGCTTCTCTCCGCTTCTCGTCCAAGACAGCGCCCTCCTTGGCTACTATGTCCATCTTCCATAGTACGCCAGGTGAGTCTATATGTCAAGTGCACCCGGCCCCCGCAGGACCTACTGAACAAAAAATCTAAGAAAAATTCGTCCTGGACGGCTAGACTCACTTGACTTCTGGACTCACCTGGCGTATACTCTAAGTAGAGGCGAGACGAGACACGCGGGGAGACGAGACGATGAAGACCACACAGAAATCACGGACCTGCCGGCTGACGAACGACAAGACGGCCCTGGTGCTGCACCAGCGGGAGGCTAACGGCTCGACCACGGTCGACGCCTACTTCTTGCAGCCGGTCGAGGGCGGCCTGGTGCTGACGAAGCATGACACCACGACCTACCGCGTCCAGCTGGCCGGCCCGGCCTCGACCTGCAGCTGCAAGGGCTTCACGAGATGGCACCACTGCAAACACACCGAAAGCCTGCTTGCCCTGCAGCAGCGGGGCTCTCTCTGAGACAGGACACCCGGGGCACGCCCAGCCCCTCGACGGAGATGCGACCATGACGAGCAACGACACAAGCCTGATGCAAGCCCTGCAAGCCCCCTTCCCGGCCAACGCCCTCAAGTTCCGCCCCGGTGCCACCAGCGGCAACCGCGCCCTGGCCCTGCCCTACGTCGATTCCCGCGCCGTCCAGGACCGCCTCGACGACGTGCTCGGCGTGGCCGGCTGGCAGGATAGCTACCAGTTGCTGCCGGACGGCTCGGCGGTCTGCACCCTGCGCGTCCGCATCGGCGAGGAGTGGATCACGAAGCAGGACGTCGGCTCGCCCTCCGAGCAACCCGACGCCGGCGACCGGATGAAGAGCGCGTTCTCCGACGCGCTGAAGCGGGCGGCCGTCAAGTTCGGCATCGGCCGCTACCTGTACCGCGTGGCGCCGCTCTGGGTCGACTACGACGCCACAAAGAAGCGTTTTCTCAAGACGCCCCAACTGCCGGCAACCACGCCGGTCCGTCCGGCAGCGTGAGCACGGATGGCCCCACGGGCAGGGAGGCCCTTCTCGCCCTGTACTTCAACTGCCTTACCCAACGAAGGAGACGACGAACATGGCACAAGAGTTCGCAACCGTGGAAGTGTGGATCGTGGTGGACGCGGCGGGCGACAGCGCCTCGGGCCGCGACCTGGACGAGGCGAAGGAGCA